>Ga0196971_1000780_pt1 | contig 18889 bp, 17 predicted proteins | sample S1v_1013CmetaG_FD_148660 | JGI IMG/M metagenome (GOLD analysis project Ga0196971, IMG submission 148660) | Soil microbial communities from Anza Borrego desert, Southern California, United States - S1+v_10-13C | ecosystem: Environmental > Terrestrial > Soil > Desert | place: USA: California... | reverse complement strand
GGGCATGGTCGACGAACCGATCTCGCCGGCCTTGGTCTTCTGCTTGAAGTAGCCGAGCGAGATGTAGCCCCAGATGTCGCGGTTCAGGTCAAGCAGGATGGTGTTGGCGCGCGCGATCGCGTCGAACAGCTCAGCCATGTAGTCGTGCGGTTCGATCTGGATGGTGTAGGGATTGAAGGTGAGGCCCAGGCGCTGCTCGATCACGTTCTTCGAGAAGGTCTCCCAGTCGAATTGGGGGTAGGCGGACAGGTGCGCATTGTAGTTGCCGACCGCGCCGTTCATCTTGCCGAGGAGTTCGACGCCGGCAATGCGCTGTTCCGCGCGCTTCAGGCGCGCAACCACGTTCGCGATTTCCTTGCCCAGCGTGGTCGGGCTGGCCGGCTGGCCATGGGTGCGGGAAAGCATGGGCAGGTCGGCGTTCGCATGCGCGAGCTCGGTGAGCCGGGAAATCACGGCGCGCAGGGACGGCAGCAGCACGTCGTTGCGCGCCGCCTTCAGCATCATGCCGTGCGACGTGTTGTTGATGTCTTCCGAGGTGCAGGCGAAATGGATGAATTCGGAGGCGGCGACCAGCTCCGGCACGTCCTTGACCTTTTCCTTGAGCCAGTACTCGACCGCCTTCACGTCGTGGTTGGTGACGGCTTCGATTTCCTTGATGCGCGCCGCGTCGGCCTCGGTGAATTCATTGGCGAGCTTGTCCAGCAACCCGTTCGCGGCGGCGGAAAAGGGCTTGATCTCCGCGAAGCCGGCGGCCGACAACGCCTGCAGCCAGGCGATCTCCACCTTCACGCGGTGGTGCATGAAGCCGGCTTCGGACAGGATCGGGCGCAGCTTGTCGGTCTTGGCGGCGTAGCGGCCATCCAACGGCGAGAGGGCGGAGAGAGCGGAAAGCGACATGATGTGAAAATGCGGAGAGTGAAGTGAAAACATGCGCAAAAACGGCGAAACCGCTGCGCAAAGCCGGGGAATCCGGCATTTTACCATCTGCGCCAGGCGCCAAAGCAGCAGCTTCCCCGTAGCGCCGCAGCGCCCCGCGCGCGCTATCGTGCACATCGGCGATGCTATAATGCCCACCAATTCTTACCATACGCTTCTATGAAACTGATCGGTTCCCTCACCAGCCCGTATGTGCGCAAAGTCCGCGTCGTGATGGCGGAAAAGAAGCTCGACTACGACCTGATCCTGGAAGACGTCTGGTCATCCGACACCAAGATCATGCAGTACAACCCGCTCGGCAAGGTGCCGTGCCTGGTGATGGAAGACGGCGGCGCGATGTTCGACTCGCGGGTGATCGTCGAGTACCTCGACACGCTCACTCCGGTCGGCAAGCTGATCCCGCCGAACGGCCGCGAGCGCGCGGAAGTCAAATGCTGGGAAGCGCTGGCCGACGGCGTGCTTGACGCGGCGGTGGCGATCCGGCTCGAGCGCCTGCAGCGCCCGGAGCCGCAGCAAAGCCCGGAATGGATCAAGCGCCAGATGGAAAAGGTCGAGACCGGCCTGAAGGCGATGTCCGCCGGCCTGAAGGACACTGCCTTCTGCAGCGGCAACCATTACACGCTGGCCGACGTCGCGGTCGGCTGCGCGCTCGGCTGGCTGTCGTTCCGCTTCCCGGAAATCGACTGGCGCGGCAACCATCCGAATCTCGCGAAGCTGTTCGACAAGCTGTCGGAGCGGCCGTCGTTCAAGGACACGGTGCCGCAGTAGGCGGCATAGAAAGTAACAAGGGCAGCCTCGGCTGCCCTTTGTTTTTGTCGGGGCGGTGTTCAATCGCCCATCTGCGACTGCAGATAGTTCTGGATCCCGACCTTGTTGATCAGCTCGAGCTGGGTCTCCAGCCACTCGATGTGTTCCTCGGTGTCTTCCAGGATATCTTCCAGCAAATCGCGCGACACGTAGTCGGCGGCGGCTTCGCAAGCCTTGATGCCGTCCTTGACCGTCTGCTGCGCGGCCTGTTCCAGTTTCAGGTCGCATTCCAGCATTTCCTGCGGCGATTCGCCGATCAGCAGCTTGCCGAGCGCCTGCAGGTTGGGCAGGCCGTCGAGCATGAGGATGCGGTCGATCAGCCGGTCCGCATGTTTCATCTCGCCGATCGATTCTTCGTATTCTTTCTTGCCGAGCCTTTCGAACCCCCAGTGCTTGTACATGCGCGCATGCAGGAAGTACTGATTGATCGCGGTCAGCTCGTTGGTGAGCTGTGCATTGAGCAGCCGGATGATGTTCGGATCACCTTTCATGGGTCCCTCTGAGGTCGATTGATCAGGAGCGCCGGACGACATGTTGCCGCGAGCGCTGCGGCCCGCAACCTGGCGTCACGCGCCCGATGGGCGGCGGAAAGCTGCCCATCGGATAAGGGAATGATAAACCACCATCCCGCAATTCACAGGAATGCGCTGCATTCTGTCAGCGCGAATCATTCGCATCGAGGATTCGATGCAGGGAAGCAAGCGACGTCGAAGACGCGAGGGAGGGAAAAGCCGTGCCGGCGCGCGGCGATGTGATCTGCGCGTGCCGGAAGAATCAGGTCAGGCAGCGATGGCGGCGGCGAACACCGGCTGCGATTCGAGCGAACGTTCTTCCAGACTTTCGCGCAGCACGGTCTTGGCGCAGGCGTGGCATTTGCCGCAGCAGGTGCCCACGCCGAGTTCTTCACGCAATTGCGGCATGGTCGCGACCCCGCGGTCCACCGCGCGGCGGATCTGGCGTTCGGAGATATTGTTGCAAACACAGACGATCATTTGCGTTGCCTTGATGGTTTGGGTTTCGGATGAGCCTGCCTGTATCACGCCGTCAGGATCAGCTTGTTCATTTGCGTGAGCCGCAGCCGGTAGATGCGGCCCTGATGCTCGATCTCGATTTCGCGCTGTTGCCGGAACAGGTCCTCGCTCTTGATACGCGTCGCCTGCACCGGAGCCTGTCCGGCAGCACCGTCCTGTTGGCTGCCTTCCTGTTCCGATCCCTGCTGCGTCATCCGGCTCATCGCGTGATCCTTTTGTAAATACGAACAATTCTCATTTAGATTATTCACCATGTGCCTGGCGATTGCAAGGGATTTGTCGCTGCAGGCGCGCAGGACGATGCTCGCCTGCAGCAAATGGCTGGTGCGGGCAGATGAACGCTCTTTCTGGCGAAAGCGAGCGCTAACTGAGGAGTTGTATTTTGGACGGGCGGAAGGACGGGCGCCCTCCGCCGCTGTCGATCAGGCGGCGTTCGCGGTATCGATGATGCCGCCGCCGAGGCAGACGTCGCCGTCGTACAGGACGGCCGATTGGCCGGGTGTCACCGCCCATTGCGGGTCCGGGAAGCGAAGGGAGAACCGGTCCGCATCGAGGACCGACAGCGAGCAGGGGACATCCGCCTGCCGGTAGCGCGTCTTCGCGGACAAGGGGCCCGGCTCCGGCGCCACGCCAGCGATCCAGCTAGCCTGTCCCGCCGACAGCGCCGGCGAGAGCAGCCAGGAATGGTCGTGGCCCTGCACCACGTACAGCGTGTTGTTCGCCACATCCTTTTTCGCGACGTACCAGGCGTCGTTGCTGCCGTCGGCCTTCTGGAAGGACTTGATCCCGCCCAGCCCGATGCCCTTGCGCTGACCCAGCGTATAAAAGCTCAGGCCGACATGTTCGCCGACGGTCTTGCCGTCGGGCGTCTTCATCGGTCCCGGCTTGAAGGACAGGTAGCGGTTCAGGAAATCGCGGAACGGGCGTTCGCCGATGAAGCAGATGCCGGTCGAGTCTTTCTTCTTTGCATTCGGCAGGCCGATCTTTTCGGCGATCGCACGCACTTCCGTCTTCGGAATTTCGCCAAGCGGAAACAGCGTCTTTGACAATTGCGCCTGGTTCAACCGGTGCAGGAAGTAACTCTGGTCCTTGCTCGCATCCAGCGCCTTGAGCAGCTCGAAGCGGCCGGCGTTCGGCCCCGATTCCACCTCGCGTACGCGCGCGTAATGCCCGGTCGCGATCAGGTCGGCGCCGAGTTTCATCGCATGGTCGAGGAAAGCCTTGAACTTGATCTCCGCGTTGCACAGCACATCGGGGTTCGGCGTGCGTCCGGCCTGATACTCGCGCAGGAACTCGGCGAACACGCGGTCCTTGTATTCGGCGGCGAAATTGACCGCCTCGATGTCCACGCCGACCACATCCGCCACGCTGGCCGCGTCGATCCAGTCCTGCCGCGTCGAGCAGTATTCCGAGTCGTCGTCGTCTTCCCAGTTCTTCATGAACAGGCCGATCACCTCGTAACCCTGTTCCTTCAGCAGCCAGGCGGAAACCGAGGAGTCGACCCCGCCCGACATGCCGATCACCACCCGCTTCTTAGCCATTCGGCACTCCAATGACGCTGGGATGGGTGTAGATGATGGACAGCGGCGCGCGCCGCCCGGCAAGATAGTCGTCGACGCAGCGCAGTACCAGCGGGCTGCGATGTTTTTCCTGGCAAGCCAGCATTTCCTCGCGCGTCATCCAGACGGTGCGCAGGATGCCGTGGTCGAGCGCGCGGTCGTGCGCCTGACCCAGTTCGCCGGTGAAGGCGAAGCGCAGGTAGGTTACCTCGCGCCCGGTGCGCGACGATACATAGCGCGACATGTACATGCCGAGCAGGGCGGTGGGTGTGAAGTCGTGCGCGGCTTCTTCCAGCGTTTCGCGCGCGACTGCTTCCATCAGCGTTTCATTCGGATCGAGATGGCCCGCGGGCTGGTTGAAGCGGATGCCGTCGCTGGTCTCTTCCTCGACCAGCAGAAAACGGCCGCCGCGCTCGATTACCGCAGCAACGGTGACAGATGGTTTCCAAACGTCAGACATAGTATTCCTTGAAGAGGGCGCCATTTTACCGTGCACGCCGGCTGCGGGCATGCTGCCAGTTCAGCCAGGCGAAAACAGGAATGATCTGCTGCTAGCAGGAAAAAATCTTGATTTCGCGCAACTCTTCTGAATCGCCGGTATTCGTCCGGCCAAAAAGGCGTTAAATTTATTTTTCTACATTTTTTTCCTATATGCTCGACAGATCGGCGCAAGAAAAAAGCCGGATTTAGAGGACTCCGTCGATAAAAAAAGAAAAAAGAACGGTTGTGCTAATTTTTCTTTTCCGTGTAAGATCGATGTAAGAAATCTAATTATTGAAAAAACATGTGCCTGGCCTGCCGTGCCGGTGCCTGGGGAGGATCTGTCGTGCCGGTCGCCGGCACATCCATTCCGCCCTTCATGCGATGAGAGATTTCTGCTGCGGTGCTCCGCGGCCGGTTGTGCAATCAGGAGAAAAAATGCAACGCATCATGCTTCGCTCGAAGATCCACAGGGTTACCGTCACGCAGGCGGACCTGCACTATGAAGGTTCCTGCGGCATCGACGTCAACCTGCTGGAAGCCGCCGACATCAAGGAGTTCGAAAAGATCGAGCTCTATAACATCAACAACGGCGAGCGCTTTTCCACTTATGCGATCAAGGGCAAGCGCGGCAGCGGCGAGATTTCCCTGAACGGCGCTGCGGCACGGCGCGCACACCTGGGCGACCTGCTCATCATCTGCACCTACGCGCCGATGAGCGAAGCCGAGGTGGAAACCTATGTGCCGAAAATCGTCTTCGTCGACGACAGAAACCAGATGACGGGGCTGAAGAAGTGAGCTTTTCCCGTCCGCATGGATTCGTCTACACCATAGAACTGGAGCGGACCACAATCCTGCTCCACCGGCTGTCCAACCCAATCCACAACCATAACCAGGGGAAAAGCGTATGCCTCTAACGATAGGAGTACCACGGGAAATATTTCCAGGTGAGAAGCGTGTTGCGACCGTCCCGGATGTCGTCGAAAAGCTGATCAAGCTGGGTTTTTCGGTCAATGTCGAATCCGGCGCAGGCGACGCGGCAAACTTCGGCGATGACACCTATCGCGCAGCCGGTGCCCAGGTCGTCGCCGGCGCCGCGCAGCTATGGGCATCATCGGACATCGTGTTCAAGGTGCGCGGTCCGACCCAGGAAGAGGTCGCAATGATGCGCGCGGGCACGACGCTCATCAGTTTCATCTGGCCGGCGCAGAACCCGGAACTGATGCAGCAGCTCGCGGCCAGGAAGGTCACCGTGCTTGCGATGGATGCACTGCCGCGCCAGCTGTCCCGCGCGCAGAAGATGGACGCGCTGACCTCCACCGCCAGCATCAGCGGCTATCGTGCCGTGATCGAGGCGGCCAACGCCTTCGGCCGGTTCTTCAACGGGCAGGTGACTGCCGCAGGCAAGATTCCGCCGGCCAAGGTTTTCATCGCCGGGGCAGGCGTCGCCGGCCTGGCCGCGATTGGCACGGCCGCCAACCTGGGCGCGATCGTGCGCGCCAATGACACGCGCGCCGAGGTCGCCGACCAGGTCGTGTCGCTGGGCGGCGAATTCGTCAAGGTCGACTACGAGGAAGAAGGCTCCGGCGGCGGCGGCTACGCCAAGGTGATGAGCGAGGGCTTCCAGAAGGCCCAGCGCGAGATGTACGCCAAGCAGGCCAGGGAGGTGGACATCATCATCACCACCGCCCTGATCCCGGGCAAGCCCGCACCGAAGCTGATCACCGCCGACATGGTGCAGTCGATGAAGCCGGGCAGCGTCATCGTCGACATGGCGGCTGAGCAAGGGGGCAACTGCGAACTGACCGAGCCGGGCAAGGCAGTGGTGAAGCACGGCGTGACGATCATCGGCTACACGGACCTGCCCAGCCGGTTGGCGAAGCAGTCCTCCACCCTGTACGCGACGAACCTGTTGCGGCTGACCGAGGAACTATGCAAGACCAAGGACGGGGTCATCGACGTGAATATGGAAGATGATGCGATCCGCGGCCTGACGGTCGTCAAGGAAGGCAACATCACCTGGCCAGCGCCTCCGCCCAAACTGCCGGCGGCACCGGCTGCCTCCGCTGTAAAGGCCAAGCCCGCCGCCGCGCCTGCAGCAAAGGGGCACGGCCATGGCCCGGGCGGCCAGCAGGCTTCGGGCAGCAAGATGGCGATCCTGTTCGGCGTCGTGGCGCTTCTGTTCTGGTTCATCGGCGCCTATGCGCCGCCGGCCTTCCTCGGCCACTTCACGGTGTTCGTGCTGGCCTGCTTCGTCGGCTACATGGTGGTGTGGAACGTGACGCCGTCGCTGCACACGCCGCTCATGAGCGTGACCAACGCGATCTCTTCCATCATCGCCATCGGCGCGCTGGTGCAGATCGCGCCGCCGCTGAATGCCGGCATTGAGCGTCCGGGCGACTGGATCCGCTGGCTGGCCGTGATCGGCATCGTGCTCACCACGATCAACATGTTTGGCGGCTTCGCCGTGACCCGCCGCATGCTGGCGATGTTCCGCAAATAAGGGAGGCGATAATAATGAAAGAAAGTCTCACAATCGTCGCCTACCTCGGCGCGACCATCCTCTTCATCCTGAGCCTGGGCGGCCTGTCGCATCCGGAAACCGCACGACGCGGCAACCTGTACGGCATGATCGGCATGGCGATCGCGGTGCTGGCCACGATCTTCGGGCCCAACGTGACCGGCGCCGGCATCCCCTGGATCGTCGGTGCGATGGTCGTCGGCGGCGCGATCGGCCTGTACGCCGCGCGCGTGGTGCAGATGACGCAGATGCCGGAACTGGTAGCATTGATGCACAGCCTGGTCGGCCTGGCCGCCACCCTGGTCGGCTATGCGAGTTACATCGACCCGGCGGCCACCGCCAATTTCAGCGGCGCCGAAAAAGTGATCCACGAAGTGGAGATCTACATTGGCATCCTGATCGGCGCGGTGACCTTCTCCGGTTCCGTCATCGCGTTCGGCAAGCTGTCCGGCCGCATCGGCGGCAAGCCGCTGCTGCTGCCGGCGCGCCACTTGCTGAACCTCGCGGGGCTGCTGCTCGTAATCTGGTTCGGCGCACAATTCCTGCGCGCCGAAACGATTGCCGAGGGCATGACGCCGTTGGTCGTGATGACGGTGATCGCACTGCTGTTCGGCATTCATATGGTGATGGCGATCGGCGGCGCGGACATGCCGGTGGTGGTGTCGATGCTCAACAGCTACTCGGGCTGGGCGGCGGCGGCGACCGGCTTCATGCTGTCCAACGACCTGCTGATCGTGACCGGCGCTCTGGTCGGCTCGTCCGGCGCGATCCTGTCCTACATCATGTGCCGCGCGATGAACCGCAACTTCCTCAGCGTGATCGCCGGCGGCTTCGGTTCCGAAGGCGGCAAGCCGGCGCCGAAGGGCGGCGACGCCGCGCAGCCGGCGGGAGAAGTGGTGCCGGTGTCGGCGACCGAAACCGGCGAACTGCTGCGCGACGCCAAGAACGTGATCATCGTGCCGGGCTACGGCATGGCGGTCGCGCAGGCGCAGCACACCGTCTACGAGATCACCAAGTACCTGCGCGAGAAGGGCGTGAACGTGCGCTTCGGCATCCACCCGGTCGCCGGCCGCATGCCGGGCCACATGAACGTGCTGCTGGCCGAAGCCAAGGTGCCGTACGATATCGTGATGGAAATGGACGAGATCAACGACGATTTCGCCGACACCGATGTCGCGATGGTGATCGGCGCCAACGACATCGTGAATCCGGCGGCGATGGAAGACCCGACCAGCCCGATCGCCGGCATGCCGGTGCTCGAAGTCTGGAAGGCGAAGACCTCGATCGTGATGAAGCGCAGCATGGCTTCCGGCTATGCGGGCGTCGACAATCCGCTGTTCTACAAGGAAAACAACCGCATGCTGTTCGGCGACGCGAAGAAGATGCTGGACGAAGTGCTGGTGGCGCTGAAGGCGGCCTGACCCGGGTTGCTGCAGAAACAAAAAAGCCGCGCAATTGCGCGGCTTTTTTGTTTTCCGGCTGAATGCTTCCTACCGCCTGCCGTACAGCATCTGCTCCGCCAGCAGGCGCCTGGCCGGCGCGACCGTGTCGAAAAACGCGAGCGACAGGCCGAGCGCGGCTTGCGACGGCGCACCGTCGGACGCGCTCGCGAAGATGCGTGCCATCGTATCGGTCACGGAAATCGTGAGGCTGCGGTCGGACTGCCGTTCCTGCACGAAGCGCAGCAGCGTGTCCGGCGCGATGCCGCGCGCAAGGAAGCGCGCGAGCACCGCCGCATCCCGCAGGCCGAGGTTCAGGCCCTGGCCCGCGACCGGGTGCAGCGTCTGCGCCGCATTGCCGATCGCCACCGTCCTGGCCGACGCCGCCGCATGGGCGTTGAGGCCGAGCGGATAGCTGACGCGCGGCGTCACGCCGGTAAAGCGGCCCAGCCGGGAGCCGAACGCCGCGCCGAGCTCGGCAAGAAAATCCGCATCGGACAACGCGTACAGGCGCGAGGCCGTCGCCGGACCGGCGCACCATACCAGCGAATAGCCGCCGTCCTGCGGCAGCAGCGCCAGCGGCCCCTCTTCGGTGAAGCGCTCGAACGCCCGGTGCGGGAGCGGTTCGCTGACGGTAACGTGCGCAATGAGCGCGGTCTGCCGGTAATCGCGCCGAACCGAACGCGCATCCTGCTCCGAGAACACGCCGCCTTCGGCCTGCACCATCAATGCCGCGGTCAGCGCGCTGCCATCGGCGCAACGCAACTCGACACTGTCGCTGCGCTCCATCGACGACGTCACCTGCAGCGGCCGCAGCATCGCGACACCGGTGCGCGCGAGCGCAGCGGCCAGGACGGCGACCAGCGCGCCGTAGCGCGTGACGTAGCCGAGCGCAGGCAGGTCGTATTCCTTGCGGTCAATCAGGGTGCGGCCGAAATGGCCGCGGCGGGAGACGTGGATCTCGTGGATCGGATCGGACGGAAGTGGCCAGGCGCCGATTTCGTCCAGGATCTGGCGGCTGCCCCAGGACAGCGCCAGCGAACGCGGATCGCGGTTCGCCTGTTCCAGCGGCCTGGCGTCGATCAGCGCGATGCGCGACGCAGGCGCGCCGCGTGCCGCCAGCAGCAGCGCCAGCGCCATCCCCACCGGGCCGGCGCCGCAGATGGCGATATCGTAATCGGTGCTCGCCATGGCCGGTCTCAGCGCTTCATCACCGCTTCGATGTCGGCCACCGTCTTCGGCGCCGCCTCGGTGATGATGTCGCAGCCGTCTTCGGTGACCAGCGCATCATCCTCGATGCGGATGCCGATGTTCCAGAACTGCTCCGGCACGCCCGGATCGGGGCGCACGTAAATGCCGGGTTCGATGGTGAGCACCATGCCGGGCTGCAGCGTGCGCCACGGGCGTTCCTCGCCCGCGCCGGACAACTCGCGGTACTCGCCGACGTCATGCACGTCCATGCCGAGCCAGTGGCCGGTGCGGTGCATGTAGAACTGGCGATAGGCGCCTTTTTCGATCACGTCGTCGAGCGTGCCGACCTTGTTCCCGTCGAGCAGGCCGGTGTCGAGCATGCCCTGCGCGAGCACCCGGACCGCGGCGTCATGGCCGTCGATGAAGCGCTTGCCGGGACGGGTCTCGGCGATCGCGGCGTATTGCGCGGCGAGCACGACCTCATACAGAGCCTTCTGCGGGCCGCTGAACCTGCCGCTGGCCGGGAAGGTGCGGGTGATGTCGGAGGCGTAGCTGTCGAGCTCGCAGCCGGCGTCGATCAGCACCAGGTCGCCGTCCCTGATCTCGCTGTCGCCCGCGCGGTAATGCAGCACGCAGGCATTGGCGCCGGTGGCGACGATCGAGCCGTAGGCGGGAAACTGCGAGCCGTTGCGGCGGAATTCATGCAGCAGTTCCGCTTCCAGGTGGTATTCGCGCAGGCCGGGGCGCGCTGCCTGCATCGCCCGCTTGTGCGCTCCGGCGGAAATGGTCGCAGCGCGCTTCATGATCGCGATTTCTTCGGCGTCCTTGAACATGCGCATCTCGTCGAGCAGCACGTGCACGTCATGCACCGCGGACGGCGCCGACACGCCGGCGCGCGCCTGCATGCGCACCGCCTGCAGCCAGCCCTGCACCTGGCGGTCGAGTTTGCCGCTGCTGCCGAGCGCGTAGAACAGCGCCGGCGCGTCGGCCATCAGCTTCGGGATTTCAGTGTCGAGCGCGGCGACCGGGTGCGCGGCATCGAAGCCGAAGGCTTCGCGCGCCGCTTCCGGGCCGTAGCGGTAGCCGTCCCAGATTTCGCGCTCGAGGTTCTTCTCGCGGCAGAACAGGATGGACTGCTCGGTCTTTCCGGCCACCAGCACGATCACCGCTTCCGGTTCGGTGAAGCCGGACAGGTAGTAGAAGTAGCTGTCGTGGCGGTAGGGATAGTCGGCGTCGCGGTTGCGCATCACCTCGGCGGCGGTCGGGATGATCGCGACGCCTCCGCCCTTGGCCTTCATCTGCGCCATCAGGGCGGCGCGGCGGGCTGCATAGGATTTCATGGTCCTCCTTGACGGTTCGGTTGGCGTTCAGTTGCCGTTCAGTTGCCGTTCAGTTGCGCCAGGCGTTCCGGCGTGCCGACATCGGTCCAGTCGCCGCGATACACCTCGCCGCCGACCTGGCCGCGGTCGGCATACCGGCGCAGGATGGGCGCGAGCTGCGCCGACTGCCCCGGCTCGACCCCGTCGAAGATCTCCATGCGGTAGACGCCGATGCCGGAAAAGGTGAATTTCGGCTCGCCTTCATTGACGACGGAAAAGCTGTGCAGCGCGAAGTCGCCCTTCGGATGGTGCGGCGGATTCTTCACCAGGTAGAGCCAGGCGACGTCGCGCTTGTCGCGCGGATGCGGATTGCCCCACATGTCATCGTCCTTCAGCGCATCCTTGACCTGCTCGAAATCGAAATGCGGGCAATAGATGTCGGCCGCGACCGCGACGAACGGTTCCTCACCCAGCAGGTGGCGCGCCCTGGCCACGCCACCGGCGGTCTCCAGCGCGCTGCCCTCGGCGGAGTACGCGATCTTCGCGCCGAACTGCGATCCGTCGCCGAGCGTTTCCTCGATCATGTGCCCCAGGTGCGCGTGGTTGATCACGATCTCGTTAATGCCGGCGCGCACCAGGTTCAGGATGTGCCAGACGATCAGCGGCCTGCCGCGCACCTTGAGCAGCGGCTTGGGGCAGTTGTCGGTCAGCGGACGCATCCGCTCGCCGCGTCCGGCGGCGAAAATCATTGCTTTCATTGTTCGTTCCAGTCAGGGCGGCGGTCAGAACGTGTAACCGGCCGACGGCGCCTTTTCTTCGAATTCGTCCAGCAGCACGATCAGCGGCGCCAGCGCATGGTAGCGGCCGGCCGCCTTGCGCGTGTATTCCATCACCAGCGGCAGGTCCTTCAGGTAACCGTCCTTGCCGTCGCGGTGATACAGGCGCGCGAAGATGCCGAGCACCTTCAGGTGGCGCTGCAAGCCCATGAACTCGAAATCGCGGTAGAACGCGTCGATGTCCGGGTTCACCGGCAGCCCGGCGCGCCGCGCCCGCTCCCAGTAGCGGATCGCCCAGTCGAGCACCATTTCCTCGTCCCACTGGATATAGGCATCGCGCAGCAGGGACACCAGGTCATAGGTGATCGGGCCGTAGACCGCATCCTGGAAATCGAGGATGCCGGGATTGCCGCGTTCGGTCACCATCAGGTTGCGCGAGTGGTAATCGCGGTGCACGTAGACCTGCGGCTGCGCCAGGTTGTTCGCCAGCAGGGTGTCGAACACCTTGTTGAGCCTTTCGGTCTGCTTCTCGCTCATCGTGATGCCGAGATGCTTGCCTACATACCACTCGGGGAACAGCATCAGCTCGCGGTGCAGCAGCGCGCGGTCGTATTCCGGCAGCACGCCCGGCTTGCTCTGCGCCTGGATCAGCACCAGCGCGTCGATCGCGTCGAGATAGAGCTTGTGCGCGCTGTCCGGGTTCAACTGGTTGAGGTAGGTCGTGGTGCCGAGGTCGGACAGCAGCAGGAAGCCGCGTTCGACATCCTTTTCAAGAATCTTCGGCACCGACACGCCCGCTTCGCCGAACACTTCGGCCACATGGATGAAGGGTTGCACGTCCTCCTGCGGAGGCGGCGCATCCATTGCGATATAAGTCGCGCCGTCGGGCGCATCGACGCGGAAATAGCGGCGGAAGCTGGCGTCGGAAGAGGCGGGCCTGATGGAGTCAGGCAATACTTGTTCGGCTGACAGCGAGGACAGCCATTCCTTGAGTTGGGTCAGACGAAGATCGGATCCGGTATTGAAAGACATGAAACTATATGGGTAATCGTTAAAATGCGCCATTCAAGCGCTGTTTGAGCCGCGAATCAAGCCGAAATACGCGCATGCGGCGCATGCTTGTACGCTTGTTGCGCGTTGGCGGGAGGGCAGTTCCCATATAATAAGGGATTCGACTTAAAAAAGCGCCTGCCGACCCTTTCTTTTCATGAACCGGTTTCCCGCATTTCCCCCTTCACAACTTCTCCTTCGTCTCGTCGCCGCCGCCAGCGCCGCTGCGGTGCCGGCGCTCGTGTCGGCGCAGGCGGAGCCCAGGGGCGCCCAGGCGAATGAAAAGGACCTGCCGGCCAGCATCAGCGCCGAACGCATGAGCGGCCGGCCGGACCGGGAGGTGGTGCTGGAGCGCGATGTCGAGATCATTCGCGGCCCGACCACCCTTAACGCCGACAAGGCCACCTATCATGTCGTGGAAGACGAGGTCGAGGCGTCGGGCAACATCCGCATGCGCCGTTTCGGCGATACCTACACCGGCGAAGAACTCCGGCTGAAGCTTGATGCCAACGAAGGCTACGTGCTGAACCCGACCTACCGGCTCGAGCGCAACAACGCGCAGGGCCGCGCGGACCGCATCGTGTTCGAGGGCGAGGACCAGGCCACGGTGTACGATGGCTCCTACAGCTCCTGCGAGGGGCCGGACCCGGACTGGTACCTGAAATCGGGGCGGCTGGATCTCGACAATGCGCGCGACCGCGGCGTGGCCCACGGCACCGTCGTGTACTTCAAGGGCGTGCCGATCCTGGCCGCGCCGGCGATGTCGTTTCCGCTGTCGGATGCGCGCAAGAGCGGCTTCCTGCCGCCGACCATCGGCACCACCAGCCGCGGCGGCCTCGAAGTCACGGTCCCGTATTACCTGAACATCGCGCCCAACCGCGACCTGACGCTGTATCCGAAGCTGTATGCGCAGCGCGGCCTGCAGCTCGGCGCCGAAGCGCGCTACCTCGGCGCCGACTACTGGGGCGAAACCCAGCTGGAAGTGCTGCCGGAAGACCAGCGTACCAAGACCACGCGCTACGCGATCACCACGAACCACACGCATATCCTGGCGCCCGGCCTGGCGTACACCTGGAACATCAACAGCGCATCGGACAACGACTATCCGACCGACTTCTCGCGCAGCCTGACCGCCGCCCGCCAGCGCCTGCTGGTGCGCGACACCGCGCTTACCTACGGCAACGCGCTCTGGCAGGCCAGCGCCCGCCTGTCGAACTTCCAGGTGCTGCAGGACCCGGTGGTGCCGATCGTGCGGCCGTACGACCGCCTGCCGCAGCTCTCCTTCCATGCCGGGCGCCAGGACGTCAACGGCTTCGACTGGGATGTGGATTCGGAGCTGACCCGCTTTTCGCATCCGACCTTCCAGCGCGGCGACCGTTTCCTGATCAATCCGCGCATCGCCTTCCCGATCCTCACGCCGGGCTATTTCATCACACCGAGGGTGTCGCTGCATTCCACCCGCTACCGGCTTGACGACCAGGGGCTGACGAGCGCCACCGACCTGTCGCGCACGCTGCCGACGTTCTCGGTCGACAGCGGCCTGGTGTTCGAGCGCGATGCGCAGTTTTTCGGCAGCCGCATGACGCAGACGCTGGAACCGCGCCTGTTCTACGTGTACACGCCGTACCGCGACCAGTCGGCCTTCCCTAATTTCGACACCGCCGAAGCCGACCTGAGCTTCGCTCAACTGTTCAGCGAAAACCGCTTCATCGGCAACGACCGCATCAGCGACGCCAACCAGCTGACTGCGGCGCTGATTTCCCGCTATTACGAGCCGACCGGCGCCGAACGCATGCGGTTTGCGCTCGGCCAGCGCTTCTATTTCACCGAGCAGCGCGTGACGCTCGGCGGCATGCGCAACGAAAGCCGCTCCGACCTGCTGGTATCGGCCTACGGCCTGCTGACACCGACCTTGAGCGTCGAAGGCAACGTGCAGTACAGCCAGACGCTAGATGCAATGAGCCGCGCCAACTACGGCGTGCGCTGGCAGCCGGCGCCGAAAAAGGTGCTGAACCTGCAATACCGGCGCAGCCGCGTCAACAACCTGGAGCAGCTGGACCTGTCGGCGCAGTGGCCGCTGTCCGGGCGCTGGTTCGGCGTCGGACGCGTCAACTACTCGCTGCCGGAACGCAAGGTCGCTGAAGGCCTGGCCGGCGTGGAGTACAAGGCGGACTGCTGGGTCTTCCGCATGGTGGGCCAGCGCACGCCGACCGCAACCGGCCAGGTCAGCTCCGCGATTTTCTTCCAGCTCGAGCTGAACGGGCTTACCCGCCTCGGGTCCAATCCGATCGAAGCGCTGCGCGCCAACATCCCCGGCTACCAGCTGGTGAATCAACCTAGTAACCCTTGATTGAAGAACGTTCATCCATGAAGACTCTTCCGACTATGCGTATCGCAACTTCTCCGGCCCGCGCCGTCGCCCTTGTCGTCGCGCTGCTGTGCGCCGGCCCCGCCACGCAGGCGCAGACCGGAAATACGCAGGCCAAGCCGCGCATCTATCTCGCCGATGCGATCATCGCGGTGGTCAACAATGAGGTGATCACGCGCCAGGAGCTGGTCGAGCGCCTGCAGATCGTGGAGCGCCGGATGCGGAACCAGGGCATCGCGCTGCCACCGCCGGCGGAGTTCCAGCGCCAGCTGCTGGAGCGCATGATCATCGACCGCGCACAGATGCAGCTGGCCAAGGAGTACGGCATCCGCGTCGACGACACGATGCTCGACCGCGCGGTCGCACGCATCGCCGAGCAGAACCGGATGTCGCTGCAGGAATTCCGCACCACGCTCGAGCGCGAAGGCACGCCCTATGCGCGCTTCCGCGAAGAGATTCGCGAGGAGATCATCATGCAGCGCCTGCGCGAGCGCGAAGTCGACAACAAGATCCAGATCAGCGAATCGGAAGTCGACAACTATCTCGCCGAGCAGGGCGCGCCGCAGGGGCAGGAATTCCAGCTCTCGCATATCCTGGTGCGCATCCCGGAAAATGCGACCGCCGAGCAGATCGGCGAGCGCCGCCGACGCGCAGAAGAGGTGATGCGGCAGCTGAGGTCGGGCGGCGATTTCGCCAAGGTGGCCGCCACCTATTCCGACGCCAACGATGCGCTGTCCGGCGGCGACCTCGGCTGGCGCAGCCAGGACCGCCTTCCGCAGCTGTTCGTCGATGCGATCGCCGAACTCAAGCAGGGCGAGGTATCGCAGATCGTCAAGAGCGCCAACGGTTTCCACATCCTCAAGCTCAACGGCAAGCGCAGCGCCAGCGTGGTCAAGGCTGGCACCGCCGCCGTGCAGCAGACACGCGTGCGCCACATCCTGATCAAGACCAACCAGATCGTGACGCCGGCCGATGCCAAACGCAAGCTGACCGAACTGAAGCAGCGCCTGGACAACAACGCCGCGAAGTTCGAAGAGCTTGCCAAGATGCACTCCAACGACCTGACCGCGTCGCGCGGCGGCGACCTCGGCTGGATCTATCCGGGCGACACGGTGCCGGAGTTCGAGCGCGCGATGGACGGACTGCAGCCGGGACAAGTCAGCGATCCGGTCGAATCGCCGTTCGGCTACCACCTGATCCAGGTGCTGGAACGCAAGAAGGATGACGTGTCGCAGGAGCGCCAGCGACTGATCGCGCGCCAGGCGATCCGCGAGCGCAAGCTGGACGAGGCGACCCAGGACTGGCTGCGCCAGCTGCGCGACCGCGCCTACGTCGAATATCGCATCGACAGCGGCGACGCGCGCTGAGCCGCTTCGTGGACAAGCGACCGACCATCGCGATCACCTGCGGCGAGCCCGCGGGCATCGGGCCCGAGATTTCGGTGCGCGCCGCATGGGAATTGCGCAGCGAGGTTCGCGGCGTGCTGATCGGCGATGCCGCGCTGCTGTCGCTGATTGCGTCCGACCTCGACCCGGCGATCCGGCTGGTCGCGATATCGACGCTCGCATTCCGCAACAGCGGGCTGCCGCACCTGCCCGCCGGCCAGATTCCGGTGATCGACTGCCCGCTGGCGGAACCGGCCGTTCCCGGCAAGCTGGATGCGCGCAACGGCAAGGCGGTGCTGCAGACGCTGGACGTCGCCATCCGCTATGCGCTGCAGAAGCAGTTCGACGCGATCGTCACCGCGCCGCTGCAAAAGAGCACGATCAACGATGCCGGCGTACCCTTCACCGGCCATACCGAATACCTCGCTGAAAAGACCGGCACACCGCAGGTGGTGATGATGCTCGCCGGCGGCGATCCGATGCTGCGCGTGGCCCTGGCAACCACCCACCTGCCGTTGCAGGAGGTGCCGGCGGCGATTACCTTCGACGGCCTGTCGCGCACGATCGACATCGTGCATGCCGACCTGCGGCGCAAGTTCGGCATCGACAAGCCGCGCATCCTGGTCACCGGGCTGAACCCGCATGCGGGCGAGGGCGGCTATCTCGGCCGCGAGGAAATCGAGGTGATCGCGCCGGTGCTGCAGGCGGCGCAAGCCAGGGGCATCGCTGCCACCGGCCCGTATCCGGCCGACACCCTGTTCCAGCCCAAATACCTTGAAAACGCCGATTGCGTACTGGCGATGTTCCACGACCAGGGGCTGCCGGTGCTGAAGCACGCGAGCTTCGGACGCGGCGTCAACATCACGCTCGGCCTGCCGCTCATCCGCACCTCGGTCGATCACGGTACCGCGCTCGACCTCGCGGCCAGCGGCATCGGGCACGCCGACCATGGCAGCATGCTCGAAGCAATCCGGGTGGCGGCACTGATGGCCGCCGCCTCCGCGCAACACGAATAAATTCAATGAAACATATTCCCCGCAAGCGTTTCGGCCAGAACTTCCTGACCGACCAGCAGGTATTGCACGACATCATCCGCGCGATCGATCCGCGGCCGGACGACACCATGGTCGAAATCGGCCCGGGCCTGGCGGCGATGACCAGCCTGCTGCTGGAATCGCTGCAGCAGCTGCATGTCGTCGAACTCGACCGCGACCTGGTGGCGCGCCTGAAGAAGCGATTCGATCCCGCGCGCCTGGTCGTGCACGAGGGCGACGCGCTGCAGTTCGACTTCGCGTCGCTCCCGGTTCCCGAAGGGCGCAAGCTGCGCGTGGTTGGCAATCTGCCGTACAACATATCCAGCCCCTTGCTGTTCCATCTCGCGCAGATCGCGCCGCAGGTGGAAGACCAGCACTTCATGCTGCAAAAGGAAGTGGTCGAGCGCATGGTGGCCGAGCCGGGCGGCAAGGCCTACGGCCGGCTGTCGGTGATGCTGCAGTGGCGCTATTACATGGAATTGCTGTTCGTGGTGCCGCCGCAAGCGTTCGATCCGCCGCCGCAGGTGGACTCGGCGATCGTGCGCATGATTCCGCTGAAGGAGCCGCTTCCCTGCGACGCGGCGAGGCTGGAGCAGGTGGTGGCGAAGGCGTTCTCCCAACGGCGCAAGGTGATCCGCAATTGTCTCGCCGGGATGTTTGAAGAAAACGACCTGATCGATGCGGGCATCGACCCGCAGGCACGGCCGGAAGCGGTGCCGGTGGAACAGTTCGTGGCGTTGGCGAACAGGCGCTGAACCGGGAGCAAGCCGGCCGGTTTCGGTAGGGTGGGTAGAGCGCATCGAAACCCGCCGCATTGCCTGCATTTGCAGTGCATGGCGGGTTCCGCTTCGCTCTACCTCGGCGGCCCCACCCACCCTACTATCCGCTAAAGCGGGCAGCCATAGTCCAGTGCCGGTTCCGCGCAAGGCAGACGCATCCTGGTGTGCCAAGTTTCGGTCCGTAGGGTGGGTAGAGCGCAGCGAAACCCACCGC
>Ga0196971_1000778_pt1 | contig 18901 bp, 16 predicted proteins | sample S1v_1013CmetaG_FD_148660 | JGI IMG/M metagenome (GOLD analysis project Ga0196971, IMG submission 148660) | Soil microbial communities from Anza Borrego desert, Southern California, United States - S1+v_10-13C | ecosystem: Environmental > Terrestrial > Soil > Desert | place: USA: California... | reverse complement strand
GCCGGCATGGGTAGCGGCGGCACCGGCGTGACGACCGGCACCGGCGCCGCGGGCACCAGCGGCGTGGGCAGCGGAACGATGACGGAAGAGGAATGGCGGCGCCGGGGCGGCATCAGCGGCTCCAGCGGCGCTTCGGGTACCACCGGAACCACCGGCTCCGGCACATCGACCGGCAGCGGCACGAGCCTGCCCGGGCCGACCGGCACAAGCTCGGACAGCGGCCCCTCCGGCATGACGGGCACAGGCAGCGGCCGCTAAGGCCGGCGCGCCGGCAGCGTTGCCGGCCGTGCAACCATTCCGGGCCGGTCGGCTCAAACACACATGCTCACGCCGGTACTTGTCCTGCTCGTATTTCACGGCGTCCTCGGCGGCGCCGATGTGCTGATCAATCATGAACTGCGGGAACGCCTGCCATCGCGGCTGTCGGCGCGTCCCGAGCAGTTTCTCCATGGCGCGCGCGAGCTGATGTTCGCATTGATCTTCGGCGGTCTTGCCTGGCTGGAATGGGGCGGGCTGTTGGTGTGGCTGCTGGTAGCGATCGTGTTGACGGAGTTCTCGATTTCCCTGACCGATACGCTGCTGGAAGACCGCACACGCCCGCTGCCGGCGTTAGAGCGCAGCATGCATGTCGTGCTGCTCGTCAACTTCGGCGCCTACAACGCCTTGCTCGTGCCGGTGCTCATGGAGTGGCACAGCCTGCCCACCGGTTTCCGCATCGTCCACCATGGCTTGCTGACTTGGCTGCTGTCCGTGCTTTCGCTTGCGGCGTTCGCCTGGTGCCTGCGCGACTGGCTCAGCTACAAGTCGTTGGGAAAACGTTTGCATTCGGAAAGGCTTGCCTCCGCCGCGGGATGAGTTCCCGCTGCCGGTGGCTTTGCCGTGCTGCGTCAAATTCCGGAACTATTGATGCTATTCATGATCTTTTGTCTACGTAGCGGAAACTCCACTTCGGTATAACGCCGGCGGGGCGCGATCCGCCCCGCGCGAAGCCCGGACTACCACGCCGTTGTCAGCTGTCACTGGTTCCTGATCCAGAACACCAGTGCGGTCTGTCTTGTGCAGCCGGAACGTTCCGCGTTTGCCGCGTGGATTGCCGTTTGCTTTCGACATTCACCGGATCCCTCCCATGCCATTTCAATCCTTCCGCCTGACTTTGCGTTTCGTACTGCCGCTTGCCCTCGTGCTGGGCTTGCTCGCGTACGCGGTCGTCCCGCTGGTGGATACGCTCACCTTGCGATGGTTCATGCGTGACCTCGATGCGCGTTCGCATTCGCTTGCCAATGCCTTGCAGGACCCGCTCGTGGAATATGTGCCGCAGCGGGCAGAACGGCGCATCGGCCAGCTGTTCGACCGCGCCCTGCGCGACGAGCGCCTGTACGCGATCGGCTTTTGCGATCCTTCCGGGAACCTGCTCTACAAGACCGCGACCTATCCATCCACCCTCGGCTGCCGCCCCGCGCAGCAGAACGGCGCCCGCAATGCGCTCGTGACCATGCCGAAAGGATCGGTGCATGTGTCCGAGAGCCCGCTGGAACGCGATGCGCAGTACCTCGGCAAGCTGGTGCTGGTGCACGACATGAGCTTCATCGAGCGTCGCAGCGCCGATACGCGTAAGTATGTGATCGGTCTGTTCGCCGCGATCGCGCTTGTGACCTCGCTCATCACGGTGTTCATCGCGCATCTCAGTTGGCGCGACTGGATCTCTTCGATGAAACGCCTGCTGCGCGGAGAGATCGGTGCGCGGCCGCAGCAGCAGTCGCCGCAGGCCGATGTCCATCCGCTGGAAGGCGACCTGCGCGCCTTGCTGCACGAGTTCAGTATCGAGAGGCGCACGCGCGACGATTCCACCCACCTGTGGACACCGGAGAAGCTGCGCCTGCTGCTGCATGAAGAGCTGGCGGGGGATGAAGTGCTGGTCGTGTCCAACCGCGAGCCCTATCTGCACATGCGCACCCGCAACGGAATCGAAGTACAGCGCCCGGCGAGCGGCCTCGTCACTGCGGTCGAGCCGGTCATGCGCGCCTGCTCGGGCACCTGGATCGCGCATGGCAGCGGCACCGCCGACAAGGAAAGCGTGGACCGCAACGACCGCGTGCCGGTCCCGCCGGGCAATTCCGCCTACACCTTGCGGCGCGTCTGGCTTTCCAAGGAAGAGGAAAAGGGCTATTACTACGGCTTTGCCAATGAAGGTTTGTGGCCGCTGTGCCATATTGCGCACGTGCGGCCGGTGTTCCGCTCCTCCGACTGGGAGCAGTACGTTGCGGTCAACCAGCGTTTCGCCGATGCCGTGATCAAGGAAGCGCGCACCGATGACCCGGTGGTGCTTGTGCAGGATTACCACTTCGCCTTGCTGCCGCGCATGGTCCGCGAAGTCCTGCCCAAGGCCACCATCATCACTTTCTGGCATATCCCCTGGCCGAACCCGGAATCCTTCGGCATCTGCCCGTGGCGGGAAGAAATCCTGGAAGGCCTGCTGGGAAGCACCATCCTCGGCTTCCATACGCCCTTCCACTGCAAGAACTTCCTGGAAACGGTGGACCGTTACCTGGAAACCCGCATCGAGCATGAATCGTCGACCATTTCCTACGGCGGCAAGCTCACCCAGGTCGAGCATTACCCGATCTCGATCGCCTGGCCGGAGCAGAAGCGCGGGGTGCCCGGCATCGAGGAGTGCCGGCTGTCGGTGCGCGAGGAAAACGGCCTGCCGGCCGACCACCTGCTCGGCATCGGCGTGGATCGCCTGGATTACACCAAGGGCATCCTGGAGCGCTTCCAGGCCGTGGAGCGGATGCTGGAAGCGCACCCGAACCTGGTTGGAAAGTTCACCATGATCCAGATCGCGGCGCCGTCGCGGTCTTCGCTGGAGGAATACCAGAATTTCGAAGCGCGGGTAAGGGCACTGGTGCAGCGGGTCAATGCGCGTTTCGGCAGCGGGAACTACCAGCCCATCATCCTGAAGGCGGAACACCATGATGCCGAGCAGGTAAACCGGTATTTCCGCGCGGCGGAAGTCTGCATGGTGACCAGCCTGCACGACGGCATGAACCTGGTGGCGAAGGAGTACATCGCCGCCCGCGACGACGAGCGCGGGGTGCTGGTGCTCAGCCAGTTCACCGGCGCGGCGCGCGAGTTGCACGAGGCGCTGGTCGTCAATCCCTACCATATCGAGCAGAGCGCGGAGGCGCTGTACCGCGCCGTCACCATGCCTGAAGTCGAACAACGCGACCGGATGCGCAGCATGCGGTCGCTGGTGAAGGACTTCAACATCTACCGTTGGGCAGGACGCATGCTGCTCGATGCCGCCCGCCTGCGCCAGCGCGAACGCATCATGACCCGCATCCGTTCGCACAGCCGCAAGTCCCTGCGCCGGGTGGTCTGAGGATGCAGGCCCTGTTTTCCGAGGAGGGGCGCCGTCGGCTGGCCGCGATTGCACGCCCCGGCCTGCTGTGCGCCTTCGATTTCGACGGCACCCTCGCGCCGATCATGCCGCGTCCGGAGCAGGTGCGCATGCCGGATCCTGTACGGGAGCGGCTTGAGCAATTGCGCCTGCTTGCCCCCATCGTCATCATCACCGGCCGCGCGCTCGACGATATTCGCGGCCTGCTCGGGATTGCGCCGGATTTCGTGGTCGGCAACCACGGTATGGAGGGCGTGCCGGGCTGGGAGGTGCGCGCGGCCGAACATGTGCGCCACTGCGCCGCGTGGAAAGACCAGTTGTCTCATATACTGGAGGAACATGCGGCGCAGACCGAGGGTATCGTGATCGAGGACAAGCGTTATTCCCTGTCCGTGCATTACCGTGCCGCGCCCGACCGCGAGCGTGCCGAGGCCTTCCTGAATGCGGCATGCGCCAACCTTGAACCAAGGCCGCGGCTGGTGGCCGGCAAATGCATCGTGAGCCTGGTCGGCGTGGATGCGTGGCACAAGGGAAACGCGCTGGAAGCCCTGGTGGAATCCACCGGCGCCGGTGCCGCCGTCTACGCCGGCGACGACGTGACGGACGAGGATGTTTTCCGCATCAAGCGGCCCGATCTGCTGTCGGTGCGGGTGGAGCACAGCGAAACCAGCGCGGCGGATTTCTTCATCCCGCATGCGCAAGACATGGAAGCGCTGCTCGACGAGTTGATCCTCCGCCTGCGCGCCTGCAACGCGCGCAACTGGTTGCAAGGCGCAGCGCTGCATCTTTGAAAGGGCAGAGACGATGGATGCCGAATACATTGCCGCACTCGACATCGGCGGCACGAAGATGGCCGCAATGGTCGCCTCGCGCGAAGGGCCGCTGGCGCGCATTTCGCAGCCGAGCATCAAGAGCGGCTCCCCGCGCTCCATCCCGGAGCAGGGCCTTGCGCTGATCGACGCGGTGTGCGCCAAGGCCGGCGTGCCTGCCTCGGCGGTGCACGCGCTGGGCGTCGCCTCGGCCGGCCCCTTCATCCGCGAAGCCGGGCAAGTGGCGCTGTGCAGTCCCAACCTGTGCGGCGGACTCGCGCAAGGCTCCGACCTCCCCAACGACTGGACCTCGATCCCGATCGAACAAGTGCTGCGGGAGCGTTTTGCCGAGGTTGCCATCGACAACGACTGTGTGTCCGCCCTGGTGGCCGAGCGCAGCTTCGGCGCGGTGATCGACGAACCCGACTGTGCCTACGTGACCTGGAGCACCGGCGTGGGATTCGGCCTGTGCGTGGACGGGCGCATCCTGCGCGGCAAGAACGGCAATGCTGGCCATGCCGGACACCTCCTGATGAGCGAGACGGACGACGCGGTATGCGGCTGCGGCAATCGGGGCGACCTCGAGGCCCTGGTCTCGGGGCGCAACATCGGCAACCGTGCCGGCATGCCCGCGAGCGAACTGTTCAACCATGCCAAGGCCGGCGATCCGCAGGCGCGGGCGGTTGCGGAGCGGGCCGCGCAATGGTTCGGCAGGGGGCTGTACAATGTGGCGACGACGCTCGATACGCGCGTCTTCGTCATCGGCGGCAGCGTGTGGCTGCATCACGGCGACTGGCTGGCTCCGCTGGTGCAGAAGGAAATCGACAGCCGTTTCCCGGCCCTGACTTCGGGCGTTCGCATCTTGCCCGCGGCGCTCGGGCGTCTGGTGGCCGATGTCGGCGCGCTGGCGCTGGCGATTCCCGGAGACTGGGTGCCTGCGTGGCGGCAGACGCGGCCCTGGGAAAAACTTGCAAGCACTTGATCTTGCCTCAAGGAACCTTTGCCGGATGGCTGCATCATAGAGTTTTCCCTTACGTTGACATCCATGTACAAGACTGTCATGCCAACCCTGCCAGAAGCCTGGCAAGCCTGGATCACCGAAAACCTCGCGCGCGGCTGCGCGCCGGCCGAAATGGCGCAGGTCATGGTGCGGGACGGGAAATTCGAGGCCACGCTGGCGCGCGCCGCGATCGAAGAGGCGCGTCAGGCCGGTTTCAGCCACATCCCTGCCGCGCCGTCGGCGCAGCCCCTGCCCGAGGTGGACACTTCGTCAAATTTCTTCCGCACGCCCGACCGCGACGTGGAAATCCTGTTTTCGCTGCGCGCTCCGCGCGTGGTCCTGCTTGGCAACCTGCTCAGCCATGAGGAATGCGACGCGCTGATCGCCTACGGCCAGACACGCCTGGAACGCTCGCCGGTGGTCTCGGACACCGACGGCAAGACCGAACTCCACGCCCATCGCACCAGCCGCGGCGCCATGCTCCAGCGCGGCGAGACCGAGCTGGTGACGCGCATCGAAGCGCGCCTGGCCGCCGTCACCCGCTGGCCGGCGGAAAACGGCGAGGGCTTGCAGATGCTGCAGTACGAAAAGGGAAACGAATACCGCCCGCACTTCGACTGGTTCGACGCCACACGTCCCGGCCCCCGCAAGCACCTGGAGCGCGGCGGACAGCGCGTGGGCACCATCGTGATGTACCTGAGCGATGTGGAATCGGGCGGCGGCACCTCCTTCCCGGAGATCGGGCTGACCGTGCAGCCGAAGAAGGGCTGCGCGGTGTTTTTCGTCAACACCGATGCCTACCGCAATCCCGATCCGAAAACCCTGCACGCCGGCGAACCGGTGGAGAAGGGCGTGAAGTACATCGCCACCAAGTGGCTGCGCGAACGGGCCTACGTCTAAGCTTCAGCGCGCGGCGCGTACAGCAGGCCCCGCCGCACCAGCACCTTTTCGATCTCGACCGCGACAAATACCACCGACGATAGCGCCAGGCAGAACAGCAGCTCGCCCGCCGTCAGCGGCTCGGTGTTGAACACCGGGTTGAGGAAGGGCACATAGACCGTCGCCATCTGCAACAGGAAGGTGAGGGCGACTGCGCCCAGCAGCGGCAGGTTTGAGCGCAGGCCCTGGGCAAACAGCGAGTCCCGTTCCGAGCGGATGGCCAGCACATGGCCCATCTGGGAAAGGGTCAGCACGGTGAACACCATCGTCTGCCAATGCGCCGATCCGCCGTGGATCGCCCAAGCCTGCGCAAACAGCGACACCGCCGCCATCACGAACCCGATCGCCAGGATGTGCTGCCACAAGCCCAGCGCAAAGATGCTTTGCCCGGGCGGGCGCGGCGGGCGCTGCATGATGCCCTTTTCCGCCGGCTCGGCCGCCAGCGCCAGTCCCGGCAGGCCATCCGTCAGCAGGTTGATCCACAGGATATGGATGGGCAGCAGCGGGATCGGCATGCCGAGGAAGGGGGCAAGGAAGATCGTCAGGATTTCCGCCGAATTCCCGGTCATCGCATAGCGGATGAACTTGCGGATATTGTCGAAGATGCGCCGCCCCTCGCGCACCGCGCCGACGATGGTCGCGAAGTTGTCGTCGAGCAGGACCAGGCTGGATGCTTCGCGCGCCACATCCGTGCCTCCCTTGCCCATCGCCACGCCGATGTCGGCGCGCTTGAGGGCCGGCGCGTCATTGACGCCGTCGCCTGTCATCGCCACGAACTCTCCCTGCGCCTGCAAGGCCTCGACGATGCGGATTTTCTGCGCCGGATCGACGCGGGCATAGACGCGCACCGACGCCACCTGCCGCCGGAACGCCTCGTCGCTCATGGCCGCCAAGTCCTGTCCCGTGAGCACGACCGCATCGTCGCCGGCGATGCCGAGCTGGATGGCTATCGCCCGGGCGGTGGCGGCGTGATCGCCGGTGATCATGACGGGCGTGATGCCCGCCGACCGGCACAGCCTCACCGCTTCCCGCGCTTCCGGACGGGGAGGGTCGATCAGCCCGACCAGGCCGATGAAGGCAAGTCCCGATTCGATGTGCTCCGTATCCACCTGCGCCTGCGCCTGCGCCGGCACCTCCTGCCAGCGGCGGCAGGCCACGGCCAGCACCCGCAATCCCTCTGCGGCCATGCGCTCGGCCTGTGCCGCCACCTGCTCGCGGTCGAAGGGCGGGCCACCCATCGCCTCGCCGCAGCGCGCCAGCACGCTTTCCGGGGCACCCTTGGTATAGGCAATCAGGCCCGCAGCGTCCCGGTGGAAGGTTGTCATGCGCTTGCGGTCCGAGTCGAACGGGAGCTCGAACACGCGCGGCGCGGCTTGCTGCAAGGCGCTCTTGTCGAAACCTGCAGACTGGGCCGCAGCGTAGAGTGCGGTTTCGGTCGGATCGCCGGTCATGCGTCCTTCGCTGTCGCGCGCGGCGTCGTTCGACAGCGCCAGTGCGGTGAAGAATTCCGTCCAAGGCGATCCATGCGGCGCCGCGGTGCAGTCCGTACAGAGCGTTCCGCCGGCAATGAGCGAGGCCACGCGCATACGGTTTTCGGTCAAGGTTCCCGTCTTGTCCGAGCAGATGTAGGTGACCGAGCCCAGCGTCTCCACCGCGGGGAGGCGGCGGATCAGGGCCTGCTGCCTGACCATCTTGCGCGCCCCCAGCGCCAGCGAAATAGTGACGATGGCCGGCAAGGCTTCCGGGATGGCGGCAACGGCGAGGCTGACCGCGGTCAGGAACATCAGCGCGAGGTTTTCGCCGCGCAGCAACCCGACGGAAAAGATGATGGCGCAGATCGCCAGCACTGCGATCCCGAGCCTCCGCCCGAATGCGGCGAGCCTTTTCTGCAGCGGCGTCTTGAGCGCCTCGCCGGCGTCGAGCAGGGCGGCGATCTTGCCGAGCTCGGTGGCCATGCCGGTGGCGACGACGATGCCGGTGCCTCGTCCGTAGGTCGCGGTAGTGCCCTTGAACGCCATGTTGCGCCGGTCGCCGAGCGGCAGCTCGGCATGGGACAGGGGAACCGTGGATTTCTCGACCGTGACGGCTTCGCCGGTCAGCACCGCTTCGTCGGCCTTCAACTGGATCGCCTCGATCAGGCGCAGGTCGGCGGGTACGACATTGCCGGCTTCGAGGAAAACAATATCGCCGGGAACGATTTCAGCGGCGGGTACGAGATGCCGTTCGCCATTGCGCAGCACGACGGCGCTGGTCGCCGCCATCTTCTTCAGTGCGGCCATGGCGCGTTCCGCACGCACTTCCTGCACGAAACCGATCACTGCATTGAGCAGCACGATCACCACGATCGCGATGGTGTCCTCGATGTCCCCGACGATCCCGGAAACGATGGCCGCCGCGACCAGCACCAGGATCATGAAATCCAGGAACTGATCGAGGAACATGCGCCACAGCGGGCGCGGGGGACTTTCGCGGATGGCGTTGGCGCCATGGCGTGCGAGCCGTGCGCCGGCCTCCGCATGCGTGAGGCCCGTGGCGGCGTCGACGCCCAGCCTGCCGGACACGTCGTGCCCCCGCAGGACGTGCCAGTGCTGGTCGGAATCCAAGGCTTATTTCACCAGCGTGACCGGCACCTTGACGATATGAACGACCTTGTTGGCCACTGAACCCATCACGAGGTTGCCGACCGGCCCCAGCCCGCGCGTCCCCATCACGATGGCCTCGCAGCCGGTTTCATCGGCGTAGGCGGCGATGGTGGGAGCGACGTCGCCGGTCCGCCATTCGGTACGGTAGGGCACGCCGGCATCGTCGAGAATCTGCATGATCGGCTGCAGGACGTGCTGGGCATCCGCGGATTGGATCGCTTTCTCTTCCTGCTGGGAAAGATAGGCGTGCGCCCGCACTTCAAGCGGCGCCTGCACATTGAGGACATGGATCTGGACATCGGTGTTGTCGCCGGCCAGCATCGCTGCATGGCGCGCGGCGCGCTGCGCGCTTTCAGAAGCATCGACCGGGACGAGGATCTTGCGCATCTAGGGCTCCTTGGGACTGTGTGATTCTCTCGGGGAGGCTACCGGGCGCACCCCGGAATGCATTTGATGTGAGTCAAAATGCACCGGATTTGCTGCACTCAGGCACTTTTTGCAGCTGCTTGCGATAGTCGCGGGCTTGCAGCTAATATTGCTTTAGATCAATTTTGTCGCGCAGCGCGGGAGGTGCTGCGGCATGCAGCAATCCCCGACACCATCGCGCGGCGGCCCGCCAGTTGTGTGGAAGGCCGCCGCGGCGTGCGCCTTCGTGGCGCTCCTGGCAGCCGAAATCTTCGGTTTCCGCTTCATGCAGACGACCGAGGCGCGGCTGGCCGACGTCTACATGCAGCGCCATGTCGCCGCCTACACCGCAGACCCGGACATCGTGATCGTCGACATCGACGATGCCAGCATGGCCGCCATGCAGGACATCGCGGGCCTGTGGGCGTGGCCGCGCGAGATCCACGCCGACCTGCTGGAAGCGCTGGCCGAATTCAAGCCGCGCGCGGTGGTGTTCGACATCGCCTTCGCCGAGCGCGATTTCAAGCGCCCCCGCAGCGACGCCAGGCTGTCCGAGGCCCTGCGTGCCACGCCCGCTGTCTACCTTCCTGCCGCTCATCTCGGTGCCAATGCCCGGCAGGAGCGGCTTGATGCGGTGGCTTCAGCCTTCAAGCCCAGCGCACCCGGTGCACGCGAGGCCAGCGCCTCGCTGTTGCTGCCGCTGGCCGTGGAGCGCGACGCATGGCGCCTTGGCCTGATCAACAGCCTCGACGACAAGGATGGCGTCCTGCGCCGCTACCGGCTCTACACCGAGTTCGACGGCTGGCGCCTGCCGTCGCTGCCGGCGCGTATCGTTTCCGATCTTGGCACCGCGCTCCCTGCGAGAAGCGAGTTCGTGATGCGCTGGCCGGAGCAGGGCCACCGGCGCTATCCCTACAGCGAGCTGTACCGCCTCCTGACGGAACAACGGACGGCGCTCGGCGCACAAGAACTGGCGGCGCTTGACCGTCTGTTCCGGCAGAAAATCGTCGTTATCGGTAACTCGGCGACAGCTTCGTTCGACCACCACCTGACCCCGCTCGGCGCCGGGTATCCCGGGGTGGACGTGCTTGCACTTGCCATCGACAACCTGAAGAACGGCCGCAGCATCGCGCCAGTCTCGCCGGCGTGGCCGTTGATGCTCGGCGCGCTCCTCATCGCCGGCGTCGCCGCCGCTTTCTCGCGGCGCCTCAATCCGCTGGGTATCGGCGCCGCGCTCGCCATCGTCACCGCCGCCGCGCTGGCCGTCGCCGACCGCGCGCTTGAGCGCAACCTGCTGGTGCCGGTGGCGACGCCGCTGGCCTTTGCCTGGGCATGGTTCCTCAGTGCCGCCATCGCCGGCTACCTGCGCGAGCGGCGCACGCGCGAGCAGGCTGTTTCCCTGTTCCGGCGCTTCCTCAATCCGAACGTGGTGCAGCAGATCGTGGAGCAGGGCGAAACCGTGGAAAGCCTGTCCGGACGCACGCGCGACATCACCGTCCTGTTTTCCGACATCCGCGGCTTTACCACGCTATCGGAAAGCCGTGCGCCGCAGGAGGTGGTGCTGCTGCTCAATCGCTATTTCGAGCGCCAGGTCGAGGTGGTGTTCCGCCACGGCGGCACGCTCGACAAGTTCATCGGCGACTGCATCATGGCGTTCTGGGGCGCGCCGATGGACGATCCCGAGCATGCCCGCCATGCGGTCGCGGCCGCGCTGGAGATGCAGCAGGTGCTGCTCGATTTCAAGCGGGAATTGCAGTCCGAAGGCTCGGAGGTCGGCGATTTCGATGTCGGCATCGGCGTGCACACCGGCCCGGCGGTCGTCGGCTTCATCGGTGCGCAACGCAAGCTCGACTACACGGCCATCGGCGACACCGTCAACCTGTCCAGCCGCGTCGAGGGCCTGACCAAGGGCGTTGCCCGCGTGCTGGTGACGCAGGAAACGGTCGAGGCCTGCAAGGGCGCGGAGGAATTCACATTCCAGCATCACGGCGCTTTCCAGGTGAAAGGACGCGCTGCGGAAGTCAACCTGTACGAACCAAGGAGGAGAACAACATGAAACGATGGATCCTCATGCTCGCCGGCCTGCTGGCCGCCGCAGCGCATGCGGAAACCGCGCTCACCAGCCGGGCCACCGAGCTGCAGGCGCAGCCGCAGTCCGACGCTGCGACGCTTGCCACGCTTGTGGAAAACAGCCGGGTCGAGGTGCTCGCGCGCAAGGGGGCGTGGAGCCAGGTGAAGACCGCGGGCGGACAGACCGGCTGGGTGCGCATGCTCAGCCTGAAGGCGGAAGGCGGAGCGCAGCCTGCCTCTGCCAACCCTGCCGGTGCACTCGGCAGCCTGCTTGGTGCGGGGCGAACCTCGAACACCGCCACCGTGACCACCGGCGTGCGCGGCCTCAGCGAGGAAGACTTGCAAAACGCCCAGGCCAATCCGGCGGAAGTGGACCGGGTGCAGAAATACGCGGTCGACAAGAACGCCGCACATGCCTTCGCCCAGCGCAGCAAGCTGAACGCGGTGAAGATCGACTACCTGCCGGAGCCGGCTCCGGCGGCCAACCGTCACGCGGAAGGAGGCTGACATGGGAATCGCAAAAAATACGTTGGTAGCGCTCATTCTGGCCGGCGCCTGCGGCAGCACGCTCGCGCAACTGCCGTTTTCTCTGCCAGGCTTCGGCAATGGGGGCGGAGGCGGCGGGGGATTCAATCTCAACAACGTCACCAATCTGGTCAGCAACCTCGGCAAGGCGACCAAGGAAACCGACGAGCCGGAAGAGATCCGCATCGGGCAGGAATTCGCGGGCACGCTGCTGGGGGCCAAGCCGCTGGTCAATGACCCGGCATTGCAGCGGTATGTGAACACGCTCGGCCGCTGGCTGGCGATGCAGACCGAACGCCCGGACCTGCCGTGGACCTTCGGCGTGCTGGACGACGCGGGCTTCAACGCCTTCGCCACGCCGGGCGGTTACATCTTCGTCACCAAAGGATTGGTGCAGCGCATGCGCAGCGAAGCGGAACTCGCCGGCGTGCTCGCGCATGAAATCGGCCACGTGCTGAAAAAGCACCATCTGCGCGCGGTGCAGAAGAATGCCGGGTTTGCGCTGGTGGGCGACGTCCTGAATGCCGCCGGCAAGGGCAATCCCGAAGCGCGCAATGCGCTGCTGAACATCGGCAAGAAGCTGTATGCCAGCGGCCTGGACAAGGAGGACGAGTTCGAGGCCGACCGCTTGGGCGTGGTGATTGCGGCACGGGCCGGGTATGACGCCTACGGCCTGCCGTCGGTGCTGCAGATGCTGCAGCGGCAGAATGCGGGCGACGGCGACTTCGGCCTGCTGTTCCGCACGCACCCGGCGCCGGCGGCGCGGATTGAACTGCTGGACCGTCTGATGCGCGACCGGCTGGACAATCTTGCCGGGGCGGAGGGGCAGGTACTGAATGTGCGGCTGGGCGAGTTCAGGAAGTAGCTGACACGTTTACGCGCATTAACGCCGCTGGATCCGGCCTGCGCCGGGATGACGGGGCGAGGTTGATACGCGATTCAAGTTAGCCGCCCGCAGTCGGACGCAGCAGGACTTCCTCGGCTGCCCGCGTGCGGGCGAGGGTGGCAGCATCTGCTCTTTCCATCCCCCGTCATCCCGGCGCAGGCCGGGATCCAGCGTCGTGCATGCACCGCATCTCCACCATCTTCATCAGCGCATACAAGGCCTCGAGTGACGGAATGGCAACCTTCTCCCGCCGCCCCGCGCGCACCGCGTTGCCGAGGATGACCTCGGTTTCCATCGGCCGTCCGTTCTCATAGTCGAGCGCCATGCTGGTCTTGTAGGCGGGCGCCTTGCGCGTGCCCTCGATGAACTGACCGATCAGCGCCCGGTCCAGCGGATGCCCGGTTGCCGCGGCCACGCTGCACACTTCCTCCATCGTACGCCGGACCAGGGCTTCGCCCTCCGCCGTGCCGAGGATGTGTCCGGTATCGAGCACCCCACCCATCACCGAGATCGGGTTGAACACCGCGTTCCACAGGCATTTCTGCCAACGCGCGGTGACCACGTCCTCCGTCAGCGCGCATTTGATCCCGGCGGATTCGAACAGTGCACCGAGCTGCTTCGCGCGTGCCGTCAGGCCGCCAGGGTAGTTGCCGAAGCTGAGGTCGCCAAAGGCGAAATGCCTGACCTTGCCCGGCGCGATGCGGCTGACCTGGACGAAGGCGAGGGCGCTGATGAGTTCATTTTGCGGAAACGCGGCGGCGATCTCGTCCTCGATTTCCACGCCGTTTTCGATCAGGACGATCGCGGTCTGGGGCCCGACGGCGTCGCGCAGCAGCGCCGCCCGGTCCGTCCCTTCCACCACCTTCACGCACACCAACGCGTAGTCGGGCGGCCCGCCGCTGTAGTCGCCGGCGGCACGCAAGACCTGCGCCGGCCGGAACACGCGGTCGCCAAGGCGCTTGCTCTCGATTGAAAAGCCGTTCTCGCGCACCGCATCGACTTCGCTGCGGCACACCACCGAGACTTCCGCGCCGGCGGCCTGCAGCGCCGCCCCGTAGAACGCGCCGATGGCGCCGGCGCCGATGACGAGGATGCGCGGAGTCGAGGGATCGGACACGTTTTCTCCTTCAGTAACAGGGTCTCCGGGGATTGTATCGGCCTTCCCGCGGGCCTGCCGGGAGCTGCTTGAAGAGTCGCCAAGACGCGGACGCAACACCTTGAAATATTTTCTTGATTCAATGCGTGAAAGCAAACCTTGCATCTCATTAACACGCTATGATTCATTCCGTGGTGCAACCTTGTTTTTTTACCCCGGAAATGTTCAAGAAAACCGTCCTGGCCATGCTGTTGAGCGCAGCATCGTCCGTTTTTGCCGTGCCGCTGAGCTCGCAGCACGCCGTCGTGATCGACGAAGCGAGCGGCGCCGTCCTGCTCGAAAAGAATGCACATGAGGTTGTGCCCATCGCGTCCCTGACCAAGCTGATGACGGCAATGGTCGTGCTGGACGCGAAGCTCGACATGAACGAGCTGATCACGATCGACGAAAGCGACGTCGACACCCTGAAATTCAGTTCCTCGCGCGTACCGGTCGGCACGGTGCTGAGCCGCGGCGACTTGCTGGAACTGGCGCTGATGTCTTCGGACAACCGCGCCGCCCACGCGCTGGGCCGCACCTACCCGGGCGGGAGCCCCGCTTTCCTGCGCGCCGTGCGCGAAAAACTGGTTGCGCTCGACATGCGCCACACCAGCATCGCCGAACCGACCGGTCTGTCGCCGTACAACCGCTCGACCGCAGCCGACCTTGTCAAAATGGTCAGCGCCGCATCGCAGTATTCCGAAATCAGCCGCCTGTCGACCGGCACCGAAGACATGATCGACATGAACGGCCACACCGTTCACTACCGCAACACCAACCGCCTCGTCGGCCGCGACGGCTGGGACATCCTGCTCTCCAAGACGGGATTCACCCGCGAAGCCGGGCGCTGCCTGGTGATGCGCTTCCAGGCCGCCGGCAAGCACGTGATCATGGTCCTGCTCAACGCCAAGGAAAGCACGGCGCGACTGATGGACGCGGAGAACGTTCAGCGCCTTGTGACCGGCGAACCGTTCCTGTCGGCGAAAGCGCCGTCCAAGGCGCCGACCCGCGTGGCGGCAGGCAAGGCCAAGTTCTCCAAGGCCGGCTTCGTTCTGACCAAGAGCAAGAACGACAAGGGCAGGAAGAAGCGCAAGACTATGTGAGGATTCGACGGGGCCGCTGCACGCGGTCTCGTTGCTCAATCCCCTAATGCTCTCTCGTAATCCTGCCCGCCGTAAAACAAACCAACGATGAATACGCACCGCTTCGCTTCGTCCACGGCGAAAGCGATGATGGTGCGTCCCTTGTAATGGGTCGTGCGCAAGCCGGGACGGATGTCGTCCCGCCTGTTGCCTCGAAAAGGGGCTTCCGCCAGTCTCTCGCAATCGCTGATGATGGCATTGGTGTAGCGACGGGCGGCGTCGGGAGAGCCGTGATGCGCGATGTAGCGGTAGATGCTGGCGAGCTGGTCCCTGGCTTCCGGCGTGAACTGGACCTCGAACATCTACTTCTTCGCCGTCGCTTTCTCGTGTTCGCGCTCCAACGCGGCCCGCACGTCTTCCACTGAGAGTCCGCGAGCGGGATCCTTCTTCAAGGCGTCGTAGGCTGCTCCGACTTCAGCGACAAGCCATGATTCAATCGCCCGCTCGCGAACGAGCAGCGCCCGCAATCCGTCACGCACCACCTCGCTCTCCGACGCATACTCGCCGGAACTCACCTTGGCTCTCACCATCTCGGCCATTTCATGCGGAAGGGTAATGCTCAGCTGCCGTGTGGCTCTCATGGTTGCTCCTAAAAGTAGGATTTAATCCTATTGTAGAGCAAATTCAATGCCGCGCCACCACCCCCCGAAAGCCCGACTGCTTCACCTGACGCAGAAAATTCAGCGACCGTGATGCCGTGCGCAGCAGCAGGCTGCTTTCATCGGGCTTGTTCGCCACGTCCAGCAGCCGGAATTTCCACTCCCGCGAATATCCGTTGTAGGCGATGCGGAATGCGGAGGCGCCGTGCCGCAGCAGGTGCGCGCGGGAACGGTAGAGGGTGAGTTCGTCGTAATCGCGCTGCACGCCGAGCAGCAGATACTTGTACTCGAAGCGGCCCCACATGAAGTGGAATTCCTTGCCGCCGCGCCCGATGCAGTCGCAGATGGTCATGTAACAGCACAGCTTGCCGAGACGCGCATCGTCGTAGGCGGGATCGTGCGCGTTGATATGCATGAAATAGTTCGCGCCGACCCGGCTGCAGACGGTGCCGGCGACCACGCGGCCGTCGAGGACCATGGCGCTCACCAGCCCGCTCTCGCGCACCAGCCGGGACAGGCGTCCCGCTTCCTCCGTATCGATCTCCGATTCCTTGTTCTTGGTGGCCATGCGCGCGCGGTTCAGTTCGATGATGTCGCGTACGTGCGATTCGGGGATATTGCCGTCGGTCCAGACTTCGAAGCGCATGTCGGGAAAATTGCGCCGCAGCCGATTGCCGTGGTACTTGAAGTTCTTGCGTGTGGCCTTGCCCAGCGCGTTCAGGTAGTCTTCCGGCGTCGGCGGCAGTGTCAGGACGATGTCTTCGGTGCGGTAGAACTTCTGGTGCGGGTAGGCGAGGCCGCTGCCATCGGCCAGCAGCGCAGGGAAGCGGATCACGTCTACCGTTCGCCAGGTCTCGAACACGTAGCGTGCGAAGCGGTTGATCTCGTCCGGCGCCATCGCGATCTGTTCGTTGAGCACCTGCACGCGGCGGCCGTTCACGCGGAACAGCAGGATGGCTTCCGTCCTGTCGGCGCTCTGGGCAACGTAGGTGTGCGTCGCGGCGTCGATGCCGTCATACACGCGGAATTGCGCCAGCGAGGAAAACACGTGGCCGTAGAGCGCGTCGAGTTCCGGTTCGATGAAGGAGGGGACCGAGTTCTGGTAAAGGGAAATCGTGGTGTGTCGGGCTTCCATGCAAGCGCGTCTCCAGGATCGCGGCAGCGACCGTGCTGCCCGTGCTCAATGATGACCGGGCTGCCGGAGCGGAAGTTCGCGCAGCGCAGGAAATGCGCGTTGCATTGTTGTCGGACCTCAAAACGCGCTGCGGCCGAGTGTCCTGCACGCATCAGCGTGCCGCGGTGACGCGTACGCCGTCGGTCAAAGCATTGCTCGGATAGCGCACCACAGTGGTGCCGGGCGCCAGCCCCGACAGCACCTGCGCCTCGTCCTGGTTGCGCTGGCCTATCCTGACCTCGCGCTCGCGCGCGCGGCCGTCTTCCACAACGAATACATGCCAGGCATCGCCGACACGGAACAGGCTGCTGCCGGCGACCTTGTCGACCTTGTCCGCGGACCAGATCACGATGCGTGCTTCGACGCGGTAACCGTCGCCCAGCGGGCCGAGCGACTCCACCGGATCGGCCACCACGTTCACCCGCTGTTCCTCGACGCCGAGCGCGGAAACCTTGGTGAAGGCCACCGGCTCGACCAGGCGCACTTTGGCTTGCAGGAGCTTGCCGCCGCCCCAGCCGTCGAGCAGCATGAGGTGCCCCGGACGAATCTTGACGGCATCGCTGGAGAGCACGTCGGCCACGATCTCGTAACGCGCGGAATCGCCGATCGTGACCAGCGGCGCGCCGGCAGGCACGGTGCGTGCGCTGCGCTCGTGGACCTTGAGCACGTACCCGTCCACCGGCGCGTGCAGGTCGATCTGGCGCTTGCCGCCTGACGCATTGCCGGCGATATCGCTCGCCATGAGCGCAGCTTCGGCAACGCGCACGTCCGCCTGCGCCGCCTGCTGGCGCGATTTGGCGGCGTCCCACTCGGCGCGGCTGGCCCTTTCCGCGGTCAGCGCCTTTTCGGCGGCCTGCGGCGACATGTATTCATTGACCACCAGCCGCTCGATACGGGTGCGCTCGCTCGTGGCCAGCTGCATGTCGCTCATCGCCCGTTCGGCGCGCAGGCCGGCTTCGCGTGCCAGCGCCTTCGCCGCGTCGAGACGGGCAACCGCTTCCTGGCGTTGCCGCGCATCCATCGGCAGCGGACTGAGGGTCGCCAGCAACTGGCCGCGCCTGACCATGTCGCCGTCATGCCACTCGATGCGTTGCAGCTCGGCGGCCACCGGCGCGGCGACAACGAATTTGTCGTGCAGGCGCACCTGGCCCTGGTTGTTCACGCTGACTTGCATCGGCCCCTGCGTCACCTGTGTGAGCTCCACCTTCACCGGTTCGGGCGCAAACAGTAACCACAGGAGAACGGCGGCAGCAGCTGTTGCCGCGGCCGTCCAGGCAATCGTGCGCGGACGAATACGCTTGCGCGTTGCATTGGCGCGGGTCATGGGGGCTTGGGTACGGGTATCCATCATTCGCGTGTCTTGAGGACTTCAATGAGATCGAGGGTTTGCACCTTGCGCCAGACAAGGTAGCCGGAGGCCGCCGCCGACAGCAGCACGACGCCGATCGAGAGCAGGAAAGTCCGCACGCTTACCACCAGCGGGATACGGAACAATTCCTGGCTCAACAGTTCGGAGAGCAGGGCGGACAAGCCATAGCCGAGCACGCAGCCCAGCGGAATGGCGGCCAGCGTGAGCAGTGCCTGTTCGCCCAGCAGCATGCGCCCGACTTCGCCTTTGGTGAATCCGAGAATGCGCAGGCTCGCCAGTTCGACAGCCTGCTCCGACAGGGCGATGCGCGCCGAGTTGTAGACGACGCCAAATGCGATCACGCAGGCGAAGGTCACGATGACGATGGTATTGACCCGCATGTTTTCCGCCACCGTGGACAGGAAGCTTTGCAGGGTCGCTTCGCGCAGGTTGACGCTGCCGACCGCCGGCACGGCTTTCAGCTGGCGGTAGAGCTCGGCCTGCCGCCGAGGGTCGACCGCGAGGAAGGCGCCGGAAGCGGTTTCCGGCTCCGAGACGGCGCGGGCGAGGGCGCTGTTGGCCATGTAGGAAAAGGTGCCGATCGGCTCGTCGACGATGGCCGCCACCTGTACCTCGACAGTCTGGCGCTTGCCTTCCAGTGTTTCGAGCGAGAGCAGGTCGCCGGTGGAAACGGCGAGGATTTCGGCGAGCTTCTTGGTCAGGACGATGCCTTCCTGCGGCAAGTCGACCGGACGCTCCCTGTCGTCGAGGATCATGCGCAGCTCCCGCGCCGGCGCCAGGCCAACGACCACCGTCTTCTTCATGCGATG
>Ga0196971_1000777_pt1 | contig 18907 bp, 15 predicted proteins | sample S1v_1013CmetaG_FD_148660 | JGI IMG/M metagenome (GOLD analysis project Ga0196971, IMG submission 148660) | Soil microbial communities from Anza Borrego desert, Southern California, United States - S1+v_10-13C | ecosystem: Environmental > Terrestrial > Soil > Desert | place: USA: California... | reverse complement strand
TGTCGCCGCCGGGCCCGTGTTGCCGCCGGCGTCGGTCACCGCTACCGTGAGCACGGTGTCCTCGGCCAACGCCGGCACCGTCACGGAAAATGCGCCGCTTCCATCGACCGTACCGGTCCATGTGCTGGTGCCGTCGCCCGCGGTGACAGCCGCGCCCGCTTCGCCGGTGCCGGTCACCACCGTATCGCCAGGCTCGGGCGTGTCCACGGTCGGGGCCGCAGGCGGAGTCAGATCCACCGTGAACAGCAGCGAGACCGGTGCCGACTGGTTGCCCGCCAAATCTGTCGCACCGATCACCAGCTCGTGGCTGCCTTCAGCCACGTCGGTCAGATGGGCTAGCAGGTTACCCGTGTCCACGATGCGCGTCACAGCCGGGCCCGTGCCGTCGAGGGCCAGGGAGACCACCGCGTAAGGCTCGGTGCTAAGCGCAACCGTCACTGTGGTGCTGTTGAAGACGTGACCGTTAGCGGGGGGCCCCACAGAGACGGAGGGCAGATCTCCGTCCGTGGTGAGGGCAAAGTCAGGCAGGGCATAGGTGAAGCGATCGAACCACTCCCCCTCCACCTGCACGGTCTCCGGCTCTCCGGCCGGGGCTGCCGGACCGTGGACCGGCGACCAGCCGCCCACGCCTCCCCCTCCTGCGAGCACTGCGAATGCGCTGAGATCGGTCGCAAGGTCGAAGTCGATGTAGTACCGGCCGTGGCCCGGTGCGACAAGCGTCAGAGACTGGTGACCCGTGTTGGCTGTGCCGTCGCCGGGCAGAGGACCCGCCGAAACGCCGGCCGCCGGGAAGATCAAGTGCAGGTCCACCACGGCGAGGGCCACAGCGGGGTCAAAGGTGAAGTCGCCCTGCACCCGCACTTGCCCCGTGGCCGCACTCCAGGCCGCCGTTGCCGTCACCTGACCGGCCCCCAAGCCCGCAGTAACCGTCACCGCATCGCCGGACGCAGCATCCACGTGAAGTCGTCCGCCAGCCTCGTCAGAGGCCCCGGTGGTGAAGCCGAAGCTCCCCGTGAAGGTGGCGGAGTCCGGGCCTGCCTCGGTGAGCGTGACGGCAATGCCTACGGCATCGCTGCCGCTGGTCAGCCGAACGGTGGCCGTCTCCACCACGGCGGCGTCCCGGTTGTACGCGCCGCCATCGAACAGGGCAATCCCCGCCTTGTCCGACCGAAGAACAGTGGACGCGCCGTCCCAGGCCACGTCCTCGGCCCCGGTCCCACGGTAGGCAGCCGCGCCCAGTGCGACGGCCAGGGCAGTCAGGGTGTAGCCTTGCGAAGTCACCGGCACCGGGTCGGTGCTGGTGTGGACCGTGAGGGTATGGCTGCCCGCACCAGGGTTGGCGATGCCCGCACTCGCACTGAACGCCACGTCCACAGATGCGCCGTGCGCCACGTTTACGGGCACAGGGAACGAAATGGCCTGCCCGTCAAGGGTGACGGCTCCGGCAACCAGCGTCCCGTTCACGGTGATGCTTGCTCCCGCAACGCTTTGCGGCAGCTGGGTGCCCGCGGGGAAGGTGACCGTCACTGCGTCGCCGTCCGCCTGCAGTCCGCCAGAGGCGCTGGTGTCAAACTGGAGGGCGTAGGCCGCTGTCTCGCCGGCTGCGGCGGGGTCCACCGTGACGGCAGGCTGAGAGACCTGCGTGGCCACGGCGCCTGCCAGGCTGACCAGCTTTCCGCTGACCGTCTTTCCGGTCAACGACGGCAGGGGCTTGCCCGTGGCCATGATCAGGCTGATCGCTTCCTCGGGCGTCAGGTTCTTCTGGCCCATGGCCACCGCCCCGATGGCTGCCGCAAAGGGCGCCGCCATGGAGGTGCCACCCATATAATGATAGGCCGCGCTGTAGTCGGAGTCGCCGTCGTGCGTCAGCGCCACCAGGGCGGTGGGGTCAGATGGATCGGCCAGTTCCAGCATGTCACGGTAGTCGTTGGTCGCCCAGAGGTCGTAGCCTTTCCCGTCGTAGGCGCCGCCGGCGGAGCCGGAGTAGTGCAGGGAGTACCCGTTCTCCCCAGCCCATCTGGCCTTCAAGACACCGGTCATGAACCCGTCGGACTCCATACCGTAGGATGCGTCCTCGCCAGACAGGAAGAGCCGCCCGCCCCCCGCCAGATACGTCGTCAGCGCCGCCCGGTCGGCCGATGTGAGGGTGGAGCGCTCCGGGCTGGCGGCGCCCCAACCCAGACCTGTAAACCAGAAGACCGCGTCATAGCCCTGCATGGTCGCGGCAGGCGGCCCGTCATCCACGTCGGCGACCTCGTGTACGACATAGGTGGTGTACCCCAGGGCATCCAGCGCATAGGTGTAGGCCCAGGCGGTGTCCAGCGCCGGGTATCCGCCGCTCTCGTCATCATCGACCAGAAGAATGCTGCTGGCGGGGGTCAGCCCCAGAAATGCCAACGTCGAAGCCATGGCCTCCTCCGCCTCGGCATCGGTAGTGACCTCGTGAAGGCCAAAGCCCCAGTACATGGACTTGTAGCCCCCGGCCCCCGTATCCACCTGAACAGCCGCTCCCTGGCCTCCAGGTACCTTGGGAAAGGTGCTCAGGATGTCGCTGCCCGGCGCCGCCACGTCCACCGAAGCGGCTCCGTAGTTGGAGAAACTGGAGAGGGTCCCGTCGCTGTCGACCGACGCGACGGCCAGAATGTTGGACGAGTTCAGGGACGCAGGCACAGTGGGGTAGATGTCGGTATCGTCTGTGCTGTTCCCTGCCGCCGCCACAAAGAGCATGTTGTTGGCCGCGACAATGGCGTCCTCCACGGCCTGGTCGTCGACACTCCCCGTGTAAGCGCTGCCCCAGCTGTTGTTGGAGACCCGAACACCAAAGGACGCGGCATACTCAATGGCCGCCACGGCTTGCATCGTGTCGCCGCCCTGGGGTCCGAGGAACTTCAGGGACATCATCTTCACATTCGGCGCCACGCCCCGCACGCCAATATCGTTGGCCGCGGCCGCAATGATGCCCGCCACGTGGGTGCCATGCTCGTCGCCGTCCTCGGCGTCGAAGACCGTGTTGTCATCGTTGAAGAAGTCCCAGCCGTAGACGTCATCGATATAGGTGTTGTTGTCATCATCCACGCCGTTGCCGGGTATCTCTCCCGGGTTGGTCCACATCTGCCCCGCCAGGTCCGGGTGGCTCACATCCACCCCCGTGTCAATGACGGCCACCACCACCTCGGGCAGGCCGTCCGTGTACTCCCAGCCTCCGGGCCCATCCACATCCACATCGTTCAGATTGTCGAGACCCCACTGCTCCCCAAACCGGGGATCGAGCGGCGTCACCGCCAGGGGGTAATAGACATAGTTGGGCTGCGCATACTCGACCAGCCCGCTGGCCCGCAGCCAGCTCACCACCGCCCCGACGCTGTCACCGGTCCCAATGCGCATCAGTTCGGCCCCCGTGCGCCGGGTCCGGCGCTGGGTAGCGAGCGCGAAGCGCGATTTGGCCCCGGACTGCTCCGCAGCCTGGGCGCCGGCCTTGAACTTCACGATGACCTCGCCCGGAACGTAGGCGCGCCGAGACTGCTTCTCCGGAGAGGTCATACGGCGCCACCCGGCCGCTCCTCCGGAGCCTGAACCGGCTCCCGCCGCCCGAACCAGCACGGACGAAACGGTTGCCAGCAGCAGCATCGTACCGATGACGGCGGCGATCAGCCGCAGCAGCCTCTTGCGTCGGGTCACCGTTCATTCCCCCCACAGCGATAAACATGCCCTAACCTAATACGTAATGGGCTCAACCGTTGTTCTATGGGGGGAGACGCGAACAGGGAGCAGGCTACGACCTGCTCCCTCAAAATCGGCTGGACCTAGACCTGAATGTCGGCAAACAGAACCGAAGAGAGGTACCGCTCGCCCGTGCTGGCCAAGACCACGACGATGACCTTACCCGCATTCTCAGGCCGCTTCGCCACCTGCACGGCAGCATGGACGGCTGCGCCGGAAGAGATTCCGCACAGAATCCCCTCTTCCCGGGCCAGACGGCGGGCCATGACCACCGCCTGGTCGCTGCTGACGGTCACCACTTCGTCAAGCACCTGCGTGTGCAGGTTGGCGGGAACAAAGCCGGCGCCAATGCCCTGAATCTTGTGCGGGCCCTTCTTGCCGCCGCTGATGACGGGCGACTCCGTCGGCTCCACAGCGATGGCCTTGACCGAGGGCTTGCGACCCTTGATCACCTCCGCCACACCCGTAATGGTGCCGCCGGTGCCCACGCCGCCGATGAAGATGTCAACCTCGCCCTCGGTGTCGCGCCAGATCTCTTCGGCCGTGGTGCTGCGGTGAATCTCCGGGTTGGCGGGGTTCTCAAACTGCTGGGGCATCCAGGCACCCGGGGTGCTTTCGACGATCTCCGTGGCCTTGGCAATGGCCCCCGCCATGCCTTCGGCGCCCGGCGTGAGCACCAGTTCGGCCCCGTAGGCCTTCAGCAGCTTCCGGCGCTCGATGCTGAATGTATCTGGCATGACCAGGATGCAGCGATAGCCCCGGGCTGCCGCCACGAAGGCCAGGGCGATGCCCGTGTTGCCGCTGGTGGGCTCGACGATGATGGTGCCGGGCGTGAGGATCCCCTTCTCCTCGGCGTCCTTGATCATGGCAAGGCCGATGCGGTCCTTCACGCTGCCGCCCGGGTTGAAGTACTCAAGCTTGGCCAGTACGGTGGCCCCCACGCCTTCGGTCACACGAGACAGCTTCACAAGCGGCGTATTTCCGATGGTCTCGGTAATGTTCTCATAGATTCGTCCCATGCAGCGCTCCCCCTTCGTTAATCCATACAAAACTGATCGGATTTACGGTATTACCACGTCTTCATTATAGCAGGATTTTGGCGGTTGACCAGCCCCATGTTGGGAAATGTGCTAGCGTAAGGCCTCTTCCCAGAAGCGAGCAGTCCACCCGTCGTAGCGGAGGATCCGTCCGGCAAGGGGCGTGCCCACGCCCAGAATCAGCTTCACAGCTTCCGTCGCAGCCACCACGCCGATGACCCCGGCGGCGGCAGCCACGGCGGGCACGCTGTTTTCCTCGGGAAAGAGGCCGAGTCCCCGGGCCGCGGCCAGGTCGGGCACTTCAAACCCAGCCGGCAACGCGGTCGCTGCTCCCTCTGCCCCGTGAGTGCCATACAGGATCAGGCCTGCCCCGGACCCAGCTGCCGCGGCGCTCAGGGCCTGCCAGTCGCCGCTGCTGGCGACGGCCAGATGACGTCCGGCCACGGCGCCGGCCACGTCGCCCTCCCTCTCCAGCACGTCAATCTGCGCGGCCGGATTTATGGCACGAAGGGCCACTGCCGCCGACCGGGCCCGCGGCTGCCCGATGCGAGACCGGTCATGGGCGATGCCCCCCTCCAGGTCCTGCGCAGTCAGCAGGTGCCCATCCCACAGCGTGAGGTGTCCCACGCCTGCCGCAGCAAGGTAGAGGGCGGCGGCGGATCCGGCGGCCCCGAGCCCCGCCAGCAGGATGGAGGCCCCCTTCAGCTTCTTCTGGCCTCGCCCGCCCACCTCGGGGAGAATGATGTGGCGGCTGTACCGTACAACCTCTTGCTCGGTCAGGCTCACTGGCTGACACCTCCGCAGAACGCTACATAATCAATGAGCCCGGTTATGGTGGGCGCGTCGCCGCAGATGGGGCAGGCGGGGCTCCGCTTGACCCGGACTTCCGCCAGGTCCATATCCAGCGCGTTGTAGATCAGCAACCGGCCCGTAAGCGTCTCACTCCGGCCAGCCAGCAGCTTCAGCGCCTCCATGGCCATGAGGCTGCCAATGAACCCCGGCAGTACGCCAATAACGCCCGCCTCGGCACAGGAGGGCACGCTGCCCGGCGGCGGCGGCGAGGGGTACAGGCAGCGGTAGCAGGGCCCCTCCCCCGGCTGGAAGACGGTGACCTGCCCGTCCCACCGGAAGATGGAGCCATGCACCTGCGGCTTATGAGAGAGCACGCAGGCGTCGTTGACCAGGTAACGGGTGGCGAAGTTGTCGCTGCCGTCGATCACCAGGTCGAAGCGGGAGAGCAGTTCCAGCGCGTTCTCGCTGGTAAAGGCGACAGGAAGGGACTCGACCACCACGTCGGGGGCAAGGGCATGAAGTTTCGCAGCCCCGCTCTCGACCTTGGGTCTGCCCACGTCATCCGTAAAATGAAGCACCTGCCGCTGCAGGTTGGAGAAGTCCACCCGGTCCATATCGCACAGGCCAATGCGCCCGACACCCGCTGCAGCCAGCTGGTAGGCCACGGGTGAACCCAGGCCTCCCGTACCGATGAGCAGGACAGACGCCCGCCCCAGCCGTTCTCTTTCCTCAGCCGAAAAAGGCCCTCCCATAGATTACCAAATCCTTCCAGATAAGTCAACGCCCTTTGGTCGCTCTGCCTTAAGTATACCGGACCGCTCCCCAGGGGGCATCCCCTTACGATTTTCTTACATCGGCGCACAGGCGCAGGAGTTGGGGGCGTCTTGCCGAACGGTGTTTCGATCGAAAACGTTTCCGACACAGCAGGAGGTTCAAGCATGGTTTTGCCGATTCCCGGCCATCTCCGTCCCCATCACCGTCAGGCGGTCGATAATCTCGTCAGCCTGTTCGAGCACGATCCCCGCTACCTCGCCATCATCATCGGCGGCTCGGTGGCCAAAGGGATCGCCCGGGAGAACTCCGATGTGGACCTGATGATCATCTGCACCGATGAAGAGTATGCCCGGCGGGCCGAGGCAAACGACTTTTGGTATTGGGCCGGCAAGGAAGTGGCCGGGTACGAAGGCGGCTACTTCGACGGGAAGTACGTCGACCTGAAGTTCATTGAAGACTGTGCGGACCACGGCAGCGAGACGGCCCGCTCCGCCTTTGTGGGCGCCTTTCTGGCCTACTCGCATCTCCCCGGCCTGGAAGAGACGCTGGCGCGCATTCCGCTCTACCCCGAGCACGAGCGGGCGGAGAAGCTGAAGTCCTTCGTCTGCCAGGTGATGCTGTTGGGGTGGTTCATCAGCGAAGCCGAGAAGCGGGAGGACAAGTACCTGTTGACCTGGGCCACATCCAGCCTGACCCTCTTCGGCGGGCGGGTGATTCTGGCCCATAACCGCATTCTCTTCCCCTATCACAAGTGGCTGATGAAGCGGGTGGAAGAGGCGCCGGAGAAGCCCGAGAACTTCATGGAGCTGACCCGGGCGCTGCTGGAGAACCCCACCTATCCCAACGCCAAGGCTTACTGCGACGCCATCACCACCTGGCAGGACTGGGGCATTCCCTGGAAGGAATCCGTCTCCCGCTTCATGATGGATGCCGAGTGGAACTGGCGGGAGCACCGGGCTCCTCTGACCGACTGGTAGAAGCAATGCCAAAGGGCTCTCCGGCTGATGCCAGCCGGAGGGCCCTCTTTTTGCCTTTACGCCGGCCGGCGGATCTCCCACTTCACCAGGCCCTCGGTCAGACCGAACCGCGTGAACCCTGCCTTGGCGAGGACGCTATGCGAGGGCTCGTTCTCCTCCTCAACATCGGCCCTGACAGCGGTAATCCGGGCGTGTGTGAAGGCGAACGCCACCATGGCCCGCACGGCCTCCTGCGTCAGCCCCTGCCCCCGGTATTCGGGCAGAATGCTGTAGCCAATCTCCACCCGCCCCGCCTCGTCCGGATGCCCGGTGAAGCCAATGTCGCCCACAATCTTGCCCTCGTGCAGCATCAGCCAGACGCCCCAGGGCGCCACGGTCGGATCTTCTGCCAGCATTCTGCCGTACTTGGGCAGAAAGCCGGCCAGTTCCGGCCCCGGCCACCCTTCAGCCGCCGGCACCGGCGAGCGGGCCATATCGCCCGCGGCCACCGCGTTGATTACCCCAACGGGACACTCAGGAGTTCCAGCCGTGCGGTCTGCACCTGGCCTGCCGGCCTCCGGCGGCCCCTCCGCTGCAGACTCTCGTTGTAGCTCGCAGCCCAGGTGTCAAACAGCTGCCGGGTCTCTGCCGGTGTACGTGGCAATGGCGTAGCTCCTCTACACAAACATGCGGGCGGCGAGCCCGGGAACGTACCGGTTGAGCATGCTGCGCATCCGATACTGCCGGAAGAAGCGGAGTCTGTCGGCCACCTCGGCGTCGCCGGCATCCACATGCCGGGCGTCGCGCAGGAGAGCCTCCTGCCGCATTTTGACCTCATCGCGGGCGTCAAGAATGGAAAAACCGTACTGCATGATCTGGATATCCTCCGATTTTTATTGACGATGGTTGACAGCTTACAGGAAGATCCGGGCAGCAAGCCGGGGCAGGTAGCGGTGCAGGAGACCGCGCACCTGATACCGGCGGAAGAAGCGAATCCTTGCAATCTCGTCAGCAGGCTCCTGCTGGCGAGCCGTGAGAGCTTGGCGCTCCAAGAGAACCTGCATACATTCGGTCAGAAGCATCGCCTGACGCTCCCTGCCCCGCTCATAACCTTCAGCAAGACTCCACTGGAAACTCATGCTTGAATCAAACCTCCGGGGGAATACGGCCTTAGCCGTTTCGTTTCAATTTCCCCGTCCTCAAGGCGTAGCGCTCACCGGCCTGGAAAACCAGAAGCCCGATGGGCACCAGCACGGCGCCCGTTGCGATCAGCTTCGCGACCATGGGCAAGACGGCCAGGAACCCTTCCCCGCCCATCCACGTCATGCGGATGGCGTCTAGGGTGAAGGTGGCCGGGTTAAGGCGTGCGATGGGCTGCATCCACCCCGGGAGGACGGTCACCGGGTAGTAGACGCTGGAACAGAGGAGCAGCAGCCCCTGGATGATGTGCGTCGCCTGCGGTCCCCGCTCGGGCGAGAGCAGCGGCAGTACCGCTGCCAGCAGCCCGAGGCCCAGGAAGGACAGGCTGGCGATGAAGAGCACCGCGAAGCCGCCCACCAGGTTGGCCTGCGACATATCCAGGTCGAACCAGAGCACGGTGATGCCGAGAATGATCGCCGTGCGAATCAGCGAGTAGGTGATGCCGAAGAGTCCCTGGCCCGCCAGGTAGGTCACCCGGGAGACGGGCGCCATGAAGGTGTACTCGATGGTCCCTTCCCAGCGCTCCCAGGCCACGGTCTCGCTCATGATCTGGAACAGCACGCTCAGGTAAGACCAGAGCAGTGCGCCAATCAGCAGGTAGAGGACCCTTTCCTTGCCCCCGATTCCCTGGCTGTCAGCCCCAATGAGGCCAATGGTCAGGGCGGAGACGGTGCTGTAGACGATCCAGACCACTTCCCAGGCGATGTAGCGCTTGGTCAGATTCCAGTTGCGCTCCACAAAGCCGTAGGTGGCGGTCATTTCACGACGGAAGGAGGTCATTGGGCTTCGTTCGCCTCCTTGTCCCACGTCTTGCCCGTTACGGCGAAGAAGACTTCTTCCAGGCCGTTGGCCTGGTATTGCTCCTTCAGGGCAGCGGGCGTGCCCTCGGCCACGAACCGGCCGTCGACGATGAAGGCGACCCGCTGGCAAAGACGGTCCGACTCCTCCATGTCATGGCTGGTCAGGATCACGGTAGCGTCGTGGTCACGCTGGACCTCCAGAATGAAGTCCTGCACATCACGTTTGGACTTGGGGTCCAATCCGGTTGTGGGTTCGTCAAGCAGCAGGAGCACGGGGCTGGTCATCAGCGCCCGGGCGATGGCCACTTTCTGCTGTTGGCCGCGGGAGAGGTTCTCGAGAGGCGAATTCCACTTCTTGGACTCCAGCCCCATCCGTTCCATGATCTCGCCTGCTCGCTTGCGCCCGTCGGCGATGGCCATGCCATACAGCCGGGCCGCATAGTTCAGGTTCTCCATGGCGGAGAGCTTCTTGAAGAAGGCCGCATCGACGGAGACCCGGTTGATCAGGCGCCGCACGGCCATGATGTCCTTGGCAACGTCGTAACCGAAGACGGTCAGTTTGCCGCCGTCGGGCGTAAGCAGGGTGGCCATCAGCCGGATCAGGGTGGACTTCCCCGACCCGTTGGGCCCGAGAATCCCGAAGATCTCTCCCCGCTCCACTGTGAGCGACACCCGGTCCACCGCCGTCACCAGCCGGCGCTTCTTGGGCTCCCAGGGCCGGTACCAGGGGCGCTTATGCTCGTCATCTTCCTCGTGGAAGGTCTTGTAGGCACCTTCCACCGTCAGAGCGATGGTCATCGGGTTCGCCTCCTTATTTGTGATAAGTGCATAACAAAAGGACCATGGGCATGGTCCTGCCCATGGTCCTACTACTCCCGTGCCGCGCGCAGGCACAGGAAAACAGTAAGGCCACAGGCAGCCGTTACGCTGACCTGTGGCCAAAAGCGCTCAAGGCATACTAGCCGAGGCGTGAGGCGACAGGCCGCGAAATGGCGCGGTTCTTCCCGCAGAGCTCGAAGTGCGCTTCGCTGCGGATGCCGAGAAGCTTCGTCATTTGGCGGACCCCCCTTCACAAAGTGGTGTCGGTTTCCATGGGTGATCTTACCTGAAGACAGCCAGTCCCGTCAAGCATCTTTTTCAAAACTCACGGCAATATCTTTCGTCGGGCAGGCACGGAAACTCCGTCGACCTTGCCGCTGTAGAAGCTGCTGGGCACCGGCCCCACGATCACCGTTTCGGTAATGGGCAGGTCCGATGTCACCTGCACCTCTCGGGTGACGATGGGAAGGACGACCTGCACGACGGCCGTGGCCCGCAGCCAGATGCGGTGGCGTGTCTGGTTGATACCCGCGCCTTCAAACGACTGGTGCACATCTACAGAGACCGACCCGATGGGAATCACGCTGACAGGCACCGTCGGCCCGGTGGTCGCCAGCAGGCGGGTGCCCGAGGCTGCGCCCAGAGGCAGTTGGAATGCGCTCTCACCGGTGCGGCGGAACTCTCGCTGGACGGCCGTGGCCACCTCGGCGGCCACCTGGTTGACCATCTGCGTCCGAATGGAGTAGGCGGTGATCCGCCCCTCCCCGTCCTTGACGTAGGTGACCAGGTCTTCATGGCCGAGGCTTCGCCCCACCGTGCCAAGGGCGACGCGGTTGATGGCGTCAATGCCCCACAGGCGGGCTTCGGTCTGAGCCACCGCACTCAGCGGCCCCAGCAGCATCAGATCGGCGAGGCGGAGAGACAGGTACACGCCCCCAAGCAGAACGGCGAACCACTTCACCCCCCGGGGGATGCCGAAGGATGGCTTTGTCACCCGCAGGCGACGGAACCCGCGCATGGCCTGACACCTCCCTGCAGTGGGAGAGTATGACAGGCCCCGCCCGGGCAGAAGCGTACCCGGCCTTCTTGCCAGGCAGACTAAAATATGTAAGCCTATTACCGAACGGACAAGGGAGGGACCTCTGTGCAGCCAGCCTATTTCATTGCCCACGGTTCGCCAATGCTGGCGCTCGAAGATGACCCGTACACTCGGTTCGTCTGCGATCTGGGGCGTACCCTCCGGCCCCGCGCCGCCGTAGTCTTCTCCGCCCACTGGGAGAGCCCTGTCCAGCGGGTCAGCGACGTGGAGCACTACGGCACAATGCACGACTTTGGCGGTTTCCCGCGGGCGCTTTACCAGGTCACCTATCCGGCCAAGGGCGATCAGGCCCTGGCACGGCGCATTCGCCAGGCCCTCCCTGAGGCGCAGCCGGACGGCGGGCGCGGCCTGGACCATGGCGCCTGGATGGTGCTCCGCATGCTGTTTCCGGAGGCGAATGTTCCTGTGGTGGCCATGTCGGTCAACCCCGACGCCTCGCCCCAGGAGCAGTATGAGGTGGGCGCCGCGCTGGCTGACCTGCGCCGGGACGATGTCCTGATTATCGCCAGCGGCGGCACGGTGCACAATTTCAGCACCATGCGGCTTCAGGGAGGCGAAACCGACCCCTGGGCCGTGGCGTTCGACGACTGGGTGCTGGAGCAGGCGAAGGGCTGGGACCTGAACGCCCTGTTTGACTACGAGTACCGCGCTCCACACGCGCGGCTGGCCGTGCCGGCCAACGGCAAGGAGCATTTCATCCCCCTCTTCTACGCCATGGGCGCGGCAGATGACCAGCGTACGGCCCGGGAGCTGCACCGCAGCTATAGCTACGGCAACCTGAGCCATGCGGTGTGGCAGTTCGGGGGCTAGGTGAGCGACCGATACAGTGAGCCGTGCTTCGTTCTTACCCCGGAGGACGGATGAACAATGCTTAACGTGAGATTGCTGGCTGGCAATTATCCCAAGTTAAGGAGGTTCATCCGGTGCATGTTCATCATCCGGCAGGGGGCACTGGCCGACAAGGCCGAGAAATCCCTACACGTCACGGCTTCCTGTTTTTTGTCGGTGAGGTTGTCTCACGTTTGAAGGTACGTGAGACCTTGCCTGAGCGGGTTCACGTCAAGCAGAAGACGTACCGATTTTGCGCCCTCTGACAAACTGATACAGGCGTTGCTCGGTGTTCTTTCCGGCTGTCGGTACATGAAGGACATGACGTCTGGAACGAATTCAGGTGGCCCCGGAAGGATTCGGCCACGATAGTGTCGGGTCGCCCTGTTCGTCCCCTGCTTTCCGTTGACCGACATCAGCCATTCTCACGCGAATTTTGGACACCCCATCGAGCCCTGAGGTGTCCAAAGACTGAAGCAGCTCCGGCAGTCCGATACCGTCAGGTCCGAAGAACCAGGAATGTCGCCTTCTAGAACCCCGAACGGGCCCCGGCGTCATCCCTCGTTCAGATTTTGGACGCCAACAACTTGTCCTCGCGTCTTGAACTTGCAGGAGACCTCACCGACGTGTCAAGTTCCTCCTCAAAACGATTTCGGGAGGGGCCATGAATGGATAGCCAGGTGGTTCATACACCAACCTCACTCCTGCTTAGCTCTTCTCTGCCTGCCTCGGCCCGTCTCCTCTGGATGGTGGCCAGGCTCATGCCCGCGTCCGCAAAGATCGGCACATCCTGGCTCTCTGCCAGCACGGGCCTGGCACGGACCACTGTGCTCGCGGGGCTGGCCCGGCTGACCGCCCAGGGTTGGTACCCGCCGCCGCCTACCGCAGGCGCCACCGTCCCCATCCCCAAAGCCGTCCTGACCAATCGAAGGCTGAGCACACAGGCCAGAGTCCTGTATGGCCTCCTGCTGCTGACCCCTGGGTTCTGCCACCCCGGAGGCCGGTTCTCCTATGCAGAACTGGCCGATTTGGCTCATGCCAGCCGGAACACGGTCGCCAAGGCGCTTGCCGAATTGGTCCGGGCGGAATGGGTCACAGTGGACCGAGCCCACAGGCTGGCCCCCATTCACTTCGAACTGACCTTCCCGGGCCGTGAACGGGGAGAAATCGCGCTGGCTGCCGCCCAAAGGCGGCTTAGTAAGAAGGGCAATCCCTTCGGTGAAGCGCTTATGCGGGAGTTTCTGTCCCTCCTGGTTGACTCCGACGCATTCGAGGACAACGCTTCCCCGGGGTTTCTACTCAACCCACGCACTCAGGAACTGCTCCAGTTCGACCGATACTACCCCCCGGACGTGGCCGTCGAGTTCAACGGCCCACAGCATTACCGGGCTACTGATCGCTTCACGCCAGGTCAGGTCGCCGCCCAGCGGGAGCGGGACTACATCAAGATGGGGATCTGTATGGAGCGGGGAATTACCCTGCTAATCATCCACCCGGAAGATCTGACGGTGGCCGTGATGCAGCAGAAGGTGGCTAACCGCTTGCCGCTGCGAAACTTGACTGGGTACGATCTGCTGATCGAGCACCTGGAGTCAGAGAGCCGCACTTACAGACGGCGAATGGACGAAGTCTGAACGGCTCTCGCCAGCCGCCTGGGGCCGGTCATAAAGTCCATAAGCGGTGACCGACACAGCGCCGACAAAACGCAGAAACCCGCCCGAATGATGCGGTCACATAAGTCAGTGGCGGTGCATGGGTATGCACCGCCATCCCGTTTATTTCCAGAGATCTGCCCGGTTATCCCTCTCTCCGGACGGCAGGTCCAGTGAGCTGAGTGTCGAAACATCAGATCTACCAGCTACGTAAGAAAGTATTGGCAGACCCTTTTACTACCAATCGCAGAGCAGGAGGAATGTGGCTTGCCCACTCAGTCTCCCCCTACACGTCGCAAGGGTTGTCTCCTATTCCTGGTGCTGGCACTCGTGGCGGTGCTCCTGGCTGCTTTGTACGGCGCCTGGAGACTGCGGATGATCAGGCTAGGCAGCCTGGAACCGATTAGCAAATCAGCTGCGATGCTGCGAGACGCTCCCGTGGATCCAGCAGCCACCGAAGCGGTGACCAAGGCCCTTGGGAAGGCCGGACTGACCGGGGCCAAGACTGCGGTCGTACCGCTGCCCGATGGCAACGGCAGCGCCGTCATCCTGGTGGTCGATTCCAGCGAAGGGTTCAAGCCGGCCCCCGGAACCGACGGAAAGCGCAAGCAGGCGCGGACAGCCATCAAGGCCCTCGTCCAGGCCGATACCGAAGGCAAGCTGGACTTACAGCGGGTGGGCTTTGAGTACCGAGAGAACGGAGAGGCTTGGATCGCCCTGACGGCGCCCATGAGCGCCCTGAAGGAATTGGATGCCGGAAAGATCACCGAGCAGCAGTTCCTGGCGAAGGTCGACGCCAAGCTGCAGGACCCGAAGATGGCGCTTGACCTGCTCAAGCGTTTTCAGTAGTGGGAGGTGGCGCGCACATGAAAACGACAAAGATCATCCTGCTGACCACGATGGTGGTGGGCGCTCTGCTGCTCTCCGGCTGTTCGGACCAGGACCTGCGGGATCTGGCAGACATCGCCCGCATGTGGGGCCAGAGCCATGGCCTCCTGGATGACGGCGGCAACCCCGACTACTGGAACATCGGCCAGCGGACCCTGGGCGGCTCTACGGGCGACGAGCAGGCCGACGCGGTCGTGGATGCCGGCGTGGTGGTTGACAACTTCGCCAGCGCGGAGGCCGTCCGAGATGCAGCCGTCAAGGCGAAGGACGTTAAGAAGCTCGACTCGGCCATCGCCATGCGCCCCAAGGAGTTCCGCTACCATAACGACAAGGGCGCTCTCCTCTACGAACAGGGCAAGCTGGATGCGGCTCAGGACGAGTGGGAGAGGGCTGCCGCAATCGCTAAGCCTTACGGGACGGCCTCGCAGATCCGCAACCTGCAATCGCGCATCGCAGCCATGTGGCAGGTTGCTCCCCCCCGGCAGAATTCGCGGCACCTGGCCGAGTTGAAGCTCAGCAGCTACGAAGAAAAGTACAAGCTCACCAAGGACCCCAAGGACTGGGACACGATCATGACCATTCAGGAAGGTCTGATCAAGGGCTACTTCGACGAGTAGCCCCGGGTGAACATTTATTCAGGGGGCCTCCACTTGCTTGGTGACGGCCGTAAGGCGTCCCTGGCCGTCGAAATCGACGATGAACCACCGGTCAGCCGAACGGACGAGCCTGGCCCGGCTGCTTGGGCCGGAGAACCACAAGGGCTGGAGAGGGCGCACTGCATCCCAACACAGATCGGGTAGCGCAGCTCCATTCGTACTGCGGGAGCCCGGCGACGCGACACCTTGCTGGGAAGTAGAGAAGGAGCCGGCGGTCACTACACCGCAGGCTCCTTCTTCGTCCGCCTTACCCCAGCGCCACCCGGCCGTACTTTCGCTTCCCTGCCTTCAGCACCTGACCGGCCGAGAGGGTCAGCTCAGCCCGGGGGTCGGTCACCTTCTCGCCATCGACCGTGAAGCCGCCCTGCTCAATCAGCCGGCGAGCCTCGGCCATAGAGGGCGCCATACCGGCGGTGACCAGCAGCTTGGCCGCCTGCATCGGCAGGTCCGCCGCTCCGATGACCACGTCAGGAATATCTTCCGGGACTTCGCCGCGGGAGAACTGGGCGACCCACTTCTCTTCCGCACGAGCCGCGTCCTCGGCGCTATACGCGTACGTGGTGATGATGGCCCGGCCGAGCGCCTTCTTGATGGTCATGGGGTTCTCACCGCGGGCGATGGAATCGGTGTAGGTCTTGATCTGCTCATCGGCCACGTCGGTGAAGTAGGTGAAGTAGGTCAGAATCAGCTTGTCCGGAATAGACATGGTCCGGCCGAACATCTCCTCCGGCGAGTGGTCCAGCCCGATGTAGTTTCCGAGCGACTTGGACATCTTCTCCACGCCGTCGAGGCCTTCGACGATGGGGTTCATCATGCAGACCTGGGCCTCCTGGCCCGCGTCCCGCTGAAGATCCCGGCCCGTCAGGAGGTTGAACTTCTGATCGGTGCCGCCCAGCTCCACGTCTGCCGCAATCTCGACCGAGTCCGTACCCTGCATAAGCGGGTAAAAGAACTCATGAATATGGACAGGGCGTCCTTCCTCGTAACGTTTCCGGAAGTCTTCCCGTTCTAACATGCGGGCGACGGTGGTCTTGGCTGCCAGGCGCATGGTGTCAGCGAAGGTCATGGGCGCCAGCCACTCGCCGTTGCGGCGGACCTCCAGCCGGGAGACGTCCAGCACGCGGGCTGCCTGCTCCAGGTAACGCTGGGCGTTGGCCGTGGTCTGCTCGTGGGTCAGCTGCGGCCGGGCCTCGTTGCGGCCGGTGGGGTCACCAATCATGGCGGTGTAGTCGCCAATGATCAGAATACAGTGGTGCCCGAGCTCCATAAACTGCTTCATCTTGCGCAGCGGCACCGTGTGACCCAGGGTCAGGTCCTTGCCCGTGGGGTCAATGCCAAGCTTCACCCGCAGGGGCTTGCCCGTCTTGACCGCCCGGTCCAGCTTGGCCCGCAGTTCCTCCTGGCTGACGATGTCCACCACGCCGCGCATGAGGATCCGCATCTGTTCGTCGACGCTGAGAAAACTCACCGGAACCATCCTCCCTCGTACGGTGGGGGCAATGAAAATAACCCCCGACCCGGATTGTTCGCCCAGGGACGGCGTGTTTCAGCACACCGCGGTACCACCCTGGTTGACCCCCGGGAGGGGAGCCCACTCTTCCTTCCGCTAACGGGGGAACTTCCGGCCCTGTCTATCCATCTAACAGAAGAGGGAACGGGAGGCGACTCTTCTGCTGACGACTCGAAGGGCAGCTCGGGAGTGTATTTCCGCCCATGGCCCCGGGGTTTTGCACCAACCAACCCCTCGCTGTGGATAGGCCTTACGGGTGTACTTTTCTCCTTCATCGCCGTTACAGGCAATTATAGCACAGCGGCAGGCCCAATGTAAGGTTGGTCCGGAAAAGGAGTCCAGCGGGTTTCAGGCGAATTCTCTCTCCTTGTTGGAGGTGTTTCGATTGTCGAATCCTCGTCACCCAGTCGGGGGCGAGCCACTGCGGCCCAAGAAAAAGAAGAAGAGCCGCCGATGGCTCCTGTACACCTTCCTGGTCCTGTTAGGCATCGGGCTCGGGTGCGCCGCCCTGGTGGGCAACTTCGTCTGGAAGGCCTACAAGACCCTGCCCGTCTTCGAGGACCTGGACTACAGCCTCACCTCGGTGATCTATGATTCCAAGGACCAGACCATGTACAAGCTGGCCGGCGATGAGAACCGGACCCTGATCAAGGATATCAAGGAGATTCCCCCGGATGTTCTCCAGTGCTTCGTCGACGTGGAAGACCGCCGCTTCTACGAGCACCGGGGCGTCGACCTGTACGCCGGGGCCCGCGCGGTCTGGGTCAACATCAAGTACAAGCTGGGCATGCCGGGCGGCCAGGTGGAAGGCGCCTCGACCATTACCATGCAGCTGGCCCGCAATGCGTTCCTGACCCTGGACCAGAACTGGACCCGCAAGGTGCAGGAGATGATGATCGCTCTCCAGTTGGAGAAGCGCTTCACGAAGGATGAGATCCTCCTGCGGTATCTGAACCAGATCTCGTTCGGCAACCAGACGGCGGGCCTGGAAGAGGCGGCTCACACCTACTTCTCCAAGTCGGCCAAGGATCTGACGCTTTCCGAGGCGGCCATGCTGGCCGGCATGCTGAAGGGTCCGTCGCTCTATGACCCCTTCGTCAACATGGAGGGCGTCATGAACCGCCGGACCATCGCCCTGGACCTCATGGTTGAGTACACGCACCTGGACGCGGCGGAAGCCGAGCGGCTGAAGCAGATCACGCCGGAACTGAACCCGCCGGAGATTACGCCCAACTCGGTAACCTTCAACGGCGACTGGTATACGGACTACGTGTACGACATTCTGACCGACCCAACATTGAGCCAGAAGTACGGCACACCGCTCTTCAAGGGTGCGGACCTCCTCACCAAGGGGCTCAAGATCTACACAGCCTTTGACCCCGACGCGCAGAAGATCATCGAGGAGAAGGTTCTGAAGATCCTGCCCGAAGAGACCGTGAAGTACGGTGGCAAGAATGCTGCGGTACCCCAGGCAGCCGTGGTGGTCATGAACCACCAGTCCGGCCGTATCCTCGCCATGATGGGCGGCACCGAGCACAAGAACATGCTGGGCCTGAACCGCGCCACCGCTTCGTACCGTGACCCCGGTTCGTCGATCAAGCCGATTGTGGCCTACTTCCCCGCCATTGACAGCCTCGGCTGGGGTCCCGGCACGGTGGTCGACGACTCGCCGCTCATGCTCAACAACGCCAGAGACAACGTCTGGCCCACCAACTACGAGTTCAAGTACACGGGCCTGGTGCCCTTGCGGTACGCCCTGGAGCAGTCGATCAACGCTGCTGCGGTGCGCACGCTGCAGGCCGTTACGCCCAGGAAGGCCATTGAGGGCTACGCACACAAGATGGGTCTGACCACCATCAAGACGGCGGCCATGTCCCAGGGTGGAGCCAACGACGAAAACCTGGCCTTGACGCTGGGTGGTCTGACCTTCGGCGTCACGCCGCTGGACATGACGAGGGCCTACGGCGTCTTCGGCGCCATGGGTTATCGGGTCGACCCTGTAGTGATCACCCGCATCGAGAACCGGCACGGCGAGGTCATCTTCCAGGCCTCTCCCAAGACGGAGCCGCTCTTCCCGAAGGCCTCCACCTGGCTCATGGTCGATATGATGCGCGGCACCATCCGCCAGGGCACCGCGGCCCACGAGATGAAGAACTTCAACGGCTGGCCGGCCGCC
>Ga0196971_1000776_pt1 | contig 18970 bp, 19 predicted proteins | sample S1v_1013CmetaG_FD_148660 | JGI IMG/M metagenome (GOLD analysis project Ga0196971, IMG submission 148660) | Soil microbial communities from Anza Borrego desert, Southern California, United States - S1+v_10-13C | ecosystem: Environmental > Terrestrial > Soil > Desert | place: USA: California... | reverse complement strand
ACCGTCAGTTTGCTGGCCGGTCTGGCCACCGCTCTGGGTGCGATTCCGGTCTTCATCTTCCGCCGTATCCCCAAGTGGCTGCACGACGGCCTGCTCGGCTTCGCCGCGGGGGTCATGCTGGCTGCCACGGCGTTCAGCCTGGTGATTCCTGCCCTCGCCGCCGCCGGCGGCGGCTGGAAGGCTGCCGGCATCGTGGGCCTGAGCATCTTCGTCGGGGGCGGTTTTGTCGACCTGATCGACCGCTGGGCGCCCCACGAACACTTCATCAAAGGTCCCGAGGGTGCGACGGGAGCGGCCCGGTCGCGGCTCGCCCGCATCTGGCTCTTCATTATTGCCATCACCATTCACAACTTCCCGGAAGGCCTGGCTGTGGGCGTTGCTGCCGGCAGCGGCGACATGAACGCCGGCCTGAGCGTGGGCATGGGCATCGGCCTGCAGAACATCCCCGAAGGGTTGGCCGTGGCGGTGGCTCTGGTGGGCGAGAACTACTCCATGCTCCAGGTCTTCGTGATTACCTTGCTGACGGGTCTTGTGGAGCCCATCGGCGGGGCCTTTGGCGTCCTGGGCGTGGTGCTGGCCAAGGGCGTCCTCCCGTGGGCCCTGGCATTCGCAGCCGGCGCTATGCTCTTCGTTATCTCCGACGAGATCATCCCGGAGACCCATGAGCGGGGGAACGAACGGTTTGCGACCTTCATGCTGCTGATCGGCTTCATTGTGATGATGGCGCTGGACAACGTTCTGGGCTGAGGCCGAGTTCATGGTAAGCTACAAAAAGGGGCAGGCCTCCCGAGCGCCTGCCTTCTCTCATGCGTTTAGGGCCAGCCACTTAGAGGCGGAGCCCCCAGAGGTTCCAATACCGGACGAAGGCCAGGAAGGCAGCGGAGGTCAGTACGACTGCTGACGCCGCCATTCGCCCACCCGTCGGCCCGGCCGCGGGCCACCAGGTGAAAGCCGCCAGCCCTGCCGTGAGGAGGGAGAGAGCGAAGGGCACATTGGCGAGCACGGAAAGCACGGGGTTCGGCGCATCCACAAATGCAATAGACGGGAAGCCGGCGGCGCCCCCCAGATTGAACCCGGCCGGCAGGACGGCGACCAGGAATAGGAGCCCAAGCAGGCTGACCACTCCTGCCAGCCCCCGGGTCCAGCCGGCGAGCCCCCAGAGGCCGAAAGCCGCGACCACGGCGAACACCAGGAACAGGCCACCCAAGAGCAGGATCAGGCCCAGGTGGAAGGCCAGCATCTGGTACCAGGTGAGGCGCTCGTAGGTACCGTGGTAGCCCATGGCGGAGTAGAGGTAGGTGTGGCCGTCGGAGCCGGTGCGGAAGGCCACGGCCCCCTTGCCATCTGAGCGGTGGAACAGCCCTGGCTCCACTTCTGCCCAACGGGTGGGTTCCTCGAATCCGCCGTAGGGGTCGCCCATGCCCAACGGCTTCATGGTCACGGTCCCGTCTGCGTTGGGAGTCACGCGCACCAGTCCGGCCATGACCGCCGAGACCTTGGAGACCGTGTGACGGCTGTACTGAACGTAGCGGTATGTACCGGCGAAGCGGGCGGAGTCGACCACCTGTGCTGGTGCGGGCGCCGGGGCTGCGGCCGGCGCGAAGTGGTCGAGCATCAGGCTGGTCAGCTCGTTGCCCAGTTCATCGCTCCTGGTGTTGCACGCCACGAAGAAGCCCAGGTTCTGCTCGGGCCAGAGGAAGATACGGCTTCCCACCCCCAGGCCGCTGCCCTCGCGCACGATGCCCTTGCGGCCGTTTTCCACGTGCTCGAAGAAGCCGTAGGTGACCCCCGGCAGGCCAGGGTGAGGCGTGAACTGCTGCTGGAACATGGCCTCGACCGAATACCGGGAGAGAACGCCCGCGGCATCGCCCTGCAGCAGAGCGGCAATCAGCCGGCCCATGTCCGCAGCGGTGGCGCTGGCGCCCCCGGTGGCCGGGGTTGTGATGTACAGATAGGGCGAGGCTACGTACTGGTCATCCATGTGTCGGTACACAGTGGCGACGTCAGGACGCTGCTCCTGCAGGAGGGTGGTCCGCTCCATGCCCAGAGGCTTCAGGAGATGCTGCTCCACGTACTGCTCGAAGGGCATGCCGGACACGGTTTGCACAAGGTAGCTGGCCACGGCGGAGCCAAAGCTGCCGTAGGTAATCATCTCACCGGGCTGAGCAAACAGGGGCTTCAGATCGGTCCGCAGGGTCTCCCCTACCCCCGGCAGCCCCTCCGGGCTGAGGGCGAAGATTCGGGTATTGCGCTCCTCGAAGCCGTCGGTGTGAAGGAGCAGGTCGCGCACCGTGAGCGGCCGGTCAAAGGGGTTGACCAGAGGCAGGTCCGGCACGTACCGGGTCACGCTGTCGGTCAGGCTAACCTGTCCGCGCTCAGCCAGCTGCAGCACCGCCATCGTAGCGAAGAGCTTGCTGACCGAAGCTACCCGGAACAGCGAGTGATCAGGGTCTGCCCGCACGCCGGATTCCAGATTTGCGAAGCCATACCCGCGGCTGTGGACCACCTTGCCGTCTTTGACCAGGACAAAGACGGCGCCCGGAATGTGCTGCTCGGCCATGCGCTCCGCGAAGAAGCCGTCAATAAGCTGATCCAGCGGCATCTCCACCCCTCCCTGGACGGGGGCTGCCGAAAAGGTCAGCATGAGCGCTGCGAGGAGAACCAGCAAGTACCGTCGCATGCCGTTGCCCCCTTCCGAAATGGTAGGCGCATGTATGATAGACGTCTGCAAGGTCGTCGACTACGTCACCGGTTGTCAACATTGAACCCGTCCCTGTGCGCGGAGCAGCAGCGGTACTGGGAGTCGAGGGTCAGCAGGCTGGTCACGGCGAACTCTTCGTACCGCGTGCCTTCCTCTCCGCCCATGGCCGTCGGTCCAGCCCAAGCTTGGCTACCGCCCGGTCGGTGGCCTGGATGAGTCGGTCAGCCGTCTCCATGTGGCAGCGAATTCTCCTGCGGTATATGCCGCATGGCTTTCTGCGGGTGGGCGGGCGTCTCCGTTGCCTGATTCCGAAGAGTCCAGGTGGGCGCACATGCACCGCGGTCGACATAAGATGGTAGGACACCCATAGCCACGAAGGGGGCTCGAGGATGTCCAACCTTGCGATCAACATCACGCAGATGCAGGCAGTCGTCCTGCTGGCCCAGGCGCAGAGCAGCCTGACCCTGGTGGTCCAGGCACTCCAGCAGGCGATCGCCGGGGCACAAGGCACTGGCACGGTCGCCCTCAGTGCGGAACTGCTTCAGGGCATCGCCGCCCAGGTCCAGCTGGCAGCCGAGGCCGTGGTGCAGGCCCGGGTCCGGCAGCAGCAACAGATCATGGTGCGCATTCGTGGGGACATCGACATTCGGGTGCGCGCCCGGCAAATGCAGATTGCCAACATTCTGGTGCGCGCTCGGGCCACCCTGGATGCCACCGTTCGGGCGGTCCAGCGCCTTCTGACGATGGCCCAGGCCATGGGCGGAACCGTCACGGTGGCTCTGGCCACGGCGCAGGCGCTGCTGGCCGACATCCAGGCCGTTGTTTCGGCAGTGGCTCAGGCGGCGGCCCTGCAGCAGCAGACCGTCCAGATATTGACGGGACAGGCGTAACTCAGGCCTGCTGCCGGGCAGCAAACGGCTTGACCAACCGGTAGATGCCCTGATCCAGCCGGTATCCCAGCCGGCCGTCCATCTCCGCCACAATTGCCTGGAAGGGCTCGTCTGCGGCCTGTGCGGCCACGTCTGCCGGGCTGATGGGAAAGCCAAGAATGGCCGACTCCATGGCGGCGATGGTCGTATAGGAATAGGTCGGTGGAGAGAAGCAGCCCCCCTGTACACTGGGCTCGACCAGTTCGCAGCGGACGCGAACTGCCCCGGGCAGCCAGCAGCCCGGGGCCTTGCGCACCTACTTGGTCTTAGGCTTCTCTCTGGGCATGGTCTCCTCGGCGTTCTGGGAATGGACCGGCTGCCCCAGTTCCTTCAGGCTGTAGCCCGCCGACGGGCCTTCCACCTGAAGGCTGGCCGGGCCCTGCTGCTCTTCGTGGCGGGGTCCGGTGTGCGTACGCCAGGCGCTTCAGAATCACCTTGCCCTGGGGGGGCGCATGCCTCCGCGGCCAGGCGACGCGAACACGCAAAATTTGCTCCACCCCTGGGGCAGGATTCTCCCAGCGCCCCGCCGTAACTGCACTCGACTAAAGCGATAGCGGATTCGCTCATCGTCCGCTCAACTTCAATCAAGCGACGATGCCGATGATCCATGCGGCCACGGCCCAGGTCTGCCCCAACCTGCTGAAGTCTACGACGCGACCCACTCCCGCCAAGGAGGACTAGCCCTATGCTGAACCCGAAGCTGCCCAAGATCTGGTACGGTGGCGACTACAACCCGGACCAGTGGCCGAAACCTGTCTGGGACGAGGACATGCGGCTCTTCAAGCTGGCCGGCATCGACGTGGCGACGCTGCCCGTCTTCAGCTGGTCACTGCTTCAGCCTTCCGAAGAGCAGTACGACTTCGCCTGGCTGGACGAGATCCTGGCGAAGATGGCGCAGAACGGCGTCTATGCCTGCATGGCCACATCCACCGGAGCCTACCCGGCCTGGATGGCCCATCGCTATCCTGATGTGACGCGGGTGGACTTCGAGGGGCGCAAGCGCAAGTACGGCAAGCGGCACAACCCCTGCCCCAGCAGCCCCACCTACCGGCACTACTCGGTGAAGCTGGCGGAAAAGCTGGCGGAGCGGTATAAGGATCATCCCACGCTGGTGGCCTGGCACATCAGCAACGAGTACGGCGGATACTGCTACTGCGACAACTGCGCCAAGACGTTCCGGGTCTGGCTGCGCAAGCGCTATGGCACCCTGGACAACCTGAACGAGCGTTGGAACTCCCGCTTCTGGGGTCACACCTACTACTCCTGGGACGAGATCCCCACGCCCAGCGCTCTGACCGAGGGCTTTGGCGCCGACGGCGAAAAGAGCGCCTTCCAGCCTCTCAGCATTGACTACAACCGCTTCCAGTCTGACGCCCTGCTGGAGTGCTACCGGCTGGAGTACGAGGCCATCAAGCGGATCACCCCCCACGTGAAGATCACCACCAACATGATGGGTACCTTCAAGCCCCTCAACTACTTCGAGTGGGCCAAGTATATGGACATGGTCTCCTGGGACTCCTACCCCTCCAACCGGGCCGACTGGGCGGACATCGCCATGCGTCATGCCCTCATGCGCGGCCTCAAGGGCGGCGATCCCTGGATGCTGATGGAGCAGACTCCCAGCCAGGTCAACTGGATGTCCCACTGCGGCCTCAAGCGCCCAGGCATGATGCGGCTGCAGAGCTACCAGGCGGTGGCGCAGGGCGCTGACACAGTGATGTTCTTCCAACTGCGCCAGTCCCGGGGCGCAGCGGAGAAGTTCCACGGCGCCGTCATCTCCCACGCCGGACACGAGCACACCCGGGTCTTCCGGGAAGTGGCCGAGTTGGGCAAAGAGCTGCAACAGTTGGGCGACACTGTGGTCGACTCCCGGGTCGATGCAAAGGTGGCCATGCTGTTCGACTGGGAGAACTGGTGGGCCCTTGAGTACTCTCACGGCCCCACCACCGACTGGAAGTACGTCCCCCAGGTGGAGAAGTACTACCGGGCCCTCTGGCACCAGAATATCCCGGCGGACTTCATCTCATGGGAGATGGACATGTCGAAGTACGCCGTGGTCATTGCCCCTTCCGCCTACATGCTCCATCCCGGTTACGCCAAGCGGGTGGAGGAGTACGTGGCGGCCGGCGGCACCTTCATCACCACCTTCATGAGCGGCATGGTCGACGAGACCGACCGGGTGGCCCTGGGCGGCTATCCCGGCGAACTGCGCCGGGTGACGGGCGTCTGGAACGAGGAGTTCGACGGCCTCTTCCCCGACCAGAAGAACCGCCTGGTGGTCAAGGAGGGCGCCCTGGCCGGCAGTTACGAAGTGGGCCTCATCGCGGCGGTGCTTAACGCCGAGACGGCGAATGTGGTCGGCACCTACGGCACTGACTTCTATGCCGGAACGCCGGCCCTGACCTGCAACCAGTTCGGCAAGGGCACGGCCTGGTACGTGGCGTCTGACCCCGAGCAAACCTTCGTGGACCGGTTCCTGCGCGAGGTCTGCGCCGGCAAGGGTGTGCGGCCCGTGCTGGTGGCACCGGCGAACGTGGAAGTGATCCAGCGGAAGAAGGGTGAACGTACATTCACCTTTGTGCTGAACCACAATGGTTCGGCAGTTGAGGTGGACCTGAGCCCCGTCAGCGGTCGGGACTTGCTCTCGGGCAGGGAGATGGCCGGGAAGGTCGAATTCCCCGCTTACGGAGTAGCCGTTCTGGCCTAAGAGGAGGTCTGGCCCATGCGTCGGAGGCAGGAAGCGGAGGTGCCGCTGTCGGGGCTGCTGACGTGGCTCGTCATCGGTGCCTCGGTGCTTCTGCTGGTTTCCTACACATTTGTGCACTGGTGGGCCGCGAACCACATCTGCAACCCGAAGGTCCAGCAGTTGATGCGTGAGTTCCCGTTCTTCGCCAACGGCATGCCGAAGGCTGAATGCGTGCAGAAGTAGGCTTTGACGGCCGGTCGTGCCGAAACGCGCGGTTGCGGGAGGGATGAAGCGTGCACCTTTCATGGACACGCCTCCCGTTCAAGTACCGGTCGGCCCAGGAATTCCGGGCGGCTCTGACTGACTATGTCGGCCAGTCCTTCTACGAGACGCTGCCTGCGGCTGGGTACGAAGTGCGGGAGGAACAAATCTACACATCTTTCCGCATCGCCGGTGCGCTATGCAGCGGCACGACGATGCTGGCCGAAGCGGGGCTGGGTACGGGCAAGACCTTCGCCTACCTGATCCCCGCTCTTTGCCATGCCCGCGACCGGGGAAAGCCCGTGGTCGTCGCCTGCTCCAGCGGCGTGCTGCGCGAGCAGTTGGCTGCGCCAGGAGGCGACTGTGCGGCGTTGTCCCGCTTGTTGGGGCTTGAGATTGAGGCCCGCCAGGCCAAGGACCCTGAGCATCACCTCTGCGAGATCAAGGTGGATGCCCTTCGCCGGGTCCAGGTTCGGCTGAAGGGGCGGGCGAAGTTGCTGCGGTGGGCCGACAGCAGCAAGCTGGGCGACCGGAGCGAAGTGCCGGACGTGCCGGACGCGCTGTGGGACCTGGTCGCCTGGGATGCAGGGCTTGCCTGCGACACGTGCAAGCGACGGGGTTACTGTCGCCTGGCACGCTCCCGGGACCTTTATCACGAAGCCGGCGACCTGGTCATCTGCAGCCACGAGCTTTTTCTGCGGGACCTCTGGACCCGCAAGGAGCGCCGGGCGTCCGGGCTGCGCCCCTTGCTGCCGGAATACAGCGGCGTCGTCTTCGATGAGGGCCACCGCATTCCCGACATGGCCCAGGTGACGGCGGGACACCACATCGATACGGTCATGCTGTTCCGCACCATGGATGAGGTCCGGAACGCCTCTGACCGTCAGGAGTATCTCCTCGCGGCCGATCACGCCCGCCTGGCGGCCATGAACTTCCAGGCGCTGCTGACCGCTGCCGTCAAACCTGCCGAGACGGAGCGCCTGCATGTGGAGCGCACGGAAGGTCTCTTGCGGGCTGCCCGTGAGCTGGCTGAGCGCCTGGTCGCCATACAGGACCGGCTCGCCACCGAAGAGCAGATGTGGGAAGGTACCAGCTCCGAGCTGTACTTCTTGAGCTTGCAGTCACGGCTGGACGAAGTTGCGGCGGCCCTGGACCTGCTGCGGGCGTCGCCCGCGGAGACAGTCGCGTGGGCGCTGCGCACGGACCGACCCGGTTTCTTCGACCTGTGGGTGGTGCCCCGCAGGCCGGACCGCATGCTGGAGCGAGAGCTATACCGGCGTGGGATTCCTGTGGTCTATTCCTCGGCGACATTGGCCGGCAGTGGCTCCTTCGCCTACCTGCAGCGCATGATTGGGGCGCCCCACGCCGAAACGTCGCAGGTGGGCACGAGCTTCGATTTGGGTAGCCAGGCCATGGTTTACCTGCCCGGGGACAGTCTCAGTCCCCTGACTCGTATGATGGAGGTGCTCGTCTCCTCGGCTCGCGAAGTAGAGTTGGTGCGCAAGGCGCTTGTTGGGCAGCCCTTTGCGGTCCTGTGTGAAGGCGACGCCGAACGTGCCGAGTTGCTGCGGCGGTTCAAGTCTGACGTCTCATCTGTGCTGGTGGGCCGTTCCTATTGGGAAGGGATCGATGTCCCGGGCGAGGCCCTCTCCTGCGTGGTTGTGCTGCGCCTGCCCTTCGCCGAGATGGACCCGGTCCTGGCTGCGCGGCGGGAGGACGCTTTGGCCGAGGGGCTGGATGCGTTTGCGGCGGTGGACCTGCCTGCCATGGTTCTGCGACTGAAGCAGGGGCGCGGCCGGCTGATTCGCACATCCACCGACCGGGGGGTCTTCGCCCTGCTGGATACCTCTTTCGTTGGTACCGATTGGGAGGCAGCGGTCCGCAACGCCTTCCCGGAAGATTCCCCCGTGGTCTCTGACCTGAAGGCCGTGCGGCGCTTCCTCGGGGTGCCGTCATGAAAATGGGGGCCGTGGTTCTGGCCGCAGGCGAGTCCCGCCGCATGGGCCGGCCCAAGCAGTTGCTGCCCTGGGGCGAGCACACGGTGCTGGAGACGGTCATCGCTGCGGCGCTGGCGGTGCCCGTGGCCGAGGTGGCGGTCGTGCTGGGTGCCGGTGCGGATTCGGTCCGCGCGGGCACTCGGTGCGAGGACGAGCGCGTTCGCTGGGTCGTCAACGATGGATTCCTGGCAGGCATGTTGACCAGCGTGCAGGCGGGTGTGGCTGCCTTGTCAGGAGACTGCGATGGATTCCTGCTCTTCCTGGGCGACCAGCCCCTGGTGGGTCCGGACGTGACGTTGCGGCTGGCTTCGGCGTATGGTCGGGGCTCCATTCTTCTGCCGGTGCATGATGGGCGTCGGGGGCATCCTCCCCTGTACTGCCTGTCATACCGGGAAGAACTGCTGAGCCTGGGGCCGGAACTCGGACTGCGCGAGCTGAACCGCCGGCATCCGGAGGCGGTGCGGGAAGTGGCGGTCAGTTCCCCTTCCATTCACATCGACCTGGATACCCCTGAAGATTACCAACGATACAGGCCCAGATAACAGGGGGGCATGCTGTTTTGGACTGGATTGAGGCTCTGGCAGAGGCCATCGCCGGGGGGCGCCCCGCGGCTGCCGTCACGGTGGTGGCGGGACCGGAGGCGCTGGTGGGCAAGCATCTTGTGGTCGGGCCCGAGGGCGCCCTGGCCGGCGACCTTTCTGATGAGGCGGTCGTGCCGGTGGCCATGGAGTGTTTGGCCACCGGTAGGGTGTTCCAGGGAATTGTGGGGTCCATGCGGGTCTATGTGGAGCCCCACCTGCCGCCGCCGGCCCTCGTGGTGGTCGGTGCGGGCCACGTGGCGCAGCCCCTGGCCCACCTGGGCAAGCTCATGGGCTTTGCCGTGACGGTGATCGACGACCGCCCGGAGTACGCCAATGCAGCCCGTTTCCCCGACGCAGACCAGGTGCTCTGCGGTCCCTTTTTAGAATGCCTGCGGTCGCTGGACCTGGGGCCGCGGCATTACGTGGTGCTGGTCACTCGGGGGCATCAGCAGGACACCGAGTGTCTGCGGGCAGTGGTGGAAAGGCCGGTGGCCTACATCGGCATGATCGGGTCCCGAAATCGGGTACAGACAGTTTTCCGCCTGCTGGAGTCCGACCACGGGATCGACCCGGGCAGGCTTGCTGCGGTCTATGCCCCGATTGGGCTGGACATCGGGGCGCAGTCGCCCGCTGAGATCGCCGTGTCGGTGGCGGCTGAGTTGCTGAAGGTGCGCCGGGGCGGCGCGGGCGAGTCCCTCTCCCGGCTGGGCCGGGCCCGGGTACACGGAGGTGGGCGCCATGGGTGACCCAGCCCTGTTCCAGGTAATTGTGGGTTTGCGCGCCGAGGGGACCCCGGCGGCCCTGGCCACTGTGGTCCACACCCGGGGGCACTGCCCTCGGGAAGTGGGCGCCAAGATGCTGATTCTGCGCGACGGCAGGACTTATGGCACCATCGGCGGCGGATGTGGCGAAGCCGGGGTCCGCACGGTTGCGCTTACGGTGATCGACGAGAACAGGCCCACCACATATGTGGTAGACCTGCTGGATGACCCGGCTCTGCCCGAAGGGGCAGTGTGCGGGGGCAAGATGGATGTTTTCATCGAACGGGTCTCGCCCTAGGCTGGGGGCAGTGAACGGGTCTCGCCCTAGGCTGTGGCCAAGGCGGCAGCGAGGATCTCGAGCAGTTCTGCATCTGTGAGCTCGATGGGGTTGCCGCGCATGCTGGCGCCCCTGGCTGCGGCCACCATGGCCGGGAAGTCGGCGGGCTCCACGCCGTAGGAGGTGAGGGTGGGGACGCCCAATTTCCGACGGAGCGAAACCAACAATTCCGTGGAACAGGCCAGAGAGCCACCACCAATGATCTCCACCACCTCACCCAGGCGAGTAAGGGCGGCACTCTCCGGGGCCCTCTCTCGCAAGGCACGGGCATTCACTACCATGGTCTCCGGCAGCAGGCGGGCGCACCCGACCCCGTGCGGCACAGGCCGCAGCCCCCCCAACGGGGCCACTAGCCCGTGCACGGCCCCCAGGCCCGCATTGGCCAGAGCCATTCCGCCCCAAAGGCTCGCCAAGGCCAGCGACTCCCACGTCGCCACTGTGGCCTGCCCACCCGACAGATCTCGCAAGGCCGCCAAAGAGCGGCGCATTCCTGCAACGGCCAGCGCGTCCGTGGTGGGCTGGGGGTTCCGCGTCAAGTACGCCTCCATCAGATGAGTCAGCGCATCAAAGGCAGCGGCAGCGATCACCGGCAGAGGCGCCGTGGCAATCAGACCCGGGTCCACGATAGCCACCCGCGGCACCATGCGATCGTCCCGCATAGAGCGCTTCACACCGAACTGAGGCACCCGAATGACGGCATTTCGGGTCACCTCGGACCCAGTACCCGCCGTGGTGGGCACGCAAATCAGAGGCAGGGGGGCACGCCCCACAGCCCTGCCGCCACCCCCCGGGACATCTTCCAGGTAGTCCAGGACACTGCCCTCGTTGGTCGCCAGCGCGGCAACGGCCTTGGCCGCATCCAGAACACTGCCGCCTCCGACAGCCAGAACCACATCGCAGTGGCCTTCGCGAGCCAGTCTGGCCCCTTCGTCTACCAGGGCCACATCGGGCTCCTGCGTGACCTTCCACGCCACGGCAGACAAGCCGGCACGCTCAAGGTCAGCGCTCAGCCTGGACAGAACACCCGACCGCTGGAGCGACGAGGCCCCCGTCACCAGCAGCACCCGCTTGCCCAGCCGGGCGGCCTCCCCTGCTGAATGGGCGCTCTCGCCGAGGCCGAACCGAATCTGCCCCGCCGTGCGAAATGTGAACTTCATAACGATCGGTCACGCTCCCTCGGACCCATTCTAGGCCCCCCACCCCAAGGACCACAAGCCCCAAAGGAGGATTTGGGTTGGAGTACACTCTCGTCGTTTCCGATATGGACGGCACCCTGCTGCGCGATGACAAGACTATCTCCCCCCGCACCCTGACGGCGATTCACCGCTTCCAGGAAGCCGGCGGGCGGTTTACCATAGCGACCGGTCGCAACGTGGGCGGCGTCGAGCCCCATGTGCAGGCCATGGGCCTGACCACGCCCATCCTGCTCCTCAACGGCTGCCTGGGCTACGACCGCTCGACCGATACCGACGTGTTCTGCCACGTCATGGAGCGCCCTGCGCTGGACGCCGTGTGGCCCCACCTCGTGGCCAACAACCTGAACATCATCGTTCACGGGCGCCGGCGAGGGCTGACCCGGGTGCACAACGAAGTCATCGCCGAGCACCTCCGTCACGACGGCATCTCCTTTGACTACATTCCTGACCTCAGCCCTGCTACGGCGGGCGAGGCCGTGAAGGTGCTCACCATCGGCGAGCCATGGCAGCTGGATCGGGCCGAAGAGGCCATTGAGCAGGCGGACATTCCGGTGGTCCTGGTGCGGTCGCACCCGCTCTATCTGGAAGTGCTGCCCCAAGGGGGCGGCAAGGGGACAGGCCTCCACTCGCTCACGGAGCACCTGTGCATTCCCCACAGCAAGACCCTGACTCTGGGCGACTGGCTCAACGACCTCGACCTCCTGGCAGCCGCCGGGCTCAGCGTGGCCATGGCCAACGGCCATCCCACACTGAAGAAGGCCGCCCATCGCTGGACGGCCTCCAATATGGATGACGGCGTGGCTCAAGTGCTCGAAGCACTGGTGGAGGGCCGCCCGGTGGGCGAACCAAACGGCATGACCAGCGAGAAGTGATCCGGCAAATCATGCGGATGCCGAAGACGTGCAGCCGCACGCCAGCAGGCCCCGGAAGGGATCTAGCCGGAAAGCGTGAGGCTGCGGCACCGAGTCGAAGATGTGGTGCTTGCGGCATCATGCGGTACATGGAGGTCGGCCTCCTCTAGTACTAGCTCAACTTTGAGTATAGGAACTCTGCATCAGACTACACAGATGGAGACGAGACCGTGGGTGGGCACAACCTGCATCTGGACTGTGTGGGGCAAGGGGGGCCCACGGTGGTGCTGGAGGCCGGCCTGGGCGGTTCCAGCCTTGATGGGTTCGCGGCCCACCGGAACTGGCCCGGTCGTAAGCACCGACGTCCACCAGGCCCTGGCCATCGGCCACGGACTGGCGAACGCTAAGCGCCTGCTGGGCGCCGGACTGGTCTCTGTGGGCCTGGGCGGCTGAAGTAGCTGGAGACCTACTGAGCAACAGAAGAGGTGAGGGCACCGCGGCTTCCGTGGTGCCCTCTCTTGCTGCTATCCCCCCGACATGGGCGGGATGAAGTGAACCTCGGAGTTCTGCCCGACCTTCGCTTGGAGCCCCATGACCGGGACCTCTCCATCCACCGCGACGGCGATGTGCGCCTGGACTTCGCCGTCGGGCTGGAGCAGGCGAGCCTGGCAGCCCGGGTAAGCCCTTTCCAGGTTGGCGATAACCTCCCGCACAGTGGCGCCCGCCACCACCACGCTCGCGTCGCCCGCGGTAAGGTCACGCATCAGGCTGGGAATCCAGACCCTGGCCATGGCTACTTTGCCTCCGCCTTTGCCACCAGAGCCATGCAGACCTGCTCCGGAGTCATGGGCAGATTGGGGAGACGCACGCCCACCGCCCGGTGAATAGCGTTGGCCAGAGCACCGGCGGGCGGCACGATGCAGGCCTCACCCACACCTCGTACCCCATACGGATGATTGGGAGCGGGCACCTCAACCATGACTGTGTCGATCATGGGCACGTCAAGGGCCGTGGGAATGCGGTAGTCCAGGAAGTTGGCGTTCTTCAGGTTGCCTTGCTCGTCATAGACGTAACCTTCGTGTAGCGCCCACCCGATCCCCTGGGTGGCACCGCCCTGAATCTGCCCTTCCACGTAGGCAGGGTGAATGGCCGTACCCACGTCCTGGAGGGCCGTGTACCGCAGAATGTCGACCTTGCCCGTCTCGGCATCAACTTCCACGTCAGCGATATGGACGGCGAATGCGGGGGCACCGCCGCCGGCGTTGATGGTCGCCACCCCGTAGACAGGGCCGCCGGTGGCATTCATCTTGGCGCAGATCTCACGCAGCGTCAGGAGCTTCTCCGCATCAGCCGTGGAGATGAAGCCTTTCCCGGGAATGTACTCCACCTGATCCGTGGCGCACTCCCACATGAGGGCAGCCCGACCGCGCAGGTTGTCGATGGCGTTCTGGGCCGCCTTCACACAGGCCCATCCGGTGGCGTAGGTGGTACGGGAGCCGCCCGTCTCGTTCGCGAAGCCCACCATCTCCGTATCGCCAATCGTCACGTTGACCTGGTCGAACGGAATGCCCAACTCCTCGGCCACCAGCATGGCCATCGACGCCCGGGAGCCAGCGATGTCCACCGATCCCTCCACCACGTTGATAGAGCCGTCATGGTTGAAGACCATGTGGACGGAGGAGACAGCGCCCCAGTTGCCCCAGAAGCCTGCTGCCACGCCTCGGCCCCGGTTCTGGCCCGACAGAGGCGCGCTGTAGTGCTCGCTCTCCATGGCGGCCCGCAGCAACTGCACCAAACCGATCACCGGGAGTTTCGCGTTCCAGGTGTTCAGGTCGCCCTCCCGGACGGCATTCTTCAGCCGGAAGGCCAGGGGATCCATGCCCAGCTTCTCCGCCAGCTCGTCGATCACCGATTCAGCGGCAAAGGCGATGTTGGTGGCGCCGGGCGCCCGGTAGGCCTGGGTGCGCGGCTTGTTGACAACCACATCGTAGCCGTCGACCCGGAGATTATCGGTCTTGTAGGGGGTAAAGCATACGTTGACCGCCGCGCCCACAGGTGAGCCAGGGAACGCACCTGCCTCGTAGGCCATGCTCCCTGCCAGAGCCGTGATGGTGCCGTCCCGCCGTGCACCGGCCTTCAGCCTGATGTAGGCGCCGGACGTGGGACCGGTGGACCGGAAGGTCTCCGCCCGTGTCATGACCAGCTTCACAGGCCGGCCCGACTTGCGGGTCAGCAGCACGGCCAACGGCGCCAGGTAGGTCTGGGTCTTGCCGCCGAAACCTCCGCCGATCTCCGTGGGGATGACCCGGAGCTTGCCCAGGGGGATGCCGCAGACCTGAGAGACGCAGTTGCGCACTGCGAAGGAGCCCTGGGTGGTGGTCCAGACGGTGTAGTGTCCGTCGGCCGTCACCTGGGCCGTCGCAGCGTGCGGTTCGATGTAGCCCTGGTGAACCATGGTGGTGCGGAACTCCCGCTCCACCACGACGTGGGCCTCAGCAAAGCCGGCCTCCACGGAACCCCGCTCCGCCCGCATGTGACTGGCGATGTTGGAGTGGCGGCCGGTCGCCTGGCCCAGACTGCGGGTGGTGAGGTCCTCGTGGAGCAGGGGAGCCTCGGGCCGCATGGCGTACTCCACATCCAGGACGGGCGGAAGGACTTCGTACTCGACTTTGATGGCGCTCACGGCCATTTCGGCCAGGTGAATGGACGTGGCGGCGACTGCCGCGATGGCATGGCCCTGGTAAAGGGCCTTGTCGCGAGCCAGAATCATGTCCCGCATGTACCGGGTGCCGATGGCACTCTCGCCCAACTGGACGATCTCATCGGTCGTCATAGGGGGCAGGTCGGCACCGGTCACAACGGCCAGAACGCCCTCCATGGCCAGGGCGGCGGAGACATCGATGGACTTGATGCGAGCGTGGGCATAGGGGCTATACAGGACCTTGCCATGGAGCATGCCCGGTAGGTACACGTCGGCGCCGTAGACAGCGCGCCCGGTCACCTTGTCAGAGCCATCGGGCCGGACGGGGCGGGTACCGACGACACGGTACTGTGTCATGGCTGGGTCACCTCCGGGTGCATGCGGTCTGCGGCGTCGATCACAGCCCGGACGATCTTGTCATAGCCGGTGCAGCGACAGAGGTTGCCGGCGAGGAACTGCCGGACCTCTTCTTCCGTTGGATGGGGAACCTGCTCCAGCAGCGCCGCCGCAGCGATGAGGACGCCAGGCGTGCAGATGCCGCACTGCAGGGCCGCGTGCTCCAGGAAGGACTGCTGCAGCGTGTTCAACTTGCCGGATTCGGCGAGGCCTTCCACGGTGGTCACCTCGCGACCCGCGGCTTCCGCGGCCAGCACCAGGCAGGAGTTGACCACCCGGCCGTCCAGTAGCACGGAGCAGGCGCCGCAGTTGCCGTTGGCGCAGCCTTCCTTCGTACCGGTAAGGTGCAGGGTGTCGCGCAGAGTTTCCAGAAGGCTCTGACGGGGCTCAGCCAGGAACTGGACCGGCTGGCCGTTCAGCTTGGTCGCTATGATGAGGCTCTTAGGCACGCTCCGTCGCCTCCTTCATGGCAGCGTTCAGGGCCCGGCGGGTCAGTACGCCCACCAGGTGGCGGCGGTACTCCGCCGTGCAGCGGAAGTCGGTAATGGGCTTCGCTTCGGCCTGAGCAGCCTTGGCCGCGCCGGCGACGGTCTCTTCGGTGGGAGCCTGGCCGGTGAGCGCGGCGGCGGCCGCTCGACAGAGCAGGGGAGTCGGCGCTACGGCGGACAGGGCCACAGCGCTGCTCTTGATGATGCCATCCTGCACGACGACCATGGCGGCGGCGCCGGCAAAGGCGATATCCATCTCGTTGCGGGGCGTGAAGCGCAAGTAGGCTGCTCCCTGGCCGGGCTGGGGCGCAGGAATGCGGAACTGGACCAGAAGCTCGCCCGGCTGCAGGCACGTCTGGCCGGGACCGGTGACGAAGTCACTGGCGGGCACTTCTCGGCGGCCGTTGGGTCCAGCAATCAGGCAGCGACTGCCCAGGACAATCAGGGCAGGAACGCCGTCGGCAGATGGCGAGCCGTTGCAGAGGTTGCCGCCAAGGCTCGCACGACCCTGAATCTGGACGGAGCCGATCAGCTTTGTTGCAGAAGCCAGCACGGGGTAGTGCTTGAGAATGGCGGCGTTGGTGTAGACGTCCACACAGGAGACCGCGGCGCCCAGCGTGAGGCCCTGCTGAGCGTCGAAGTGGATCACGCTGAGGTCGGGAATCGCTTTCACATCGACCAGCAACTCATGGGAGCGCCGGCCTTCACGCATCTGCACCAGCAGGTCCGTTCCGCCGGCAAGCGCACGTGCGCCGGTCCGGGAGAGCAGGGTAGCCGCCTCGTCCAGCGAGCGTGGGGCCACATAGTCAAAGGCGTTCACGGGGAGCCTCCTTCGCGGGCACTATAGTTCACATCCTGCATTGTACAGGGTTCGGAGGGTTCCGTGCAGTCGTCTGGCTGACATTTGCCGCGGCGGGAGAGACTAACTATGGTCCCGCGGAGCCTTAACTCAAAGGAGGCGTTCGGGCATGACCAAACACCAGGGTACCTGCCGGACCCAGTTGGGCACCCATCAGGGGCGGGCTGCGGCCGATGCCAACCAGGCGACCTACGAGTTTGGCACTGAGCTGACCGACGGCGGGGGAGTCGCCGCGGTGACCAATCAGACGTACGGCGAGTCCGGCCAGCGCACCGGAGCCGACCGGCGGGGGCAAATGACCCGCTAAGTACGCAAGAGCAGGGGACCTGACCAGTGCGGTCGGGCTCCCTGCTTTCATTTTCATCTTAACACTCGGCAGGCACATGCACATCAGTCGGACGAAGCTGCCGTTTGCCGCCCGTACCCATGAGGAGTTTAGCCGGGGGCTCACCGACTGGGGAGTACATCTGCAGGGGCGACGCGTCCTTAGCGCTGGTCCAAGCCCTGGAGGCGGTCCAGGACGAACTGGTGGGCTAGGTGACAGAGGCCCTGGCGTTGTTCCAGTCTGCGCAAGCTTTGGGCTGGGTGGAGGATGATGACCTGTGGGCCGTCCCTAAGCCGCTGTCCCTGTTCGGACCGGCACGTGCTCCGACTACCGAGACACGACAGGGCTCAGGTCGGCGTGCCATTCCCTTTGGCTGAGCAGGTGCTTCTCTACCAGCCGGCTGCGTGTTGCGACGAGGTTGGGCAGGTTCTTTCTGTCATTCTGGTGATGGAAGGCCGGGCGCCGGTTCTGGCTAATTCTGCTGCTGATGTCGAGCGCTAGTACTCGTCTCGAGGCGGTGGATCTGCCGGAAATGCTGCTGAAACCCAAGCAGGGGGCTGGTCGGCTGATTCGGTAGAGCAGGGGTTAACGGAGGGGGCGGAGCGGACCGACTGCCTCGTACGGGTTGCAGCCTTCTGCCCAGTTAGGCGGTAGCGGCGTTGCCGGTGGGAGTAGGCTGGGGTTGCGTGCGGCGGTCACGGGGTCCTGTTCCAGGGAAATGTTGGGTTGACACCGAACGTGCGTTTGCGGTACACTGGAAGAGAAATCCAGTTGCAAGAGGTGTACGTCTGCATGCCCTTGCCCGATACCCCCGCCCCTTCTGCCGTAGGGACAGAGCAGCTCCGCCGGACTCGGCCGCGCCTGAGCCCGGCCGTCCGTCCCCCCGCCTGCCCTAACTGCGGCAGCGATCGCCTACAGGGTCACGGCTCCTTCAAATGGAAAGATGGCACCCGCCGGCAGCGTATCTACTGCCGTGCGTGCCGCACCACGTTCAACCCACACACCGGCACGCCGCTTCACTACCTGAAGAAGCGAGAGGAATGGGCACGTCAAGGCCCCGGGCTGGGACAGGGGCTCTCGGTCCGCGCCATGGCCCGTTCCCTTGGCGTGCGAATCCCTACGGCTTTCGGCTGGCGACATCGGCTGTTGACTGCGCTCTCCGCCCATCCTCAGCCCTTGCTGTCGGGGCAGGTAGCGATCAGCGAGGCCTACGTTTCCTATTCCGAGAAGGGGAGCCGCACTTCCTCAGGTCCCGGAGCCTGGGGCGTCCGTCGCGGCAGGGGCTTGAGCGCGGCGAACCGGAAGGCAAAAGCCAAATCTCCCTTTCGACGCTTTGTCGATGGAAAACCGTCGTGCGTCCTCCTGGTCTATGGAGGAGCGCGGCGCACGGCGGTGACGGTAGGCCAGGGCCGTCCGGGGCAGGACGTTCTTGAGAGCTGCCTCAAGCGGCTGTTCCTGAAGGGGACTGAGCTCTGGTCTTCGGGGCTCCTGTCGTTTACAGAGGTCAGCCGGCGCCTCCGGCTGCGGTGCAGAGAGCCGAAGGTCGCGGCGACGCTGCCTGGGGCCGGCCGCGTACTGAGTGGCGTGGAAGGTCTCCGCCGCCAGCTCTACGGTTGGCTGAGCCAGTTCTTTGGGGTAGCCACTCGCTACCTGGATAACTACCTCACCTGGTGCCGGCTTGTGCGCCTCACGGCGCCGCGGTCCTCGGCGGAGGCTGGCCTTCGCATGCTTGCTGCGGCGCTCGTGCGGGGACGATCGGGCCCCGCAGGGTAAGGGTGCGGCTGACCGATGCAGGCTCAGCGTAGGGGCGCCCACCCCACACCAACCACACCAACCACACCACCCACCCTACACGACCCCACAATTCCCTGGAACACGGGTTAGGGGCGGCGAGCACTACC
>Ga0196971_1000775_pt1 | contig 18978 bp, 16 predicted proteins | sample S1v_1013CmetaG_FD_148660 | JGI IMG/M metagenome (GOLD analysis project Ga0196971, IMG submission 148660) | Soil microbial communities from Anza Borrego desert, Southern California, United States - S1+v_10-13C | ecosystem: Environmental > Terrestrial > Soil > Desert | place: USA: California... | reverse complement strand
CGGGGATCTCGCCCATCAAGATCCGGAACAGGGTCGAGATCGCCCCTCCGTGCGGGCCCACAAAGGCCACCTTGTCATCTCTGTTGATGATGAAGCTGACGTTGTCCAGCACTTTTTCGCCGTCGATGGTTTTGGTCAGGCCGTCAACGCGCAGCAGCTCGTTGCCAATCTCGCGCTCGATGGTGAAGTTGACGAAGGGGTACCGCCGGGTCGACGGGCGGATGTCATCCAGCGTGATCTTCTCCAGCAGCTTCTTGCGCGAGGTCGCCTGCCGCGACTTCGAGGCGTTGGCACTGAAGCGGGCAATGAAGGCCTGGAGATCCTTGATCTTCTCCTCTTTCTTCTTGTTGGCCTCCGAGGCCAGTCGCTGCGCAAGCTGGCTGGACTCGTACCAGAAGTCGTAGTTGCCAATGTACAGCTGCATCCGGCCAAAATCCAGGTCGGCCATGTGGGTGCACACTTTGTTCAAGAAGTGACGGTCATGCGATACGACGATCACCGTGTTCTCGAAGTTGATCAGGAACTCTTCGAGCCACTGCACCGCCTGAATGTCCAGGTGGTTCGTCGGCTCGTCGAGCAAGAGAATGTCCGGCTTCCCGAACAGCGCCTGCGCGAGGAGCACCTTCACCTTGTCTGCGCTCGCCAGGTCGGCCATGCGCTTCTCATGCAGCTCATCACCCACACCAAGACCGTTCAGCAGAATGGCCGCTTCGGACTCCGCTTCCCAGCCGTTTAGCTCCGCGAACTCCGCTTCCAGCTCCGCAGCGCGCATTCCGTCTGCGTCGGTGAAGTCGGCCTTCGCGTAGAGGGCGTCTTTCGCCAGCATCACCGCGTACAGGCGCGTGTGTCCCATGATGACCGTCTGGAGCACCGTATACTCGTCGTACTCAAAGTGGTTCTGCTTCAAGACGGCCAGGCGCTCGCCGGGCGTGACGCTGACTTCGCCGGTCTGCGCTTCCAGCTCGCCAGACAGAATCTTGAGGAAGGTCGACTTGCCCGCTCCATTGGCACCGATGAGTCCGTAGCAATTGCCGGGCGCAAACTTGATATTCACGTCTTCGAACAGCTTCCGGTCGCCGTAACGAAGACTGACGTTTGATACGGTAATCAATTGGCGTCAAAACCCCTTTAACATGGCGATCAACCCTCCAATTATACCATACCTGTGCGCTCGACACGAGAGCTTACTGGTCGGTCGGTCGAAACGTGCACGAAAACAGGGCACCTCCCGAACCCGGGAGGTGCCCTGACCTCTTTGACCGTTACCCAACCACTACGGGGAATGCGTAGGAGTCGAACTGACTCAACCCAAGCTCCGCCGACAGGTACTCCAGCATCCGCAGGCCGGCACAGCTGTTCCCCCGCGCATCCAGCGCGGGCCCGAACGTGGCCAACGCACCCCGTCCCGGCGTCACCGCCAGAATGCCGCCGCCCACGCCGCTCTTCCCCGCCATGCCCACGCGCACGGCGAATTCGCCGGAACCATCATAGAGCCCGCATGTCGTCATCACCGCGAGCACCTTCCGCAGAATCTCCCGCGGCACCATGCCGTCCGGGAAGGCCAGGTGCGCCCCAACCCGGGCCAGGCCCGCACTGCTCACCTCGAGGCTGCACTGCGCAAAGTACAGCCGCAACGTCTCTTCCACACCCCGGTGCAGCCGTCCCGCATCCTTCATGAAGTAGGCCAGGGCCCGGTTCCGGTGTCCCGTGGCCCATTCCGAATGGGCCACCTTCCGGTTCACATGCACCGGCTCGGTCCCCGCCATCTTCCGCACGAACTGCAGCAGCAGTTCAAGGCGGTCATCCAGATCCTCGCCGGGAATCATGTCGGCAATGGCGATGGCGCCCGCATTAATGAACGGGTTGAGCGGCTTGTGCTCCGGCAGCGTCTCCAGCCGGACGATGGAGTTGAAGGCATCCCCCGTGGGCTCCATGCCCACCCGGGCAAAGACCGCCTCTTCGCCGTGATCCTTGAGCGCCATGATCAACGTGAGCACCTTGCTGATGCTCTGGAGCGTGAACGGCACGCCTGCATCGCCAGCTGTGTACAGCTGCCCGTTGGGTGCGACAGCCGCAACCCCAACGTGTGCGGGGTTCGCACTGCCCAGTTCCGGAATGTACGTCGCAACCTTGCCATGCTGCGCGGCCTCGCGACCGAGCAATACAGCCTGCTCCAGTGCCTGCTGCCAATCCTGCATCGACGTTCAGACCTCCCGCACCGCCTGTGACGCGGTGCCTACCCCGAGTGAAGAGAACCGGGACTACTCAGACTCCCCCAGCAACCAGAAGCGGAGCTGGTCGATGGATACCGGCTTTATGTGCAGGTTCAGGTCCTTGCCCACCACAACCTTGGCCTGCTCCGGCACGGCGAAGAGGATGAAGGTCTGATCGCCCACCGTCACCTGCCGGAAGTTCTCCAGCAGCGCAGGAGTCAGGGTGACATCGATTTCGCCGGCCTTCATCTTCATGCGGGCCGGCTTTTCGATGTCGCCGCCGAACAGCGACTCGTACGCAGGCTTGTAGCTCAACTCGCCGAAGGCGTTCTCCCATCGGGCCTGGAAGCCCGTCCGGTCGATGCCGTGGCCCATGGCCTTCTCCAGCGACGTGGCCACCTCATCGGCGGGGAGGCCCTCGGCGCCCGAGTCAAGGAGGTGTTCGCCCATCTGGCGGAAGAGGTCGTGGGGCACTTCCTCGCCGTCGTTCTGCTCGGTAATCATCTTGACCAGGGCCTGTCCTTCCTTGCGGGGACTGAACCGGCGGGTGGCTTCCAGGGCCTTGAACCAGGCCCCGGCGCCCATGCCGGCGTAGACCATAAGGTCTGCCGCCTCCTTGCCCTCGTCGTCGAGGCAGGGGAAGAAGACGGCCCGGGAGACGCTGCCCTTCTTGACCACGTTGTGCAGTTCCTGGACCACAAACTTGCCCTTGTTCTCATCGAACAGCGACTCTTCCCGGTCGTCGAGGTCGACGATCGTGGCGAAGACAAAGTGCACAGGCGCCGCCCCCAGCTGGGGCACCATGGCGAACTTCAGCACACAGACCAGGTGGTTCTTAATGGCGCCAGCCGCCATGACCTTGTAGGCGATCAGGTTCCCTAGCTCCACCACGGAGGCGGGGGCGGGGTCCCGGAGGTCCCGCATGGCTTCAAGCACTTCCACGGCCGGCCGGTTCTGCGTCCGGTCCGTCTCCGTGGAGGCCACCTTCCCGATGGACAATACTTCGCCGGTATACATGCAGGCGAAGTTCACCTCGCCCGGAGCGCCTTCAATGGCCTGGAACAGGTACTGCTCCAGAATGGCCCGCACGCTGGGCTCTACGTCTTCCCACTTCAGGGCCTCGGCGTGGGTGAGCACCTTACGGTCTTCTTCTTTCTTGATGTGGCCCAGGTAGGCATGGCTGACCTGCAGCGAGCCTTCACTGGCCACCAGCTGTAGCTTTGCGAGCATAGACGCGTAACCCTCCCGACTGCACTCGGAAACCTCGGCAAGGGCTATCGTACCACGGAACGGCGCGTTCTGTAACCACCCGGGGGACTGGCCGCAGGGCCGGTCTAATCGTCTCGCCTGGTGAGACAAAAGGACCGACAGGTGGGGCAATTGCGAAAGGGAAACTGACACGGCCACGGAATCTATCTCACCAGCAAAGACGCAGATTCACTCTGCGAGACAGGGGGCGATTCGCCTGCCAGAACAGGACCTCTACGGCATCAGGGCAGTACAGCGGGCCGTGTCGGTGCTCGAGCAGCTCGGCAAGTGCACCGAGGCGAGCATCACCCAGCTGGCCCAGGTGACCGACCTGCACAAATCCACCATTCACCGCCTCCTTGTTACCCTGGAAGCCACCGGCATGGTCCGGCAGAACCCCCAGAACGGCCACTATCGCCTGGGCTTCAAGATGATGGAGCTCGGCGCCGCCGCTCTGCGCAGCGTCGAACTGCGGACCACGGCCCATCCCCACATGGAAGAGCTCTCCCGGACCATGGGCCTGACCGTCAACCTGGGCGTCCTGGACCACGGCGAAGTGGTCTACGTGGACAAGATCGAAGGGGCCGGCACCTTCCGGTTCCTCTGCCATATGGGCTCCCGGGCGCCGTTCCACTGCACGGCCATGGGCAAGGTCATGACCGCCGACCTGACGCCCGCGGAGCAGCGCCGCCTGGTCTTCGCCAGACCGCTCAAGCGCTTCACCCGCAAGACCATCACCGACCCCGAGAAGATGCTCACGCACCTCCGGCAGGTGGCGGAACAGGGCTGGGCCATGGATGACGGCGAGCACAACGACCTGGGCCACTGCGTGGGCGCTCCGGTGCGGGACCATTCCGGACGGGTGGTGGGGGCCATCTCCATGACCACCGTCTGCGCCGAACTGGCGCCCCTGGAACGGGACCGACTGCTTACATACCTGCTCCGGACCGCTGCCGCCATCTCCTCGGACCTGGGCCATGAGCCCAAGACCGCTACCTCTGTTCTGTAACCGATAAACAAAGCGACACCGCAGCGGGGTCCGATTGGCTGCCCGGTTCTGATGCGGCCGCACCCGGGAGACCACTGGGACCTGCTGAACCCTGCACCCTGACCTGCTTTGTGAACGCACGAACGACCTCACTTGGAACGAGGAGGCAACACCGATGCTGAAGATTTCGCGGAAGCTCCGGCTGGCGTTCGCTCTGATGCTGGTCCTGAGCATGGCCCTCACCGCTGCCTGCGGCGGCGGCAAGACCAACACCCCTGACACCAGCAAGCCCGCCGACACGAAACCCGCCGCCCCCAAGGAGAAGATCACGTTCCGCATGCTGACTCCCATCTACCGCGGCGAAGAAGGCAACAAGCTGCTGAAAGACCTGATGGAGGAGTTCGAGCAGAAGAACACCGACCTGAACATCGAGTTCGACATCGAGTTCCTGCCCGACTACTCCAAGCTGAACGAGAAGCTGACCACCTACGCCGCCGGCAACATGCTGCCCGACCTGTTCATGATCGGCGTGGGCTGGATCGAAGCCTTCGCTTCCAAGAACCTGCTGGTGCCCCTCGACGGCAAGGTGAAGGCCGAAGTGCTGGCCGACTATGAGAAGTCCATCATCGACGGCGGCTACTACAAGGGCAAGCTTTATGGCCTTCCCCTGGTGCTGGACACCCGACTGATCGTCTACCGGAAGGACCTGCTGCAGAAGTGCGGCGTCGACCCCAACATTCCCGAGTTCATCAGCAAGGCGCAGCTGCGTGACTGGGCCGTGAAGTGCACCCAGCGCGACGCCAGCGGCAAGCTGGTGGTCGCCGGCCTCGACATGGCCAACCACAAGGACCGCCAGCGCTGGTACCAGTTCTTCTGGTCCAGCGGCGCCGAGCTCTTCAACGCCGATGCCTCCAAGGCAGCCTTCAACAGCCCCGAGGCCATTGAAGCCACCCAGTACTGGGTCGACCTGATCAAGAAGGACAAGGTCTTCGACGTGGGCTTCGCCACGGGCATTCCCAACGTCTCGCTCATGACCAACGACAAGGCTGTCTTCGCCATCGCCCACAACATGTATGCAGCCGAGATCAAGAAGTCCAAGCCCGAACTGGAGAAGCAGATTGGCATCACCACCCTGAAGGACAAGGGCGTGGGCCAGTTCTACGGCGGCACCATGGCCGTGCTCTCCGCCCAGTCCAAGCACCAGGATGTGGCCCTGCGGGTCATGCAGTTCCTGGCCGCCAAGGAGCAGGTCATCCGCAACGTCAAGGTGGAAGGCACCCTACCTCCGCTGAAGTCGCTGGCCAAGGACCCCTACATCACCGGGGCTCCCATTCTGGTCAAGGCCATGGATCTCATGAAGTACGCCAAGCGTGAGGGCGGCCCCGAGGCCTGGCTGGAGATTCGCTCCAAGCTCGATGCCACCCTTGACGACGCCGTCAACGGCAAGAAGACGGTCAAGGAGGCCATGGACGCCCTGACCAAGGCCTCGGACGACCTGATCGCTCAGACCAAGAAGTAAGCAAGGCACGGTGGGGGCCCGGGCGGACCCGGGCCCCTGCCACCGACACCCCAACAAGGCAGGGTGACGACCATGGCAGTAGCGACAGCGAAAGGGAAGCCCCGCTACCGGTATCAGGGCATGGAGCGGACCAAGCAGCGGGCAGGCCTGCTCTTTGTGGCGCCGGCCCTGCTGCACTTCCTCATCTTTACGTCCATTCCCGTCTTCGTGGCCGTTGGCATCAGCTTCACCAACTACTCGCCCCTGGGGGGCGGCAAGTTCATCGGCATACAGAACTACATCAAAATGATCTCCGACGAGCTGTTCTGGACAGCGCTGAAAAACACCCTGGTCTACTCCTTCTGGACCGTCCCGGTCACCATGGCCCTCGCACTCTTCCTCGCCCTCATTCTGAACCGGAAGCTGCGGGCCCTGGCCTGGTACCGGGCGGCCTTCTACATGCCGCAGGTAACCGCCACCGTCGCCATCGCCGTGGTCTGGATGTGGATGTTCAACAACCAGTTTGGCGTGATCAACTGGGTGCTGGAGGGGATGGGGCTCAAGGCCGTGGAGTGGCTCACCAGCCCCACCTGGGCCATGCCGGCCATCGTCATCATGTCGGTCTGGCGGGGGCTGGGCGGCACCATGGTGATCTTCCTGGCGGCCCAGCAGGGCATTCCGGACTACCTGTACGAGGCGGCCCGCATCGACGGGGCCAATGACCGGCAGATCTTCTGGCGCATCACGCTGCCCCTGCTGGCGCCGGCGACCTTCTTCCTGCTGGTGACAGGGCTCATCGGCTCCTTCCAGGTCTTCGACTCCATCTACGTCATGACGGGCGGCGGGCCCTCCCACGCGACCACCACCATCGCTCACCAGATCTACGAGCAGGCCTTCCAGTTCACCAAGATGGGCTACGCGTCGGCCGAAGCGGTGGTGCTGACCATTGTGGTCTTCATCATTACGGTGATCAACATGAAGTACGTCAAGTCCGATGCGGACTACGTGTAGGGAGAGGGACGCCACATGGATGTATCGCTCGCCCCGCGGCCCGTTTCCCGGGTCGCAGCGCCCCGCACCGCCCTTGGCACGCTCAGGCAGATCCTCTTCTATCTCCTGCTGACGGCCTTCGCTTTGGCCTGGATGGTGCCGTTCATTTGGATGGTAAGCACGGCGCTCAAACCGGAGCCCGAGATCTACCTCTTTCCGCCCAAGCTGATTCCGTCGACGCTGGTCTGGGCCAACTTCGTCAAGGCCATGAAAGCGGCGGCGTTCCCGATCTACTTCCGCAACAGCCTGGTGCAGGCAGTGGTCCACACCGTGGCCTCCGTCTTCTTCGGGGCCATGGCGGGCTATGCGTTTGCCCGCCTGAAGTTCCGGGGGCACAAGCCCATGTTCCTGCTCCTCCTGGCCAAGATGATGGTGCCATCGCAGGTGACGCTGATCCCGCTCTTCCTGCTGTGCAAGAACATGCCGCTCTTCGGCGGCAACGACATGCTGGGCCACGGCGGCACGGGCTGGCTCAACTCCTGGTGGGGATTGCTTGTCCCCGGGGCCATTTCAGCCTACTCGATCTTCATGTTCCGCCAATTCTTCCAGAGCCTGCCCCGGGAGCTGGAGGAGGCGGCCCGCATCGATGGCGCGTCGGAGTGGCGTATCTTCTGGGGGATCATGCTGCCCCAGGCCACGCCGGCGGTGGCGACGCTCTCCATCTTCGCATTCCAGAGCGGCTGGAACTCGTTCCTGTGGCCGCTGGTCATTACCACCAAGGACCAGATGCGGACGATCCAGATTGGTCTGACCGTCTTCCGCCAGGACTTCAACGTGCAGTGGGCCTACCTGATGGCGGCCACCACGCTGGCGACCATTCCCATGATTCTGATCTTCCTCTTCGGTCAGCGGTACTTCGTCAAGGGGATAACCATGACCGGCATGAAAGGCTAGGACGGAGGGTGCACACTATGGAGATTCGGCTAAACGGCAAGGTCGCGCTGGTCACCGGCGGGGCCATTGGCATCGGGCGGGCCATCGCCCTGGAGCTTGCCAGGTCCGGGGCCACCGTGGCCATCAACTACCTGAACAATCCAGACGATGCGGCAGAGACCCTCCGCCAGATTCGCGAGGTGGGCGGCGAGGCCATCGCCGTTCAGGGGGATGCCACTTCGGTGGATGAGATCGAGCGCTTCGTCGGCGAGGTGGAGGCCAAGCTTGGCGACATCGCCATTCTGGTCAACAACGTGGGCGGCCTGGGCGGCCGGGTCCGCATTGAGGAGATCACCGAGGAGTTCTACGAGAAGGTCATGGATGTCAACGTCAAGACGGCCTTCTTCGTGACCAAAGCGGTCATTCCGTCCCTGAAGCGCAGCGGCTGGGGCCGGGTGATCAACCTGTCTTCCCTGGCGGCGCACAACGGCGGCGGCAACGGCTCGGTAACCTATGCAGCGGCCAAGGCGGCCCTGCTGGGCTTTACCAGGGGCCTGGCCAAGGAGCTGGCCCCTGCGGTCACCGTGAACGCTGTGGCGCCGGGCTTGATTGGCGGCACGCCCTTCCACAACACGTTCACCCCGGTGGGTACCTTTGAGGCCATCAAGAAGGGGATCCCCGCAGGTCGGGAAGGATTCCCGGTGGATGTGGCGACGACGATCTGCTTCCTCTGCTCGGAGCAGGCCTCTTTCATCACCGGCGAGTGCGTGGAGATCAACGGGGGCGCGTGGTACCGGTGAGCGTGGAGCTGGAGGCCTTTGCGGCCCATCTGGCGGATGTACGGGAGCGGGCCCAGTCGGAGGACTGGGCCCGTCGCTCCTTGGGCGCGTTGGCTGCGGGGCTGCAGCCCTTACTGGAGGCGCCGGTGGATGTGCCCCGGCGGCAGGGGGGCTGGTGGCACCAGTACGTCTGCCCCGCCCACGACACCGAGCTGTTGTTTGATGCGTCTTCGCCGTTTGAGCACCGCTGCCCCCATGGGGATGTGTATACGGGCGAGCCGTACGACGCCGCCTGGCTGGTTTACCGGCACAACCAGTGGGGGCGGGTGGCCTGGGAAGCCGGGCTGGCCTTCGCCCTGACCGGCGACCGGCGGTACGGTGGTCTGGCCTGGTCGGTTCTGTCCCAGTATGCCGCGGCCTACGACGGCTTCCTGCGTGACGGCCCGGGTGGCAGCGAGTGGATGCTGAAGGGGCACGCCTTCCGGCAGGCCCTCTCGGAGGCCATCTGGTCGACGCATCTGGTGCGGGGGTACGCCTGCCTCCTTGCCTGCGGCGGGTTGGCGCCCTCCGAGCAGGCCATGCTCGAGGAGCGGCTGCTCCGCCCCATGGCCCGGACCATGGAGCGTGCTCACGAGGAGCAGGTAATCCGGCGCGGCAACCCCGAGAGCAACTACACGGCCTGGCTGAATGCGTCTCTGCACCTGCTGGGCTTTGTGCTGGACGACATCGACCTGGTTGCTCGGGCCCTGACGGGGCCGGGCGGCTTCTATGACCATGTGGGCAAGGCGATTCTGCCGGACGGCGTGGAGTATGAGCTGAGCATCTACTACCACCTGTTCGTCCTGCGGGCTTACGCCATTCAGGCGGATGTGGCCCGGTTCGGCGGTCAGGACCTGTGGGCTGTTCCAGGGAATTGTGGGGGGCCGGCCCTCAAGGCCATGGCGGACGCGCTGGTGGCGCTTGCTGAGCCTGACGGTGCGCTGCCAGCCCTCAACGAGGGACCCTACCGGCGGCCCGCCTATGACCGGGAGGTCTGCGAGGCCTTCCTCGCCGCTTCCGGGGCGTACGGTCAGGCCGGGTATGGCCGGCTGCTGGAGCGGGCCTGCCGGGACCTGGGCCGCCGGCCGGGGGCCGAGGCACTCTGGTATCGTTCCGACGACTCGGTTTTCCCGGCAATGCGGCACGCCGACCCCACAATTCCCTGGAACAGGACCCCATGCACCCTACTGCCCCATGCCGGGTACCTCGTCTTGCGGCGCGGCTTCCTCACCGCCTGGCTCAAATTCGGCCACCACGGCGGCTCCCACGGCCACCTGGACAAGCTGAGCCTCCAACAGGCCATCGGCGACCGGCTCATCGCCCCCGACCCCGGCAGTCCGCCCTATGGCTCCAGGCTGCGCCACGCCTGGTACTCGGCCACCGTCAGCCACAACACCGTCATGGTGGACGGCGAGAACCAGCGGGAGGCCGCGGGCCGGCTCGTGGCCGCCGACCTGATGGCCGAAGCGCCCTGGGCGACGGTGGAGACCACAGAGGCCTACCCCGGCGTGACCCTGCGCCGCACCATCACGCTGCACGACGGCTACCTGGAGGACGTCTTCGAGTGCGACTCAGCCGAGCCCCATACCTACACCTGGCTCTGGCACGGCGACCTCGTGACGCCCATGGGAGAGCCCGGCGAGGTGGAGGTATGCGAAGGCCCCGGCCTCGCCCACGACCCCGCCCGGCTCCAGCCCTACCACAAGGAAAGCAAGACTGGCACCCACGTGCGCTTCCACCACATGATCGGCCACTACGCCTGACGGGAGGTCTCCCCCGTGCGTCCACTGCACCAGCCCGATTCGGGCACCCATACGGTCCGCTACCTGCCTGACGCCGGCACCGCCCTGCTGGAGAACCCGCCCCGCTTCACCTGGATGCCCGCCCGCGACGGCGGCGGCAGCTACCTGCTCCAGGTGGCGCCCACGCCGGACTTCGGCGCGCCCGTCCTGGACGTGGCCTGTCCGTACAACTTCCACACGCCGGACCGGCCCTTGCCGCCTGGCACGTACCACTGGCGCTACGCCTTCCTTCATGCCGGCGAGCAGACCGAGTGGAGCGTGACCCGCTCCTTCACGGTGCCCGACGGCCTGCCCGAGACCCCACTGCCCGACCGCGCAGCCCGCTACCGGACGGAGAACCCGCCCCACCCACGGCTGTGGCTCAACCCCGAGGAGTTGGCGGCATTCCGAGCGGCGGTGGCGGCCGATCCCACCCACTGCGAATGGTCCGCTTTCTTTGAGGGCTCGGTGCGCCCCTGGTTGGAGCGCCCCCTGATTCACGAGCCCCAGCCCTACCCGGGAAACAAGCGGGTCGTCGACCTCTGGCGCCGCATGTACATGGACTGCCAGGAGGCCCTCTACGCCACCCGCCATCTGGCCGTGGCGGCGCAGGTCACCCAGGACCCGGCTATTGTCGCCAGGGCGAAGGAGTGGCTGCTCCACCTGGCCTCCTGGGACGTGGAAGGCCCCACCAGCCGCGACTACAACGACGAGGCCGCCTTCCGCATCGCCGGCGCCCTGGCCTGGGGCTACGACTGGCTCCACGATCTCCTCAACGAGGGGGAGCGTGAAGCCGTGCGCAAGTCCTTGACAGCCAGGCTGGAGCAGGTCGCCTACCACGCCATCCGCCGGGCCAAGATCCACCACAACCCCTACGACAGCCACGCCGTGCGATCCGTATCGTCGGTGTTGCTCCCCTGCTGTACAGCCCTCTTCGGGGAGGTGCCCGAGGCCCGCGAGTGGCTGGACTTCGCCCTGGAGTATCTGGCCTGCATCTACACCCCCTGGGGCGGGCAGGACGGCGGCTGGGCCGAAGGCCCCCACTACTGGATGACCGGCATGGCCTACCTCACCGACGCCCTGAACATGGCCCGTAAGTTCACCAACGTGGATCTCTACCGGCGGCCCTTCTTTCGGAAGACCGGCGACTTCCCGCTGTACGTCTACCCGCCCGACTGCGCCCGGGCCAGCTTCGGCGACACGTCCAGCCTCGGCATGAAGCCGGGCCTGAAGGTGGGGTTCAACATCCGCCAGTTCGCCGGCGTCACGGGCAACGGCTGCTACCAGTGGTACTACGACCGCACCCGCCAGTGGGATGTGAACGCCGAGCAGTATTACTGGAACTCCGGCTGGTGGGACTTCCGCTTCGACGAGATGCTCTACCGCCATGACTACCCCGCGGTGGAGCCCCGCTCCCCTCAGGACCTACCTTCCGTCAAGTGCTTCCGGGACGTGGGCTGGGTGGCTTTCCACCATCGCATGGACGACCCCGGCGAGCACATCTTCCTGCTGACCAAGGCCAGCCCGTACGGCTCCATCAGCCACTCCAACGGCAACCAGGCGTCCTTTACCTTGCACGCCTATGGGGAGCCCATGGCCATCCAGAGCGGGCACTACATCGGCCACGGGTCCACCGAGCACTGGAACTGGCGGCGAATGACCCGCTCCAAAAATGGCCTGCTCATCGGCGGTCAAGGGCAGTATGCCGGGAAGGACAAGATCGCCTGTCTGGCGGCCAGCGGCACAGTGGAGGCGGTGGAGGAGCGCGAGGGGTACGCCTACACCCGCATGAATGCCACGGCGGCCTACCGGGACGCCGTCCCGCACCTGACCCGGTATGCCCGGGAGTACTACTTTGTGAACCGCTCCTACTTCGTGATGGTCGATCAGGTGGAGCTAGCGCAGCCTGCCCCCATCCAGTGGCTGATGCACACGCTGGGCCCAGTCCGCATCGACGATCAGATGTTTCGGCTGGAGGGCGGGAAGGCTGACCTGGACGTCACCTTCATCTACAACGCCGCCGGCTTCCTCCGGCTGAGCCAGACCGATGCCTGGCCAGACGACGTGGAGCCCGACGAAATGGCCGGGCTGCCCCGCCAGTGGCACCTCACGGCGGCGACGCGCGAGTCCCGCCGCCACCAGCTGGTGACGCTGATGGTGCCCAGCAAGAAGGGGCAGGTCAAGGATGTGCGCTTCTTCCTGGATGACCAGGGCCACGGCATCTGGCTCTACTTCACCGAAGGGGCCCACCGGTTCCGGCTCGACCTGCCCACGCTGTATTAGGAGAAGGAAACCTGCCCCCCGCGGAGCGAAGCGCACAGGGCCGGGGAGCCCGATGCTGCCCTCGCCACCGCGGGCCGGGTCTCCCGGAGCCTCTGACGCCGCGGGAGTGCGACGTGCTCAGGCTGCTCGTTGCCGGACGCTCCAACCCCCAAACTGGGGCGGAACTCTACATGACGGCTGAGACGGTCAAGAGCCATGTGGCGCAAATTCTGCGCAAGCTGGACGTCACGTCACGCACCCAGGCGGCCATTCGGGGCCGGGAGTTAGGGTTCCAGGCGAAACAAAACCCGGCCGCCGCTGGCGGCCGGGTCAGGCGGGCAAGGTCGCTCGGGGAAGGCTGAATGGATATGCAAGACCGCTGCCCGGGGGCCTGCGCCAGGAGGGCCGCCCCCCTGGGACTCAGCCCCCGAAAATTGGCAGTGTAGGATTTTTCTGTACATCCAGGGCGGCAGCGATGTACAGAAAAGTCTCCAAGGTTCTTCCCCTCGCCTGAATCCCTACCGAACTGGGGCGAATCTGCCCGAAGTCTGGTCCCGTCGCCCTCAAAACTCCTCCATCCCCTGGGATCTACCCCCTGAGCCGGGAGTTTAGGACTTTTTTGGACACTCGGGATGTCGGTCTTGTCAAAGAAAATGCTAGACCCGGATCAGCTCGAATGCCATGCAGTAGCCTGAGACTAGTGGAGCTCACACGGCCGGTCTGCGGCGGGCAGCGGACGATTGCCCAGGCGACGTCCCATGCGCCCTCCTATCGTCCCAGCGACTTGGTCATCAACCAGACGGGCTGCGCCTGCCCATGCGCATGCGGGTGGTCCATCAGGCCGGGCATGGATTCTGGCGGATCATGCAGCCGACATTCTTTGGCTTCCCCACCGCCACGCTGCTCGATACCTACTGGGACCGCAACGCCCACATAGACGCCCCGGGGCTTCCCGACAACCGGAGGGGCGTGACACGATCACCTTCCTCTTGATGCCGAAACCGGTCTCATGGTAAGCAGCGAAGCGTTTCGCTGGCGTGCTCCCGAGGACGGGGAGAAGAGCATCTGGCGCAGCACTGCGACGACGAGCGAGCGGAAGCGAGTCCACGGGATGCTCCTGGGCACTGGCGTCAGCGTCTCCTGGGACGATGAGGCCCCATGGTTCGAGTCCACCATCGACGACGTGATCTACAACGTCGACATAATGTCGTTCGTCGCGGCCCACCCGCGCCAGGCTCACACGTACCGGGACTTCAGCCCCAGCCGCCGCCCCACCCAGGTCAGGACCATGGCCCCCACGGCCCCGTACAGGGCCAGGGCCATATCCTTCTGCGGATCCCAGATGTCGCCCTGGGTGCCCACGAAGGCATCCCCAATATCCGGCGCCAGCACCTGAGCAATCCACATCTCCAGCAACTCGTAAAAGGCGCCCGACGCCAAAATCACAACCACCGCCAGCACGTACGACCAGGCGCCCCGCACCCTGGCCGAGCGCCGCAGTACCTCCCACACCGGGTAGGTCAGCATGACGCCGTACATGAGATGCACCAGGCGGTCGAAGTTCATGCGGTCCGTCCGCCCGAACAGCTCGTTGAGCCAGGCGATCGGTATCTGCGTGTAGGCGTAGTGGGCGCTGTACGTATGCAAGATCAGGAAGAGTGTGAGCAGCCCGTAGCTCACCTCGGAGAACCGGAACCAGCGGTAGGTCCCCAGCACGGCGGCAGCCGTCGCGAAGACGAGGATGTTCTCGATCCACCAGTCGTAGGGGTAGACCGGTTTGATGGCCATGGCCACCCAGAAGGCCACGTAGAGCACCAGCAGCAATTGTTGCACCCGGTTTTGCCGGAAGGGGGCCGGACGCATGTCCGCGGTCAAGCGGCTCGCCTCCCAAGTCGCTCGGCACGCTGCTTGATCCCCAGCATGCACTTGCGCACCATGATGATGTCGCCCACATCAAGGAGCAGGGAAAGCCCCCGGCAAGCCGGGGGCTAGACTTTCTTGTTGGACCGTGGATCAAGCGCATCACGCAGGCCGTCGCCCAGGAGGTTGAAGGCCAGCACCGTGATCATAATCGCCACGCCCGGCACGACGGAGAGCATGGGTGCGTGCCGGATCCAGCTGCGGCCCTCGAAGATCATGGAGCCCCAGGTGGCCGTCGGCGGCTGTACGCCCAGGCCCAGGAAGCTTAGGGACGCCTCGCTCATAATGGCCCCCGGCACGCCCAGGGTGACCGACACGATAATGGGACCCAGCGCGTTGGGGAGGATATGCCGCACAATGACCCACCAGTTGGGCGCACCGGCAGCTCTCGCCGCCTCCACAAAGTCCCGTTCCTTGAGCTGCAGGACCTGAGCCCGCACCAGACGGGCCATGCTGGCCCAGCTCACGAAGCCGAGGGCGATGAACAGGTTGATCAGGCCGGGCCCCAGTGCGAACATGATCGCCATGGCGAAGAGCAGGTCGGGGAAGGCGAACATGACATCAGCGACCCGCATGATGAGCTTGTCGGTGATGCCGCCGTAGTAGCCGGCGATGGCACCCAGGGGCACGCCCAGCGAAAGGACCATCATCTGCGCCACGAAGCCGACAAGAAGGGAGACCCGGGAGCCCGCCAGCAGGCGGGAGAAGAGGTCCCGGCCCAGGTGGTCAGAGCCCAGCAGGTAGTTGCCCGGCCCGAAGGACTCCGGGAAGGGGGCGCCGGGCTTGGCGTTGCGCACGAAGAGCTCCTGCTTGTTGGGGTCGATGGTGTATAAAGCCGGGGCGAAGATGGCGATCAGGAGCAGCGCGACGATCACACACAAGCCCAGCAGCGCACCCTTGTGCTTCTTCAGGCGGGACCAGGCCGTGTACTTGGTCTTGAACTCGGCTTCGCTCGTGGGGGGCGCCTTCACAACTGCTGCCATTGCATTACCCCCTACGACATGCGGATGCGCGGATCGACCAGCGAGTAGCTGATGTCCACGACCGTGTTGGCCACTACGAAGATCAGGGCCGTAAACAGCACGGTGCCTTCGATCACGGGGAAGTCCCGGTAGTCAAGGCCCATAACCGTCAACTGCCCGAGCCCCGGCAGGCCGAAGACGGCCTCCGTAAGGATGGAGCCGGTCATGAGTCCACCCACCTGCAGGCCGATGACCGTCACCAGGGGGACCATGGCATTCTTCAGCGCGTGCTTCCAGATCACGATCCGTTCCTGCAGGCCCTTGGCCCGGGCCGTGCGCACGTAGTCCTGGTTGAGCACGTCCAACATGGAAGCCCGCGTGTACCGCGTGATCGAGGCGGCATACCGGCTGCCCAGCACCAGCGCCGGTAGGATCATGTGGCTGATGGAGCCATACCCGGACATGGGCAGCCACCCCAGCTTGTAGCCGAAGAGGAGTTGGGCGAGAATGGCCACCCAGAAGACCGGGGCCGATATGAACGTTAGCGTTGTCACCGTAGCCGAGTAGTCTATGATCGTGTTCTTCTTCAGCGCCGCCAGTATGCCGAACGGGATCCCGATCAGGAGGGCGATGGCCATGGCGGACAAGGCCAGGCGAACGGTCACAGGGAAGAACTTCCCGATCATTCCCGATACGGACTCGTTATTGTGGAACGACTTGCCCAGGTCTCCCCGGGCGGCCTTCCAGACAAAATCGACATACTGAACGGGCAGTGGCCGGTCGAGGCCAATCTCCTTACGGATCCGGGCGATGGTCTCGGGGTCGGCCCGCTTTTCGAAGGAGACCGATACAGGGTCCCCCGGCACCACGTTCATGAGGATGAACGTGATGAGGCTCACCCCGATCAGGACAGGAATACCGGCCAGGAGTCGGCGGATCACGTACACGAACATGGCGTCACTCTCCCAGGATTCGCTGTCCACGGTCAGAATGGGGGCCCGGCCGCGGCCGGGCCCCCACACAACAGCTGCGCTTACTTGCCGGCATCCTTCCACAGGAGCTTGTGGCTTTCTACTTCGGTGGGATGGCCCTTCATGCCGTGGACCCACTTCTGAATCACCGCGTAGCCCTTCAGGTGGAAGACCGGGATGATCATGTACTCCTGGAGGACCAGCTTGGTCTCCAGGTCCTGATACATCTTCAGCCGCTTGGCCTGGTCAGGCAGACCCCGGGCCTCGTCCAGGATCTTGTCCACGTCCTTGTCCTTCAGGTTGACGGACATGGTGGAGGTGGAGTGGAAATAGGTGTACAGGTAGTTGTCAGGATCGCCGTAGTCGGCATACCAGTTGCCGAAGTTGGCGGGAATGGTGCCCTTGCCGCGGGCGTCGCGGAAGGCCGCGTTGTCGTACATCTTCACTTCCCAGTTGAGGCCGATATCCTTCATCATCTGCTGAATGGCCAGGTTGTCGTCGGAGACCTTGGCCGTGCCGCGCTGCCAGGATTCCACCTTCAGGTTGGTGGCGCCGGCCGCCTTCAGCAGTTCCTTGGCCTTGGCCGGGTCAAACTTCAGCTCGGGCGCGCTGGTCAGGGCGCCTGGAACGCCCGGGGTGGTGAAGGCCTTGGCCGGGACGCAGTTGTCGTTGCGGACGGTCTTGCAGATCTTCGCCCGGTCGATGCCCAGGGACATGGCCTCACGGACCCGCTTGTCCTTGAAGACGTCCAGGTTCACCGAGAGGTAGAACGTGTTGAGGGTCGGGTACTCCAGGAAGGTGAACTTGCCGGAGGTCTTCGCGTTCACGAACTCAGCGGTGGGCGGGACGGCCGTGTCGAAGGTGCCCTTCTCGAACTCCAGCCACCGGGTGGATTCGTCCTTGATAATCCGGTACTCGAGCTTGTCGAGGTAGGGCAGACCCTTCTCGAAGTAGTTCTCGTTCTTCTCAAAGACCAACTGCTGCTGGGTCTCCCACTTGGTCAGCTTGAAGGGGCCACTGCCGATGGGGGCCCGCTGGAACTTGTCGCCCTGCTGCTTGGTATACTCCGCCGGGAAAATGGAGGCCGGCGGGGTGGCCAGCAACTGCGGGAAGGCGCTGAACGGGCGTGCCAGCGTGATCTCGAAGTTGTAATCGTCGACGATCTTGAAGCCCTTCAGCTCGGTGGCCTTGCTGGCGAGCATGTCCTTGGCCCCGTCGATCTCTTCCAGGACCCAGCCGTTCTTCGCCTTGGTGGCTGGGGTCAGCATCCGCTCAAAGGTGTACTTGACGTCCTTCGCCGTCAGCTTGGCGCCGTTGTGGAAGGTCACATCACTGCGGAGCTTGAACGTGAACTTCTTGCTCTCGGCGTCGGCCTTCGGCATCTCGGTCAGTAGTTCCGGCTCGAGCTCCATGGTATTGCCCTTGAAGCGCACCAGGGTGCTGAAGATGTCCCGGGAAAGGGTGTAGACGCTCAGGGTGGTGTCAATCTGGGGGTCGAGGCCGGCCGGCTCTTCGGACAGAGACACCCGATATGTACCGCCGTAGATCTCCCCGTTGGGGCCTTTCTTGACCTCAGGTGCCGTGGGAGCCTTGGTGTCAGAGCCTTTTGGATCCTTGGTGTCCTTGCCGGTGGAACAGGCGGCCATAAGGATCATGGCCAGCGTGAGCAGAAGGGCCAGTAAACGCAGGTGCTTCTTCAACCGGGAGACCCCCTCTCGAGTGTAGCGCAGATGGTCTATACCTCTCGTCTGGGAGTAATCCTTCGGCACTCGCACCGTAAATCCTTCGAGTAGCCGAGTTGAAGCACGCGGAAAATGTATATCTATGCGGGAATCACCAGCGCGCCTTGTGCTCCTCGGCCCAGCCGACCTGGCTGCTGATGGGGATGGTCAGCCCCGCCGTGGATACCTTGCCGCTGAACCGGCCGAAGATCTGGTGCACTTCGGAGCGGAGGAGAAGCAGGTTGCTCCGGGAGATGCGCTCGAAGAACGGCTCAAAGCGCAGCTCCACTCGGGCGGTCCCCCTAGTCCGAATGGTCCAGGGTCGCATGTAGTTGTGCTTGTCGTAGATAAACGCCAGGTCCTCGCCCAGCTTCGTCACCCGGCTGTCCACCACGAGGGCGTTCTCCGTGAGCCCGGTGCCGTCGGTCCAACCGCCGCCCAGGTTGACGCCCACGGTGTGGCCTGCGTGAACGCCGGAGAAGGAGGCCCAGTTCCAGAAAGAGCGGTACGGCCAGATGCCCCGGCCGAAGTCCAGGCAGGCGAAGGTCCCGCCGCGGGGGAAGGTGATGTTCTGCCCACCGAGCGTCAGCGCCCCTGCCGCGGGCAGGCACTGCTGTTTGGAGGTGAACTGGAACCGGGTGGTGGACCAGGGAATGACCACGTTCATGCTTTC
>Ga0196971_1000774_pt1 | contig 19003 bp, 14 predicted proteins | sample S1v_1013CmetaG_FD_148660 | JGI IMG/M metagenome (GOLD analysis project Ga0196971, IMG submission 148660) | Soil microbial communities from Anza Borrego desert, Southern California, United States - S1+v_10-13C | ecosystem: Environmental > Terrestrial > Soil > Desert | place: USA: California... | reverse complement strand
GTTGCCGTTCTGGCGCATGTAGGCGTAGTAGTTGATGTCGTCCACCGACAGGACGAGGGGCTTCTTGCCGGGCGGCAGCAGTAGGGGAAGCCGGCTGACCGTGGTCTTCCCGTCCTCACTGCGCTGTGCTACGACGGACTCCAGGTTGACCAGCACATAGCCATTCGCATGAAGGGCGTCAAGTATGCGCCGAAACTCGGCGACTGTAGTGAACCAGTCGTCGTAGCCGCGGGACAGCGAATCGCCGTCGAAGGCCAACTCGGGGTAGATGATCAGTGGGTGAAAGAAGATGTGCTCGATGGGGCCGTCGAAGGGGACCAGCACCTCTACAACGGGGACTGGAGGAGCCGGCACCGGCGCAGGCGCAGTCGCGCTGGCATCGACGGGCGCGGGAACAGGAATCTCCGAATCCAGGGAAGGGAAGCCGGGAAGAACGAAGCCGAGCGCGAGGGCGGCGGCCACCCCGCACAGACACCGAATTAGCCAGCGCTTCATTTTCCATCACCATCTATGGGACGGCGGATGGCTTGACCCGGTCGCGCACTCAAAATAGGGAGCCCCCCACCAGATGGTGGAGGGCTCGTCGCGTGTTATTGCAGGTACTGCCCGAACCAGTCGGCAAACAGCTTCAGCCGGTGGACCCGGTGCCACGGCTTGCCCCCGCGGCTCATGCCGTGCGACTCGTCGGGATAGCGGACGAACTTCACGGGACGCCGCAGCTTGCGAAGAGCCACGTAAAGCTGTTCCGCCTGCTCCACGGGGCAGCGGTGGTCCTGCTCCTGATGCTTGATCAACAGCGGCGTCCTGATATTGGCCACGTAGGTCAGGGGAGAGATGCGACGCCAGTGGGCGTCGTCTTCCCAGGGGTGGCCCAGCTCGTCGAGCAGGTTGAAGGAGATGTCGCCGGTCCCCCACATGGTGTTCCAGTTGGAGATGGACCGGGCCGTAATGGCGGCTTTGAAGCGATCTGTATGGCCCACAATCCAGTTGGTCATGTAGCCGCCATACGAGCCGCCTGTTACGCCCAGCCGACCCCCGTCGATCCACGTGAACCGTGCGAGGGCGGCGTCGACGCCAGCCATGATGTCGGCATAGTCCACGTTACCCCAGTCGAAGCCTGCGAGGGCATTGCTGAACGCCCGCCCGTATCCTACGCTGCCCCGGGGATTGGTGTAGAGGACAGCGTACCCGAGGGTGGCCAGGAACTGGAACTCGAAGCTGAAGGTGCAGCCATACATCATGGCGGGGCCGCCGTGGATTTCGAGAACGGCGGGGTAGCCCTTGCCCGGTTCCCGGTTCACCGGCTCCACCAGCCATCCGTCGACTTCAGGCGCATCCGGCGCTGCACGGAAGCGGAAGCGCTGGACGTTCGCAAGAGCCAGCTCGCTGAGGAGGGCGGCGTTGCTCTCGGTGAGCCGCCGCTGGTCGCCGTCTGCCAGCAGGTGGACATCAGCCGGGTTGTGGGGCTCGCCCACGGCCAGGGCCATGCGTCGTCCGTCGACCGAGAGGGAAGCGCTGAAGACCACCTGCTCCGGGGGCGTCAGATAGGTGACCTGCGCCGTGGCCGCATCCACCTGGGCCACGTAAGTGGACCCGCCGTCTGACATGGTGCAGAGCAAGGCCCGCCCGTCGGGCGCCCACGCCAGCAGAGGGGTGGAGGCGGGGCCCATGTCGGTGGAGATCAGCGTGAAGAGCGGTCGGTCATGTCCGGCCGTCAGTTCCCGTACCTCGCCGCCCTCCGGCGAAGTCAGGCACAAGCGCCAGTCGGGCGGCATGCCGTGGCCCGTTGAGCGTGCGGCAAATGCGATGCGCTTGCCATCCGGGCTCCAGGCCGGTGTACTGGCCATGAGGCTGTCGGGCGTCAGCTTTCGATAGGCCTCGTCGGGGAGCGGCCACGTCTCGGGGTTGGCGGGCACCACCCAGATGTAGAGGAAGTCCTTGTCCTCCGCATCCGCCATGCGCTGGGCGCTCAGGGCGATCTGCGTCCCGTCGGGACTCCAGGCGGGGGCGCTGTGGGCGAAGGGGCCGCCGGTCAGCTGCCTGACCTCGCCGGACTCGACTTCCACAAGGACCACCTGATTGGCCTTATCGCCCGGGAAGCCCAGCCCGTCAGCCTTGTACGCCAGGTTGTCGATCACTTTGACGCCGCTGGTGAACTTCGCGAAAAGATCCTTCTCCTCGTCGCCCTTCTCGGGCTCCACCCCGCCCGGACCCAGCCGCACGGTCATGGCGATCCGCTTGGAGTCGGGGCTCCAGACAGCGGACCCGCTGCAGCCCTTGTGCTTCGTCAGCTGGTGAGCTTCGCCCCCGTCAGCGGGCAGGAGCCAGAGCTGTCCGGCCCGGCTGAAGGCCAGGTAGCGCCCGTCGGGCGACCAGCGGGGATTGCTGTCCTTGTCGCCGCTGGTGAAGGCCACCGGCTTGATGCCAGGCGCCACCATCATGATGCGGCTCTTGTACTCGTTGCTCTCCTTGGCGATCCAGGTCTCCACGTAGGCGATGCGGGTGCCGTCAGGACTGATCTGCGGATCCCCCGGCAGCCGGAAGGCAAGCAAGTCTTCTGCAGTGATCGGGCGCATGGTCATAGCGGATGATCCCTCCCGGGAAGGGCGCTAGCCCTTCAGGTACTGGTTGAACCAGTCGACAATGGTGTTCAGCCGGTGAACTCGCAGCCAGGGCTTGCCCGTGCGGCTCATGCCGTGGAACTCGCCGGGGTAGCGCACGAACTTCACGGGCTTCTTCTGGACCTTCAGGGCCATGTAAAGTTGCTCGCCCTGTTCAATGGGGCAGCGCAGATCGCCCTCCTGGTTTTCAATCAGCAGCGGCGTGTTGATCTTGCTGGCGTGCATGATGGGCGACTGCTTGAGGAAGGGGGCCAGGTTCTGCTCTTCCCACCAGTTCGGCACTCCGAACTGCCCGATGCGGTTGTAGCCTGTGTCCGACGTGCCCATGGCGCTCCAGCGGTTGACCACCGAGCGCATGGTGACGGCCGCCTTGAACCGATCGGTATGGCCCACCATCCAGTTGACCATGAAGCCGCCGTACGAGCCGCCAGCCACGCCCAACTTGTCACCATCGATAAAGTCGAACTTGTGCACGGCCGTCTCAATGGCGGCCATGCAGTCCTTGTAGTCCAGGTCGCCCCAGTCGGCCCGAATGCAGGCGCAGAACTGGTGGCCATAGCCCAAGCTACCCCGCGGGTTGGAGTAGACCACGGCATAGCCCTGGGACGCCAGCCACTGGAACTCGTAGAACATGCCGCAGGAGTACATGGCCATGGGGCCGCCGTGAATCTCGAGAATGGCGGGATACTTCTGGCCCGGCTCATAGTTGGCGGGCTTCAGCACCCACCCATCCACCGGCGGATGTCCCTCGCCTGCAGTAAACGTGAAGCGCTCGGGCACCGGCAGGTTTAGCTGCGCCAGCAGGTCGTCGTTGTGGTGGGTCAGGGGGATCTCAAAGAGACCGCCACCGTGCAGCACGGCGCAGCAGTTGGGGGTGCGGGGCTCCGGCCGGGGATCGTCCAGCAGGGCGAGGTAGACATCGGCGGGGTTGGAGGGCGTGGCATGAGCCAGCGCCGCCTTCTTGCAGTCGGGCGTCATGCTGAAGGCGTGAATGGCCTTCTCGCCGCCCGTGAGCTGCACCACGGCGCCGCTGCGGGCGCCCACCCGCACCAGGTGCACCTGACCGGCGTCAGAGACCGTGGCGTAGATCCAGTGGCCGTCGGGCGACCAGGTCAGCTTGCCCCCCGCCGGGGCCGGCAGGTCCGATGAGCCGGCGCTGCCGAAGCCGCGGTCCAGGTCGGGCGCCAGCCGCTTGATCTCGCCCGTCTCCCGCTTCAGCCGGTAGAGGCAGGCGTTGTCGTAGCCCTGTTCGGCGGGCTCGGTCCCGATGAAGGCCACGTACCGGCCGCACGGCGAGACCGCGGGCTCATGGCAGCTCAGCTTGCCGTCGCCCGGCGTCAGGCCAACCAGCTCGCCGCCCTGGCGGGGTACGTACCACAGGTCCAGGTGCCAGGGGTGCCAGTCGGCATCTTCCAGCCGGTTGGCCGTCAGCACCAGACCTTCCGAGTCCGGCGTCCAGGTGTGGGCGTTGTGGCTGTATTCGCCGCTGGTCAGCTGAAGGGCATCTCCGCCGTCCACGGCGATAACGCAGACCTGAGAGCGCTTGTCGTTGTAGTAGCCCACGCCGTCCATCTTGTAGAGGAGGCGGGTGATCACCTTGACATCCTTGGTGTGCTTCTTGTACAGGTCCTTCTCGTCCTCGTCCTTGCCTTCGGGCTTGATGCCGTCAGCCGCAAGCGACGCGGTGAAGGCCATGTACTTGGAGTCCGGGCTCCAAACGGGACTGGAGGCGCCGCCCTTGACACGGGTCAACTGCCGGGCTTCGCCGCCCTCCAGGGGCAGGAGCCAGACCTGGTTGGAGCCGCTCCGGTTGGAGACGAAAGCCAGGTAGCGGCCATCCGGCGACCAACGGGGGGAGGTGTCTTTTGGCCCGCCCGTGAACTGAATGGGCGCCTTGCCCTCCCGGGCCAGCCAGATGGAGGTCTTGTACTCGTTCTTCTCCTTGTCAATCTCCTGGAGCACATAGGCGATGCGGGTGCCGTCCGGGGAGATCTGACAGTCGCCGGCCAGTTTCAGGGCCAGCAGGTCATCAACCTGGAGAAGGCGGGGAGCGGTCACGGCAGAGCCCTCCTCGAATTGCTTCGTTCCGTAAAGGAATTTGCCGCCGGGGAGGCAGGTTCCTGCCCAGCGCCCGGGTCGCTATCTCACCTGTGCGGCTCGTGCCGCCGGGGCAGCTGCCTTCCCGCGGTACCGGTTGTGCATCAGGGCGGCTACCCCGCCCAGAGCCAGCGCCGTCCCGGGAATCACCACCATGAGAAAGCGGAATGCAGCCCCCGGGTTGGGCCCCGGGCTGTCGCCGCTGACGTAGCCAAAGAGCACGTCCAGCAGCACCCAGCTCACAGCTTGCAGCACGCCCGCCACCCGGGCGAAGAGCCAGATCACCGAGAAGAAGATCCCTTCCCGGCGCACGCCCGTCCGGGCGCTGTCTTCGTCGATGCCCCCCGACAGGACCACATCATGGGTGACGTTGCAGCCCGCCATGGCCAGGCCCATGAGGGCGGCCGAAATCACGCCCGCTGTCAGCGTTCCGACCACCAGCAGTGGCAGCGTCGAGGCGGCGAACAGCAGAAGCGCCAGCGCCCAGGCCCGCCGGGTCCCAATGACCTGACCCACCCAGGCCCACAGCCACATGCCCGGCAGCGCCGGCACGAAGACGGCCGCGAACAGAACGGAGGTGGCCCCGTCGCTGAGGCCCAGGGTGTACTTGGCATAGAACGGCATCCCCGCCATCAGCATGGTCAGGGCGATCTGAATGCAGGCATGCACCACCACGAAATACCGGTAGCGGACGTAGGAGAGGGCCTCCTTGAGGCTGGTCCAGAGCCCCGGTCCCCGGTCGGGCTCCGCTTCCCGCTCCCGAATGCTGGTGAGGCAGAAAATCACGGCCACGGCGCCGGTCGCCGCCCAGATTAGCCCGGTGAGCGGGTAACCCAGTTGCCCCGCCAGCACCGGCGTCGCCCCGATGCCCAGCACCAGCGAAACGGTGCCGAGCAGCTTGCGGGCGGCATTGGCCTTCAGTCGGGCCTCGTCGCCCACGAACAGTTCCGGCAGAAGCGTGTTGTAGTTGATCCAGCTCATGGTGGAGATGGTCTCAAAGCCGATCAGCATGGCGAGGAAATACCAGAAGAGCGGCATCCCCTCGATGCCGCCGGGCGGCGACCAGGCCAGCACCGTGAAGACGAGGAAGAGCGGCACCGTCACCATCAGCCAGGGGCGCCTGCGGCCCCAGCGGGTGCGGGTCCGGTCGGAGAGGTGGCCGAAGAGGGGGTCGTTGACCCCGTCCCAGATGGTGTAGATGATCCGGGCCAGTGAGGCGTACCAGACCGCCAACCCCAGGTTGTCCGTGTAGTAGAAGAAGAGGAATGCGTTCAGGGCGTTGCCGGGAAGGGAGAGGGCGAACTCACCCAGTGCGTACCGCCAGCGGTTGGTCAAGATCGGTTACCCCCCAAGCCTGTCCTAGAGATATTGGCGCATGGCATCGCGAATGTCGCGGTACGTCAGCAGCACGAACTCGCCCAGCACCCGCCGCACTTCGGCGTCCTGCAGCGACTCGAGGTCGGCCTTCCGGCCCTCCCAGTCGGGCAGTTGCCGCCCTTCTGCCGTGGGCGCCGCCGCATGATGGATGAAGTGGTAGACCCCGGGGCTCAACCCCCGCAGCAGCTCCACATAAACGTCCCGGCGCTTTCCAGGCTCGGCCCCGTAGGCGTCGGCGACCCGGAACTTCGGCAGGGGCGACCGGGTGAACAGCTCAGCCAGGGGTGCCTTCAGTTCCGGCGGCATAGGGGCTTCTTCCAGCGATTCCGGGAGCAAGGCCGGCAGCCGGTATTCCAGGGCCAGATCATGGTAAACCTTAGCGATGTCAGGCCGCAGCACGGTGCCCATGTGCGTGTCGATGTGGGTCACGTCAATCCCCAACCGCAACGCCAGATCCAGCTGGGCCCGCATTTCCGCTTCGGCCTCCGCCACGTCGATACGCTCCCAGGCTTCCTGGATCGTACGCGGGAAAAAGCCCTCGCCATCCACCAGGCTCTTGCCGCCCGTGAGCGGCCGCCAGCGGGGACAGGCCCACTCGCTGTTGAGCGTCATATGTACGCCAAGATCGCCCTCGCGAATCTGCGTGGCCCACGCCGTGGGCATCATGATGGAGCCCGTGGGCAGTCCCAACTCTAGATACGCCCTGTTCTGCGCTTCCGTCACGCCCAAGTCGTCGTGGTGGATGATGATGGCCCGCTTCCCTTCCAGCCCCATGGCCTGCCAGAGGTTCATGGCATCTGCACCCTCTTTCCCTACCCAAATGGTTCAGTTCAAAGATTGTACGCATTCTCGCAAATACCTGCTGCTCCCCGAGGAGGATGAGCCCCGTGACCCGCTCCCGCCGAGTCTCCGAGCCGGTTGTCGCCATGTCCCGCCATCCCATGGAGGGGGATGGGCACCGTGGTGGGGCCAGAGTCTCTGCGCCAACTCATCCGCTGGATGAAGGAGCGCCGCCCGCGCCGGCTGGTGGTGGCATGCGGCTCCGCGGGCGGCAACACTGCCGACATCGTGCAGAAGACGGGCTACGACCAGGTGATCCGTGAGGAAGCTGTCGACTCGACCTGAACACAGGCCCCTTCGTGGATGTGGCGCTCGACCACGACCTGGTGCCATCCACGCCCCTGAACCGGCTGGCGGTCGAACACGATGTGCTGGTCTCCTACACGCAGCTAAAGCATCACCGGGAGGCGACCATGTCCGCCGGCATCAAGAACATGGCCCTTTCCTGGCCCCCCACGGCCTATCATGGCACGCCCAAGATGGAGAAGGGCATTCACCGGGACCTGCACGGCTTCATCTACGCCATGGCGAAGGCGATGCCCATTGACCTGTCCATTCTCTCCACTGACAAGGCCATGGTCGGCACCGGTCCCAGCGACGGGCGCGCCGTCGACGCCGACCTGGTCATCGCCGGCACCGACCCCATTACGGTGGATGTGGTGGGGGCGCGCCTTCTGGGCTTCATGCCGCAGGCGGTGCACTACCTGTTCCGCCTGGCCATCGATGGGGTGGGGGAGGGCGACCTGTCCGACGCCCGCCTAGTGGACGTCCCCCTGCATGAGGCGGAAGCCGAATTCTCCAGCCTGGCGTACGGCAAGGCGTTCACCCTGGACAAGCCGGACTACACCCGGAAGCTGCACGAGGACGGCGCCATTTACACCAACGATGCGGGCGCCGAGGCCCGTCCCATCTAGCCACACAAGGGAGGTGCCACAGCGGCACCTCCCTTCGCTTACGCTTCGACTGCCATACCCGCTGGCGCATTCACGTTGAGGCAGAGCTTGCCCTGGTCGTCGATCCGCCAGTCCACGTGGACGGGGCCTCGCGGCGTCATGACCGTTCCTCTGGCCCACGTCAGAGGACCGGGCTGGGGCGCCACCCGAATCCGGGCATAGCCCGGCTCCACCGGCTGCACGCCGAGAATCAGGGCGGGGAATTCGTAGAGCGGCACCGCACCCCAGGCGTGGCAGTCGCTGCGCTGGCCCACCGGGTCTTCCGTCCAGGTGGTCAGGTGCAGATCGGCCATCTTCCGCCAGGTCTCCCACAGGGAGAAAGCCCGGTCGTACATGCCCGCCTTCTCCAGGGCCCGGAACAGGAAGAAGGAGAAGGAGTAGGAGGCCTGTGCCAGACCGGCTTCCGTCAGTGTCCGCTCCATGAGGGCACGGGCCTCGTCGCCGGTCACCGTTTCGGCCAGCACGGCCCAGACCTGCTGGTGCTGGCTGAACGCATCCGCGCCGGGACCATCAGCGAAGAGTCCGCGTTCTGGCGACCAGCAGTGCTGCTGCACCGACGCCGAAATGGCAGCCGCCCGCTGCCGGTACTCGGCGCCCGTCTCCCCCCGGCCCGATGCCTCCAGCAGGCTGGCCGCGTCCAGCAGAGAGGCCGCGTACATCAGGTTGTAGACGGTCAGGGGCTTGGTACGGTAGCAGCTTGGCGCCCCGGCCGTCTCGCTCCACTGGTGCACCCAGTCCACATAGGACCAGTAGGCATCCGGGGCAGGCCCCACCAGCCCTTCGGGCGTGAGCCGCCGGTCGAACCAGTCCAGCACGGCATCTACCGTCGGCCGGTACCGTCGAACCAGCGACAGGTCGCCGTAGTGGCGGTAATGGTCGGCCAGCATCATGACCCAGTGCAGGGCAAAGCCGGGAATCACCTGGGGGTGGGCGTTGGGGTAGCGGCTCTGCAGCATGCCGGAAGGCAGCAGAGAACTGTGGAAGTCGTACAGCGCCTTTCGGGCCAGGCGGTCATCGCCGCTCACGTGGTAGGTAAAGAGGGCCTGAAGGCGCGTGTCCATGGTGTACTGCAGCTGCTCATAGTAGGGGCAGTCTTCGTAGGTCTCGTGCATACACCGCTGCAGCGTGTTCAGGCTGATGCGCCACAGGGGTTCCAGTGTGGGGTCACTGCACTCAAACGAGGCGCCGACCTGAAGTGGATAGCCCGTGTCCCGGTAGTCAAAGCGATGCAGGGTGAGCGGCTCTGAGCCAGCTTCCACTTGCAGGCGGAGGTACCGGAACGTGCGGAACAGGAAGGGCTCGTACGTCTCGGGTCGGGTCGGCGTGCCGCATCCGGCCACGGTGTAGACATCCCACTCGCCCAGGAGCACGCCGTTCGAGGCATCATCCCGCACGCCCTTGTTGCGCTGCCAGGGCGTTGGGCTGTATGGCTCGTAGCATTCGGAGCACAGTATGCGGACCACGGCCCCGGCCCCACCGGAGACGGCAAGCTGGAGGTAGCCGGTGGCGAGTTCTCCCGCATCCAGTTCCGCGACGAAGGTCTCATACGGCTGCACCGGAACAGCGTCTCCCGTGAGCAGCCCCGCCGCCTCACCTCGCACCACCTGACGGAAGCGGGTCAGGCGCTCAAACAGGGGCGGAATGGGCCGGGGCGCCAGCTGCCACGGCGACAGTTCGCCCGTGCAGCCCGGGTCCATGATCGGGAAGAAAGGGACCGCGGCTGCCCACCGGCTCTCGTCGAAGTGGAGCCCGTCCCAGCCGTGGGGGATGCGGGCGCCGTCCACCAGCTCCGTTCCGCCCGCGAAGAGCGTGAACCGCTCCGGGGCGAAGGTAAGGGAGGTGTCCATCAGGCAGCGCCACTGCTCGTCGGTGTGCAGCGCCTCGATCACACCCCCGGCGTCGTCGATCAGGGCACCTTCCAACAGGAAAGCGCCCGAAGCCGACCGCCACACCGATGCCGGCCCGCCGAATCCCCGGGGGAACGGCTGGCTGACGGCGTAGTGCAGCACCTTGGCCGCCAGCACGTTCGGCCCAGGCTTCACCCGGTCGGAAAGGTCGACCGTCTCGTAGTAGTGGGTGCGGCCGTCCCCCTTGCAGGGGCCAACGGCCACCGGGTCGCCGTTGAAGCAGAGCCGGTAGCGGCTGTCCGCCGAGACGTAGATTACCAGGCGCACGGGCAACGCAGGCGCATGGAAGGTCCGGCGGAAGTAGACCAGTTCATGCTGGGATGTGGGCGCCGTATGGGGATTGCCTTCGTGCCAGATCCACTGGGCATGTCGCAGCGGCGTGTTTTCCATGGTGCGGATGCGCCTCGCTTAGTGGGGAATGTAGCGGCCGAACCAGTCCAGAATGGTCCGGAGCCGGTGCACCCGCAGCCAGGGCTTGCCCGTGCGGCTCATGCCGTGACTCGACTCGGGGTAGCGCACAAACTCCACCGTGCGCCGCAGCACTTTCAGGGCCGTGTAAAGCTGCTCCGCCTGCTCGATGGGGCAGCGATAGTCCTGCTCCTGATGCTCAATCAGCAGCGGTGTCTGGATGTTGGCCACAAAGGTCAGGGGCGATACCCGTCGGTAGAAGCCCATCTCTTCCCACGGGGTGGTGGGGTAGGTGGCCATGTCCAGGAAGCCGAAGTCGCTGGTGCCCACCGACGAAGCTTCATTCACCACCGAACGCATGGTGACCGCCGCCTTGAAACGATCCGTATGGCCCACAATCCAGTTGGTCATGAAGCCGCCGTAGCTGCCGCCCGCCACGCCGAGCCGGCTGGCGTCGATCCAGGGGAAGTGGGTCAGGGCCGCGTCCAGCCCCGCCATTACATCCAGGTAGTCCAGGTTGCCCCAGTCCGTGCGAATGCAGGCGCAGAAGCGTTCGCCGTAGCCCTGGGAGCCGCGGGGGTTGGTGTAGATCACGGCATATCCGGCCGCGGCCAGGGCCTGGAACTCGTAGAAGAAGGTCCAGCCATACATGGCCATGGGCCCGCCATGGATCTCGAGAATGGCGGGGTACTGCTTGCCCTCCTCAAAGCCAGCCGGCTTCATGACCCAGCCGTCGCTCTCTTCCAGCCCCTCGGAGCCGCACTGGGCCACAAAGGCGTTGCTGCCTTCGGCTGTGCGGAACCGGAAGGCTTCCACCGGCGCCAGCTCCACCTCATCTAGCAGCTTCTCGTTGACGCTGGTCAGCCGGAACAGGTCAGACCCTTCCACCAGGAAGAGATCGCCCGGCACGTCGGGGCGGGTTAAGGCGACCGCCAGCTTGCGGCAGGTCCGATCGAAAGACCACGCGTAGATGCAGTGCTCCCCGGAGGTCAAGGTCGAGACGCTCCCTGACCCGGAGTCCACCGCGTACAGCTGCTGCCGCCCGCTGTCGGAGCCCAGCAGCACCAGGGCCTCGCCGTCCGGCGTCCAGCGCAGTCGCCCGCCGCCCGGGCCCGGCATGTCGGTAATCGCCTCGGAGCCGAAGGGTCGGTCCCACTGCTCTGCCAGCCGACGCAAGCCCGTACCGTCGCGCCCCACCAGCCAGAGGCCGGGCGACCCGTAGCCCGGGTAGGGCATGACCGGAGCACTCACGAAGGCAATCTGACTGCCGTCGGGCGACCAGGCCGCACTTCCGGCATGGAGGTTCTCCGTCCTGATCTGGAACGGCTCGCCCGACAGGTCGCTCAGGTCCTGCACCCAGAGGTCCCGGTACTGCGGCGTGTAATCCCAGTCTTGCCGGCGGTTGGCCGCAAAGAGCAACGCCTGGCCGTCGGGCGACCAGACCGGGTCGGCATGGTTCCAGGAGCCGCGGGTCACCTGAGTAGGAACGGCGGCCTCCTCGGCATCAGCCTCCACGAAGAAAAGCTGGTCAAACTGGTCAGGCTCGAAGAAACCCGTGCCGTCCTCCTTGTGGAAGAGGCGGGTGATGCGCTTGACGCCTTTCGTGTGCTTTTTGAAGAGGTCGGCCTCCTCTTCCTTGTCGCCTTCCTTGCCGGGACCCTTCTCGCCCACCGTAGCGGCGAAGGCAATGCGGGACCCATCGGGACTCCAGACGGGCGGGCCGCTGACCCCTTCCTTGAACCTGGTCAACTGCCGGGCCTCACCGCCGCAGGCATCGATCAACCAGACCTGGTTCTTGCCGCTCCGGTTGGAGAGGAAGGCCAGACGGCTGCCATCAGGCGACCACCTTGGGTTCCGGTCAGATTTGGTGCCGGCCGTAAAGGCTGCCCCTCTGGCGCCAGGCAGGGCCTCCATGACGAAAATCTGGTGCCGATACTCGTTCACCTCGCGATCGATGCGGGCAACCACGTAGGCCAGCCGCCGTCCGTCGGGCGATAGCTGTGGTTCTCCTGCCAGCCCAAAGGCGAGCAGATCATCAGGGGTAAGCCGGCGTACCACTCTGTAAGCCTCCTTGCAGGCGGAAAATGAAAGGACCCACCCCAGAGCGGGGTGGGCCGCACAATGGCTGCTCTATTTCTTAGACAGAATCGGTTCCCGCGCCTTCTGGTAATCGGCAATTGCTGCGTCAGGGCTCTTTTGACCGGCCAGCACGGCGTCGGCTTCCTTCAGCAGCAGGGGAACCAACGCATCGGGATACACGGCCGTGGGCAGGTAGCGCAGCTTCATCAGGAACGCCGAGTCATCCTTCAGCTTGGCGTGGGCCAGCCAGTCCTTCTGAATGGTCGCATTCACGTAGCCGGGGAAGGGAGCGCCCGGCATGCGCACCACGGCCTGGGCGCCTGTATTGCCTGAGACAAAGCTGGCGAATGCGAAGGCGTTTTCCTTGTTCTCCGCCGTGGCGGAGACCATGGCCAGGGTGGCGACGCCAGGAGTCTGGGCTTCCCCCGAGAAAACGGGGATGGGCACCATCCCCCAGGCAAAGGTGGGGCTTGCGTGGGCGAAGGAGTACTCCCAGTAGTTCAGGACCATGGCAACTTCGCCGCGGGCGAAAGCTTGGTAGTACTCAACATCCTTATCGCCCGGGCGATCCTTCGGCATGGCCCGGTCGATGGACTGCATCTGACGCAGGCGCTCCAAGGTGGACCGGAGAGGCCCCAGGTCGGAATCGGCCGGGCCCCTGCCCGAGGTGAGCAGCAGGTCGACAATGGTCCAGTCGGGCACGGCGAAGGCCCATGCCTTCTCTTTCCCTGACTTGGCCTGCAACTCAGCCAGCCGCTTCACAGCGTTGTCGAAATCACTCCAGGTCCAGCCGGGCTCCGGCTGCTTCAGGCCAGCCTGCTCAAACAGCTGCCTGTTATAGGTAACCAGCATGGGACTGATCATCACGGGAAGGCCGTAGACCTTGCCGCCGAACCTCGCCAGTTCCAGCGAATGCCCGTAGGGCTCTACGTCTAGCTTCTCCGCCTTGATCAAGTCATCCAAAGGAGTAACGACACCCTGTGAAAAAAGGAATGAGTTCCCGGGGGCCACAATGACGTCAACCTTCGGATCCCCGGACTTCAGCTTGGACATGACTGCCTGGAAGTCTCCGTCGGGGAACCGCACAGTCTCGACCGTTACGCCAGGGTTGGCGCTGGTGAAGGCGTTGGTGAGGGTTGTTTCCAAACCGGAACCGCCAAGAACCAAAACCCGGACGGAACCCGTACGGGGCGCTTCCTTCTTCTGTTTGGGTGCCACTGTACACCCGGCAAGCTCCAATGCCACCAGCAGCATGACGAGACTGAGTGCAAGAATGCGTCGCATGGACATACCCCCAACTGCGTTGCCTAACGTGAGCCCTTCATGAAGAGTTCGGCTGACGACCGGCACTTCCTGTGGTGCCAAAGAAGAGAAAGGGTTACGAAATAGTACTGCGTGGGGCTATCGCCGCAGTTGGGGCCTGGAAGGGATCGATTTTTCCCTCTGGGTCGCATGCGACAGGTGGACACTGCCTGGACCGCCTGCAACGCTTACAGGGGGGAGTGGCCCCCACCTACCTGCTACAATTCGCTCGCAGAGAAACTAACGGACGCAGTATGGCCAGATGGTGCCGTTCGCGGCCAGGGCCGAACCACTCATGGCGGCAAGGGCGGCGACGGTGAGAAGCACGGTGATGAGCTTACGCATGGAATCACGCTCCTTTCGAAGGGGCTAGGCGGCCAGTGGTACCTAGGTTTTCTTCTAGGCTCCGTTGTCTAGGCGATTGGTTTAGCCCTGAGCGAAAAGGCTGGTCAGGAAGTGGTGGCCCGGCGGCCACCGTTTTCCTGCGTCACACCCCCATCAGGCGTGAAGCTCGTTTTTCTTTAGCTGAATGCGGTGCCGAACGTCGCTTGCCAGGTTCATGAGATGGGGCTCCTTGGCCTGCAGGGCATGCCTGATAGCCAGGTCGGCGAATATGCCGGCTTCATGCAGCCGCTGGGCGTTTAGCGTGAGTGTGGCCATAATCCACGCGGCTTCAGCCAGGTGCCGCTCGGTAGCGCCCTGTCGGCCGGGCTGGAACACCTCTTCGCAGAGGGCCATTGCCTTGTCGAGGTTATGCAGTTGGAATTGGTATAAGCCCTCCACCACCAACTGCGTCACCTGATACTCAGCAATCTCCAACTGCGTCGAGAGAGCCTCGGCTTGCTGAATGTAAGGCTCTGCCTCTCCCGGTCGCTCCTGGAGGAGCCAGACCCAGGCGCTGTTCTGCAGGCTCGCCAATACGCCGGCCTGGTTTCCGAGCTTCTCGAAGTCCTCCGCAGCCAGCCGGTAGCTGGCCAGCGCTTCTTCGTACTCCCGCCGCTGCTGCTGTGTCAAAGCCATGTTGTAGTAAGCGTGGGCTGTTTTTGACTGCAGCGTCGGATATCGGTCAAGATGCTGGAAGAACAGCTGGAAGAACCGCAGAGCCTGGGCCGTGTCGCCCAGTTCCCGATAGATGAGTGCCGCGTAGAGGCGGGCGTCGCCCACGTCTTCCCAATTGGAGCCGAGTTCGGCCGCTTCGATGGCCTTCTCGGCCATTTTGACCGCCGCATATATCTCACGCAGACCGGCCGCCGCTCGCACGCCAAGGATGAGTACCCTGGCCTTGAGCGATGGGTCCAGGTCCGGGTCCATTGACATGCGTTCGGCTTCGCGGTAGGCGGCAAGGAACTGGCCGGTTGCCACCAGCGATTGCAAGCGGTCGACCGCCATGCGAAGGCCCTCCTTCCACCCCTCGTCCTCGACACAAGATTATCATTTACAGGAAGAAGCTGTCAATCCACAATCGAGCGAAACGCGCGAAAGGAAAGAGCCCGGCACGCCCATGTGCCGGGCTCGTCTCAGCTTATGTCCCTGCGGCGAATTCAGACCAGGCGGGTGCCGCTTCGAAGGGTATTGTGCCACTGGTCGTGGCATTCCTCGGCGATCTTGCGCCAGTGGTCCCGTACGGGCGCCGGGACATCTTGCTTGAGCGACAGCTGCCTGGCGCCGAGATGCAGGACGAAAAAAAGGTCGTCGACGCCCATCTCGTGCTTCTCCATAAACTGGGACAGAACGGTGAGATCCATCTGTTTGGCCATGGCCGATCCCTCCGGCAGGCTTTTTCTCCCCTTCAGCTTACCACAGGATTTTGCACCAGGGTACGATGGCTGAAACGGGACAGGCACATGCCCCCGTCATTATGGGCAGAAGCGCGCTTCACCCGTTGGCTGTCCGGTTTCGAGATGGGAGTGGGATTTCATGCGGAAGAAGCTTGTAGTCGCATTGGTTACGGTTGTGCTGGCGCTGACGATTGCCGGCCCTGCCCTGGCCGACAAGACCGTTCCACCCGTCCCGCCCATTCGCCCTGGTACTCCGTTGGCGCTGCAGCTTCGATCCCTGCAGGTCACTGCGACCGTAGCTGACGGCGTGGCCCGGGTCCGCATGGACCAGCTGTTTGTGAACCAGACCCCGGTGCCGGCAGAAGGAACCTACCTGTTCCCCATTCCGACCGGCGCCACCGTCTCCAGCTTCCAGATGTTCGTGGACGGAGAAGCCTACAGCGCCGAGGTGTTGAACGCCACGCAGGCCCGGGAGATCTACGAGTCCATCGTCCGGCGCAACCGGGACCCTGCCCTGCTCCAGTTCGTGGGCCAGGGGCTTCTTCAGGCGAGGGTCTTCCCGGTGCCGCCCGGAGAGGAGCGCAAGATCCGCGTCGAGTACGACCAGGTTCTTCCCCGGGACGCCGGGCTGTGGGAGCTGAATTTGCCGCTGGGGCAAGATAAGGTCCCACAGGCTGCGGTCACGGTCGACCTGAAGGGCGTGGGCGCAGGCTCTGTTTACAGCCCGACTCATAATGTGGCCGTGACTCGTCGGTCCGACGGGTCAGCGGGGGTCAGTTTCGAGGGCAAGGATGTGGACGGCAGTTTCCGCCTCTTCTTCGGCAACGACTCCGCCAAGCTTGACGTGAGCCTGCTCTCCTATAGGAGCCGCAGCGAAGACGGCTACTTCCTGCTGCTGGTCAATCCGCCCGCTCAGGCTCAGACGGAAACCGTGGCGAAAGACGTGATTCTGGTCCTGGACCTGTCCGGCTCCATGATGGGGCAGAAGTTCGAGCAGGCCAAGGCAGCTGCGCTGCACCTTCTCGGCTCCCTGGATGCGAAGGACCGGTTCGCTTTCGTCGGCTTCCACTCGGACGTGGTTCCCTACGACGATGCCCTTCTGAGCGCATCCAAGGCCGGGGACGCCATGGAGTATGTACGCAACCTGCAGTTGGGCGGCGCCACCAACATCGGTGAAGCCATGGCCAGAGCGCAGGCCATCGCCGGCAAGGAATCGGGTCGTCCGCAGGTCATCATCCTCATCACCGACGGGCAGCCCACGGTGGGCGAAACCAACGCCGACCGGATTGTGGAGGCGGTGCGCGGTCGGGTCACCGCCAGCCAGCGTATCTTCACCTTCGGCGTGGGCTACGATGTCAACACGAAGCTGCTGGACGCCATGGCCCAGGAAAACCGGGGCCGCAGCGACTACGTCAAACCTGGCGAGAATCTGGAGTCCGCCGTCAGCCAGTTCTGGCGCAAGGTGGGCCAGCCGGTGCTTTCCGACGTAACTGTTGAGTGGAGCGGCGTGCAGGTGCAGGAGGTCTACCCCAGGCCCCTGCCCGACCTCTACCTTGGCAGCCAGATGATTGTCATGGGCCGGTACCGCACGGGCGGCGAGGTCACCATCACGCTCAGGGGCAAGGTCAACGGAGTCGAAAAGACCTACCGCTTCACCGACCTGAGCCTGACTGCCGATGCCACCGCCCGGGACTACATTCCCCGCCTGTGGGCCAATCGCAAGGTGGCCTACCTGCTGGCGGAGATCAAGAAGAACGGGTCCAACAAGGAACTGATCGACGAAGTGGTGGCTCTCTCGCAGCGCTTCGGCATCGTGACGCCCTACACGTCCTTCTTCGTCAACGAGCCCGGGGTGCCCATACCGCGGGGACCCGCCACCACAACGCCCACCTCGCCGCCCGGAGCCATGAAGCGTGACGCCGGCGCAGCCAAGCCTGAAGCCAAGGCCGTGGAGGATGCCGTCGCCGCTGCACCCTCCACGGGTCAGGCAGCCGTGCAGCAGTCCGAACAGTTGGCCCAGATGCGTGACGCCAGCGCCCTGTCGCAGACGGCCGGTTCCGACCAGGTCCGCACGGCCGCCGACAAAACCTTTGTGCTGCGGGATGGCATCTGGACCGACACCGCCTATGCGGGCGGCGACCTGATCCACTTCAAGCTGGGGAGCGACAAGTATCTGGAGCTGGTGCGGGTCCGACCCGATCTCGCCCGGTACCTGGCCGCCGGTTCGCCCCTGATTCTGGTGGATGGCGACAAGGCCTACGGCATCGACATTCCCGGGCACGACGAGTCCGATGTTGATGTAGAGGCGACTCTTTCGACCACGAACCTGCCAGCGCCCAATGCAGAGGGCCGGCCACTGCTGATGGGCGGCGTGCTGGCCGGTCTGGCAGCGACCGGCGGCCTCACGGCGCTGTGGCTGCGGCGGCGCCGGATGGCTGGTTGACCCTCTCGATCCATCATTGAGTTGTGTGGTCTTGCAGGCTATCGGAACCCAGATGGCGTAAACCATCGTCTGATGAGAAGTTAAACGTCATCAGCGAAGGGTGAAGCCACAGTGTCGCGAACCGATCCAGCCGCCCTACCGGCGGACCGCACGGCAGCCCTGGAACGCCTGATGCAGGAACACGGCACGAAGGTGCTGCACCTGGCGTACTACTACCTGAAAGACCGGCATCTGGCAGAAGATGTGGCCCAGGAGGTCTTCATCAAGGCCTACCGGAACTGGGACTCGTTCCGGGGCGACAGCTCTGCCTACACCTGGCTGTACAAGATCACCGTGAACCTCTGTCGGGACAAGGCTCGCAGCGCCTGGTGGCGCCGGCTGTTGCCCTCTGAGGATCCGCGGGCCGGCACGGCTGCCGGCGGCGTTGACCAGATGGTGCCGCCCGAGGAGGGCCCAGAAGAGGCCGCCCTCAAGAGCGACCGGCGCGACGCCTTGATGCAGCAGGTGATGAAGTTGCCCGAAGCTTACCGGGAGGTCGTTGTCCTGTTCTATTACCAGGATCTCTCGACCGTGGAGATTGCCGACATAACCGGGCAAAATGAGAATACGGTGAAGACCCGCCTCTTCCGGGCCCGAGCCATGTTGAAGGAACTGCTTGTGAAAGGGGGTGTGGAGCGGTGAATGAGCCCTTTGACGCCGAACTGAGCCGTGCGTTCAAAGAGAGCAGCGCAAAGGTGTTGCAGGGCTGGGAGTTTACTCCCGCCATGCAGCAGAAGGTGCTGGATCGGCTGAACGAAGAAGAGGCTCTCACCCCCGTGCGCCCCGCCCGCCGATTTGACCCCGGCCAGGTTATTCGTCCCCTGGGATGGATTGCTGTAGCGGCCGCCGCCGTCTTCCTGGTCTTCAACGTCGGCATAGGTGGCATGGGCTCCCCCAAGAAGGAGTCTGCGACTGACTTCAAGACCGCCGACAGCGCGACGCCGATGGCCCCCACGGCTACCAAGCCTGCGTCGCCTCAAGAGTCGGCGCCTCCCACCGGTGCGGCCAAACAAGATGCAGGGGCTGCCGCATCCAACGACCAGAAGGCTGCTGCCCCGACGACGACACCCACGACCACCGCCGACGCTCCGGCGGGCGCTGCAACGCCCCAGGAGGCGACTATGACGGTAGCTGCTCCCCCAGGGCCCCAGTCGCCTGC
>Ga0196971_1000773_pt1 | contig 19017 bp, 14 predicted proteins | sample S1v_1013CmetaG_FD_148660 | JGI IMG/M metagenome (GOLD analysis project Ga0196971, IMG submission 148660) | Soil microbial communities from Anza Borrego desert, Southern California, United States - S1+v_10-13C | ecosystem: Environmental > Terrestrial > Soil > Desert | place: USA: California... | reverse complement strand
CCGGCTCGAGGAGCGAGGGGTCCGTGACGGTGAGCTGGGAGAGGAACGGGGCGCCGTCGAGGTACTCGCGCACGAGCACCTGGGCGCCCATCGGATCGCGGGTCATCGCGGTGAGGTACGCGCTCACGACCGCGTCGGACGTCGTCGCCGCGCCGCTCTCCAGCTCGGCGGCGATCTCGTTGGCGGCGTTCAGCCAGACGGCGCGGAGGATGTCGAGGTAGAGGGCCTTCTTCGACGCCCAGTGGCGGTAGATGAGCGCCACGTTGCAGGACGCGCCGCGGGCGATCCCCTGGACCCTCGCGCCGTGATAGCCGCGCTTCGAGAACTCGACGCGGGCGGCTTCCCAGATCCGCTCCGCGATCCCCGCGCGCGGGGCACCGACTCGCTCCCTGGCCAAGGATCCGTCCATGAAACAGAATCTTACCGAGCGACTTGACCTAGGTCAAGTGGCGCAAGGTCCCCCGGTAGGGGCAAGCGTCGGCCCGTTCGGCTAGGAAGATGGCGTGGCGACTGAGGATCTCCGGACGATCCTGCACCTGGATCTCGACGCGTTCTTCGCGTCGGTGGAGCAGCTCGACGACCCGTCGCTCCGGGGGAAGCCCGTCATCGTCGGCGGGACGGGGCGCCGCGGCGTCGTCAGCGCGGCGAGCTACGAGGCCCGGCGGTTCGGCGTGCGATCGGCGATGCCGACGGCGCGCGCCCGGCGGCTCTGCCCGGAAGGCGTCTTCCTCCCGCCGCGCTTCGAGCGGTACGGCGCCCTCTCGGCCTCGATCTTCGACATCTACCGGCGGTACACGCCGCTCGTCGAGCCGCTCTCGCTCGACGAGGCGTTCCTCGACGTCACGCGGAGCCGTGCCCTCCACGGCCCCGGGCGCGACATCGCGGCGGCCATCAAGCGGGCGGTCCGCGCCGAGTGCGGGCTCGCCGTGTCGGCGGGCATCGCGGAGGTGAAGCTCGCGGCCAAGATCGCGTGCGACCTCGGCAAGCCGGACGGGCTCGTCGAGGTGCCGCCGGGCGGCGTGGCGGCGTTCCTGGCCCCGCTCCCGGTCTCGAGGCTCTGGGGCGTCGGCGAGGTGACGGAGGCGGCGCTCCGCAGGATCGGCGTCGCCACGATCGGCGATCTCCAGCGGCTCTCCGAGGCGGCGCTCGCGCCGGCGCTGGGCGGTTCGCACGGGCGCGAGCTCCGGTCGCTCGCGCTCGGCGTGGATCCGCGCGAGGTGGTGCCGGACTGGGAGCAGCGCTCGGTCGGCGCCGAGGAGACCTTCGCGCGCGACCTCGCCGACCGGGCGTCGCTCGAGCGGGAGCTCCTCGCGCAGGCGGTGCGCGTCGGGCGGCGGCTCCGGGCGGCGGGGCTCCGGGGCCGGGTCGTGACGCTCAAGGTGAAGTACGCGGACTTCACGCTCGTGACCCGCCGGGTCACGCTCGGTCACCCGACCGACGACGACCGGGCCCTGTTCGACGCCGCGCGCGCCCAGCTCGAGCGGGTGGAGCTCGCGCGGCCCGTCCGGCTCACCGGCATCTCGGTCTCGGACTTCGCCGCGCCTGCGGAGCGCGGGCAGCTCGGGCTGTTCGCCGATCCCGCCCCGGTCGCGGAGCCGCCCGACGCGGGTCGCCGGAGGGCGCTCCACTCCGCGCTCGATGCCCTCGCGGACCGGTTCGGCGAGGGCGCCGTCGTCCGCGCCGACCTGGCCGGCCGCCGCCCGCACGGGCCGGAGGACGAGGACGAGTGACCCGGTGCCCGGGTCCCCCCCGGCTTCCCCGCGGCGCTCCCGCGGCCCACCTTTCAGGCCATGATCGGCCCGGGACGAGAGAGCGGGGCGGCGCCCATCCACGGAGTGGAGGAGCTCGACGCGCGGGCCGACGCCTTGCGGGCGCTCGCCTGCTCGCCGGTCCCGCTCCTGGTGGCGGGGGCGTACGCGCTCTTCGAGTACACGGGGATCTACCGGGACACGAAGGACCTCGACCTGTTCCTCCGCGCGCGCGATCTCGACCTCGCGTTCAAGGCGCTCGAGGAGGCGGGGTTCCGGACCGAGCTCACGGATCCGGTCTGGATCGGCAAGGCCTGGCGCGGGCCGTGGTTCGTGGATCTCATCTTCTCGTCGGGGAACGGCGTCGCCGTCGTGGACGACGCCTGGTTCGAGAACGCCCGGGCGGGCCGGGTGTTCGACGTCCCGGTCCTGCTCGCGCCGCCGGAGGAGATGATCTGGTCGAAGAGCTTCGTGCTCGAGCGCGAGCGCTACGACGGCGCGGACGTGAACCACCTGCTGCACGCCTGCGGCCGCACCCTCGACTGGGCGCGCATGCTCGCGCGCTTCGATCGGTACTGGGAGGTGCTGCTCTCGCACCTCATGCTCTTCCGGTTCGCGTACCCGGGCTCGACGGGCTTCGTGCCGGACTGGGTGATGGACGAGCTCCTCTCCCGGGCCGGCGCTCCGCGCGCGCACCCGGGCGCGCCCCACGACATCTGCCGGGGGAACCTGATCTCGCGCGTGCAGTACCAGCACGACCTGGACCGCGGCCTGGGCGACGGCCGCCGCTGGGACGAGGCGGACCGGTTGGTACGGGAGGCGGAGGATGGCGGAGGGGAGCTCGAGCTTCCGGCTGGCAGCGGTCGGTGACCTGCACTGCCGGCAGGATCAGCACGGCCGGTTTCGCGAGATGGTGAAGGCGATCAACGGGGAGTCCGAGGGGCTCGTCCTCGCGGGCGACCTCACCGATCACGGCAGGCTCGAGGAGGCGCACGTGCTCGCGGAGCAGCTCGGGCTGCTGCGGGTCCCGTGCGCCGCGGTGCTCGGGAACCACGACTTCGAGAACGGCCACGCGGCCGAGATCGTGCGGATCCTCACCGAGGTGAACGTGAAGGTCCTCGACGGCGACTACACGGTCTTCAACCACCGGCTGGGCGTCGCGGGCGCGAAGGGCTTCTGCGGCGGGTTCGAGCGGGGGATGCTCCAGGCGTTCGGGGAGCCGGCGATCAAGGCCTTCGTGCAGGAGGCGGTCAACGAGGGCCTGAAGCTCGAGGCGGCGCTGGGGCAGCTCGACATCGACAAGCGCGTGGTGCTCCTGCACTACGCGCCGATCGCGGCGACGATCGAGGGCGAGGAGCCGGGGGTCCAGGCCTTCCTGGGCACGGGCCGCCTGCTCGCGCCGTGCGAGTCGTTCGGGGCGAAGGCGGTCATCCACGGGCACGCGCACCACGGCCGGCTCCAGGGCGCGACGCCGAAGGGGATCCCGGTCTTCAACGTCTCGATGCCGCTCCTCCGCAAGCACATGGAGGACAAGCGGTTCCGGGTGCTCGAGGTGTGAGGCCGCCAGGCCTCCCCGTGAATGAGCTCGAGCCCGAGGCGCCGAGATCCGCTTGCCCTGAGCCTGTCGAAGGGCGAGCGGTGACGTACGCCGCCTCCGCGCCTCCGCCCGGCCCCCGCTTCGCTACCTCCGGCGCGCGGCGGGCGGCGCCGATACGCGCGCGAAGACGTGTGATCCGGTTGGGCGGGCGCGCGAAACTTGCCGGCCACGTCTGCTCGCTTCGCTCGCAGGTGGCCGGCTTCGGACAGTCGCGCGCCCGCTGCGAGTGGCGCGGTCCGCGCGCGGTGCCACTCGACGGGGCTGCGCGCCCTCGGTGTACCGCTCCGCGGGGGCCGGGCTCCGGCGCTCCGGCGGCTGTGGCGCAGGCGTGGCGCTCAACGTCCGCTCGTCCTGAGCCTGTCGAAGGACGAGCGGAGGTCGCGGCAAGTCGACTCCCCTGCAGCGCGCGCAGGCCCGCTCGTTGAGCGACCTGCCGGCTCGGCATAGGATGCCGTCCGACCATGACCGCCGATCACAACACGTTCGCGAGCCTCATTTGGCAGATCGCCGACCTCTTGCGCGGGCCCTACCGCCCGCCCCAGTACGAGCGGGTCATGCTTCCCATGACCGTGCTCCGCCGCTTCGACTGCGTGCTCGCCCCGACGAAGCAGAAGGTCCTCGCCGCGTACGAAAGGAGCAAGGGCGGCAAGCTCGAGGGCGACGCGCTCGACGCGAAGCTCGACAAGGTCGCGGGCCAGCGCTTCCACAACCGCTCGCCGCTCGACTTCGCGGCGCTCAAGGGCGACCCGGACCACGTCCACTCGCACCTGGTCAGCTACATCAAGGGCTTCTCGCAGAACGTCCAGCGCATCTTCGAGTACTTCGAGTTCGAGACCGAGATCGCGCGGATGCACGAGGCCAACATCCTCTACCTCGTGGTCTCCAAGTTCGCCGACGTGAACCTGCATCCGTCGAGCGTGCCCAACGAGCAGATGGGGCTCATCTTCGAGAACCTCATCCGCCGGTTCAACGAGCTCGCGAACGAGACGGCCGGCGATCACTTCACTCCCCGTGAGGTGATCCGCCTCATGGTCGACCTGCTCTTCATGCACGACGACCGGCTGCTCGGGACGGCCGGCACGGTCCGCAAGCTCCTCGATCCGGCGTGCGGCACGGGCGGGATGCTCGCCGAGGCGCAGCGGTACCTGCGCGACCACCACCCGGAAGCGAAGCTCTACGCGTACGGGCAGGATTACAACAAGCGCGCGTTCGCGACCGCCGCCTCCGACATGCTGATGAAGGAGGTGAGCCACAACGGCGGCGCCGACAACGTGCGCTTCGGCGACATCTTCACGGAGGACCAGTTCCCGTCCGAGACCTTCGACTACTTCCTCAGCAACCCGCCCTTCGGCGTCGACTGGAAGAAGCAGCAGAAGAAGATCCAAGACGAGCACAAGAAGAGCGGGCACGACGGCCGCTTCGGCGCGGGCCTGCCGCGCGTGAACGACGGCGCGCTCCTGTTCCTGCAGCACATGTGGAGCAAGCGCCAGGAGGTAAAGCCCAAGGAGCACAAGAACGGATCGCGGCTTGCGATCGTGTTCTCCGGCTCGCCCATGTTCACGGGCGGCGCGGGGTCGGGGGAGAGCGAGATCCGCAGGTGGATCCTCGAGAACGACTGGCTGGAGGCCATCGTCGCGTTGCCGGAGTCGATGTTCTACAACACCGGCATCGGCACCTACGTCTGGATCGTCACGGACCGCAAGGAGGAGCGGCGCAAGGGCAAGGTGCAGCTCGTCGATGCGCGCGACGTTTGGACCGCGGGCGGCAGCGAGGAAAGCAAGCGAAGCCTCGGCGACAAGCGGCGACACATGACGCTCGCGCAGATCGAGGAGGTCGTGCGCCTGTACGGTCGGTTCGAAGACGGCGACCGCTCGAAGATCTTCGACAACGCCGAGTTCGGCTACACCCGCGTCACGATCGAGCGCCCGCTGCGGCTGCGCTACGAGATGACCAGCGAGGGCGAAGCCCGCTTCCTCGACGAGTGCCCGCACCTCGCCCGCGACGTCCAGGCCATCGCGGAGGCGCTCGGATGCACGCCGCGGCTCGACTGGCCCGCGACGTGGGCCCACATCGAGGCGTTGCTGGAGAAGCGGGAGAGCCGCTGGAACGCCGCCGAACAGCGGTCCTTCCGCTCGGCGTTCACGACCCGCGACCCGAAGGCCGAGCCGGTGCCCGCGGGCGGACGCGGCGGAGGCTACGAGGCCGACGCCGAGCTGCGCGACTTCGAGAACGTGCCGCTCCAGGAGGACATCGACGCGTACTTCGCTCGCGAGGTGAAGCCGCACGTGCCGGACGCGTGGATGGACCGGAGCAAGGACAAGGTCGGGTACGAGATCAACTTCAACCGGTACTTCTACGTGTTCACGCCGCCGCGGGCGCTCGAGGAGATTGATGCTGACCTGAAGAACGCTGAGAGCGAGATCGTGAGTTTGCTTCGGGAGCTCACGGTATGAACACCCCCGAATGGATGCCCAAGAGCCTCCCTCGAGGATGGCGTCTCGCGAGACTGATCGATCACGTTCAGCCAAAGAACGGGTACCCGTTCGACTCCGCTCTGTTCACTTCGGGCCAAGGAGTTCCTCTCGTTCGCATCCGCGATCTCCGCAGCGACACCACAGAGGTCTGCTATGCGGGGGAGCCGATGCCGGAGGCGGAGATCGACCACGGTGATGTGCTAAACGACCGTTCGTGATTCGCGATCACGACAAGGCCGCGGATCGCAGGGAGAAAGTTGAAAGGGAAGGTCAACCCATCGATCGTTGCGGTTGCGAGGCCGACAACGAACATGGAGGAGACCTTCCCGTGCACAACATACCGCGGCTCGATCGAGCCGCGCGACGCAGACTGATTCGCCGCGCCAAGAAGGCCAAGGACCCGCACACCGCCCTCCGCTTCCTCATGATCGCCAAGCTCGGACAGGGACTCTCTCGGCAGCAGGTCGCCCGCGACCTCGCCTGCGTCCCGTCCACCGTCGTGAAGACGGCGAGGAGGTTCGCCGAGGGTGGCGAGGAGGGCCTCCTCGATCAGCGCGCCTTCAACGGCGTTCGCAAGGTGGACCTCCGGTTCAAGGAGGAGCTCGAGCGGGTGCTGCTCGCGGTGCCGACCGAGTTCGGCTGGCAGCGAACGACGTGGACGCGCGAGCTGCTCGGCTGCGAGTTGGAGCGGCGCCGGCTTCCTCGAGTAGCTCCCTGCACGATGGGCCGGGCGCTCTCCGCCATCGGGGCTCGGCTCAGGATGCCGAAGCCAACTGTCGCGTGCCCCTGGGATTCCGAGCGCAGGAAGCACGTTCTGGCAAAGCTGCGACGCCTCGCCCGGAACGCCACCGTGGAGGAGCCGGTCTTCTTCGAGGACGAGATGGATGTCCACCTCAACCCGAAGATCGGCCGCGACTGGATGCCGAGAGGGCACCGGCGCTACGTGCTCACGCCCGGCCAGAACAGGAAGCGGTTCGTCGCCGGTGCGCTCAACGCCACGACCCGCAGGATGACGTGGGTGGATGCGCCGACCAAGGCAAGCGAGCTCTTCCACAAGCTCGTCTGGAAGCTCCTGGGCGAGTACCGCGGGGCCCGGCGCATCCACCTCATCCTCGACAACTACATCATCCACGCGAGCAAGAAGACGAAGCGCTTCCTCGCCCAGTTCGGGGACCGCGTGGTGCTGCACTTCCTGCCCCCGTACTGCCCCGACGACAACCGGATCGAGCGGGTGTGGCTCGACCTGCACGCCAACGTGATGCGCAATCACCGCTGCCGGACGATGGAGGAGCTGATGGTCCAAGTCGTCGCCTTCCTGCGCTCCTACAACCAGCGGAAGAGGCTCAACCCTTCACTCAAGCTCGCGGCCGGTGTTTCCGGATCGCGATCGGTCGTTTAGTCGGGATGGATGGCGATTTCGAAGTTGCTCGTTGGGCCGGAGGCAAGGCGCTCCTGAATCAGCGGCTCTGCTGCCTGACGCCGCATGCGTCGCTCGACGCTGCGTTCCTGGCCTTTCTTCTTCCGACTCCCCTCAAGATCATCAACGACCTCACCGGCTCCACGACGGTGAAGCACCTCTCTTCGTTCGACATCCTGAAGATTCGATTTCCTCTTCCTCCTCCCCAAGTCCAAGCAAACATCAGTGCGTTTCTTGAGGCGGTGACCGGCAGAATCGACCGTTTGCTCACCGAAAAGCGGCGGCTCCTCGGCCTTCTTGCAGAGAAGCGCAAGGCCATAATCGCCAAGGCTGTCACAGGCGGGGTCGACCCGAACGCGAAGATGCGCGACTCCGGCGTGCCGTGGCTGGGTGAGATGCCGGCGCACTGGGAGCTCTGGAAAGTGGGACACCTGGCCAGGGTCGGAAATGGCTCTACCCCAGACCGTGACAAGATGGCTTACTGGACTGGTGGCACGTTCCCTTGGCTAAACAGCTCGGTCGTCAACCGCGACGAGGTGACATCGTCCGACCAGTTCGTGACCGAAATGGCCTTGCGAGAGTGCCATCTGCCCAGCTTGCAGCCAGGGACTGTTTTGGTGGCGCTTACAGGACAGGGGAAAACACGCGGTCAAGCAGTCGTACTGTCCATTGAGGCTACAATCAATCAACACATGGCTTTCGTCGTACCAGACGCAAAGCTCATGAGCGCTTGGTTCCTTCGGTGGTCGTTCTGTCGCGCGTACGAGTACCTGCGCAGCATCAGCGATGATGCGGGGGGCACGAAAGGTGCTCTGACTTGCGAAGAAGTGGCGAGCCTCAGAGTTCCCGTGCCGCAACTTCAAGAACAACACGCCATCGTCGAGCACATCGCCCGCGAGACCGCGAAGCTCGACGCCGTCCGCGCCGCGACTGAGCGCACGATCGCGCTGCTCGAGGAGCGCCGAGCGGCCCTCATCGCCGCGGCGGTGACCGGCCAGCTCGATGTTGGGAGCGGCGAAGTGCTTGCCCGGAGCGCGGGATGACCGACCAGCCCCCGAGGGAAGGGGAGCTCATCCTCTACCGCACGGCCGACGACGCCGTGCGCGTCGAGGTGCTCTACCAGTCCGAGTCCTTCTGGCTCGATCAGCGGCGAATGGCCGAGCTGTTCGGGGTCGATCTCCGAACCGTCAGCGAGCACCTGCGCAACATCTACGCGAGCGGCGAGCTGTCGGAGGAGGCAACTCTCCGGAAACTCCGGATGGTTCGCACCGAGGGGAGCCGCGAGGTCGCCCGCGACATCGCGTTCTACAACCTCGACGCCATCATCTCCGTCGGCTACCGCGTCAACAGCGCACAGGCGACGCAGTTCCGGATCTGGGCCACCCAGACGCTTCGCGAGTTCATCGTCAAGGGCTTCGTCCTCGACGACGAGCGGCTGAAGCTCAACGAACGCTTCGGCAAGGACTACTTCGACGAGCTGCTCGAGCGGATCCGGGAGATCCGCGCCAGCGAGCGGCGCTTCTACCTCAAGATCACCGACATCTACGAGCAGTGCAGCATCGACTACGACAAGCAGGCCGAGACGACCCAGACGTTCTTCAAGACCGTGCAGAACAAGCTGCACTGGGCGGTCACGGGCAAGACGGCCGCGGAGCTGATCGCCGAGCGGGCGGACTCGACCAAGCCGGCGATGGGGCTCACCACCTGGAAGAACGCCCCGAAGGGGAAGATCCTCAAGAGCGACGTCACGGTCGCGAAGAACTACCTGATCGAGCGCGAGATCCAGGAGCTCGAGCGGATCGTCTCGATGTACCTCGACTACGCCGAGAACCAGGCCGCACGGCAGATCCCGATGAAGATGGCCGACTGGGTCGCGAAGCTCGACGCGTTCCTCCAGTTCAACGAGTACGAGGTGCTCGCGAACGCCGGCAAGGTCTCGGCCGAGGTGGCGCGGCGGCTCGCCGAGGAGCAGTACGAGACGTTCCGTGTGCGCCAGGATCGCGAGTTCGAGAGCGACTTCGAGGCCGAGGTGAAGCGCATCGCCTCGAAGCGTCCCCGCAAGAAGAAGGAGGAGCCGTGACGCTCGCCTCCCGCCACTCCGAGGCGGCCTTCGAGACGGTCATCGAGCACCACCTGCTCGCGCATGGCTACGTCGCCGCGGCGGGCGACGGCTTCGATCAGGAGCGCGCCCACTTTCCCCACGTCGTGCTCGACTTCATCAAGGACACGCAGCCCAGGGAGTGGGCGAAGCTCGAAGCGCTGCTGGGGCCGAAGACGGGCGAGCAGATCCTCGCCGATCTCTGCAAGTGGATGGACGCGAACGGCTCGCTCGCGACGCTGCGCCACGGCTTCAAGTGCTACGGGCGCACGCTGCACGTCGCCTTCTTCAAGGCGGCCCACGAGCTCAACCCCGAGCTCGAGGCGCGCTACGCGAGGAACCGGCTGGGCCTCACGCGCCAGCTCCGGTTCTCGGCGCGCTCGAGTGAGTCGCTCGACGTCACGCTGAGCGTGAACGGGATCCCGGTCGCGACACTCGAGCTCAAGAACCCGATGACGGGGCAGAACGTCGAGGACGCCCGGCGGCAGTACAAGCAGGACCGGGATCCACGGGAGCCGATCTTCGAGTTCAAGCGGCGCACGCTGGTGCACTTCGCCGTCGACACCGAGGCGGTGCTCATGACGACGCGCCTCGCGGGCAGCGCCACCCACTTCCTGCCGTTCAACAAGGGCAAAGGGGGCGGCGCGGGGAACCCCGCCGATCCGCACGGCCGCGCGTACCGGACCGCCTACCTCTGGGAGGAGGTGCTCGCGCGCGACAGCTTGCTCGACCTGCTCGCGCGCTTCCTCCATCTCCAGGAGGACGAGAAGCGCGACGACCAGGGGCGGAAGGTCAAGATTGAGCAGCTCGTTTTCCCGCGCTACCATCAGCTCCAGGCGGTGCGCCTCCTCGTGGACGCCGCACGGACGGAGGGCCCGGGTCACAACTACCTGGTCGAGCACTCCGCCGGCAGCGGGAAGAGCAACACCATCGCGTGGCTCGCGCACCGCCTCGCGTCGCTGCACGACGCGAGCAACGCGCGTGTGTTCGACAGCGTCATCGTGGTCACCGACCGCGTGGTGCTCGACCAGCAGCTCCAGGACAACATCTACCAGTTCGAGCACAAGCGCGGCGTCGTGCAGAAGGTGGACGAGGGCTCTCGCCAGCTCGCCGAGGCGCTCGAGAGCGCCGTGCCGATCATCGTCACCACGCTCCAGAAGTTCCCCTTCGTCTCGCGCCAGCTCCTGAAGATGGCGGAGGAGCGCGGTGAGGCCGGCTCGGGGACGTTGCAGACCCGGCGCTGCGCGGTGGTGGTCGACGAGGCGCACAGCTCGCAAGGCGGCGAGAACGCGACCGACCTCAAGGAGGTCCTCGGGGGCGAGGCGCTCCGTACGGAAGCACGGAGGCGCGCGGCGGAGGAAGGTCGCGAGGACCTCGAGGAGCTGTTCCGCAGCATGGCCAAGCGCGGCCGGCAGGCCAACCTGAGCTTCTTCGCCTTCACCGCCACGCCGAAGCACAAGACGCTCGCGGTGTTCGGCCGGGACGGCCAGCCTGCGCACCGCTACACGATGCGCCAAGCGATCGAGGAGGGGTTCATCCTCGACGTGCTCAGGAGCTACACGTCCTACGCGACGTACTTCCGGCTCCTCAAGGCGTGCGAGGACGACCCGAACGTCGAACGCAAGAAGGCGGCCCGCGCGCTCGCCCGGTTCCTCCGGCTCCACCCGCACAACATCGCTCAGAAGACCGAGGTGATGGTCGAGCACTTCCACGCGGTCACCCGGCACAAGATCGGGGGCCGGGCGAAGGCGATGGTGGTGACCGGCTCGCGCCTGGAGGCGGTCCGCTACAAGCAGAGCTTCGACCGGTACATCAAGGAGAAGGGCTATCCGATCAAGTCGCTCGTGGCCTTCTCCGGGACCGTGCAAGACGACAAGCTGCCGGAGGTCTCCTACACCGAGGAGGCGATGAACGGCGGCCTCCGCGAGAAGGAGCTGCCCGAGCGCTTCGCCGCCGCCGAGTACCAGGTGCTCCTCGTCGCCGAGAAGTACCAGACCGGCTTCGATCAGCCGCTCCTGCACACGATGTACGTCGACAAGCGGCTCGCAGGCATCCAGGCGGTGCAGACGCTCTCGCGACTCAACCGCATCCACCCGCTCAAGGAGGACACCTTCGTCCTCGACTTCGTGAACGACCGCGAGGAGATCCGCGAAGCGTTCAAGACCTACTACGAGGGCGCCGAGATTGGTGAAGAGGTGGATCCGGCGCGTCTGTATGCGATCAAGGGCGAGCTCGACCAGGCGGGCATCTACCTCGAAGAGGAGGTCGCGCGGTTCTGCGAGGTGTACTTCAAGCCCAAGCAGCGGCAGAGCGTCCTCGACCACCAGGCGATGAACGCGGCGCTCGATCCGGCCGTCTCGCGCTTCGCAGCGCGCGCGGAGGAGAGCCCTGACGAGGCCGAGCTGTGGCGCGGTAAGCTCCAGGCCTTCCAGAACCTGTACGGCTACCTCAGCCAGGTGATCCCGTACCAGGACTCGGACCTCGAACGCCTCTACGTGTTCCTGCGTCACCTCGCGACCAAGCTGCCGCGGCGTGCGGGCGGCGCGGGCTACCAGTTCGACGACGAGGTCAAGCTCGAGTACTACCGGCTCCAGAAGATCAGCGAAGGGTCAATCACGCTCGCCGGCGGCGAGGCCCCGAAGCTCGACGGACCGTCCGAAGTGGGCAGCGGCCTGCTGCGCGAGCAACCGGTCCCTCTCTCTCAGCTCATCGACATCGTCAACGACCGGTTCGGCACCGACTTCAACCAGGCCGACCAGCTCTTCTTCGATCAGATCGTCGAGGCGGCGATGGGCGACGACGACCTGCGCAGAGCGGCCGCGGTGAACTCGGGCGACAAGTTCGAGCTGGTGTTCAGGAACGTGCTGGAGCGGCTCTTCGTCGACCGCATGGACCAGAACGAGGACATCTTCGTCCGGTTCATGAACGACCCGGCCTTCCAGAAGATCGTGACGACCTGGATGGCCGAGGAGGCGTACCGCAGGCTTCGCGCCAGCGAGGGCTCGCAGCGTGCATCCAGTTCAAAGCTGCGGCTCGTCGAAGGAGCTTCGAGCGAGCGGTACGTCACGTGTGTCCCGCTCGTCTCGTTGAAGGCGGCTGCCGGCCCGTTCGGCGTCCCCCAGCACGTTTCCGAAGGCGAGCTCGAGTGGGTGGAGGTGGGCGGCGAGCGCCAGCTACGCCCGGGGATGTTCGTCGCCCAGGTGATCGGTCGTTCCATGGAGCCGCGCATCGCGGACGGCTCGTACTGTCTCTTCGCAGCACCGGTGGTGGGGTCCCGGCAGGGACGCACGGTGCTCGTGCAGCTTCGGGACTCCATACGACCCCGAGACGGGGCACCGGTACACGGTGAAGCGCTACGACAGCGAGAAGGCGCGCGCCGGCGACTCGTGGCGGCATACGAGGATCACCCTGAAGCCGACGAACCCCGACTACGCGCCCATCGTGCTCGAAGGCGTCGAGGAGGACCAGGTCCAAGTGATCGCCGAGCTCGTCGAGGTTCTCGGAACCGAGGAGCCCGACAGGTCGTGACGGTAACCCGCTCGGCCTTCGACAGGCTCAGGCCGAGCGGTGCTCTGGCCTCAGTGCCGCAGCGGCGGCGGCCCCGCGGCCTTCCGCACGCGCTCCAGGATCTCGTCCATCCCGACCGACTTCGGGATGTAGCCCTGGGCGCCGAGGAGCTCGGCCTCCCACTCGAAGCCGTAGGCGGAGAGGATCAGGATCGGCACGGCGGCGCTCTTCGCGTCCCCGCGCATCCGCTCCATCACGCCCCAGCCGTCGAGGACGGGCATCTTGAGGTCGAGGAGGACGATGCCGGGGGCCTCCTCGGCCACCTTCGCGAGCGCGACCTCGCCGTTGTTGGCCATCTGCACGGGATAGCCGGCGTCGGTGAGGACCTCCGAGAGCGCCTCGCGGAAGTCGTCGTCGTCGTCGACGACCAGGATGTACTGGCCGGGCGTCATGCCGGGCCTCCGCGCAAGGTGCTGACGATCTCGGCGGCGATCCGCCGGGCCTCGGCGAGCGCGCCGGCGGGGAGCGTCACGGCGCCGACGACCGGGTGGCCGCCGCCGCCGTACCGCTCGCAGATGCGGGAGATGTCGTGGACGCGGCGGTGGCGCGCCCAGGGGTTGGAGCCGACGGACACCTTCGTGCGCTTCGGATCGCGCGACACGACGACAGTGTACGCCGCGTCCGGGAAAAGATCGTACGCGATGAACTTGTTCGCCGCCTCGACCGCGGTATCGCCGAGGTCGATCTCGACCACCCCGTCGACCACCCGCGCGTGCGCGCGCACGACCTCGATCGCCCCGCGGTGCTTCTCGAGGATGGGCGCGAGCGGCTCGGTCACCCAGGGCTCCGCGGCGATGGCCGCGAGCGGCCTCCGCTGCATCGCCTCGATGAGCCGGGTCGGCAGCGCGGCGTCCTTCGTCGCCTCGAGGAGCGTCATGATCCGCAGGGCGGGCTCGGCGAGCTCGACGGCGGTGCGCGGCGAGTCGAAGCGCGCGGCGTCGATGATGTCGGCCCACCGGAGCAGGTCGGCGAGGTCGTCCGCCCGCCAGTCGAACCGCTCCGCGAGGACGCGCGCCATGAAGCCGGTGTTGCTGGGCGCGGCCGGATCCCAGAACCTCTGGCCGGAGCGGTCGGCCTCGAAGGCGGCGCGATCGGCCGGCGTGGGGAAGGCGCTCGCGTGGTGGTCGAACCACCAGTGAAGGCGGGGCGAGAAGCGGAAGTCGACGCACGCGACCAGCTCGCCGTCGAACGCGTCGGCGGGGAAGGGGTCTCCCTGCTGGTGCTGGAGCGGGCGGTAGCGGATCGCGCCCTCGCCGGCTCCCAGCCGCTCGCGCGCGAAACGGCCGAACAGGGCCGCCGAGGCGCAGCCGTCGAAGCAGTTACCGTGGTACAGGATCTGGAGCGGCATCGGCGCGGGAATGTAGTGACCCCGGCAGCATAGCGTCAATGCGAGCGCCGGGGCCCTCCGCCGCGGCGACCGCCCCGTCGGGGGGGAAACCGGCGGCGCGGGCGCGCCGCCCGGCACGCCGCGGCGCAGGCGGGCTGCGCGAGCGCCTGCGCAGTCCCGCTCGTTCACGCTTTGTGATAGAGGCCGCGGGCCTTCGGGACGGCGGGCCGCGCCTCCCACCCCGGCGCGCGTGCGGGGACGCGCGGCCGGTGGGCGCGAGGTGGCGGGCGTACGTTTGGGCGGGTTACACTCGGGTTCCGAATGGACGCGATCCGCGTCGGGGTCCTCCTCGACGACAAGAAGTTCGATCTCCGGCTGACCCTGCTGGCGGGCAAGCAGGGGCTGTCCCGCCGCATCAGCGCGTCGCGGATCCAGAAGCCGGGCCTCGTGCTCGCGGGCTTCACCGAGTACCTGCACAAGGAGCGCGTGCAGGTGTTCGGGAACACGGAGATGAGCTACCTCGCCACCCTCGCCCCCGACCGCGCCGCCGCGGTCATCCACGACTTCTTCGCCCAGGACGTCGCCTGCCTGGTGGTGACGAAGGGGCTCGAGGTCCCGCCGGCGCTCGTCGCCGCCGCCGACGAGGCGGGCGTGCCGCTGCTCCGGACGACGCACCTCTCCTCGACCTTCATCGAGGCGGTCCAGACGTGCCTCGAGGACGTCCTCACCGCGCAGACCTCGATGCACGGCGTGCTGCTCGACGTCTTCGGCGTCGGCATCCTGCTCCTCGGGAAGTCGGGCATCGGCAAGAGCGAGATCGCCCTCGACCTCGTCATGCGCGGCCACCGCCTCGTCGCCGACGACATCGTCGACGTCCGGCGCCGGACGGCCGACTCGGTGGTCGGCGCGGGCTCCGAGATCATCAAGCACCACATGGAGATCCGGGGCCTCGGGATCATCAACATCAAGGACCTGTTCGGCGTCGCCTCGATCCGCGACCGGAAGAAGATCGAGATCGTGCTGGAGCTCGTGGAGTGGGATGCGAGCGTCGAGTACGATCGGCTCGGCGTCGACGACCGGAAGTTCCGGATCCTCGACGTGGAGATCCCGATGCTCATCGTGCCGGTGCGCCCGGGCCGCAACATGACCACCATCGTGGAGGTGGCCGCGCGCAACCACCTCCTCAAGCTCCAGGGCCACCACTCGGCCCGCGAGTTCCAGGACAAGCTGAACCGCGCCATCGCGGTGGCGCCCGGCCGCCGCATCGGGGAGCTGGACGTCGAATGAGCGAGCAGGACGAGCGGAGCGAGCGGCGGCAGGGCATCCAGATGCTCATCCTCACGGGCCTGTCCGGCGCCGGGAAGTCCACGGTGCTGCGGGCGCTCGAGGACGTCGGCTACTACTGCGTCGACAACCTCCCCATCATCATCGTCGAGAAGCTGCTCGAGCTCTCGGGCCACACCGCCGGCGAGGTCTCGCGCATCGCCCTCGGCGTGGACGCGCGCGAGGGCCGGTTCCTCTCCGAGGCGCCGCGCGTCATCCAGGAGCTCCGCGACAAGGGCGCCGAGGTCGAGGTGCTGTTCGTCGACTGCTCGGACGAGGTCCTCATCCGCCGGTACTCCGAGACGCGCCGGCGTCACCCGATGGCCGGCGAGGGGACGGTCGCCGACGGCATCGCCGCCGAGCGCCGGGCGCTCGCCGACCTGAAGGCGCTCGCCGACGAGGTCATCGACACGACCACGCTCAACGTCCACGAGCTGAAGCGCCTCGTCACGCGCCGCTCGGTCGGCGGCGAGACGAAGCTCGGGCTCACGGTGGTCTCGTTCGGCTTCCGCTTCGGGGTCCCGACGCACGCCGACCTGGTGCTCGACGTCCGGTTCCTGCCGAACCCCTACTTCGTCCCCGAGCTGAAGCCGCACCCCGGCACCGACCCGCGCGTGGCGGAGTTCGTGCTCTCGCAGGCCGACGCGCGCGCGTTCCTGGAGCGCCTCTCGGATCTGCTCCAGTTCCTCATCCCCCGCTACCGGAGCGAGGGGAAGAGCTACCTCACGATCGCCATCGGCTGCACGGGCGGGAAGCACCGCTCCGTGGCCCTGGCCGCCGCCCTCGCCGACAGGCTGTCCTCGGGCGGGCAGCCGGTCAGGCTCTGGCACCGCGACGTCGACAAGGAGTAGCGCGCGCCGTCGGCCGCCTCGCGCTTCCGAGGATCGCTCGGGCCTCGGCCCGTCGGCGGGCAGCGCCCGCCTCGTCCGGCACGGAGTGAGCGGGACAGTGGCTTGCCGCTTTCTCCAGGGCTATGGTACGCCCGCCGGCCGGCTTCCGGGGCCCGGTCGCGCCGAACGGACCCGGAGGGCAGGACGGAACGCACCACCATGGTCGGAATGGTCGTCGCCACGCACGGGCAGCTCGCGGAGGAGCTCGTCCGGACGGCAGCGCTCATCGTGGGCCCCCTCGAGCGGTGCGAGGGCGTCTCGATCACCGCGGGCTCCTCGATGGAGGAGGCGCGCAAGCGCCTCGGCGACGCCATCCAGCGCGTGGACGCCGGGCAGGGCGTCCTCATCCTCACCGACATGTTCGGGGGCACCCCCGCGAACCTCGCCCTCACGTTCCTCGACGAGAAGATCGAGGTCGTCACGGGCGTGAACCTGCCGATGCTCCTGAAGCTCGCGACCGGCCGCGCCGACAACCTCGGCCTGCGCCCCCTCGCGGAGCAGGTCACGAGCCACGGCCAGAAGAACATCACCCTCGCCTCCGAGCTCCTGCGCACCCGCGCCCGGAGCAACCGGAGCTAGCGCCGCCGGCATGAATCCCCGCCGCCGCGCGTTCGTCTCCCTACCGTGATCGTCCTCGTCCGCGTCGACAACCGCCTCCTGCACGGCCAGATCCTCGAGGCCTGGGTCCCGCGCCTGCGCATCGAGAAGGTCGTCGTGGCGGACGACGTCGCGGCGGGGAACCCCCTCGCGCTCGCGGCGATGACCCTCTGCGTCCCGCCGGAGCTGCCCATCGAGGTCCGGCCGGTGAAGGACGTCGAATGGGCGAAGCTCGCGAAGGACACGACCCGCGCGCTGGTCCTGGTCCGGGACGTCTCCGATCTCGCCCGGGCGCGGGCGGCGGGCCTCACCTCGAAGCTCGCGCCCAACGTCAACGTGGGCAACGTCCACTTCGCCCCCGGGCGGCAGCCGGTGACGGCGTCGGTGTTCCTCGCCGATCCGGAGATCGAGGCGCTCCGCCTGCTCGCCGGCGCGGGGTTCGCGGTCGAGGCGCGCGCCATCCCGGCCGAGACCCCCACCGGGCTGGCCGAGATCGAACGCCGGTACGCCGCGGCCCGTTAGGTTACACTGACCTGGCTTGGGCTACCTGATCCTAGGGCTCGTAGCGGGGCTGGCCGCCATCGAGCGCAAGGGCTTCCTGCAAGCGATGCTCTCGCGGCCCATCGTCCTCGCGCCCGTGACGGGCTGGGCCCTGGGCGACACCGCCGGCGGGGTCCTGCTCGCTCCCGTGCTCGAGCTGCTCTGGCTGGGGGCGGTCAACCTCGGCGCCGCCGTGCCGGCGCACGAGGCGCTCGGGACGACGGCGGTCGTGGGATCGGCCACGCTCGCCGCCCGGGCGCTCGGCACCCCGGTCACCCCCGAGATCGCCGCCTTCGCCGTGCTCCTCGCCGTGCCCGCCGCGCTCCTGGGCCGGATGGGAGAGCGCGGCGCGGAGGCGTGGAACGCGCGCATCGCGTCGCGCGCCGAGGCCGAGCTGTCGGTCCACCACCTCCGCCGCGCCGCGCACTGCAACCTCCTCGGCCTCGGGGTCTCGTTCGGGCTCTCGGCGCTGCTCGCGCCGCTCACCGCGGCGCTCGCCGCCTTCGTCATCCCCGCGGCGCTGCGGTACGAGCCCGGCGTCGGCTTCCCGCTGCGCGTCGGCTTCTTCGCGCTCGGGGCCTTCGCGTGCGCCGCGGGCGCCAAGGCGCTCCGCGCGAAGGCCGCGCCGCTCTCGTTCTTCGGCGCGGCCGCCGCGACCGCGGTGGTCGGCCTCTTCGTCCTCCTCACCGGGAGGGCGATGTGAGCGCGACCCCGAAGGCCGCCCTGACCGCCCACGCGCCGCTCTCCGCGTTCACGCTCGCGCGCGTGTTCTTCCGCAGCCTCTTCCTCCAGGCGACCTGGAACCGGCGCGGCATGCAGAACCTCGGGTTCGCCTACGCCATCGAGCCCGCGCTGCGGGCGCTCTACCCGGAGCGCGACCGGCTGGAGGAGGCGCTGCGCCGCCACCTCGGCTTCTTCAACTGCCACCCGTACATGGCGGCGGCGATCCTCGGCGGCGCGATCAACCACGAGGAGCGCGTCGCCGCGGGCGTCGAGCCGCCCGAGTCGCCGCAGAACTACAAGCAGACGCTCCAGGGACCGCTCGCCGCGATCGGCGACGGCTTCTTCTGGACCGCGCTCCGCCCGTTCTTCGGGGCGCTCGGCGCCGTCGGGGCGCTCTGGTTCGGCGTGCCCGCGATCGTCGCGGTGATCGCGATCTACAACGTCGTCCACCTCACGCTGCGCGTCGCGCTGTTCCGCGCCGGGTACAACCGCGGCGACGCCCTCGTGCCCCTGCTCGCGAGGATGGCCCTGCCCGTGGTCGCCGACCGGCTCCGCACCGGGGGCGCGCTGCTCGCGGGCGTGGCGGCGGGGATGCTCATCCTGCGGGCGGGGACGCTCATCGGTCCGGGCGTCGGGCCGCTCGCCGCCCTCGCCGGGCTCCTCGTCGCCCTCGTGGCGCTCGTCGGGTACGTCGCCCTCGCCCGGGGAGCCCGCCT
>Ga0196971_1000772_pt1 | contig 19100 bp, 15 predicted proteins | sample S1v_1013CmetaG_FD_148660 | JGI IMG/M metagenome (GOLD analysis project Ga0196971, IMG submission 148660) | Soil microbial communities from Anza Borrego desert, Southern California, United States - S1+v_10-13C | ecosystem: Environmental > Terrestrial > Soil > Desert | place: USA: California... | reverse complement strand
AGATGGGACCCCCGCCAGTGATTTTGCTGGCTTTGGAAGGTGAGGAGGACATACTTCCCCTACAGTCGGAGTCTTTTACGAACTATGTCGCATCCTTCTAAAAAAGCACTACATCCGAAATGCAGTGCTCTTTTAACATCATACTATTCATTGAATTTTGACTTGATTAACTCAATAAGCTTGCTTAAAGCTTCCTTCTCATCCGGTCCGTTTGCAGAGATGGTTATTTCAGTTCCTTTTGTAACACCCAGAGCCAATACTGAAAGTATTGATTTTGCGTTAGCCTGCTTTTCACCCTTATGCAGCAGCAGCTCTGATTTGAATTTTGCTGCCGTACTCACAAAAAGCGCAGCAGGCCTTGCATGTAATCCAGTCTCATTCAGTATAGTCACTTTTTCCGATACCATAATGTCACTCCTTTAAATATATTATAAATTCAATCGCCTCAGAACATCTCTTGAATACTCCACAACCTCTTCGGGCGTATCCATTTCAAGTGCTTTACATGCAATTTCCCTTGCTTTTTCATAGGATACATTTCTTATTATATCCTTTATCGCAGGTATTGACCTGGCACTCATGCTGAACTCGTCAAGTCCAAGTCCCAGAAGTATGATGCAGGCCTCTATACTTCCTGCCATCTCCCCGCACATGCCTGTGAACTTCCCGGCTTTATGGGATGCATCTATGACGTTCTTTATAAGCATCAGTATTCCCGGATGCAGCGGCTGATACAGCTTTGACACCTTTGGGTTCATCCTGTCCACAGCCATTGCATATTGACATAGGTCATTGGTGCCTATACTGAAAAAATCCACTTCTTTGGCTATTGTATCTGCAGTCATGGCGGCTGATGGTATTTCCACCATTATTCCGACCTTTAGATTCCCATCGAATTCCAAATTCTCGGACCTCAATTCCGCCTTTGCCTCTTCAAGTACTTTTTTTGCCTCCCTTACCTCTGCTACCCCCGATATCATGGGAAACATTATAAGTATGTTGCCCGATGCACCAGCTCTCAGTATAGCCCTCAGCTGAGTCATGAATATGTCCTTCCTCTCAAGGCAGATCCTTATGGCCCTCCACCCCAGGAAGGGGTTCATCTCCTCAGGCAGCTTGAGATAGGGGAGCTTCTTGTCTCCCCCTATATCCAGGGTCCTTATAATGAGAGGCTTTCCCCCAAGCTTCACGGCAGCTTTCCTGTATTCCCCATATTGTTCTTCCTCGGTAGGAAGTTCATCTCTGTTCATATACAAGAATTCTGTCCTGAAAAGTCCTACTCCGTCCCCGCCGTTTATGACAACATCATCAATGTCCTCCGGGGTTCCAATATTGCCTGAGATCTCCACACTTCTTCCATCTGTTGTCACTGCCGGCAAACAGGCCGAGCCCTCAAGCTTCTCACGCATTCTTCTGTATTCCGCTATTTTTCCGGCATACTCAGTCTGCTGCTCATTACTGGGATTTATTATGACCTTGCCTTCCAGCCCGTCAATTATGATATAATCATCGTCCCTTATTCTTTCGCTTATGTCCCCCAAGCCAAGTACAGCCGGAATGCCCAGACTTCTGGCCATTATGGCAGTATGTGAGGTAGCACCTCCAATATCCGTGGTAAAACCCAGTACTAGCGCCTTGTCCATAGATGCCGTGTCAGAGGGGGTCAGATCGTGAGCCACTATTATAACCGGGCTTTCTATGCCTCTCAGATCCTTTGAGGTCAAGCCGGCGATATTCCTTATCAGTCTGCTGCTTACATCCTTGATGTCCGCAGCTCTTTCCCTCATATAAGCATCCTCAATCTGCTCGAACATGGATATATAATGATCTGCTGTCTTCTTTACGGCATATTCGGCGTTTGCCCTGTCATTTCTGATGGCTTCCCGGATAGTCCCTATAAACTCCGGATCCTCAAGCATCATCATATGTGCCTCGAATATCTGAGCTTTATCCTCATCAAGCTCAAGAGATATCTTCTCTTTAAGCGACCTAAGCTGAATCCTGCTCTGCTTCATCCCTTCCTCCAGCCTGCTGAGCTCACCGGCTACATCCTCAGAGGCAACGGTTCTCATCTCTATTCCAGCTTGTTTGTTTTTATATACATAAGCCCTCCCGGCTGCAAATCCTTCAGAACCGGCAATACCATCGTATATCAAGGATATCCCTCCATAATAATATTATCTGTCAGGCTATAGCATTCCTTTTTATTTCCAGTTTTCAAGCAGATATTTCTCTGCCTCCGTACACCAAAGTCCTTTATTTCTGCATGTTATCTCAGCTAACCTTGCAAAACGCGGATCGGTTTTGCCTTTCTTCTCAAAATCACTTATAGCAGTAAGCTCCATATCAATATGGGTATAAATAAGCTTCTTGCCCCCCGGAATTTTGGGAAGGTTCAAAACAGTATCTGCTACCGAATCCAGGCCGCCAATATGAGTAACCATTACAGCAGGATTTATGAGCCTCTTCTCCGTCAGCTTCAGGGATTCAAGGAGATCGTCGGTATTTCCTCCGGTGGTACCCATTACATGTGTTGAGCCATAATGAACGTTATAAAGGTTCAGCTCAGCTCTAAAACCTGTGTCTGTCGGTCCTGCAAAGAAATTAAGACAACCGTCCCTGGCAAGGATATTGTCACCCTGCTCAAAAACACTCTTCACAGGTGCAAATACAAATACATCATCGTATCCCTCTCCACCGGTCAGGGCTTTAAGGCAGCCTGCAGCATCCGCTGTTTTTGCAGTATTCACAAATACCAGCTCTATCCCGCATTTTTCTGCTTCTTCCCGGGTAAATATCTTCTTTGCCCTCTCTATTCTGTCATCATCTATGTCTGTAACCACCAAAAGTCCCGGTCTCCTGTCGCAGTGCAGGGCGTAGTCCACAGCCCCCAGTCCCATTGGTCCGGCCGCCGCCAGCAATGCCATCCTGCCCCCTTTAACTATCCCCATTTTATGCACGTAATCACCCATCCCTGTATGGTAATTGGCATGAAAAGCTCCGATTATACAGGACATGGGCTCTGCCAGGGACGCCTCATAATAAGCCTCACCCTCGTAATTCAACAAGCAGCCGATTTCCATTACTTCCCTGGGTATAATATTGTATGTGGCGTCTCCGCCGAAATACATATATGAGTATCCCGGAGACCACATGGTTCCCTTGTAGTTCAATGCCGGCTGCTGTGCAAATTTACTTCCTTCCTTGAATTGATCCTTCCATTTTAAGCCCACTTTTACTATATTGCCGGAAAACTCATGCCCGACAATTATCGGATTCTCCGAGACATCCTTCGGTACCCTTTTATGCTTATTCCCCAGTATGGCTGCCTTATAAGTCGACATGCATACACTATCGGAAATTATCTCAACCAGTATTTCGTCATCTTTTATCCCAGGAAGCTCAAAGGCTTCCAGCCGCAGATCTTTTTCTCCGTATAACCTGACCGCTTTTGTTTTCATTATTGAAACCTCCAAACCATCACTTCAAATTATGTATACGTACCAGCTCCTCATACCGGAGTACATCCTCAAGCTGCGGGGGTTGTGTGCCTTCCGTTGCAACATTTGCAGCACCGGCTGCAATCGAAAGGGTAACTGCCCTTTCAAAAGCATAACCTCTGTAAAGTGCAAGTGCCAGAGCCGCGACCATTGCATCCCCCGCCCCTACCGTGCTCCTAACCTCCATCGAAGGTCCTTCCGCATGAACAGCTCTATTCCACCCGACAAATACAGCTCCCTCTGCCCCAAGAGATATTGCTGCTATTTCAACACCCATATCCAGTAAGCTCTGTGACGCTTCAACAACCTTTCCGATACTGTCAAGCTTCCTTCCGAACAGCCTTTCCAGCTCACCGATATTGGGTTTTACCATATAAGGACCTGATTTTATACCTTCTCTGAGAAGCTCTCCATCCGAATCAAGCAGCACCTTCGTGCCAAGCTTTTGTGCCCGCTCCGTCCACTCCCTGTATATGCCGGAGAATACGCCGGACGGCACACTTCCGGATAAAACAAGTATACTGTCCTTGTTCAGGCCTGAAAAAACCTTCCTTTCAACAAGGCTCAGATCCTCAACAGTAACATTAAAGCCCGGTTCATTTATATCTGTATTTGTGCGGTTAACCTTATCGACCACCTTAACATTTGTTCTTGTTTCTCCTTTTATGAAAAGAAAATCATTGTCTATACCTATATGGTCAAGATAGTTTTTTATGTATTCACCATTCCCGCCTGCCAGGATCCCTGTCGCCAGGCTGCTGCCCCCCAGCGCTTTTATTGTCTTTGAGACATTGATGCCCTTTCCTCCGGCGTCAAGCCTTATTGAAGATATCCTGTTTACAGCACCGACCCTGAAATTGTCCACTTCCACAGTTTTATCTATAGCAGGGTTCATAGTTACAGTCTTTATCATCTACATTTCACCCTCTGTCAGTATTGATATGATTTCCTCCTTGGTAACTGCATTCCTGAGCTTCAGAACATTTTGCTCATCCTGACATACTAGAGCGATAGCGGAGAGTATCTCCAAGTGCTCATCATTCCTTCCCGCTATACCGATAACTATATACGCAACATTTCCTGCTCCGAAATCCACACCTCCCGGGTACTGCAAAACCACAAGCCCGGAATTTCTGATATGCTTAATATACTCTGAAGTCCCATGAGGTATGGCGATTCCATTTCCTATGTATGTAGTAATATCGTCTTCCCTTTTTTTCATGCCCCGGATATATTCCGGCTCCACGTACCCATTGTCCGCCAAAAGCCTGCCTGCCCTTTCGATAGCCTCGTACTTGCCCTCCGGCGCCATGTTCAGCAGTATGTTTTTTTCATTTAATATAATACTGTTCATCAGCTTTCCTCCCTGTTGATTATTTCTACAAGTTCATTTCGTATATCTTTTATATCTCCGAATCTCAAAACATTAATAAAGCTTTTTCCTTCCACAAGGGATGCGCTGATCTTTCCCAGCAGCTCCAATATGTAGTTGCTTTCATTCTTCCTGGCAAGCATGACCAGTATGGTATCCACATTTTCCATGGAAAAACCGGCACTTTTCATTTCTATAAAATGCTCCAGCCTGAATACTCCTACAAAAGGTACATCAATTTCTTCCGTCCGGATATGGATTAAGGCCACGTGGCTGTCCGGAATAACAACGCTTCCCTTTTCCTCCCTTATCCTTATCTGATCCTCTACTGTATTTCTTTCTGTTATCAAACCGGCTTCAGAAAGCTCCTGCACAATATTCTTAATTGTGCTTTCAATATTGTCTGTGGAAATACACCTTAGCCTGAAGTTCTTCAGCATATTGTCCGCAGCGGTGAAATCCGCTTCCGTGTCCAACCCATCATTTCCATAATCCGCTGGTACATTATTCTTCAGATTGCCACCCTCTCTGGTCTTACCTTTTATCAAGGCTCTTACCCTTTCAATATCCCTGTTTGGAAGAAATGGTGATATGACAATTATATCATTAACCGGTTTCTTATTGATCTCAACGGTGGAAAGAATTATATCATAGTCCTCCTTGAGCTTTTCATCCATTTCCCGCAAAGAACATACGCATATAGTGTCTATCTCCTGGAATTTGCTTTTAAGCTTGCCCAGCAGTATCTTTGCGGTACTGATACCGTTAGGACATATAATCAATACCCGCAGTCTGCATAAAATGCCCTGCTGCCTTTCTACGGCTGCGCCGATATGCATGGTTATATAGCCTACCTCATTGGCGGGAATAACCAGATTATATTTTGAGAATACATGCCTGCAGGCATAATCCACAGCGTCGAACAGGTCTGTATAGTATTCCTTTATCTCATGTATTATCGGATTCCTCACATCCAGGCCCATCGTCAGCCTGTAAAGGGCAGGGGTCATGTGCTGTCTGAGCCCCGTCACAATCTGACTGTCGCACTGTATTCCTATATTCAATCTCCTGCCAATCAGATTTATTATCTCATGAATCGAATCATCAAGATCAAAGCTCAGCTCCTTTGGGACCTTGTCATCCTTATATATACTGTTATCTCCCGTCAGATGGATTGCAAGATATGCAAGCTCATTATCCGGAAGTTTGATTTCATTATCATCAAGTATTCTTTGCAAATCCTTTATAAAGGAAGCTTCATTTGAAGCCAGAATATCTTTTACTATGTAATCCGGAAGCTCTATCGGCATTCCGCTCCTGCTTCTCTCAATTGCCAGGAGCATATGGATAAAAGCACTGAAATAGTCCACATCATTGGCCTTCAGCATATTGTTTTCCGAAAACAGCCTTTTCAGCATGGCTTTAACATCTGCAACCAGTTCTTTTCCGAAGGTGACACTGAAAAAAGCCTGAAGAGAGTAATCATTACTATCCTCATATAAAAATTCCAGAAGCTCGCTTATGGACTTATAGCTGTAAAGCAGCTCCGCAAAGGCATTTCTCTTATTCCAGGAGGAACCTATCACTTCCAGGCCGTAGCCTCTCCTCCTGATAAGCTTCAGATTTTTTGTCCTGAGCCAGCTTTCGATCTTATCCAGATAAAAAATCACGGTGCCTTCCACCACATTGAACTGGCAGCTGAAATACGCCGCTTTTACAGGTTCTTTGGAGAGCAGAAGCTGTGCTGTGATCAGCACCTGCCTTTGCTCCTGGGTAAGCAGCCATAAAAGCGGCACTCCATCAAAAAACTCCCGTATCATGTTGATATCCTTACGGCTTCCGTTTATACTGAGCTGTCCTCCGCTGTCAGCTATCCGCAGCCTGTGCTGCTTAAGCCAGGCATTGATAGAGGATACCTCCCTCATTATCGTGCGCTCACTGACATCTATCTGCTGAGACAGGCCCTTGGTGGTTAAAGGGCCTGTCTCAATCAGACTATTCAATATGAACTTTTGTCTAACAGTAAAGCTATCCATTCAGTTCACAACCTTATTTTTATTATGAACACCGTACTATTTCTTTAATCTGCTCAGATACTCGTCATAAGCGCTCTGTTCCAGGAAGTTCTTTATCGTCACAATCTCTGCACCGGGAGCTACCTGAGCCGCTCTGCCTGCCAGGCTTTCCTGTGTGAATATGACGTCTGTATCCGGAGGTATCTGATTGATCGCAGAATGTTTTACCTCAATATTGAGGCCTACTTCCTTTATCTTCTTCTTCAGTATGGATTCTCCCATAGCTGACGAGCCCATACCCGCCTCACAAGCAAATACAATTACTTTTGGAAGCATTGCAGCTACCGGCTTTTGCCCCTTGCTTTCAGCCTTCATCTGCGAAACCATATTTTGTGCCATATTCAAAGAGTCTGAATCCATATCTACTTCTGACTTATCCCCCTTGACTATTACGGAAGCGATAAGGAAGGATACAGCCGCGCCTACCGTAATACCAAGCAGTACCGGCAGTAAGCCCCCTTTAGGAGCCATTGCCATCTCTGCAAATATGCTTCCGGGCGAAGGTGGAGCAACAAGGCCGGCTTTGAATAATACGAAGGTAAAGTCAGCTGCTAATCCGCCGCCTATTGCTGCAAGTATGAGCAGCGGCTTCATAAGTAAATATGGGAAATATACTTCATGAATACCGCCAAGGAAATGTATAATCACTGCACCTGGGGCTGACTGCTTCGCAGCTCCCTTGCCAAAGAGACTGAATGCAAGCAGGATACCAAGTCCGGGGCCAGGATTACTCTCCAGCAGGAAGAATATTGATTTTCCCGTATCTGCAACCTGTTGAATTCCCAGAGGTCCCATTACACCGTGGTTTATTGCATTGTTAAGGAACAATACCTTCCCGGGTTCAATAACTATTGCTATAAGCGGAAGCAGTCCTGCATTTGTTACCATTGAAGCAAAGCCGCCCAATGTTGTTGAGATAGCTGTTACTATAGGCTCAGCTATAACAAAAGCAAATATGGAAAGAAGTGCTCCTAAAATGCCTGTTGAGAAGGTATCAACAAGCATTTCGAAACCTGTTGGAATCTTGCCTTCAACGAGCTTGTCAAATTTCTTTATTACCCACCCGCCTAAAGGACCCATCATCATAGCACCAAGAATCATTGGGATTGAAGCACCTACAATAATACCATAAGTTGCTATTGCGCCTACTACACCGCCTCTTACACCATGTACCAGTTTTCCACCAGTGTATCCTACAATAATCGGTATCAACCATTTGATCATCGGATCGACCATTTTTAAAAGTGTTTCATTAGGTGCCCACCCTGTCGGGATAACGAACACGGTAATAAAACCCCATGCCAAGATAACACCGATATTCGGAATAATCATTCCAGCCATAAAGCCCCCGAACTTCTGGACACTGGCTTTGATATTAGTCCCTCGATTAGTAGTGGCATATGCTTTTTCAGTACTCATAATCATACCTCCCTTTATATTTTACCTTAATAGTAACCTCAAAGGAAAGGTTTTACAATTTAAAGAAAACCAATATTGTCATCATAATCAACTGACAATTTTGATAATTCAGATATCGTAATGCTTGCAGGTGATATTTGCTAAATACATTTTTTAGATGCGTAACGCTTTTCACTAAACAGCTATATGTTTCGCACTAAAACAATTACATAAATGTGCCCTGTAACAGTATTCGTTTATAGCCGCAGGGCACAACATCAAGGTAGTACATTATTAACATTCTGGATTGTCTATAAATCAGTAATGCTAATAATGTACTTGTTCAATAGTGCGAAACATTTTCATTTATATATCCCTTGAAGAAATATTTTTATACTAAATATATTTTTTGTCGAATTATGGAAGGAATATGGATAATTATGTCGAATTATATTAATGTCAGATAATTCTATAAGTTCAAAAAATATGGGGGGGTGCTTCTATGAGATTAAGAATTCAAACCAAAATCCTTCTTGTTTCATTTATCCTTATAGCAATAACCAGTTCAGTATTGACTTTCCAGAACATTAACGAAGTGAGGAAGTCAATGTTTGGCGAAATGGAAGCTCAGGGTATCGAAATAGCAGAGAGTGTAATTGAAAAAATCACTATTTCCAATAACTTTGCAGATCAAGTGGATAAATTTATGGCAGAAAAGATTCTTCTTGCCTGTGAAGGCATAAATCAGATTCCCTTAGAAGAGATGTCCAATGAGAAGATAATAGAATTTGTTAGCAAAGATACAGTAGATGATATTTTTGTAATAGGTCCCGACCGCAAGATAACATACTCCAATGTTCTGGATTATATTGGATGGGAATATCCTCAGGGCCACCCAATGGACCCGGTTTTCAACGGCTCCAGCAGAACTTATATGGAGGCTGTCCGTGGAGACTTGATATCGGGAAAGCTGCTTAAATACGGCGGAATTTCTCTCGATAACGGGTATTTTGTTCAGATAGGTATTGATGCAGCCAGTATAGCCCGGATAAAAAACGAATTCAGTGCCGGGAAGCTGCTGAAACAAGTTGAAGAACGTGATGAAGTGCTTAAAGCATATATGATTACCACAGAGCTGACTGTTGAAGAACAAAAAAAGAAGAATGCTCTTGAGAATTACGATGATACAAAGAGAGTCCCTGTGGTCAATGCAGACATAGCTGAACTGGAAAACCGCCAGGAATATACAGATGCATTCGGGCTGGAGGTATTTAAAACCGGAATAGAGAAGAACCGTATTATAAAAGGCACAGAGGGCGGATCAGATGCTTACGAAATGCTGGTACCTTACAAGGTCGCCGATAAAGTAGCCGGGGTAATAGTTATAGATATTTCACTGGAACGGATGAATAGTATAATTTCAGAATATCTTATAAAAACAGTTGTGATTACTGCTGTGATTCTTGCAATTGCGTTGATTGTCGGCTTATTTGTAATAAAGTCGGTACTGAAGCCTCTGAGAGTATTGAGTACGCAAATCTCTTCTATTGCATCAGGGGATTTTACAGTCAAGCAGGACAGAAAAATCCTTGGCAGCAAGGATGAGCTGGGGCATATTGCCAGAGCGGTTGAAAGCATGGGAAATGAATTAGGCACTATAATAGCAGATACAAAAAACATATCGGATATAATAGAAAATAATGCAGGGCAGCTTAATGCCATAATGACTGAAACAACCCATGCGGTTGAGGAAAACTCAAAAGCGATTGAGGCACTTGCAGTGTCGGCAACCGAGCAATCTAATGAAAGTGAAAAAGTAGCAAAATGTGCAGCCGACCTGGGTGCAGCAATTGAGCAGGGGAAGCACAGCATTTCCGAAGCAAACGGTCAGGTACAGGCTGTCGAGCTTAAGAATCATGAAGGTGAGAAAATCATATTAAGCCTGGCAGAGGTTATTAAGGAGAATATTGCGAGGACAGATGATGTATCTGTCGGTATCAGTGAAGTCGAAAATACTGTCAATGCTATGAGGGAATTCATGGACAGAATCCGTTCAATATCTTCCCAGACAAATCTTCTGGCTCTTAATGCATCGATTGAAGCAGCAAGGGCAGGAGAAGCGGGCAGGGGCTTTGCTGTCGTAGCCGATGAAATCAGAAAGCTTGCCGAAGAAACAAACCAGACCACAGCCCAGGTTGAGGAGATAATCGGTCAGATCAGCAGCAAAACAAATATTGCGGCAGGCGAAATACACTCAATCAGCGAAATCAGTGAAAGGCAGAAAGATTCACTGCAAAACACATTGACTGTATTTGAAGAGATAAAGGCTGCAACAAAAAAACTGGCGGACTCAATGTCATCGGTTGTTGAAACAACAGATGCGATATCAGGAAGTAAAGATACTATCCAGGAAGCAATTAATGTCCTTATAGGCCTCACAGAAAACCTATCAGCCACCTGTCAGGAAATATCAGCCTCAACAGAAGAACAGGTTGCTTCGATACTGGAAATCAATACGCTTACAGAAAAGAACCGTGATTCTGCAAGAACATTAAAAGAAGAGCTCAAGAAATTCAAGGTATAGACTGTCAAGGGGACGGACTCTGCTGTCAGAGCAGAATCCGTCCCCTTATTTGATCTCTAATTTAACTACACTGCCTCTGTTTTTGTCACAGATCCCGACTTCTTCCTGCGGAACCTTACTGCAATGTCATCGAACACGCTGTATATGACCGGTACAATTACAAGGGTCAATATTGTTGAAGTGGTAAGCCCTCCAATAACAACCGTAGCCATAGGCGCCTGAGCTTCCGCTCCCTCTCCTATACCCAGAGCCAGCGGTATAAGACCCAATATGGTTGTCAGGGTAGTCATCAGAATAGGCCTCAGTCTTGTCGGGCCTGCCTTGAGTATTGCCTCCTGTCTTTCCATTCCCCTGCTCCTAAGGGTGTTTATATAGTCTACAAGCACTATGGCGTTATTTACAACAATACCCGCAAGCATTATGACCCCTATAAAGGCCGGAACGCTGAAGGCTCTTCGCGTAATTGCAAGTCCCAGAGCCGAACCCGTAAATGCGAGGGGCACTGAGAACATAATCGTAAAGGGATGCAGAAGCGACTCAAACTGTGCCGCCATTACCATATATACGAGGACAATTGCAAGAAGAAGCGCAAGAATCAGGCTTGAAAAGGCTTCCATCATTTGTTCCTGTTCTCCGCCGTACTTTATGGAGTATCCTGAAGGCAGCGGCATCTTATTCAGCTCTGTGCTTATTTCTCTGTTGACGCTTCCTATATCTCTGCCGAACACACCTGACGAAACAGTCACATATCTTTCCTGATCTTCACGGGTTATTGTTATCGGTCCCTCCTCTATCCTGATATCGGCAACTTCAATTAGCGGAATTTCAACTCCCAGCGGCGACATAATGCTGACACTCTTCAGCTGTGCATAGGATTTTTTTGATTCTCCATTATATCCTACTCTTACATCTATTTCATCACCACCTACCTTGTAGGTTGTCGCCACCTTTCCTTCCACTGCAGTTCTTACTGCCGATGCCACCTGTGCGGTGCCGAGGCCGTAATATGAAGCCTTGTCCCTGTTGACATATATCTGGGCTTCCGGTCTTCCTTCAGAAATACTTGTTTTGACCTGCCTCGTACCCTCAATCTTACTGATTTTTTCTTCAACGCTGCCTGCTATTTCAGAAAGCTTATCCAGGTCAGGCCCTGATATTGCGATAGAAATCGGAGAACCTCCTCCTCCTCCAAAGGTAGAACTTACTTCATTCACGTTTATTTTAGCTCCAGGGATCAGACTCACCTGCCTTCTCAGCTCATCCACAATCCGGGCAGTACTTTTTTCCCTCTCCTTTAAAGGCTTAAGGGTAACGTTCATATTCGCCCTGTTTGACTGCCCTCCCTGTGCTCCCATGTCATTTCCCGACGAGCCTATCGAAGCGAATACCTTTTGAATTTCAGGCACTTTTGAAAGCTGCTCCTCGACCTTCAGAGTGATCTCATTGGTATTCTCAAGCAAAGCACCCTGAGGAAGCTCTATGTCAACTGTAAACTGTCCCTGATCCATTGCAGGGAAAAATTCTGCACCCACAAAAGGAATCAAAAACAGACTTCCGATAAAAATCAATACCACTGTAATAACCGTTCTCCTCCTGTGAGCCAGAACCCAGCTAAGAATCCTTCTGTAGAAATTGTCCACGGCTGTCAGGCCGTCATCCCATTTATCAAATATTCTGTTCAGTTTTTCGTTTCCGGACGCTTCATGATACTTTACCAGCTTCAGGAACTTGGAACTGAGCATGGGTATCAGCGTCAACGACACCACCAGGGATGCAATCAGCGAAAAGGTTACTGCAAGAGCCATCTGCTTGAAGATTTCTGCAGCTATTCCCTCTGTGAATACTATTGGAAGGAATACGACGACGGTTGTCAGTGTTGAGGCAAGTACTGCCGAACCGACTTCCTGAGTCCCCAACAAAGCGGCTTCCACCCTGCTATGGCCGTCATTCCTGTAACGGTATATATTCTCCAGAACAACTATGGCGTTGTCAACCAGCATACCTACCCCAAGGGCCAGCCCCCCCAGAGATACAAGGTTCAGAGTTAATCCCGAAAAATATATCAGAACAAAGGTAGCTATTATTGAAATAGGTATGGCTGTCCCTATGATCAGTGTTGTCCTGATGTTCTTAAGGAATACAAACAGTACCAGTACGGCAAGTATAGCTCCAACAACGGCATTTTTGGTAACGTTGTTTATTGAAGTCTCTATGTACTGTGCCTGATCGAAAACCAGATCGATTTTTATACCGGAATTCTCATCCAATATGCTTCCAATCTCTTTTTTTACCAGATTGACCACTTTTACGGTATTGGAATTTGTCTGCTTCTGAACTACAAGCCCAATGCCGTTTTTACCGTTCATCCTGTTATACGTATTGGTATCCTTATAGCCTTCCCTTAACTCCGCCATATCGCGCAGATAAACAACTGCACCTGTGGGAAGGATAATAGGGATATTCCTGATCTGATCAAGGCTTTTAAATTCTCCCGTACTCCTGATCAGCAGGTTTTTATCCCCATACTCCACTGTTCCGCCTGGCTGGTTCAGATTTTCCGATTGAAGCGCATTGATTATACTATTGAAGGATAGTCCATAACCGGACATTTTTCTCGAATCAATATTAACCTTGATCTCTTTTGTCTTCCCCCCGTAGATTTCTACTGATGCAATTCCGTCAAGCTTTTCAATTTCCGGCTTGATCTTATCCTCAACAAACTTCTTGAGCTCAGCCTCATCCTTTCCGCCCGTCACTCCCATAACCACCGCCGGGATCATGCTCGGATCCATTTTAATAACCATCGGAGCTTCAACTTCATCAGGCATAAATCCCTTAACAAGGTCTATCTTCTCCCTCATCTGCAAGGTTGCGAAGTTCATGTCCGTCCCTGAGTTGAACTCCGCAATAACAACGGACTGGCCTTCAGAGGACTGGGATTGTATCGTCTTTATATTGTTTACCGTAGCGACCGCACTTTCTATGTTCTTAGATACTATGCTTTCTATTTCCTGGGATCCGACTCCCGGATAGCTTGTCAATACTATTGCTATCGGAAAATCTATATTCGGCATCAGGTCTATGGGAAGCCTCATAAGGGATACTCCACCCAAAACCAGAATCATAAGTACGCACATAAAAACCGTTACAGGCCGCCGTACTGATATTTCATGCAATCTCATACATACACCCCTACTCTGCAGTAACTGTAACTTTGGAGCCGTCCATAATCATATCCTGGCCCCTGACTATTACAGCTTCATTCTCTGAAAGTCCTTTTGTTATCACAATAAGCTTGTCGTCAAACAGGCCTGTTGACACTTCCCGCTTTTCTGCACTATCACCCTTCAAAACATACACAAATCTCTTTTCACCCTCATCCAATACTGCAGAGATTGGAACTGCAACGGTATTCTGCGCCTTATCCAGCGTCAGCCTGATTTCTGCAAACATACCGCCCTTAAGAAGCCCTCCCTCATTTGCTATTCTTATTCTTACGGGATAGCTCTGGGTTTTTGCATCCGCAGCCGGGGCAATATTGATGATCTCTCCAGTAAGCACTTTATCTCCCGCAGCGTTGATTACTGCTTCAACCTTATCACCGAGCATGATTTTATTCACCATATCTTCTGTTGCATTTATATCAATCAAGACAGAGGATAAATCTATTACACTCATTGCAATACTTGTGCTTCCGACAAGCTCGCCAACCTCAATATTCCTTGAGGCAATTACTCCGTTTATGGGAGATTTCACAACAGTATTATCCAGCTGTGATTGTGCCATCTCAAGAGCTGCTGCTGCCTGATTCACCTGAGCCTGCATTGAAGCGGCATTTTCCGGGTTTACCTTTGTTACTGCAAGCTCATAATTTGCTTTTGCCGAATCATGTTGCTGCACGGCAAGCCCTAACTGGGTCTCAGCCTGCTCCATACCCGACTTTGATACGGCGCCTGATTCAAAAAGCTGCTTTGTTCTCTCATAGGAGAGTTTCGCATTGTTGTAGTTAATCTCTGCAGTAGCCAGTGCCGCCTTAAGCTGCTTCTCCTGCAGTTCGGCAGCCTCTCCCGTTACCTTTGCAAGCCCTGAATTTGCCATATCAAGTCCTGCCTGGGCTTGTTTTACCTGAAGCCTTGCATCCCTATCCTCAAGGGTAAACAGAATATCCCCGGCATTAACACTTTGTCCGATGTCATAATTAACACTGCTCACTTTTCCCGGCATCTTCGGAATTATATTAATCTCCTGCAGAGGCTTTAGCTTTCCGTTTAAAGCTACTGTTGAACTGACATCTGTTTTTACTGTTTTTTCAACACTTACTGCCACAGCGGCATCAGAAACTACATTTACAGGGCCGGCAGCCCTGCCTCTTGCAAAATTCAGAGCGGCAATCCCAAGTAAAGCCACTGCTGCCAGAACTATTATCACTTTTACATACCTTTTTCTCACAATTTAATCCCCCAAATCCGATAGTTTATAATTTTCTTTGATTTCAAAGACTTAGTATATTCCGGGCAAGTCTTTCCGTAATGCCGAAATAACTGTCAATCTCTTCGTCACTTAAATTTGAAAAGACCTTCTCGAATAACCTGATCCTGTTTTCGTCAATGTACTTTAAAAACTTTTCCCCCTCCTCCGTAAGCTTCATAAAGACAACTCTTCTGTCCTCCTCACTCCTGTGCCTTATTACCAGGCCAGTATCGCACAGCTTGTCAACCAGGCTTGTTACAGCGCTGAGTGTAATTCCAAGATGATTTGCCATTTCCGTGACTTTGCAGCTGCCTTTGCACCTTATATACGTAAGAAGGTATATATGCGACATGGAAAGAGCCGGTTTTATATTCACGAGAATTCTATCTGAAAGCCTCTTATGTAAATCAATAGTAAGTTTCTCAATCATCTCAATTTTTTGTCTGATTTCCAACAGTACACCTCCTTAATTATTAAGTCGCTTAAATATAAAACATTTTAATTATAATTCATTGATTTACCAATTACAATAGGTCTATGTAATATTTTCCTGAAAAATTAATATAATCTACCGAAATATTCTTTAAGGGGGATTATATAGTGGGCGTGGAGACAGTCAGCTTTTCTTATGAAGGTGATGGAGTATTCAATAATACCCAATATGTGATAAAAGCAAGACAAAAGGATTTATTCTCAAAAGTCGAAGTGGTTGTTGAGGATTTTAATGATACCAGACAGAGGTTCGGAAGGGAATTTGACAATATATTCGAATTCTTTGAGTGGCTCAAGAACAGATAATATTGGAAGGATATGAAAAGGTACCCGGAAAAGCAGTCCTTACTACCTATCCGGATACCTCCTTTTTTATTATGTATTTAGTTTGTCCCAGAGGGACTATTCATACAGTTCTTGTTATTAGTAAGCTATCTGTACCGGGAGAGTGATCTCTATACGGTTTTCATAAGCTTTCTTAAGAGCACCTACGAAATCGCCGTGTGCATCTTTTAGGCTCATTGTTGCTCCTGATACTACATCAGCAAGCACTGCCTTTTCTTCTGCAGTCAATTTCTCATATTTTGCCCTATCTTCCGGCTTTGTTGTTTCTGTAGGAACCTTCAGGGGGCGGAAATTTGAATCAGAAGTGTTCTTTGCAACCCACTGTTCCAGCTCAGCAATAGTCTTTCCCTTGAAGAAATTCTGATAGTGATCAGTCTGCTTATACCAGTCATTAGCAGGGTTCATCCCGTAGTTGTCTCCGCGTTCACGCTTTGTCTTCCAGCCTGTAACTTCAGCTGCTATAGTCTCGTCTGTATTTTTTGACTTGCCGATAACTTTACCCTCTTCCTTGTGCTCCGATACATTGTAGCCTGGTGTTCCCGGCCATCCGGAGAAATGAGGCATGCTTGCACCGTCATAGTTAGGAGTGGAAATTTCCAGAGCATCAAAGTATGAATTGAGGACTTTTCCATTCTGATCAAATAATGCGTCTACCATTACAACAGTCATGGTATAAACCTGAACTCCATTTGCATCTTTTCCAGGCCCTACACGGAATACCGGAACTTGAGCAAACCCCTGGTAAACCTTGGCCGGAGCTGCAAAACTGCTGGCATCCCCTACAACGGACAGCGCCATTATCAGAACCAGAACAACTGATAACACCTTGAGTTTTTTCATGATAATCCCCCTTTATTATTTTGTTTTTGTATAATAATTATCATTCTATTTACATTATAAGTCCTTGTTAATTATTAGTCAACCATATTTACCCAATATTTGATAAAGTATTATCATTCTCCATAACTAATTATAATCATCATTAATATGCTAATATTGTATATAACTTCTGTGTTATAATAATATTACAATTTTTGTATAATACTTTTCCTGGAGGTATAAACATGCAGTATATAAAGAATGAAAGTACAAACCCATATTTCAATCTGGCTTTGGAAGAATACCTGTTCAACCTGGATGACAATAACAACTACGTACTTCTCTGGCAAAACGAGCCTACTATTGTCATAGGAAAAAACCAGAATACGGCAGAAGAAATAAACAGTGAATACGTAAAAGAAAAGGGTATCCATGTTGTAAGGAGAATAACCGGAGGAGGCGCAGTCTATCATGACCTGGGCAACCTCAACTTTACCTTCATAAACAAGGGAACGGAAAAGAAGGAATTTGATTTCAAAAAGTTCACCATGCCTATAGTAAGAGCTCTTGAGAGGTTAGGCGTCAAGGCAGAGCTTTCAGGCAGAAACGACATCACTATCGACCGGAAGAAGTTTTCCGGCAATGCCCAGTATGTAAAGCTAGGAAAGGTCCTGCATCATGGGACCCTGCTTTTCAATTCCAGGATGGAGGAACTGACGAAAGCATTGAAGGTATCGGAGGATAAATTTCAATCAAAAGGTATTAAGTCAGTAAGATCCCGGGTTACAAATATTGCAGATCACCTCCCCATCAATATCACTGTTTCAGAATTTAAAGAGCTTCTCTTGAAATATATGTTCGATGAGGCTAATGAATTAATTGAAGGTAAGCTTTCACAGAGCGACCTTGATGAGATCGATTCCCTTATGAATGGCAAATATATGAGCTGGGACTGGAACTACGGCATTTCTCCCGAGTTCAACGTCAGGCAGGGAAAGAGATTCGAGAATGGTAAAATTGAAGTATTGATCAATGTAAAGCAAGGTATTGTGCAAAGCATCAAGTTCTACGGTGATTTCTTCGGCAGTGGGAATCTGGATGAAGCCGAAGCTTTATTGACAGGAAAACGCTACGATGAGGAAGAAATAAGAAGCGCCCTTGCACAAATAAATGTAAGTGACTATTTTAAGGGTATAACAGAAGATGAATTGCTTAGCTGTATAATATGAAAAATGCGACATTAGGCTGCGAGGAAAGCTGTGTATTCCTTACGGGTCCAGAAACGGTTAACACGGTTCCGTTCCTGCCCTGTTAAGGAATACCCCGACTCCCCGCAGCCCCGCAGCCCCGAAACCTAGCAGCCTGCGCCCATGGGGCGCATTTTTCTACATATTCTCATAATAAATGAAAATAATAAGAATAGTAATTCATTATTTGAATATAGGAGAAATGATATGAGTAACGTTCATAATAACAGTAATGATCCTGAGAATTATAAAATGCCTTTATGGTTTTTAAGGACCAGGCATGCAATCTATTATATCCTTGGCATCATCGAGGTACTGCTTGGATTCCGGTTTGTTTTCAAGCTTCTCGGCGCCAATCCGCAGAACGGATTTGTTGCTTTCCTTTACTCCATATCAGGTATTTTTGCAGCGCCCTTTTCCGGAATATTCGATCCGTTTGTGACCTCCGGACTTGCTGCTAAGTCTGTTCTGGAGCCTGCTGTCATAATCGGAATGGCTGTCTATGCAGTGGCAGCCTGGGCTCTGGTAGGCCTTATAAAACTGAAGGTCACCAGATAAGGGTATTAAGTTGTATAAAAGCACTGCATTCTTATGGAATACAGTGCTTTTATACAACTCACAATATTATTATATCAACCCGGACAGTATCAGCAGTCTTCGCACAATTGCCGCGGATTCAGCTCTTGTGATTGTATCCTTGGGCGCAATACGCTCACCGGCTCTGCCAAATATGATACCTGCCTTTATGCAGGCCGCTGCCGGGTCTTTTGAAAAGCCTGACAGCTCCTCTGCATCACA
>Ga0196971_1000771_pt1 | contig 19101 bp, 21 predicted proteins | sample S1v_1013CmetaG_FD_148660 | JGI IMG/M metagenome (GOLD analysis project Ga0196971, IMG submission 148660) | Soil microbial communities from Anza Borrego desert, Southern California, United States - S1+v_10-13C | ecosystem: Environmental > Terrestrial > Soil > Desert | place: USA: California... | reverse complement strand
ATTTCAGAAGAAAAGTTTGCACTCCATAAGCAAACTGTTGACACTGAAACCATGCTTGCAGCAAGCACGATGGAAAGTCTCAAGTCAAATCTTGAGGCGGCACTCATGCTCAAGCAACAGCGCGAGATCGATCTTTCCGCGGCGCGAGATGCCATGGCGGGCGCCGAGCAGGAGCTGCAGGCGCTAGAGCGTACGCGCATGCAGACTGAGCAGCAACTGCATCCTTTGCGTGACAAGCTGGAGCAATCACGGCTGCAGGAGCAGGAAGCACGCCTGCATTTCGAGCAATGCCACACTTCACTGAGGGAAACAGGGCTGGAAGAAGCTGCTCTTGCGCAAGACCTGCAGCCTTCCGTCAAGGCTGGCGACCTGCAGCGCAGCATCGAGAATACCAATGCCCAGATCGAGGAACTCGGTCCGGTCAATCTCGCTGCCATTCACGAGCTCACCAGCGAACGCGAACGCAAGATTTATCTCGACAGCCAAGCCGCGGACCTGGAGGAAGCCGTTATGACACTGGAAGATGCCATACGCCGCATAGACCGCGAAACGCGCAGCCGCCTGCAGCAGACTTTTGAAGAAGTAAATCGCAATTTCGGCGAATTGTTCTCTGTCTTGTTCGGGGGCGGCCAGGCGCGGCTGGAACTGCTGGGTGAGGAAATCCTCGATACCGGCATGCAGGTTTTTGCCCAGCCTCCCGGCAAGAAGAACAGCTCAATTCACCTGCTATCCGGAGGTGAGAAGGCCCTGACTGCGCTGGCATTGGTGTTTGCCATGTTCCGGCTCAACCCGGCGCCGTTCTGCCTCATGGACGAGGTGGATGCGCCGTTGGACGACAGCAATACCGAACGCTTTTGCAACATGGTCAGGAAAATGTCGGAGCGCACGCAGTTTTTATTTGTGAGCCATAATAAAATAACCATGGAAATCGCCCAGCAGCTCGTGGGCGTCACCATGCAGGAGTCCGGCGTTTCGCGTATTGTCGAGGTTGACATCGAAGCCGCCATGCAAATGCACAGCGAAGCTCTGGCTTGATGTGCTTAATCATTTCCGGTGTCACACCGGCAACAATCGGGATGAATGAATAATGACTGATCTCCAGATGGCCCTGGTAGCACTGGGTGCGATCATCATCGTGGGCGTGATTTTTTTCAATTGGTGGCAGGAACGCAGCCTGAGCAGGGAAGTATCCCAGCCATTTACCGAGACCAAACGCGACCCGTTACTTGATGATGGTGAGTTCCGCATTGACCTCAACGCCATCCCTGAGGAGAAACTGGAGAGAGCGAGGCCAGTGCCGGCGTTTGTGCAATCTGTGCCGGAACCGGCAACAGTCGAGCCTCTAGGCTATGACATTCCATCATCCATCCAGAATCATCCAAGCTATACCGGCGCCGTGGGCGATGCCGCATCGGCCGTGGCTGAATTCGAAGATGACATGGCGATGCCGGTCGAAGAGGTGGATGCCCAGGCACTGCGGGAAGCTTACATGCACGAAAATCCCGCCGATGATATTGCAGCGGCTACCAGCGAAGAACTCATGGAAGAAGCCGGGCTGGATGCGGATGTGGAAGAAGATCCCGAACCAAAAGCTGCTGCACCTGAAGAAGTTGCATTACCGCAGGAAATCAGCACGCAAATTGACATGATCGCCACGCTGCAACTTAAGTCGCCAGCCACAGGTGCGCGCATTCGCGAATTCCTGCTGACCCTGACCGACCTCGACAAATCTGTTTATGGCTACGGCCTGGCGTCCGACGGCTGGCATATGCTGACACGCGAGGAGGAGGGTGCAGGATTCGGCAAGGTGCTCTGCAGCCTGCAGCTCGTGGACAGATCGGGCGCAGCAACGCGTGACGCAATCAAGCGATTCCAGCAGGCCATCGCCGAGATGGCTCAGGCGCTGCAGGCTACGGTTGAATGGCAGGGCGATAATGATGCCCTGGGGTACGCGGTCGAACTGGATCGTTTCTGCGTAGAGGTGGACAAGCTGGTAGGCTTTCATCTGGCGCACGGCGAGAATGGTCCATTCACCGGCACCAAGCTGCGCGGCATGGCAGAGGCAGCCGGCATGACATTGCACAGCGACGGCGCCTTTTACTACCAGGCTGAAAGCGGCCAGCAGCAATACGCGATGGTTAGCCCGGATGGCACGCCTTTTACTGCTGAAACCCTGCGTACCGCGTTTGTGACCGGCGTGACCTTCCAGCTGGACATTCCGCATGTCACCAACTGCACCGAGGTATTCAACCACATGGTGCTTACGGCAAGGAAAATGGCCACCAGCCTGGGCGGGCAGCTGGTGGATGCCAATCAGAAACCCTTGGGCGAAGTGCAGCTGGAGAAGATTCGCCAGGAGCTCAAGACCATTCACGCCAAGATGGTGGCACGTGGCATCATCCCAGGCAGCCTGATCGCTCACCGGCTTTTCTCCTGAAGGCTGTATGGCAGGCAATGAGAGGTCAGAAGAGCAGGGCTCGTTATTCGATGAGCCAAGCGCAAAGGAGCCTGGCGCAGGCAGCAATCCCGCTGAACAGATAGCTGCACTGCGCGAGGAAATACGCCGCCATGACTACCTGTATTACGTCATGGATGCGCCGGAAGTACCCGATAGCGAATATGACAAGCTGTTCCGCGAGCTGCAGCGGCTTGAGCAGGAAAACCCCGACCTCATCACTCCGGACTCGCCAACGCAGCGGGTCGGCGGCAAACCACTCAAGGCCTTTGCAAGCGTCACCCATCGTGTGGCCATGCTGTCGCTCAACAATGCGTTTGAGGAAGCTGAAGTGGCTGCCTTTGACCGCCGCGTGCGGGATAGCCTGGGGCAGAAAAGCATTGAATACGCAGTCGAGCCGAAATTCGACGGCCTGGCCGTTACACTGACCTACGAAGATGGCCTGCTGGTGCAAGGTGCCACCCGCGGTGACGGTTATACCGGTGAAGATGTCACCAACAACCTGCGCACCATACGCGCCATCCCGGCCCGCTTGCATATAGACAAGCCCCCCAGGCTGCTTGAGGTGCGCGGCGAAGTTTTCATGCTCAAGCGCGATTTCGAACGGCTTAATCAGGAGCAACAGGCACGTGGTGACAAGACATTTGCCAACCCGCGTAATGCAGCCGCAGGCAGCCTGCGCCAATTGGATCCGAATATCACCATCAAACGGCCATTATCCTTTTATGCCTATGGCATCGGCGCTGCGGAGGGTATTCCGCAATTAGCCACGCACAGCGCTTCACTGGATTACCTGGCCGGATTGCATCTTCCTGTCACCCGGGAACGCGATGTCGTGCAGGATATACAAGGTCTTATGGGTTATTACACAGGCATAGGCGCCAAACGCGAATTGCTGCCTTTCGATATCGATGGCGTGGTTTACAAGGTCAATGCCTTCGTGCAGCAAACCGAGCTTGGATTTGTCTCGCGCGCGCCGCGCTGGGCGATCGCGCACAAATTTCCCGCACAGGAAGCACTGACCGAAGTTCTCGACATCGACGTCCAGGTGGGTCGTACCGGGGCCATCACGCCGGTGGCGCGGTTGAAACCTGTCTTTGTCGGCGGCGTGACGGTGACCAATGCGACACTGCACAATGAGGATGAAGTGCGCCGCAAGGATGTGCACGTGGGGGATACCGTTACTGTGCGCCGCGCAGGCGACGTGATTCCAGAGATCGTCAACGTGCTCGTCGAAAGACGTCCTGCCAACGCGCGCGCCTTTGTCATGCCTGCTACCTGCCCGGTTTGCGGCTCGCATGTCGTGCGACTGGAGGACGAGGCGGTTGCACGCTGCAGCGGCGAGCTGTTCTGCCCGGCCCAACGCAAGCAGGCTATTCTGCACTTTGCCTCGCGCCGCGCCATGGATATAGAAGGCTTGGGCGAAAAGCTGGTGGATCAGCTGGTAGACGGGGATTTCGTGCACCACCTTGCCGATATCTACAAGCTCGATCTGGATGCCTTGTCCAACCTCGATCGCATGGCGGAGAAATCCGCACAAAACATCCTGGATGCCTTAGAGAAAAGCAAGAGCACGACCTTGCAACGCTTCATTTATGCCCTCGGCATCCGCAATGTGGGAGAGGCGACGGCCAAGGATCTGGCGCGCCATTTCGGCAATTTGGAGGCCTTGCAGAATGCAGATGCTGAAGCATTGCAGCTGGTTCCCGACGTTGGGCCTATCGTGGCTGAATCCATTTACGAGTTTTTCCGTGAAGCGCACAACCAGGAAATCATCGCCAAGCTCATCGATGCCGGCATCCAGTGGCAGGAAACGACGGGCAGAATCACCAGCGCAGGCCCGCTCACAGGCAAGACCCTGGTACTGACGGGTACGTTACCGAATATGTCGCGCGATGAAGCCAAGGAGCTCATTGAGGCTGCGGGCGGCAAGGTCAGCGGCAGTGTTTCCAAGAAGACCGATTACGTGGTGGCCGGCAGTGAAGCCGGCAGCAAGCTGGATAAGGCGCAGGAGCTTGGCGTGACTATCCTCGACGAAGACGGATTGAGAGGGTTGCTGGCATCATGAATGAGCTGCTGAATGAAGTAACACTGATTGCGCGCACCGCGGGTGAGGCCATCATGGAGGTCTACCGGGGCCATATCGAGGTGGAACGCAAGGAGGATGATTCGCCGCTGACGGTCGCTGACCTGGCAGCGAATCATGTCATCCAGTCCAATCTCAAAAAGCTCACGCCTAACCTTCCCATTATTTCCGAAGAATCGGCTTCTATCGACTACAGTATCCGTTCCGGTTGGCGCCAATACTGGCTCGTGGATCCGCTCGACGGCACCCGCGAATTCATCAAGCGCAACGACGAATTCACGGTGAATATCGCACTCATCGAAGATGGGAAACCGGTGCTGGGTGTGGTGTATGCCCCGGCACTGGGACTCATGTACAGCGGCAGTGCTGAAACCGGCGCCATCAAGCAGCAGGGGACGGCAGCACCTACCGTCATCCGTGCACGCCCGCTCGATACTGCTCAACCTGTAGTGGCGGGCAGCCGTTCCCATGCGGGGGAGAAGTTGGAAGCATTTCTTCAGCAGGTGGAGACGAGACTTGGGCCACCCAAGCTCCTGTCATTGGGTAGTTCGCTCAAGATCTGCCTGGTGGCGGAGGGTGAGGCGGATGTATACCCGCGTCTGGGACCGACCTCCGAATGGGATACCGCTGCGGCCCAGGCGGTGCTTGAATGCGCGGGCGGCAGCATCGTGGATACCCAAGGCCGGCCGCTGCGTTATAACACCAAGGATTCGCTACTGAACCCCGAATTTTTTGCCTGCGGCATTGCGCCGCCGGCCTGGCAGCATTATCTGAATGGAAGCGGAGAAACTTCATGAAGAAGAAATCGTTTTATGCCGCCATCGTAATGATGGCTCTATCGTCTACGGCTGGAGCCCAAGGGCAAGGCGTTGACGCATGTTATGCGTCGCTTGGAAACGGCCAGGCAAGTGATGCGCTGGCCCAGGCAGACAAGGTATTGGGCTCGGAGGCGAATAATCGTGAAGCCCTGCTGTGCAAAGGGCGCGCGCACGTAGAGCTGAAGCAGTACGACAATGGTATTGCTGCGTTACAGGCGGCCGACAAGCTGTCTGCAAAACCGGCTGATCATGTGATTGCACTACTAATGATCGGCAATGTGCAGAAAGAGGCGGGCAAACGGGCAGAAGCTGTCACCACTTATAACGATGCATTAACCACGGCTAAAGAAAGAAATGACAAAACGCTGCAAAGACTTGCGCTGAATGTCATGGGTGAGGCCGAAGTTGAAGCAGGAGAGACTCAAACAGGGCTGCAGCATTACCTGCAGGCTGCCGATCTGGCAGCCAATGACAACGAGCGCGCCGAGAATTATGGCCAAATCGCTTCAACCCACAGCAAGCTGGGCAATCATGAGCAGGCAATCGAATACCAGGTCAAGGCCATGCTTATGCAGGAGCGATCAGGCGAACCGGATGATTATGCGCATGCCGGGCTGGAGCTGGGCCGTTACTACATCGCCGCCAAGGACTACAGCCGCGCGGAGAAATCCATAGGCAAGATTCTCAAGTTCGCACAGGACAATGGCAGCGCCTATTGGGAAGCGAGATCCAATTATTACCTTGGGCTAAACAAGGCGGGGCAGGGGGATATAGCGGCTGCACGTACCTTGTTGCTGGATGCCCATCACAACGCCAGACGAATTGGCGCCACCACACTCGCGGGTGAAATCGGCGAAGCCACGCTCAAACTGCCAGCGCAATAACTTTTCAGCAAACTGTTGTCATAGGCTGTAAGGTTTGCAGGAATCGCCCGACTAATCGGCAACTGCAGCAATTACAGGAGACGGCAACATGTTGATTCGCAGAAAACCCGATGTTCTCCCTTCCGAAATCACTTCGCATGAGGTGTATCAGGATCGCCGGCAATTCCTCAAGGCAGCGGGTTTCGGTCTTGCGACCTCTGCAGCCATCAGCACTGGATTGATCTCCTTGCCCGTCCAGGCTGCAACCGACATCAAGCATGGCCAGAAAATCGCCGGTTTCCGCAAGACCGCTTTCGGCGCTGACGAAAAGCTTACGCCATTCGACGATGTCGCCAGCTACAACAATTTCTACGAGTTCGGCACCAGCAAGGGCGATCCCGCTCAGCACGCCGGGTCGCTCAAGCCGCGTCCATGGACGGTGAGCATAGAAGGCGCGGTCAAGAAATCCAAAACCATCTCCATTGAAGACATTTTCAAGCTGGCCCCGCTGGAAGAGCGCATCTATCGCATGCGCTGCGTGGAGGGCTGGTCCATGGTGATTCCCTGGGTGGGCTTTTCGTTGTCCAGACTCATCAATTGGGCCGAGCCCACCGGCAACGCAAAATATGTGGAATTTGTGACGCTGGCTGACCCCATGCAAATGCCCGGCGTGCGTGTACCCATCCTTGACTGGCCCTATGTGGAAGGCCTGCGCATGGATGAAGCCATGCATCCGCTGACCATCATGGCGGTTGGACTGTATGGCGAAGTATTGCCAAACCAGAACGGCGCGCCCATGCGCCTCGTTGTGCCGTGGAAATATGGCTTCAAGGGTGGCAAGTCCATCGTGAAAATCCGGTTTACCGACAAGATGCCGCAATCCACCTGGATGAAGGCCGCTCCGGAAGAGTACGGCTTTTACGCGAACGTGAATCCGGATGTGCCACATCCACGCTGGAGCCAGAAGACTGAACGCCGCATAGGCAGCGGCCTGTTTTCGCCTCGCATCAAGACGCAGCCATTCAATGGCTATGCGGATCAGGTGGCCCAGCTGTATGCCGGCATGGATTTGCGCCGGAATTTTTGATGCGGCCTGACAAGCAACAGATAGCGCGGATCAAGGCCGCATTGTTTGTCCTCGCGCTCGTGCCCTTGGCCCGACTATTCTGGCTGGGCTTCACTGACAACCTCAGTGCCAATCCTGTGGAGTTCGTCGAGCGCTCCACGGGCACCTGGGCACTCGTCTGCCTGCTGGTAACCCTGAGCATGACACCCATTCGTTTGCTGACCGGCATGACCTGGCAGATTCAATTGCGACGCATGACAGGGTTGTTCATGTATTTCTACGCCTGCCTGCATTTCGCAACCTACATCTGGCTCGATCACTGGTTTTTCTGGGATGAAATCACCGCAGACATCATCAAGCATCCCTACGTGCTTGTCGGTTTCACTGCCTTTGTGCTGGCCACACCGCTAGCCATCACCTCTAATCGGGCCATGATGCTGAAGCTGGGCGCCAATTGGAAAAAACTGCACATGCTGGTGTACCCCATAGCCATCCTTGCCGTTCTGCATTTCTGGTGGCTGGTGAAAAAGGACATCCGCGAGCCCTCGCTGTATGCGCTGGTTCTGTCCGTGCTGCTGGGTATACGGATTTATTACAAAAGGACTCAAAGCAGGGCGCATAAACCGGCCTCAAAAGCTCAGCTAAACCAACAACATTAAGGGATTCTGACGATGCCGATAGCCATCCGCTACTATCTGTGTGCCACACATGTGCTTGAGCGCCTCGCGCCCATCATCCCGCCGCTCGCCCTGCGTCTGATATTGGCCTGGGAATTTGGTGAGGCTGGCTACCAGAAGCTGATTGGCGATAACTGGTTTGCAGACCTCACCTTTCCTTTTCCTTTCAACCTGCTGCCTTCTGACATCAGCTGGGGAATGGCGACTTTCTTCGAACTGGCAGGGGCAATGGCCCTGGTGCTTGGTCTGGCAACGCGATTCTTTACGCTGTCTCTGATGATTCTCACCGTGGTTGCCATTACTTCGGTGCACTGGCCAGAACATTGGGACACTTTTGGTGAACTATTGAAGGGCTACCGGATTATTGACGAGGACGGCGACGGTTTTGGCAATTACAAACTGCCACTGATCTATCTCGTCATGTTCCTGCCATTGCTATTTGGCGGTGCAGGTAAATCAAGTCTGGATTACATGCTAAGGAAGAAATTTATTATTTAATGTTCAAATGGTTGAGGTTGATTGTTAATGTCGTAAATAAATTCTTGGCCTCAATTAAAATTGCGAGACATGGATGTTTCCGCCAGAATGCCCCCTTTGACAATAGCCGCAAACGTGGAATAACTGAAGGAGGGCGCGATGCAATACCAAATTGATATTTTTCTTTCATCACTCAACCAGTTCTGGGGACAGGTCGTAACATTCTTCCCAAAGCTGCTGGCGGTAGTCGTCATTCTCGTATTTGGATGGATTTGCGCCAAAGCCGCCTGTATTGGTGTTAAACGCCTTCTTCAATTTGCCCAGTTCGATAAATTCGCCGACAGATCCGGCATCGAGGCTTTCCTTAAGTACGGCGATTTCGACCTCACGCTGAGCGGCATTATCAGCGAAGTCGTCTACTGGCTCGTCATCCTGCTGTTCGTCATCACTGGCGCCAATACGCTGGGCCTGAGCGAAGTCGCCCAAATGCTCAACCAGCTGGCGAATTACCTGCCGAAGATCATCGTTGCGATCCTGATTCTGATTTTCGGTACGCTGCTGGCACGCTTTGTTAACCGGCTGGTATTCGCATGGCTGCACAGCATCAAGGTAGATAACGCCTTGGCGGTCAGCACTTCGGCTGAATACGGCATCCAGATTTTTGCGCTATTCGTCGCGCTGGAGCAGCTCGATATCGGCACGCAATTGCTCACGGCGCTTTTCGTAATTGTCTTCGGCGCCATCTTTCTGGCCCTGGCGATTGCATTTGGATTGGGCGGCAAGGAATGGGCTGCCAGGAAGATCGAAAATATGGAAGCCAAGCACAAGAAATGACGAAAGGGGGCTTACCCCTCAATTCTGCTAGGTAGGCAAGATAGGGTTTCTGATTCATCCTACACATACCCAATGCAGTAACTCCCCTAAAACGAGCCATCCGGCTCGTTTTTTTTGGCCTGATAGTTTTGCAGCTCATCCAGATGCTCCGCAAATCTCTACTAGCCCTCATCCCATTGATGTACCAACCTGGAAGCCGAAGCGCAGCTCTTGCAACGCGATTTGAGCGATTATTTCAACTGGGGGTATATCTCTGACTATCAGGCTTTCATATTTTTACAGCGGCCGGGTTTATTAACGTGCGAACTTACAAGGAGTAGCACAGCCTGAACCCTTGGGGGGATATGTCCTCAACCATACATATTGATTTACATGATTTTACATAATATACATTATGCGAAGTTGTTCGCAGGAACTGTTTTCAGCCGGCAGGCTAATCATGTCTTCGCGGTTCTTACCCGCCGCTCAAAGCCTGGATAATGACAACCTCATCAGCAGGTCGTATTGCCTGATATAAATTGTTGACAGATACGCCGCTGACGAAAATGCGCATATGACGGCGCACCCTCTGTTGCTCATCAATGATGCGAAAACGGATTCCGGGATATTGCCGGTCCAAATCGTGCAGCACTTCGTCAAGCGTCGAGCCGGTAGCCTCAACCCGGCTGCTTTGGGTGTATGACTGTAAGGCGCTTGGAATCCACACTTTCATGGCATTGCAGCCTTAGATAACAATCGCTTCGACGGCATAGATTTCCGGCAGGTGTCGGGCAATGCATTCCCAGTTGCGGCCTTCGTCGCGGCTCATCCATAGCTCTCCACTGGTCGTGCCGAAGTAAAGCCCTACCTGGTCCATGCTGTCGCAGCACATCGCTTGTCGCTTGACCGTCCACCAGGCTTGCTCCTTCGGCATGCCTGCATCCATGCGCTGCCATGTTTCACCCGCGTCGTGCGTAGCATATACAGCGGGTTGGCCGCCGGGGCTGGTCCGCGGCCATACCTCGGTGCCATCCATAGGAAAAACCCAGGCTGTCTTGTCATCGCGCGGGTGCACGGTCATGGTGAAGCCAATATCGCCGACTTCCTTGGGCATGTTTCTGCCGATTCGGATCCAGGTATCGGAGGGTCGGTCAATCCGGTAAATACCGCAATGATTTTGCTGGTAAAGACGATCCGGATTGCCTGGACACATGCGCAGGCAATGCGGGTCATGAAAGGTTGGGTTCGAGGCATCGAAACCAAAACCTTCTACTACGTCGAGACCATTGATGAGCACGCGCCAGGTTTTGCCGCCGTCTGTGGACTCATGCACCCCTCCGCCTGACATGCCGAAATAGAGATGATGCGGATCTCGGGGATCAACCATGATCGAATGAAGCTTGGGACCATCGGGCGTGCCATCCTTCTCGCTGCCCATCCATTCGCGATATTGCGGATTATCATTGATGCTTGGAAGACCGGACCATGTAATGCCGCCATCCTCTGATCGGAACAGGCCTTGAGGAGAAGTGCCGGCATACCAGACATTGGGCTCATTGCCGTGCGCGGGAGTCAGCCAGAACGTGTGGTCAACCGCCCTGCCGGTTTCACCAACGGGTGCCTTGGCAAAAGCGGGTGGCGCCGCAGCTTCCTGCCAAGTGTGTCCCCAGTCTGTAGAGCGAAAAATGGTAGGTCCCAGATGGCCTGTTTTGGCTGCTGCGAGTAATGTAGTTTTGTCACGCGGATCGAGTACCAGATGACTGATGATATGACCAAGAAAATGCGGGCCGTTCACCTCCCAGTCAGACCGCTTCGAGTCGGCGCGATAAATCCACGCCCCTTTACGTGTAGCAACCATTAGCGCAACTGTAGCCACTGCTGCTTTCTCCCTTCTGCAGGTCAAGATTTGAGTGTTATTTGCAGCTTGGATGATTTTCAGTAAGTATCAACCAAGCTCGGTAGTTTTCCTAGAGGTCAGCAGTAGCTGATTTATAGGCTTGATCTGGAATCGTAATTTGATGGTTCATCAAATCAAACTTATGAACCCATCTCGGACGCCACGCCGCATCTGGCTAGTCTATGCGAACTTATTCCCTAATCTCTTAACCAACAGGCGTATGACCTTGATATAGACAAGATCATGGTGGCAGGCGAATGCCGCGTTTGAGAATGGCCATTTATGCGTGTCTCACGAGCTGAGCCTGCCTGCCCATACGCGTTACCGCACAGAATCCTGTGCCGGTATTCCTAAAAATAAAGTTACTTCACCAAAGGAAAAAGCGATGAAATCCGAACTGAGTTCCTTACGAGGCACACAAGCCCTCTCCTTGATTGCAGTCACCCTACTGATCGGCTGCGGATCCCCTACTGAATCCGTTGCCGGTGCTGACTCCGCCAAGTCTGCATCCTCCGGGCAATGCAAGCCGATCGAGACACGCCCCACCGAGACCAAATACAAGCCTGCGGCAGAAGGCCAGACGCGTGTGCCGTGCGTCAGCTCCAACATGGATTTCAAGGTGACCGTCCTGTCCAAGGATCTGGATAGTCCCTGGGCCGTTGAGCCATTACCCAGCGGCGAACTGCTGGTAAGTGAAAAGACCGGCAAGCTTCGCTTGGTGACACCCGAAGGTAAAGTCGGGCCGGCGATTTCAGGCGTTCCAAAGGTAGATTCGCGTGGGCAAGGAGGTTTGCTCGACGTAGCCCTGAGCCCTACTTTCCAGACTGATCGTGTCATCTACTGGAGTTACACCGAGCCTAGAAGCGGTGGCAATGGGACTAGCGTCGCCAAAGCTGTGCTGTCACGCGACGGCAAGAGTCTGAGCGATGTGAAGGTCATCCTCCAGGTGAAACCCACTTACGACAACAACATGCACTACGGCTCGCGCCTGGCGTTTGGTCCGGACGGTATGCTGTATGTGACGACCGGCGAGCGTTCGGATCTCAAGACACGTCCGCAGGCCCAACGTCTGGATAGCCACTACGGCAAGGTTCTGCGCATTACTACGGATGGCAAACCTGCAGAGGGTAATCCATTCATTGGCAAGGAAAATGCCCTGCCCGAGATCTGGTCATACGGTCACCGCAATGTCCAGGCTGCGGCTTTTGATGCCGAGGGTCAATTTTGGGATATTGAGCATGGTCCACGCGGAGGCGATGAACTAAACCTGGTGCAGAAAGGCAAGAATTACGGCTGGCCGCTGGCAAGCTATGGGATTGAATATTCAGGCGACATCATCACGACCAATGAGCCGCATCGTAAAGGGCTGGAGCAACCCGTGTACTACTGGGATCCGGTGATTGCCCCTTCCGGCGCCGAGTTTTATGACGGCGATGCTTTCCCGCAGTGGAAGAACAGCCTGTTCATCGGCGCGCTGAAAGAAATGCGCCTGGTACGGCTGGTGATCGAGAATAACCGCGTCGTTGGAGAAGAACACCTGCTCAAGGATAGAGGACAGCGCATCCGCGATGTACGCGAAGGCGCTGATGGTGCCCTTTACCTGGTATCGGATGGTGGCCAGCTGCTTAAGCTGTCGCCCAAGTAACGACTAAACCAGTGGACTGAAGCTATGAATCAGCCCCGCCATCACGGCATTGCCGACAATGATGGCGGGCAGAAACATCCAGCCCTTGATTTTCGAGAAGCTCAGCAAGGCCCCTGCTGCCACTCCTGCAGCCAGATATTTGGCCCCCTCCATGCTGTACATGCCTGAATGGGCACCGTAAAGAATCATGAAAATAACGGCTGCGACGATAAAGAACTTGCTGAAAGCGCGATTGCTTTCCCCTGTTTGCGGCGTCATTACTGGTACTCTATGTTCGTTATGATAAATATGCATCACGACCATTAAATCAATAGGTTGTGATGTACTCGTAATGTAACACCTTCATAGAATTTTTGGTAGGCAGGCAAATAAAAAAGCCCCTTTCGGGGCTTTGGTGTAGGACTAGTTTTCAGCTATTTGGCACAGCGAAGATTCATCTTGATGCTATCGCCGACTTTATAGTCTTGCAGGGTTTCCTGCGATGCCTGGAATACATGGGTCTTGCCGTCGCTCGACTTCACGGTGACTTTGCCCTGGGCAGTATCCACGGCCGTCACACGTCCATCTATTTTCTTGGGCGCACCATCCTTCTTGCAGTCGGCGCTGCCTGCAATTGCAGCAGACGAGGCCATGGCGAAGGATGCGGCAACAGCGATAAGCGTTCTTGAAATATGCATGATCCTGTCTCCTATTTCACGATGTCGTAGATGGCGCCTGCCGCGGCACCCACGCCAGTACCTATCAATGCACCCTTGCCGGCGCCATAGCCTGTGCCAGCGCCGATAGCTGCACCTGCACCGGCGCCTACAGCTGCCCCGGTTGCGGTCTTGCAAGCCGGTGTCAGCAGGCTTAATACGATAAGCACCGGTAATAGTGCTGATCTTGTCTTGTCCATGATGCGATCCTTTCAGATGTCAGGTTTCATCATCATTGGCAAACGTCCAACTTCAGTCTGTTGTCACGGTCACTTATATGTTGTCATGGTTTGAATGCGTACAGAAGCTAGCTGGTTAAAGGCCTAAATAGTAATTTTACATTGAGAGGCACATCATGAAAATTCGATTGAATCACCCGGACAAGGACAGGGACGGCAGCCTGGATCATCCCACCATGGACCCCATGGCTAAACAGAAATATGTGGATGAAGATGAGCCAACGCAGGAGGCTACGGCTGATTTTCCCGCAGACGTTGGCAATGACATCGGCCAATATTCCGATGAACAGCCCCAGCCGTATCAAGCATCTCCTGATGGCAATGTAGAAATGGCAGCCACTGCAGCACAGCACGGCGGCTCAGGCCCTCGTATAGACGATCTCGGCATCGATGACCTGCAGGATCTGCCGCGCGAGCAGGATCTCGCCGCCATTGATGAATTCACCAGAGACATGGGCGACCGTCCGCTATTTGACCGCAGCATTGAAAATATCGAAGTGGACGATGCAGGCAACGCCTCCGCAGCAGCGGATGAAGATGACTCAACAGACAGCGATAATGGCCTGGCTGAAAAAGAAGATCAGCTTGCCGATGAGGAATCGGGTATTTACGATGTCAGCATGGATGGGCCGGGCACACGAGACCTGCATTGATTCAACTGCAGCTGCATTAACCAACCAGACCGCATTGCGGTCTGGTTGATATCAACGTTTGCTGAAACTCATTAATTGTCTTGTCGCGCACATACATGAGAAAGCACGGCAGTTATGTTTGCTGCTGTTCAATAAAGGCCTGCCATGCCCCACTACCAATATTCATCCAGCTATCGTTCTTTTTCAAAATCCTGTTCCAGCCTGCTGCAATCCGCGGCAACACCCTATCACTCAGCTGATTGGTACGCGTTATGGTTTGCCCGGATAAAACTGCGTATTGATCCGGCGTTTTCCACCATACTGCAGCGCGGATTGATTCCAGACGGCTCACGGCTGCTGGATATGGGTTGCGGCCAAGGGCTGCTCGCTTCATCACTGCTTGCAGCGCAGGAGCTTGCGGCCAAGGGATGTTGGCCCGAGCAATGGTCCCCTCCTCCCAGTCTTGTATCCCTCAAGGGAATTGATTCCGTACCGCTGGATATCCAGAGGGCCCAGCAGGCGCTCGGCAAACAGGTCGATTTCAAGGTGGCTGACATCTGCACTGCGGATTTCGGCCAAGCCGATGCCATCGTTATCCTCGACGTACTTCATTACATCGATTACCAAGCGCAGGAAGATGTATTGCGCCGCGTAAAAGCTGCTTTATCTCCCAACGGCCGGCTTATCCTGCGCGTGGGCAATGCCGCCGGCGGCATCTGGTTCAAGGCAAGCTACTGGTATGACCGCCTTGTATGGTTTGCACGGGTGCGCAAGGACAATCCGCTTTATTGCAGAACGCTGGATGACTGGCTTGCAGCATTGGCTGCCATCGGTTTGCATGCGGAGCCAGTGGAACTGAATCGCGGAGTCTCGTTATCCAACACATTACTTGTCGCGACCAACCTCGACTCATAGCCTCAACTGCAGTTCGCCGTTCATAAATCTGAAACTCTGGATTCTTAGAATCCTCAGGCGATGAATCAATGAAAATGAGGCGAAACATGAGGACAGGTGTGGTCAGGGTAAGCGGCATTACATGCACGGGTTGGGCCCGGGAGTTGCAGCATGTGTTGAAATCCCTGGAAGGAGTCAACGATGCAAAAGTATCTGCGGGCAGTGGCGAGGCGGAGGTCGTATTCGACGAAAAGCGCACCTCAATGGATGAGCTTAAGATTGTCATCATGCGGCAGGGATTTTCCTTTCACGCACCCCACGCGCTTGTGCTAACCGATTAATTTGCAACATTTTAAGTTCACTGTGGTCAATCTGTTGACTCTTTTTATTCATTGGAAGGAGACAGATCATGGCACAAGGAACATTTGAAAAAACTCCGGACAGGGCCCCGCTCAACGGGGGCTCTATCCATGTTTCCAAAAAGCCATTCGAGGAAAACCGGCAGGCCAGGGAACCCGCCCGGCCCTTCTCTCTGGACTCGATCATCAGCCCCATCGAGGAAACCATAGAGAGAACCTTCAACAAATTCATCAACCGCGGCTGGCTGCGTTCATCTCGCGACGAGCGCAACACATGGCGTGATTCATTCGAGCCGCTGAGTCCCTTTGATGGTTTCACCATGCGCTGGCCGAAGATCGATGTGGTGGACCAGGAGAATGAGGTGCTGGTGCGGGCTGAATTGCCTGGCGTCAACAGGGAGGACCTTGATGTTTCCCTCTCTGAAAACATGCTGACGCTGCGCGGGCAGACCCGGCGCGAAGAGCGTGTGCAGAAAGACAACTACTTCCGCTCCGAAATCAGTCAGGGCAGCTTCCTGCGCAGCGTGTATCTCCCGGTAGAAGTGGATAGCGAAAATGCCTCCGCTGCACTCAAGGACGGCATCCTCGAAGTGAAGTTGCCCAAGGCAGCAAGCTCGAAACGTAAATCGATCCAGGTACAGTAGCCAGCTGCAGTAAATCAGGTGCAGTAAAACCAAGTGTAGTAAGCACGTTCAACAAGGCCGGGATACCCGGCCTTGTCTTTGTGGGATTCCGCCTTTATCTTCGGTGCTGAATCAAGAAGAATTATAATAACGGCTCTGCTTGTGGCCGCCAGGCCACAACCAAACTTGTGAAAGATAGAACATGCCCGACTTGACCGCGCTGGATCTCGCAAGAACACAGTTTGCTTTCACCATCTCATTCCACATCATTTTTCCGGCCATCACTATCGGCCTCGCCAGCTATCTTGCAGTGCTCGAAGGGTTATGGCTGAGTACCCGGCAAGAACTGTACTTCGATCTCTACCACTTCTGGGTCAAGATATTCGCGGTGAATTTCGGCATGGGCGTAGTCTCCGGCCTGGTCATGTCCTATCAGTTCGGCACCAACTGGAGCGTACTCTCCGATTATGCCGGCAGCGTGCTAGGGCCATTGCTGACCTATGAAGTGCTCACGGCATTTTTCCTCGAAGCTGGGTTCCTCGGCGTCATGCTGTTCGGCTGGAACAAGGTGGGGCCGCGGCTGCACTTCTTTGCCACCTGCATGGTGGCCCTTGGTACCCTGATTTCAGCCACCTGGATTCTGAGTGCCAATAGCTGGATGCAGACGCCGCAGGGATTTGAAATCGTTGATGGCCGTCTCATTCCGGGTGACTGGCTGCAGATCATCCTGAACCCTTCCTTCCCCTATCGTCTTGTGCACATGTGCCTGGCCGCTTTCCTGGCCACCGCGCTGCTTGTCTGCGCCTCTGCCGCGTGGCATCTGCTACGCAATAACGACAATGCGGCCATTCGCAGGATGTTTACGATGGGACTCGGGATGATTTTTGTCGTGGCACCCTTGCAGGCTGTAGTCGGCGATTTTCATGGACTTAATACGCTCAAGCATCAGCCCGCGAAGATTGCAGCCATGGAAGGCCACTGGGAAAACCAGGAAGGCGGCGTCCCGCTGATACTTTTCGGTGTGCCGGACATGGAGCGTGAAGAAACCCGTTACAAGGTCGAGATACCCAACCTGGCAAGTCTCATCCTGACTCACAGCTGGGATGGCGACATTCCTGCGCTGAAAGATTTCGCACCTGAAGATCGGCCAAATTCCCTCATCGTGTTTTGGTCATTCCGCATCATGGTCGGGCTCGGCATGCTGATGATAGGTCTGGGCATCATTGGCGTATGGCTGCGCTGGCGCGGGACATTATGGACGTCAAGGCGTTTCCTCAAGTTCGCAGTATTGATGGGGCCCGCCGGCATCATCGCCATTCTCGCGGGCTGGTTCACCACGGAAGTCGGGCGCCAGCCATGGGTGGTCTATGGACTGATGCGCACCGCTGATGCCGTATCGGCGCATGGCACAGTGCCGCTCAGCTTCACCCTGATCATGTTCGTGCTCGTGTATTTTGCGGTGTTCGGGGCAGGTGTCGTCTATCTCATGCGGCTCATACGCATAGGGCCCATGATCGGCGAAAGCGACCAAGATGAATCAGGCGGGCCGGGCCAACCGCGGCAACCCATGCGGCCGCTATCTGTCGTGACCAAATCCGATACCCAACCTAATCCGGAACCGAGGAGCTAATCATGGATTTCAATCTGCCTCTGGTGTGGGCCATCATCATCCTGTTCGGCGTGGCCATGTATGTGGTCATGGACGGCTTTGATCTCGGCATGGGTATTCTCTACCCTTTCTTCGAAGACAAGCATGACCGCGATGTGATCATGAATACCGTTGCGCCGGTGTGGGACGGCAATGAAACCTGGCTGGTGCTTGGCGGCGTTGGTCTGCTTGCCGCCTTTCCGCTGGCTTATTCCGTCATCCTGAGTGCTTTCTACCTGCCGCTGATCCTGATGCTGATGGGATTGATTTTCCGCGGAGTGGCGTTCGAATTCCGTTTCAAGGCGCATGAGCATGAGCGGCATTTCTGGGATAAATCTTTCATCTGGGGCTCTGTGGCGGCGACCTTTTTCCAGGGCGCCGTCCTGGGCGGATATATCCAGGGCATCGATGTCGTGGACCGTGCCTATGCCGGAGGTCCGCTGGACTGGATTACACCCTTCTCCATCTTCACCGGCCTGAGCCTGCTGATCGCCTACGGTTTGCTTGGCAGCACCTGGCTCATCATGAAAACGGATGGTCCCTTGCAGGAAAAAGCCTATGCCATAACGCGCAAACTGGTATGGGTGCTGCTCGCGATTATTCTTGCGGTAAGTATCTGGACGCCATTCATTGACGCCAACATCGCGCAGCGCTGGTTCAGCTTCCCCAATCTACTTTATTTGTCGCCTGTACCGCTGCTGGTAGCTACCAGCGCCTATCTGCTGTTGAGATCCGTGGCGAAGAAGGGGCACGTTGCCCCTTTCATCTTTACCCTTGGGCTGATTTTCCTGTGTTATGTAGGTTTCGGCATCAGCCTGTGGCCCAACATCATCCCGCCGGACATCAGCATCTGGGATGCTTCTTCCCCGCCGGAGAGCCAGAGCTTTACCCTGGTAGGCACACTCATCATCATTCCCATCATCCTGGGGTATACCATCTGGGCCTATTACGTGTTTCGCGGCAAGGTCAGGGCTGAGGACGATTTCTACCATTGATGGATGAGCCAAAGCAGCCTTTGTGGAAAAAACTGCTGTGGCTTATTGCGTTATGGGCAATGGGCGTCGCAGTGCTGGGGACTGCCGCCTACGGCATGAAGTATCTGATGCGGTCTGCAGGGCTTGCGGGTTAGCGGTAAATATATTTTCGGGACCAATCGATAGCATCGGCCCGCTTACCTGATTTCTGGCACAGCACCTGGTAGATACAAATCTGGT
>Ga0196971_1000769_pt1 | contig 19136 bp, 22 predicted proteins | sample S1v_1013CmetaG_FD_148660 | JGI IMG/M metagenome (GOLD analysis project Ga0196971, IMG submission 148660) | Soil microbial communities from Anza Borrego desert, Southern California, United States - S1+v_10-13C | ecosystem: Environmental > Terrestrial > Soil > Desert | place: USA: California... | reverse complement strand
TGTCTGCGCCATTCACGATCGCGCTGCCGGTATAGAGCAGCAGCGCGCCGCCGGGGGCGAGCCGCTCCGCCGCTTGCTTCGCCCAGGCCAGCGAAACTTCGCCGCCATGCAGGCCGCCGCCGTCGCGATAGCTCCGCGCGGCGGGGTCGGCGATATAGGGCGGATTGGCGATGACGCAATCGATCTCGCCAGCGACGCCGTTCAGGCCGTTGCTTTCGACGATCTCGGCTTCGACGCCTGCGAAAGCTGCGTTGACGCTTGCGAGGCGGAGCGCCTCTGCATTCATGTCGGCCAGCGTCACCTGCGCCGCGGGCGAGATTTGCGCGGCGACTAAGCCGCCAACGCCGCTGCCGGCGCCGAGATCGACGATGCGATTGCGCGGGCCGAGCTTGGGCAGTTCGGCGCGCAGGAAGCTGGCGAAGCGATAGGAGTCGGGGCCGAAGAAAACGGAATCGCGCTCGGTGGTGGGGTAGGCGGAGTGCAGGAAGAGCAAATCGTCCAGGCTCGAGACCCGCAGCTGGCTGGCGTAAAGATCGCCGTGCTGTGTGAGCGCGCCGGCGCGATCGAGCAACGCGAAAATCTCGGTGTCCAAAGCCTCGCGCCGGAACGGCAGAGACCAGCCCAGCACATCGCGCAAATCTTCGGCCTCGCTTTTGCGGGCAACGACGCGCGCGTGCGTGGCCGGCGTCGGCGTGATGACGCTGTAGCTGCGCGCCTTCAAGGCGCTCAGAAGATCGAGCAGGGCTCGATCTTCGGCGCTCAAGCGGGCGCCTTGCCGTCGCCGTTCCAGAAGTGGTGGCGGTAAGCCTCGAAACACAACGCGCCGCATTGCAGGCGCATCAGCGCGCCCTCGGCCAAAGCGGGCGCGGCGTCCGGCGTTTGCGCGACGATCGAGTGAAACACTTCCTTATTCCAGGCTTCGGAATGCTTGATGTCGAGCACGGCGTGGAGATCGAAATAGTGCCGCGCCTTCGCCGACACATTGAGCCGCCGCAACGCCAGGCTCACTTGTGCTGCGCGCCAGGGCGCCGTCATTTCGATGACGCCGAGTGCGCCGATGCAATGATAGGCGTAGGTGCGGTTGGTTGCGAACGCAGCCATCGTGTTGCCGAGCGCGAGTGAGGGCGCGATCGTGGTTTCGATCCGGGGCGTGACTTTGAGCGCATGCACCAATGCTTCGAGCATCGGACCGTGCATGCCCTTGGCGTTGCCGCGGCCCATTTCGTCCCAATAATTGCGGGCCATTTCGAGCTTGGCTTGTGGCGGAAGTTTCACTTGCGACATCGCTACGAGATCGTCGAAGCCGGCTTCGCCGGCGGCTTCCTGATCGACGAACCAGCGCATTTCATCCTTCGTCGCGCGCTCGGCGAGCCAGGGGAAAAGCGGATCGTTTTGGCCGGGGCCGGTTTCTTTCAAATCTTCGAACCAAGCGACGAAGCCGTCCGCATCGCGCGGCGCTGCAGCGGCGCGGGCGGTTTGGGCGGCGCGTGTGGTTTCGATGAAATCGAGCTCGAGCTGCTTCATCTCATATTCGCGCTGCAAACCTTCGGCCCAATCGGGGCGCGGCAGCTGCGGGGCGAGGCGCGCACGGTTCCAGCGCGCCAGCGCTGCTTGCAGGTCGTGATCGTGTAGGGGGTCCGGACGCAAGCGCCGACCGAGCGCGCCATCTGCCAAGTGTCTCTCCTCAACTGAACCGGAGGGGACCCGCTTGACGGGGCATCCCGGTCCGGGCCTTGTTCCGGGGAGCAACTCATCTGTTATGGCGAAGGTTTCATGTCCGCACTGCACGACCCCACACTTCGGCGCGATCTCGCCCGCGCCGCGCTGTCGCTGGCGGCCGCCGGGTCGTGGCGGGACGTGACGTTGGTGAAGCTGGCGGACGCGGCGAGCCGGCCGGTTTCCGATTTTTACGGCGCGAGTCCGGGGGAGGCGATCGATTGCGTCGAGGAGGCGTTCGACCGGGCGATCGGCGAGAATTTGGATCAGCTCACGGACGGCCAGAGCGTGCGCGACCGCTTGTTCGATCTCATCATGCGCCGGTTCGAAGCGATGGAGCCGCATCGCACCGCCGTGCTGGCGATGGAGCACGGCAGCGATCGCGACCCGACGCTTCTGGCGGCGGCGCACCAGCGTCACGTGCGCTGCGCCCGCTGGGTGCTGGCCTTGGCGGGGCTCGAAGCGGACGGCATGACCGGCAATGCGCGCGCGCAAGGGCTCGGGGTCATCATCGGCCAAGCCCGCGCCGCCTGGCGCGGCGACGATGCAGGCGACTTCAACAAGACGATGGCCTCGCTCGACAAGAACCTCCGCCGCGCCGAAGAAATGTTCGGCCGCTGGGCGGGCTTCGAAGCGAAGCCGAAAGCCGATGACGCAGGCGGCGCGGCGTGATGAGTAAACTCCATCCGATCCGCGGCGCCGGCGCGCCGGACTTCAAGCCGATCGCGGCCGAACGCATCGTCGAGGGCGCGCCGATGACGGAGACGCGGCTCGATTATGAGCGGGATGAGACGACCTTCGTCGGCGAATGGGCTGCGGACCTTGGCGCTTGGCGTGTCGCTTATGATGAGTGGGAGTTCTGTCATATGCTGGAAGGCGTATGCGAACTGACGCCCGACGGCGGCGAAACACAGCGCTACAAAGCGGGCGATAGCTTTGTCATCGAGCCCGGCTTCGCCGGCGTGTGGCGCGTCGTGGAACCGATGCGCAAGCGCTTCGTCGTGCGATTGAGCTGACAATCGACTGCAAAACGTCCGCGCGTAAACCTTTCGGTTAGTTCTTATTTACGCTTCGCACGCAATGATGACCACGCATTAGCCATGAGGCGCGCGTGATGTTCGGTTACGTTATCGATCTTAGCGGGGTGAAGTCCAGGCTACGCCATGTCGCTGATGCGTACTGGCGCGTGCTCGGCGGCTTCGCCTTCATCGTCATCGCCATGGCGGCGATCCAGTACGATGAACACATCGCCCCGGAAGTCAGCCGCTTGTCCGACGGCTGGTCCACCGCCGCCACCGATCTCAGCCGCAAAGTGACGAGCTTCTCGCTCTAGGCACGCGGCTGCGGCCCCGCCGCGGGAAGCGCCGCGGCGGGTCATGTGGGCTCGAAGCCCGCTTTGAGAACGCGTTTGCCTCAACTGGAATCTGGAAAAGCTTCGGGGGCGTCGACGCAGGCGCCTAGGATATCGATGCCGAGCGGGGGATCGGCGCGGTCATAATCATTGGTGCGCGCGCCGGTGAGGACTAAGCGGCGGACGATCTCGGGGAAGCGGCGCACCGCGCGGGTGAGCAGACAGGCGAGACGGCGCGCGTAGGGCAGCGGGTTTTCCAGCACGCGGCGCACCGCTTCGAAGCGGCGGGCGAGGCGAAAAGTGGACTCTTCTTCGTTGTGGGCCGGTCTGCGGCGGACGGGAGGAGGCGCCGGCGGCGGCGTTGGACCCCAAAGGTCGCGGATGCTCGGCGCCTGCGAGTCCGGTATGGCGCGCGGATCGCGCGGTGCGGCGAACGCGAACCGGGCCTGCCAGGTTTCGGGGCGGGCATAATCGATCCGCGGGGCCGCGCGTGTGGGCGTCTGCGCAGCGCTCGTGTGTTTCTGCGCCGGCGCCCTTGTGGACTCGCTGCGCCCGATTGCTGTGGCTTCAGCGAGCAGCAATCGGCGGACAAGGAATTCGAGCCGAGCGACGCGGCCGACGATGGCCCGTCGCAGTGCGCGCGTGAGCAGCCCAAGCGCTGCAATGGCGACCGGCGCGCCGATGGCGGCGACGGCGCGCGCGAACGAGGCGCGGGTGCGGGCCCAGAGCGGTTCGACGGTGAGAGATGGAGCGGCTGCGATGGAAGTCATGCGCAGCATTATCGCCGCGTTTTGCCGCGGTCGGATTGATTTTCGCGACGCGTTTGATTTTGCAGTGTTTGCACCTGGAAAATGCGGGGATAGAGGGCCGCTCTATCCCCGTTCGAGCGCGGTCATCGATGAAGACGAAACCGCGAGGCGTTAGAGCGTGCTGCAATCAGTTGAATTGATGGCGTTGCGTTTCACCCATCCCCGGAGGCTCGCGAAGCGAGCCGTCCGGGGTCCATAAACACGACTGTCGCAGCTTTTTGCTGAAACCGTTGTGTTTATGGGTCCCGGGCTCGACGCTTCGCGTCGCCCCCGGAATGGGTGAGTTGAAGGGCGAGCGAGCGGGGCTAGCCTTCGCGCTTCATGCGTTCACGGCGCTTCAGTTCGAGTTCGTTGGGCGGGACGATCATGGCGATGTCGCCCGGCTGAACGGCGCCGGCGCGTTCGTAACGCGCGATGACGATGCCGTTCTGCGTCACCTTGCTGTGCGTCAGCTTGAACGCGAGCGGGGGGGCACCTTCCTGGAACAGCTTCTTGCCTCTGCCGAGCAGGAGCGGGAACGTCAGCGTCCTGATCTCGTCGATGAGATCGTGCGCGAGCAGCGTCTGGATCAGATCGCTGCTGCCTTGCGTGACGAGGGCGGGGCCGTCTTGCTGCTTCAGCTTGGCGACGTCTGCGGCGGCGTCCTTCAGATGCACCGAGTTTTTCCAGGTGAGATCGACGCCGTTGCGGCTGGCGACATATTTGGTGCAGGCGTTGAACGGCTTGGCGATCTCGTCCATGCCGAGGCCTTCGGCGAACGGCCAGTGCGCAGCGAAAATTTCGTAGGTTTTGCGTCCGAGCAGCAGATCGAACGGCTCGCCGAACAACGTATCGACTTCCTCGCCGAATTCCTGATCGATCAGCGGCGCGACCCAGCCGCCCTTATCGAAGCCGCCAGTGGGGTCTTCTTCCGGGCCGCCGGGCGCCTGCATGACGCCGTCCATGGAGATGAAGGCGGCGGTGATGAGTTTGCGCATGGGATGTCTCCTCGGGGTTTGATCCTAGGACGTGCGGCGAGCGCTTGGGCCGACAAATTCACGTTCAGGAGGTGAGGGAGTGCGGTGCGTGTGGGCCCTGGGTTCCGGGGTTCTCGCGTCCGCCTTCGCTCTGCGAGCTTCGGCGGACAAGTCGCGAGCCCCGGAATGACGGAGGGGCGGTGGCGTGCTTTGATGCGCCGATGGTTCAGCTCCCTGTCATCGACGTTGCGCCGCTGCTCGCGGGCGAGGGTGAGGACGCTGCGCGCGAGATCGGCCGCGCTTGCCGCGAGACTGGCTTCTTCTACGCAGCGGGGCATGGCGTCAGCGCGGAGACGCTGAGCGCGCTCGATGCGGCGAGCCGGCGCTTCTTCGCGCTGCCGGAGGCGCGCAAGATGGAGATCGCCATGGCCAGAGGCGGGCGCGCGTGGCGCGGCTATTTCCCGGTCGGCGGCGAACTCACCTCGGGCAAGCCGGATCTAAAGCAAGGTTTGTATTTCGGCGAAGAGCTGGGCGCGGATGATCCGCGCGTCGCTGCTAGGTTGCCGCTGCATGGCGCGAACCTGTTTCCCGAAGATGTGCCGGAGCTGAAGCCGGCAGTGCTGCGCTTTATGGATGAAGCGACGCGCGCGGCGCATGCGATCATGGAAGGCGTTGCGCTGAGCCTCGGCCTGGAGCGCGATTATTTCCGGCGCACGTACACGGCGGAGCCGACCTTGCTGTTTCGCATCTTCGAGTATCCGGCTGCGCCGCAGAGCGATGAAAGCTGGGGGGTCGGTGAGCACACTGATTACGGTCTGCTGACGCTGCTGGCGCAGGATGAAAACGGCGGCTTGCAGGTGAAGACGCCGAACGGGTGGATCGACGCGCCGCCGATTCCGGGCGCGCTCGTCTGCAATATCGGCGACATGCTGGATCGGCTGACGGGCGGGCTCTATCGCTCGACGCCGCACCGCGTGCGCAATCTCAGCGGCAAGAGCCGGCTCTCGTTTCCGTTCTTCTTCGATCCGGGCTGGGACGCCGAGATTCTCCCGCTGCCGGCGCACGCCGCGCCGCGCGACGACAGCACCGAACGCTGGGACCGCGCCAATGTGCATGCGTGGAGCGGGAAGTATGGGGAGTATTTGCTGGGGAAGGTGGCGAAGGTGTTTCCGGAATTGGCGAGGGGCGTCTAGGTCCGCCGGTGACGTGCGTGGCGCCGCCCTTCGACAGGCTCAGGGTGACGCCAATTCAAGCAGTAGCATATCAGTAGCGTCGTCCTGAGCTTGTCGAAGGAGACGCGGGCCAGGATTTCGCTGTACGACGCTATTGCGCCGGCATCATCTCCACCAGGGCGCCGCCGACGGACATGGAGATTTGCGGGAAGGCGTCGCGGAGAGAGTGATCGACGCTGGAATAGAGCGAATTGGCCGGCGAGAGCGGGCCGATGCGCAGGCCGACGCGGCTCGGCTTCATCGCGCCTGCGCTTTTCACCAGATCGACCATGAACGGCAGGCGTGAACCGCCGCCGGCGAGCACGACATCGACGACATCGCCGCCTTGCGATTCTGCGCGGGCGATGACGCGCTGCAGGCTGGCGGCGATGGTCTGGCGCAGCGCGCCGAGATAGGTGCGGAAGTTCGGGTCTTCCATCAATTCGTTGGCGCGAATGGTGGTCGCCATCCAGCCGGTCTTCAGCGAGCACTTGCCGGTGGTGAAGAGCTCGCGCTTCAGATCGCGCGCCGCCAGCACGATGGTGCGCTTCAGTTTGAGTTCGTCCTCACGGGTTTTTTCGCCGCCGCGCTTGCGGATGTAGAGCTCGGCCAGGATGCGGTCGATTTCGTCGCCGGCGAGGGCGCTGCACTGGCGCGCTTCCTTGATCTCGGAAAGGGCGGGCGGATCGGTGCGCTCGTCGAATTCGAATGCAGCCATATCGACGGTGCCGGCGCCCATGTCGAACACCAGGACGTAGCGCGTCGGCGCGTTGGTGAAGGCGAGCGCGGTCGCGGCGGCGGCGTGCGGTTCGAACACGCCGGTCTCCATCATGCCGTTGCCCGGCTCGGCGGCGGCGCGGTCGAGCGCATCCTTGCACTGCGCGATCGAGACGCCTTCGGGCTCGATTAGCAATTTGCCGAGCCGCTGCGACACGGCGGCGGCTTCGTTGAAGATGGCTTCGAAGGTTTTGTCGACGCCGCTGCCGGGGCGCCAGACCGGACTGGTATAGCGGCGGCGCGCATTGGCGGCGATGTTGGGAATGTTGGGCGCAAGGTCGATCGCTTCGCGGATCAGCTGATCGAGATAGGCGAGATAGAGTACGAGGGCGTCGCGCGCCTTGAACGTGCCAGTCGGGTCCATCGACGGGCGCAGCTTTTGCTGCAGCGCCGCGTTCGGGTCGGTGGCGCCGAGCACGGTCTTGAACGAAAGCAGCGGATCGCGGGCGCTATCGACGCCGCGGCGGGCGTGCTCGAGCGCGGCTGGGCCGAAATAGAGCCGGCCTTGGTCGACATAGAGCACCGACGGCGTCAGCAGCGGATGTTCCGCGCGCGCAATGGCGCCGATCGGCAGCGGCTTCACGCCGACTTCGAGCGGCATCAGCGGATCGAGGCAGATCGAGGCCTTCGACAAGGCGGTGCCGAAGTCGATGCAGATCCGCGCGCGCTCGAAGCGCATGCTTTCACCGTCATCCATCGCCGACACCTTGCCTCAACCCCGCGGCCCCCCGCCGGTCCAAAGCCTTAAATCTATCCTAACGGCTTTGGAAGCGCCGCCGCGCAGAAGGCGGACTTACTCACAGGGTCGGGCGTTGGCAGATCAGGCCGGCCGCGGCAGGCGCAAGGTGGCGCGGAGGCCGCCGAGCGGGCTCTGGCTCAGCAGGATATCGCCGCCGTGTGACCGGGCGACGTCGCGGGCGATGGCGAGGCCGAGGCCGACGCCTTTCTGGTTGCGCGAGCGGGTGGCATCGAGGCGCGAGAAGGGGCGGAACGCTTCTTCGTACTGCTCCTCGGGGATGCCGCCGCCATTGTCGTCGACGCAGACGAGGACGGCGTCCGCTTCGCCTTGAACCGTAACGCGCACTTCGTCGCCGTGCGCGGCGGCGTTGTCGATCAAATTGGCGAGGCAGCGTTTGAGTGCGCGGGCGCGGCCGGGTGTGGCGATGTCGCCGCTGACGTTCACCTGGATCGCGGCGCCGCCATTGCGCTGTGCGTCGGCGACGATCTCGCGGGCGATGGCGCCGAGATCGACTTGCTCCGGCGCTTCCTCGGCTTGGCCTTTGGCGAAGGCGAGGTATTCGTCGAGCGTTTCTTCCATCTCGGCGAGATCGCGCTTGGCGTCTTCGATCTCGGGCGAGGGCGGCATCAGCGCGAATTGAAGTTTCAGCCGCGTCAGCGGCGTCCTGAGATCGTGGCTGACGCCTGCGAGCAATTGCGAGCGCTGTTCGATGTGGCGCGAAATGCGTTCGCGCATGTCGAAGAAGGCGTTGGTGGCGCCGCGCACTTCGCGCGCGCCGCGGACGCGGAAGCGGCCGGTGTCCTCGCCGCGGCCGAACTGCTCCATCGCGTCGGCTAAGAGTTCGATTGGCCGCACTTGGTTGCGGATGAAGATCACCGAGACGACGATCAGGAACAGTGTGGCGCCGGAGATCCAGAACACGAAGAGCGGGCCGGAGCGGGCTTGCAGCCGGTCGCGGAAGGCCTTGAGCTGCAGCACGCCGCGCGGCGTCTGCACGCGAATGATCACTTGCGGGCCGGGGCAGGTGGAATCGTAGAAGACCTCGCGGCCGATGTCTTGCGTGAGCGCGCGCAGGAAGTGGCGGTCGAGCGTCGAGCCCCAGGGGCGGCAGCGCGGAATTTCCAGCGGCGCGCCGGGTTGGAGCTCCACTTCCAGCCGCAGCGGACGCATGGCGAGCGCTTGCAGGTCTGCGAGGTTCTCAGCGGTCGGATTGCGTTCGAACAGCTGGATGATCAGCGCTACATCCGCCGCCACGCCTTGGCTCATGCGTTTGGAGGTCGCTTGCCAGTGGTCGTCGAGGAAGACGAGCGTGATGATGAGCTGCAAGAGCGCCGCCGGTGCGACGATGATCAGCAGCGTGCGCCAGTACAATCCCTTCGGCAGGATGTCGCGCAGGCGATATTTGGGAGTTGGCGCGTCCATCAGTCGGTGCGTTTCGTAATTGGCGGGCGACTGGATTGCGCGCGTTGAAGAAAACGGTCGCGCACATCGGCGAAGAAACGCTGCGGCAAGTAGCCGAACTCCACACGCGCCGCGACGCCGCCAAACCTAAGATCAGGGCCGGGCCAAGCAAAGCGATTCGCTTCCGCCAGAACGATCCACTGCGGTTCGTCATCCAAGCCCAGACGCCGGCACGTCGCCGTTGGCACCTTGATGGCGTCCGCGTGGTGTTTGGGCGGGCTATGCGTTACGGGAAGCACGGTGACGAGCACTTCTTTATCCGCCGCGGCGGTGACGAGGATGATAGCGCATGGCCGATCCTTTACGCCTTCGTCCTGTCCGCGCTCGTGCTCGCTGCGCCAAAGATAGGAATATCGTATCACCAGACCCGCACGCGGCTCCGGTAATTTCGATCTAGTCAATTTCGCTATCGAAGGCGCTGGCCTCCGCTGGAGCTTCGGACGCTTTGATTGCGGCGAGATCGTCGTCGGTGAAGTCCTCGGCGCGCAGGACTTCGCGGTCGCGGCGCTTCAGTCGCGCATACTCTTCCGCCGAGATCAGCACCGTCCGGTCGCGGCCGTTGCGGGTGATCGTCACGGGGCGGGTCAGCGCTAGATCGGCGTACTGGCCGATGCGCCGCTGAAATTCGCCAGATGTGACGCGTAGAGGCGATTCCGAGATTGCCATCAGTTACGTATAATCCGTATTTTACGTAAAGTCAATCCGCCGCCAGCTTGTAGCCGACGCCGCGGACGGTTTGCAGGAAGATCGGCGCGCGGGGATCGGTTTCGGTTTTGCGGCGCAGGCGCGTCACTTGCACATCGACTGAGCGTTCGAGGCCGGCGCCGGTGCGCTTGGCCAATTCTTCGCGGCTGACGACTTCGCCCGGACGCGCCGCCAGCACGCGCAGCAGCGCGACTTCCGCTTCGGTGAGCCGCACCGGCGCGCCTTCGCGCGTGAGTTCGCCGCGGGCGCTGTTGAAGCTGAACGGGCCGAAGGTGACGAGCTCGGGCGCTTCGCCGCGATTGGCGATGGTGCGGCGGAGGATGGCGTTGATGCGCAGCGCCAGCTCCGCCGGTTCGAACGGCTTGGCCACATAATCATCGGCGCCGATGGAGAGGCCGCGGATGCGGTCTTCGGCGAGACCGCGCGCGGTCAACAGGACGATCGGCACTTTCGAGCTGCGCCGCACGCTTTCGGCCAGCGAGAAGCCGTCCTCGACCGGCATCATCACGTCGAGGATGAGCAGGTCGAAATCCATGCTTTCGAGCAGCTTGCGCGCGCCGGCGGCGTCGGCGGCGGCGGAGACGCGGGCGCCGGCTTGGGAGAGGTAGCGCTTCAACAATTCGCGGATGCGGTCGTCGTCATCGACCAGCAGCAGGTGCGGCGGCCGGTCGAGCGCGTCGAAGGCGGGCGCGGCACTCATATGCGGGCGACCCCATCGGAATGCCGCGCTTGGGGTTTATTTACCCGCCGCAGGGCTATTTCAGAGGCATAAGCAGGCGTCACCGCTGCGGCTTGATTGACAGGCATGTCGCGCGACACCGATTATCCTAAAAAACCAACCCCGAGGCCGGACGGCGAGACTTTCCCATCGCCCAGCCCGCCCGGCAAGGGGGAGCATAGCAGGAGGAATGCATGGCGCAGCCTTTCGACGATCGCGACGGTTGGATGTGGATGGATGGGCAATTCATCCAGCACCGCGAAGCGCGCGTCCATGTGCTTAGCCACGCCATGCACTATGCGTCCGCCGTGTTCGAAGGCGAGCGCGCTTATGATGGCGTCGTGTTCAAGAGCCGCGAGCATAGCGAACGCTTGCATAAATCGGCGCGCGTGCTCGGCTTCAGCCTGCCGCACAGCGCCGAAGAGATCGACCGCGCCAAGGCTGAGCTGATCGCCAAGCAGAACATGCCGAACTGCTATATCCGCGCGATCGCCTGGCGCGGCTCCGAGCAGATGGGCGTCTCGGCCAAGCGCGACGACGTGCATGTCGCCATCGCGGCGTGGGAGTGGGGCGATTACTTCGCCGACAAGATGAAGGGCGTCCGGCTGATGATCGCGCCGTGGCGCCGGCCCGCGCCGGACACCGCGCCGGCAAACTCGAAGGCGGCAGGCCTCTATATGATTTGCACGCTGTCGCGCCACGCCGCGACCGATGCGGGCTTCGACGATGCGATGATGTTCGACTGGCGCGGCCAGATCGCCGAGGGCACCGGCGCCAACATCTTCTTCGTCCGCGACGGGGTGTTGCACACGCCGACGCCGGATTGCTTCTTGAACGGCATCACCCGCCAAACGGTCATCGGCCTTGCGCGTCAGCGCGGCATCGAAGTGGTCGAGCGGGCGATCTGGCCGAACGAGCTGCCGACGTTCAGCGAATGCTTCCTGACCGGCTCCGCTGCGGAGATCACGCCGGTGCGTGAGATCGCTGGGCTGGGTTTCAAGCCGGAGAACGTCACCGAGCAGATGCTGCACGACTTCGCCGCGCTCACGCGGCGCAAGAATACGGCTTAAGCGGCGTTGCTCAAGCGGGCGTTGCGCACGGCCCAGTCGAGCGCGTAGTCCGCGACGTCCTCCCAGCCGGGCTCAGCGCAGATATAATGCGAACGGTCCGGGTAGAGCTTGTATTCCGTGAGCGACGCGGCGCGCTTCTCATGCTCGAAGATATCCTTCGTCATGCTGGCGGGCGCGATGTGATCCTTGCCGCCGCCGATCAGCAGCAACGGCGGGCGGATATCGCTGTCCCATGTGATACGTCCGGCGCCGCCGGAAACGACGCCGTCCCAATAAACTTTACCCGCCGTCGGTACGACGTAGCGTTCGAAGTGGTAATCGACCTGATCATGCGGCAAGCCATTGGCGAAGCGCTCGGCGAAGAATTTCTTCATCATCGAGATCACTTTGCCGCCGCTGAAGGGATCGCCCAGCACGGGCAGGGCGTTAATGGCGCCCTCGATCGGGATCGCAACGCCTGGCGTTGGCGCGGGATCAATGGCGACGCCGCACACGCCTAAACCCTGATCGAGCAAATGCAGCGCGAACACGCCGCCGGCCGAATGGCCGATAATGATCGGCGCCTCTGGCAGCGCGCTTATTTTCTCTGCGTAGTGCGCGACGATTTCCTTCGGTCCGTACTTCGTGAGCTCCCTGCGCGGATGCGCCTTGAGTTCGACCGGATCGCCTTCATCGCCAGGCCAATCGGGCGTGACCACGGTGAAGCCTTTGGCTTCGTAACGCGCCTTCCAAAGTTCCCAGCTCTTCGAATTCAGCCAGGCGCCGTGAATGAGCATGATCGTGCGAGACATAGGATGACCTCCGCGGCCTGACGGTACTATGAGACCACGACAGGCCAAGCGAATTCTTGTCCATTCCAGGAACTAGGCGATGCGGCGCCGCGTTACCGGTCGTTCACGTTACGACCGGAGGGACGTCCATGGTCGCGTATCGATTTGATCCTGATTACACGACGGCGGGGCGCCATTACGCGCATCCGCTGATTCAATGGCCAGCGATTATCGCCGGCGCGGTCGCGGCGATTGCGATCGGCTTTTTGCTCAACGTGCTCGGTCTCGCTATCGGCGCGTCAGCGTTCAATCCCTACCAGATCAACGCGCAGGACGAGACCATCGGCATTGGCGGCGGTCTTTACGTGATCTTCGCGCAGCTGGTGGCGTTTCAGGTCGGCGCTTATATCGCCGCGCGCGGCTCGCGCTTTCCCGATCATTTCGGCGGCTTGCTGACGGGCTTTTTGGTTTGGGCGCTGGCGGTTGTGGTCGCGATCATGATCGCGACGTTCACGGCCGGCGCGACCGCGAGCGGCGATGCGATCCCGTCAGGCGTCGCTGAAACCATCGGCGAATTGAGTGACGCGACCGATGGCCAAGGCGCCAATGCCGGTGAACTCGCCACTGCTGAAGATACGGCCGACGCGCTCGCCGCGATCTCGTGGTGGACGGTAGGTGCGCTCTCGCTTGGCCTTGCCGGTTCCATCGCTGGCGGTTGGCTGGGTTCACATCACCCGAAGTGGGAAGGCCGTCCGCGTCTGGACGATGGCGTTCCGTATCAATCGACGCCGCGGATTTGAGGAGGCCTGATCATGGAAGAAATGGGAAAAGGCTGCATCCTCTGGGCCATCGGCATCCCCCTGCCGATCATCATCCTCTTGTTTCTGTTCGGGGTGTTGAACTAGCGGCGGGTTCCTCCACTTCCGGCGTCATGAAATGTCCGTGCAGGGTGGCGATGGGTTGGCTCTTTTCGCCTTGCCAGGCTTCGGCTTGCACGTTGGCGACGCGGCGGCCGATCTTGACGACGCGGGCGCGGGCGAAGGTGTCGATCGGACGGCCCGAGCGCAGATAGTCGATGCTGATGTCGATGGTTTTCGGGAAGCGTTCGCTCTTCGACGCAATCGCGAGTTGCGTCAGCGCCGTCACTTCCATCAGCGCGCCGACGACGCCGCCATGCAGCGCCGGCAGCATTGGGTTGCCGATCAGGTGTTCGCTGTAGGGGAGGACGAGCGTGAGTTCATCGCCCTTCAGTTCGGCGCGGATGCCGAGGAAGCGTGCGTAGGGAATACGCTCGATCGCGGCGGCGACGCGGTGTTGGGGGGTAGTCATTTTCCCCTCCCCTTGAGGGGAGGGGGCAGGGGGTGGGGTGAAGCGCGGTGTTGGCTTATTTCTCTGCGCGCGTTTTGAACCGGCGGAGCTTTACCCCGCCCCCAACCCCCTCCCCTCGAGGGGAGGGGGCTTTGTTCTGCGCGCTTCATCACGACTTCTTCTTCCGCATGTTCGCGTAGAGTTTCCGGCTGGCGCTCGAATTGACCATGAAGGCGCAGGCGACGTGGGCGATCGGGTTGTCGGGGCTGTCTTCGTAGGCCACTGCGCGCACGAACGCGATCGAGCGGCCGAGCTTGTAGCAATGCGCTTCGGCGAGCACGTCGCGGCCGGGTTCGGCGGCGCGCATGTAGTCGATCCTAAGATCGATGGTGGCGACCGTTGTCGGCTGCTCCATCGCCGCGACCGCTGCGGTGCCGCAGATCGTGTCGAGGAAGGTGGTGATGACGCCGCCGGCGATGACGCTGGTTTCTGGATCGCCGATCAGCTCTGGCCGGTAAGGGACGCGGCCCCAGACCCGCGCCTTTTCGATCCGCGTCACTTCGAGCCCAATGGCGTGCGCCTGCGGCGTGAACCGGATCATCGCCCGCACCCGCTGCAGCGGATCGGTGGCGTCCGCGTAGGAAGAGGGTGGTGGCGTTTCGTCGCTCATGGCCTTGGCTAGCAGTGCCCGACGGCCCCCGCCAAGCATAGAAATTGACGACGTGTCATTATTGTGCCGCTATAACGTCCGGCTGCACCTTAAAGGAAGCACATGAACGGGACGGCGGTGATCGAGCCGATCGGCAAGCGCGAGCGAACGAAGGTTGCGAACCGGCAGGCTATTCTGGTGGCGGCGCGGCGCGTATTTGCGCAGCTGGGCTATGAGGCGGCGACGGTGCGCGACATTATTCGCGGCACCGAACTCGCGTCGGGCACCTTCTACAATTACTTCCGCTCCAAGGAAGAAGTGTTCGAAGCTTTGGCCGATGACGGCGCGCGCCGGTTCCGGCCGATCCTTCGCCACGCCCGCGAGCACGCGAAATCGTTCGAGGACTATCTGCACAGCGCGTTCGTCGCCTATTTCCGCTTCATCGTTGAGGACAACGCCGCCGAAGGCATGCCGATCGATCAGCGCCGCCCGCACGTGCGCAGCGACACGCCGGAAATGACGGCGGTTTACCAAGAAGTGCGCCAAAGCCTCGAGGACGCGATCGCCCATGGCGATGCGCCGCGCGTCGATGCTGATTATCTGGCTTGCGCCTGCATCGGCATCGCGCAAGAGGTGGGCTCGGCCATGTTGCGCCGTTCGCCGCCCGGCATAGATGCGGCTGCGGACTTCGCGACGGGACTCATTCTAAAAGGCCTTGAAGGCGCACCGCGCCAAGGCTGACCCAAGGAGACGTAAGACTTGTCCTGGCTGCGCAAGGCGCTTGTCCATCTTGCTTTGTCGCGTTCGAACGAGGCGCTTGTGAAGGCGTCCGGCGGCGAGCCGCGCACTGTGCGCGGCATGACGCTCGATCCGCGGTTTCAGTTTCTGGAAGCGCAGGCGCGGGCGCGGGCGATCCCGTGGGACCGCATGAATGTCGAGATCTTGCGTGCGCAAACCGAAGCAGGCTCGGAGCTGTTCGGCGGCAAGCCAGTCGGCGGCGTGCGGATCGAGAAGCAATACGTCACCGGCCGCTCTCACTCGGTGCCGACGCGGCTCTATCTGCCGACCGTGCGCGACAATTCCGCGGCGATGCTGGTCTATTTCCATTTTGGCGGCGGCGTTGTCGGTTCGCTCGAAACCGCGCATCGTTTCTGCAGCATGATCGCCAAGGAAGCCGGCGCGCCGGTGATGTCGGTCGAGTACCGATTGGCGCCGGACTATAAATTCCCGACCGGACTCGAAGATTGCATTGCTGCATATCAGTGGGCCGTTGATAACGCCGCGCGTTACGGCGCGCCGGTCGGTCGCGCCGCTGTTGGCGGCGATTCCATGGGCGGGCACTTCGCCGCGATCATCGCGCAGGAATTCCGCAAGACGAAACCGCCGGTGCTGCAGCTCTTGATCTATCCGGCGGTCGATTTCACGTCCGAGACGCCATCGATGCACGACTTCGCCGACGCTTGGCCGCTAACGGCCGAGACGGTCGATTTCTTCATGAAGCAATACATGCCGGAGAGCGCCGATCCCTCCGATCCGCGCCTCTCGCCAATCCGCACCCAGGATTTGCGCGGCCTCGCGCCCGCTTTGATTTACACGGCCGGCTTCGACATGCTGCTGGATCAAGGCAAACAATACGCAGATCGGCTCGAAGAGGCGGGCGTGAAGACGAGCTATCATTGCTTCGAGTCGCTGCCGCACGGTTTTGTCGCGTTTCCGACGGCTTCGCCTGCGGCCGAAGCTGCGATCCGGCGCATCGCCGGCGAAACCGCCGCCGCGCTCAAAGGAAATCGCTAGCTGCCCGAAGCCGCACGCATCGATCGCGGCGCCTGGAGCTGGGCGCTCTACGAATGGGCGCGCAACCCGTACGTCTTGCTGTGCGTGATCTATGTGCTGGGGCCCTACATCTCGACGGTCGTGGTGAGCGATCCGGTGCAAGGCCAGGCTTTGGTCACCGGCTGGCATAAGATCTCTGGCTTGTTCGTGGCGTTTACGGCGCCGTTCCTCGGCGCTGCAACAGATCGGATGGGCCGGCGCAAGCCGATGCTCGGCGCGGTGACGCTGACGCTCGCGGCAGGGGTTGCGGCGCAATATTGGGCGATGCCAGGCGGAGAAGGCTTGCCGCTCTGGGGCGTCGGCGCGGCGATCATCGTCGCCGGCATTTCGTTCGCGTATTCGGAAGTGCTGCATAATTCGATGATCACGCGCGCGGCGCATCATGATGTGCTGCCGCACGTTTCGGGCCTTGGCCTCGCGCTCGGCAATCTCTCGTCGGTGCTGCTGCTGGTTTTCGTGCTACTGACGATCGCGTTGCCGGGGCAGGTGGATTGGGGGTTTTTGCCGGACGCGCCGCTGTTCGGGCTCGATCACACCGCGCATGAGCCAAGCCGCAGCGTGGCCATCATCTGTGCGCTGTGGCTGCTTGTCTTCGCCGCGCCGATCTTTCTCTACACGCGCGATCTCGACACGACCGGTGAGCGCTTCTTCGACGCGATGCGCCACGGCGTCGGCAACGTCATGCGCACGATCCGCAAGCTGCGCGATTATCGCAACGTCGCGCTCTATCTCGTGGCGCGCATGCTCTATGCTGATGGTAAGACCGCCATCTTGATCGTAAGCGGCATTTATGCGGCCGGCGTGATGGGCTGGGGCTTGATCGAGATGCTCGCGTTCGGCGTCATCTTGACGATCTTCGCGGTGCTGGGCGGCTTTATCGGCGGTTGGCTCGACCATTTGTTCGGTCCCAAGCGCGCGGTGACGCTGGAGATCGGCGTGACGTTCCTGTGCCTCATCGCCATGGTGTCGATGGCGCCGGACTCGATGCTGTTCTTCATTCCGGTCGAGCCGGGCGCCGCGGTGTGGGACGGGCCTTTCTTCCGGACCGCGCCTGAGCTTGGCTATATGGGCTTTGCGATCATCATCGCGATGTCGATCACGGCGGCTTACGCGTCGAGCCGCACGTTGATGGCGCGGCTTGCGCCGCCTGGCATGGAAGGGGAGCTGTTCGGCCTCTATGCGCTGGCGGGATCGGCGACGGTATGGCTTGGGCCGCTGCTCGTGGAGTTCTTCACGACGACGTATCAGAGCCAGCGCGCTGGCTTCGCTTCGATCGCTATTTTGCTGATTGCGGGTTTCGTGCTGCTGCTGTTCGTGAAGCCGCCGCAGCGGCGCGCCGATTAAGCCGCGTCGCTTGCGAGCTGGCGCAGTTTTTTATCGACCATGCGCTTTAGGCCCTGCGCGACGGCTTCGCGTTCGCCGCCGAGCGCATGCGGCAAGTGTGCGAGCTGGTGCAGCGCCGAAACGTGCGTGCGGACGACTTCCGGATCGAGCCGCTCGGTTGCGCCCTGCGCCTGCAGATAGCGGGCCATTTCGCGCGCGCCGAAGGCGAGCGTCGCGTCGCCGATCTGTTCGGCCACGTCGATCAGCGTTTGTGCGGCTTTGAACACGTGCCGGGCGGCTCTCGCATCGCCGGACGTCAGCGCTTTTGCGTGCGCTTCCAACGCCGCAACGCTGGCGCGAGCGAGCTGCGCCTTCACTTCGACATCGGCTTCATCGAGCCGCGCGTCGGAGGCGTCGTCCAGGCGCCGGCGCGGGCCCATATAGTTCAAATCCGGGCGCCGGCGGCGGCGGCACGGCCCGGTGTAGGTCGGGGTGACGATGAAGGGTTGGGGGTTGATCAGCACCGTGCGCACGCGCTGCTGCAGCGCCAGCGCCGAGATCGGCTTGCGCAAATAGCCGTCGACCCCGGCGCGGCGAGCGGTCTCCACCTCTGCCCGGGCGCCGCGCGAGGTCAGCATGAAAATATTGGCGGCGCGGTTGGGGGCGTCTTCGCTCTGGCGGATGCGGCGGACGAAATCCAAGCCGTCGCCGGCGCCGTCGAACCATTCCAGCATGATGATGTCCGGGTTCGCCTTCTTCAGCGTATCCCAGCCTTCCATCGTGTTCGCGGCGCCCAAAACGCGGCGAAAACCCATGCTGCGCAACTGATCGAGCGAGATGCCGCGCTCGAAATGGTTGTCGTCGATGACCAGCGCGGTCAATCCGGACGGATCGAATTCGTCGCCGTTCATATTTACGCAAGGCCCCCGAAACAGCCTGCCAAACTAGCGCCGATTGCTTAGAATTCGCTGAAAGCGAAGATTTACGATTGGTAAAAGTCTAGAGCGTGTTGCCCTCTGTTGAATCGACGGCGCTGCGCAATATGCCTCAGCGCGGCCTGCCTTCTTCCAATTCGCCGATCAGCGAGACTTTCTGCCAAATCTTCCGGGCAAGACCGGTGGTCAGGTTCTCGATCTCGGTGACGCCCTCGATCACCACCGGATCGCGCACCCTTTCGGCGTAAAGCGCCGCCAGCTTGCCCACCAGCGCCAGCATTTCGGCGCAATAATCGAGATAGCGGCAAAGCTGGAACGCCGACATTGCGCGCGGCGGCGCGCGCTCATGCACCAGGGCGGTTGGGTCCTTCGTCAATTGGTGCATGTCGATGACGTGCGCCAGCGAGCGCAGTTCGTGCAGCGCATCGAGCGCGCGCTGGCGCTTGAAGCGCTCTTCGAGCGTCAGCAAAAACCAAGCCGCGCCGCCGAACAGGATGAGCAGGTTCACGGCGGCTTCCAGGCTTTGCAGGAAGCCGACATTGGCCTCGAACTCGTCGAGATGCAGAAACTTCGCCGCCGCGACCTGCGCGATCAGACCGAGCAGCAAAATCACGCCGACGCTTATGCGCAGCGGCCAATTGCGCTCGGCCAGCTTGGCCGCTTCGGCCGAAGAGCGATGCGCCGTTGTCAGCAATTCGCCGCAGACACGCCCAAGCCCCGCGCCGGGGAAACGCTTGTCGATGCGCTGCTGCAATTGTTCGATCGTCTTGACGATGTGGTGCGGATCAAGCGACCGATAACTCAT
>Ga0196971_1000768_pt1 | contig 19138 bp, 21 predicted proteins | sample S1v_1013CmetaG_FD_148660 | JGI IMG/M metagenome (GOLD analysis project Ga0196971, IMG submission 148660) | Soil microbial communities from Anza Borrego desert, Southern California, United States - S1+v_10-13C | ecosystem: Environmental > Terrestrial > Soil > Desert | place: USA: California... | reverse complement strand
TCGCGCCAAGGCCTTCTGAAGATGGTCTCCCAGCGCCGCCGGTTGCTCGACTATCTGAAAAGCCGCGATGTGTCGCGCTACCAAGCGATCATCGAAAAGCTGGGTCTGCGCCGCTAAGCGCGGACTACTCCCCCTCCCCTTGAGGGGAGGGGGCCGGGGGGCGGGGTGAACCTCCTCCGGCGAAAGTTTGCGCGTACGCGCCCCTTCCCGAGATCCGCGTTTCACCCCACCCCAAACCCCTCCCCTCAAGGGGAGGGGCTTAAGAACGAACCTCCTCCGATCCGCGGAGGAGGCAATTCGCGCAACGGATCGCCGTTGCGCACCGACAAGGCGTTCGAGCAGGGGCTCGGCGCCTGGAGTTAGATGTATGTTTGATACCAAATCCGTTTCCATCGATTGGGCGGGCCGCCCGCTCACGCTCGAAACTGGCCGCGTTGCGCGTCAGGCTGACGGCGCCGTGTTCGCCAGCTGGGGCGAGACCGCTTTGCTCGCGACCGTCGTCTACGCGAAGGAAGCCAAGCCGGGACAAGACTTCTTCCCGCTGACCGTGAACTACCAGGAAAAGTACTTCGCCTCGGGCCGCATTCCCGGCGGCTTCTTCAAGCGCGAAGGCCGCCCGACTGAACGCGAGACGCTGCTGTCGCGCCTGATCGACCGCCCGATCCGTCCGCTGTTCGTCGATGGCTTCAAGAACGAAGTCCAAGTCATCATCACGGTGCTGAGCTGGGACAACGAAAACGAATCCGATCTGCTCGCCATGGTCGCCGCTTCCGCCGCCCTCACCATTTCCGGCGTGCCGTTCATGGGCCCGATCGCCGCCAGCCGCGTCGGCTGGATCGACGGCAAGGCGCAGCTGAACCCGACCATCGAGCAAATGAAGACGAGCGAACTCGATCTCGTCGTCGCCGGCACCGCCAACGCGATCATGATGGTCGAGTCGGAAGTGAAGGAATTGAGCGAAGCGCAAATGCTTGAAGCGCTGGCGCTGGCGCACAAGGGCATGCAGCCGGTGATCGATGCGATCATCGAATTGGCCGAGAAAGCCGGCAAAGAGCCGTTCGAATTCGAACCGGCTGATAATTCCGCCCTTAAGTCGAAGATCAAAGACCTCGTCGGCGCCGATCTCGGCGCGGCTTACAAGGTCACCAACAAGGCCGAACGCTACGGCGCCGTCGGCGCGCTGCGCGACAAAGCCAAGGCGCAATTCGTGAAGACCGACGCGAACCCGGATGGTGTCGACGCCAACGTGTTCAAGGAAGTGTTCAAGGAAGTCGAAAGCGACATCGTTCGCACGCGTATCGTGAAGGAAAAGGGCCGCATCGACGGCCGCGCCGTCGACAAGGTGCGCCCGATCGAAGCGATGGTCGGTTTCCTGCCGCGCACGCACGGCTCGGCCCTGTTCACCCGTGGTGAAACCCAATCGATCGTCGTCGCGACCTTGGGCACCGGCGAAGACGAGCAATTCATCGACGCGCTCTCGGGCACGACCAAAGAGCGCTTCATGCTCCACTACAACTTCCCGCCCTATAGCGTCGGCGAAACCGGCCGCATGGGCGGTGCCGGCCGCCGCGAAATCGGCCACGGCAAGTTGGCCTGGCGGGCGATGAAAGCGGTGCTGCCGAGCGCTGAGCAATTCCCGTACACGGTGCGTCTCGTCTCCGAGATCACCGAGTCGAACGGCTCGTCCTCGATGGCCACCGTTTGCGGCTCGTCTCTCGCGCTGATGGATGCCGGCGTGCCGATTTCGGCGCCCGTCGCCGGCGTCGCCATGGGCCTCATCCTCGAAGATTACGGCTTCGAAGTCCTGACCGACATCTTGGGTGATGAAGATCACCTCGGCGACATGGACTTCAAAGTCGCCGGCACGGCCAAGGGCATCACTTCGCTGCAGATGGACATCAAGGTTGCGGGCATCACGCAAGAGATCATGCAAGTCGCGCTCGACCGCGCTCACGGCGCGCGTCAGCACATCCTCGGCGAGATGAACAAGGCCATGGACGCCCCGCGCGGCGAAGTCGGCAAGAACGCCCCGCGCATCGAGCAGATCAAAATCCCGACCGACAAGATCCGCGACGTGATCGGCACCGGCGGCAAAGTGATCCGCGAGATCGTGGAAAAGACCGGCGCGAAAGTGAACGTCGAAGACGACGGCACGGTGAAGGTGGCCTCCGCCAACGCCGAGTCGATCGAAGCGGCGATCAAGTGGATCAAGTCGCTGACCAGCGAACCGGAAGTCGGCCAGATCTACGAAGGCAAGGTCGTGAAGGTGATGGAGTTCGGCGCCTTCGTGAACTTCTTCGGCGCCAAGGACGGCCTCGTCCACGTCTCGCAGCTCGCGCGCGAGCGGGTCGAGAAGCCGGGCGATGTCGTCAAAGAAGGCGACACCGTGAAGGTGAAGCTCCTCGGCTTCGACGATCGCGGCAAGGTGCGCCTCTCGATGAAGGTCGTCGACCAAGCCACCGGCGCCGATCTCTCGGCCGAGATGGGTGACGAAGCTCTGGACGAAGGTCCGCGCCGTGAACGCAGCGACCGCGGCGACCGCGGCCCGCGCCGCGGCGGTGGCGGCCGTGACCGTCCGCGCCGCGAAAGCTCGGGCGACTAAGCTTCAAGCGCCAATGCAAATGAGAAAGCCCGCTTCGCAAGAGGCGGGCTTTCTTGTTTAGTGGCGCAATGGCGGTGGTTGTGGTGGCTGAATTCAATTCGTTCTGGATTGTAGCCGCTTGCCTAGATCAATGGCTCAACTAACGTGCGCTTGGAACCCGCGGGGGACGCATGCAAGGACTCTTTGTCGGTGCGGTCGGCGCTGTAGTCGGCGGCGCGATTGGCTTTGGCCTTTGGTCATTGCTGCCCGACGCATGGCGAGCAGCTCGCGCGCCGGTGGCGATAGTCGCCGCTGTATTGTGCGGACTCTTCGCATCGAAAATTGAGTTGCCATCGCGACAAACGCTAGCCGCCGTCGAGCGTACGTTGCTGGCGCATCCAGATCTTGGCGAGCTGATGACGGCGTGGAAGGAAACCGATCCCTCAGCCTTTGCGGACTTCGTGGCGCTCGCCGCTGAGCAGGGAGATGCCGACTTTGCCGAAGCCCAAAACGACCCGCGTTATCTTGAGATGGTTGCCATCGGTGGGCGCCGCCTAGCGTATCTGTCAGATGAGCAGGCGGTAGAGCGTTTTCGCATCTCCCGAGATCAGATGCTTGAGCTCAGGCAAACAAATCCCGCGCTTTGTGCGAGGGTCTTCTTTAATCGTGGTGTCGATTATTCCAATCCGCCATTCAGCCGCTCATTGCATCGGCGCTTCCTGGCGCTGCAAGCAAACGCCTTGCGCTCGTCGCCTACGGGGGCGCCGCAAGCTATGACGGAGGCCGAAGTGCAGTCCGCCGCGCAGGGAATCTTCGAGCGAATTCACGCAGTAGTTGGCGAAGACGTTAGCTTGTTGTCGCCGGACGCAACTGTCGAGGGTAGCGAGGCGCGCTTCTGCGAAGTGGCAGCCGAATACTTCAACCAAGTGTCGCTCTCGCTCGAGCCAGGCCGGCTGAACGCCGGCATGGTTCGGATGCAGCATGGTGCGCCCTAGATCGCCCGCGTCGTGAATGCTCGGGCGACTAAGCTCCAGCGCAAACGCAAATGAGAAAGCCCGCTTCGCAAGAGGTGGGCTTTCTTGTTTAGTGGCGCCATGGCCGTCGTTGTCCTCGCGAAGTTCGCCTCGTTTCCCGAAGCGCTGGTGGCGAAATCTGTGCTGGAATCCGAGGACATCGGCGTCGTCATGCCGGAGCAGGGGCTAGTGGCGGGCCAGCTCGATGCCGGCGTCATGGGCGGCTGGCGGCTCTTGGTGAGCGAGGAAGAACTCCAGGCGGCGCTGCAGGTGCTGACGGAAGCGCAGATCGCGCCCTAGACCGCATCCGGTCCGGAACGCGCGCCCGTTCCGCTGGTTGGTCCCTGCAAGGAGGCCAACATGCCACAAAACCGAGAAACCGGCCGCGAGCCCGAAAGCGTGCGCAACACCCGCCCGCCGGCGGACAATCCGGACGACATCGAAATTGATCAAGAGCGGGAGCGTGAGCAAAATGCCGGCCCCGACGATCTTGAACGCAATCCCGGCATCGGCGCCTCGAAGGGCGCGACGATAGCGGGCGCCGACGCTGACGAGATCGACGATCTCTATGCTGAAGGCGAAAACACCTTCCCTGGCGATGTCGAGAACGATTCCGGCCGGCCAGGCACGGGCGTCGATCCGAAGCGCCGTGGTCGCGATCACTAACTCCAATGGCCGATCGCACCACCGAACCGCGCGGAACGCCGAGCACGTTAGCGGGCGTTCCGCCGCGCAGCCCGCGCGCGCGAGACCTCGCGCCGACGGACCAACTGAAATCCGAGATCGATCAGGAGCACGAGCCCAGCGCGCTCGATCCGGACGATGATCTGCGTTCGCCGCACACGCGTCCGCGCACGCACGGCGCCGTCCAGCGCGAGGCGCCGGAGCAAACGCCGGAAGCTTTCGATGGAGAAGCCGATGAAATCGGCATCGAAATCGACAACGCCATCGAGCGCCCGCAATGTGGCGACGCCGGGCGGCGTTCCGATTAGCGCCCTTGTTGCTTTCAATGCACCCATTCCCGGGGCGGCGCGCAGCGTCGAGCCCGGGACCCATAAACACTACGCTTTCGGTGCGAAGCTGCGATACCCGTGTTTATGGGCCCCGGACTGCTCGCTTCGCGAGCATCCGGGGATGGGTATGTTTGCGGTCAAGTAGCGCTTAACACCCGGGAAAAGAAAACGGTTTAACCGCCTTTATCCGGCGGCGGCTTGTTCTTGAACGAGCGGTCCGCCGCGCCGATGCCGGCGCCAAGCGCAACGCCGATGGCGATGCCCATCGCGATATTGTCCATCGTCACACCGATTGCGGCGCCTATGGCGATGCCGATGGCGATCCAAAGTCCCATGCTCATGCGAGACGAACGCGCGCCGGTCGCCTCTGTTCAGTCCATGAATGCAGCGTCACGAACCACGCAGCCGCCGCCGTCTAGATAGGAGGATAGCGCCCGCCTCTATCCACGCATTTGCGCACGCAACATGCTGAAAACAAAGGCCCGCGCATGAAATCAATCCGACCGCCCGGCGTCGCCTTTATAATGCAGCCTATGTCCGTCACCGATCAGCCTCATACTCCAGCCTCCGCCGCGCCGCTCTGGCGACGGGCGGAGCTCATGCTGACGCGGGTGCTCGCGTTGGCCGGCGGCCCCGCCGCCATCGCCGCTACGCGATGGCTGTCGCGCGCGATGCGCCGCGCCATCGCCTGCCGGCTCGGGATGATCGAATACATCGTCCGCAAGCTCTTGCTCGCCGAAACGCTGCGGCTCGATCTGCAGGGCAGCGTCAGTCTTCAGAACGGCGCTACGCCGCCGGCAGCGAACGGCGCACGCCCCCATCGTGAAGCTGCGCGAGCCCATTCCGATCCAACCCTGCCGCATACTTGGTCGGTGCGCTTCGCGCTGAGGCCACCCAGCGAACGCCCGAGCGAGCGATCCTCTATGCGCCAGCCGCTGCACACGGCGCGCGCGCCGCGCAAGCCAGATCCGGCTTGGCGGCTTGCCCGCCGCCTCGAAGCGCTTTGCCGCGTGTTCGAAGATCCCTTGCCGCACGCACGCCGTCTGGCGCGTCTGCTCGTGCGATCGGCCCGCGCGGGCGCCGACATGGCGTTTCCATACCTCTGGGATTGCGCCGGCGCCGATCGTCGCGACCCCGAAGATCCGCACCTTTCCATCGACGCCAGCGGCTTCGCGTTCACGCAGCTCGGACGGTGCGATTCCAGTTGAGCCCTTCGCGCGCGCCATCGCCACACCGCAACGCCCGCACGGGGGCGCGCTTCCGCGCGCCCGCAACGCAGGCGCGATCACTCGCCCCGCTTGAACCAGAGACGATCCCAGAACACGCCGGGCGTAATTGGCGACTCATCGTAGTCGGCGCGACTGCAGGCAAGACCCACAGCGCGTGCGAGCGCCTGAGTTTCTTCCGCCGAGACCTCGAACATCCGCCGTCCTGCGGGGATAGGACCGTGACGGAGGCTGATCATCAGCGTGCCGGCCGGGGCCACGAGTGCGCCGATGGTCGGCATCATGGCCGCGCGCGTGGGCTCATCGAAATGCATCCACACCGCCGACATCCAGACGAGATCGAACGTCCGAGCGCGCACGCTCTCGAGCGCCGGAAGGCTGTCTTCGATCCACGTGATGTTGCTGGCGGGATGCAGTGCGATTGCGCCTTCGCGCATGGCGCGCGTCGGTTCGATGGCGGTGACGGCATCACCGCGCGACGCAAACCACGCGGCGTCGCGGCCTGTGCCCGCGCCGATGTCCAACACCGTGATGCGCGGCGGCGGGATGAGCTCGAGGGGCCCGCGATGCGCATCGGCGAACGACAGCGCCTCATAGCGCTTCAGAAGCTCCGGCGCTTCCTGCTCGTAACCTTGCGTGCCCTCGACCACTTACCCTCGCCCGCGTTCGCCTTAGCATCTAACCTAGAAGCCAATTCTCTTGGCGATCAGCGCGCCGATACCAACGAGGGCGATGCCAGCGACGATGATGGCGTAGCCCTGAAGCAACGGGTCCAGATCAGTCCTCAATACTGTGGAACACGCCCCGCGCTCACGTCACTCGTCGCCGCCTGTGCTGGGCACGCCGACGATGTGGAAGCCGGCATCGACGTGGATCACTTCGCCGGTGGTCGAGCGGCCGAGGTCGGAGCAGAGCCAGAGCGCGCAGCCGGCGATGCCCTCCATCGATGTGTCTTCCTTCATCACCGACCATTCGCGGCCGGTTTGGATGAGGCCGCGGCCGCCTTGGATGCCGGCGATGGCGAGCGTGCGCATGGCGCCGGCGCTGATCGCGTTGACGCGAATGCCGGAGGGACCGAGGTCGCGCGCCATGTAGCGCATCGAGGCTTCAAGCGCCGCCTTCGCCACGCCCATCACGTTATAGCTCGGCAGCACGCGCTCGGCGCCGAGATAGGTCATGGTGATCATCGAACCGCCCGGCTTCATCAGCTTCGCCGCGCGCTTGCCGGCGGCGACGAACGAGAAGGCGGAAATATCCATCGAACGGAGGAAGTTCTCGCGGCTGGTGTTCTCGACGAACGAGCCCTTCAACTCATTCTTGTCGGAGAAGGCGATCGAGTGAACCAGGAAGTCCAGGCCGCCCCATTGCTTTTCCAGCTGCGCGAACACGGCGTCGAGCTGTGCGTCGTTGGTGGCGTCGCACTCCAGCATCGTCTTGGCGCCGATCGAGTCCACCAGCGGCCGCACGCGCTTCTCCAGCGCCTCACCCTGATAGGTGAACGCCAGTTCCGCGCCCTGCGCCGCCAGTTGCGAGGCGATGCCCCAGGCGATCGATTTGTCGTTGGCGACGCCCATGACGAGGCCGCGCTTGCCGCGCATCAGCTCGCCCTTCGGGAAAACCCACTCGTCCGCCATCTCTTGCTCCCTCGAAATTCGCCGCACCTAGAAAGCTTTGCGGCGCTGCGGTCAAGCGGAACCGGGCGCCGGGGCCAGCGTTTCCGCTCCAGAAGATTGACCCTTCAGGAGCATGTAATGGCCGAAATCCGCGAAACCCACGTCAAGCGCGACGAACACGGGCGGGTGACGGACACCAAAGTGATCATCGAGCATCCGAAGCGGAAAAAGGGCGGCTTTGGCCTCGGCATTCTGCTCGGCGTGATCCTGATCGCAGGCGCATTGCTCGCCTTCGTTTATAGCCAGGGCTCGTTCCAACAAGCGGGCGCCGAGGCCGACCAAATGACCGCGCAGGTCGAACAACAAACCGCTGAAGTCGCGGACAACACCTCCGCCACACTCGATGGCGCCGCGGACACAGCGTCGGAAACCAGCGAAACCGTGACGAATTAACCCCTCGTCTCAAAGGGATCGCTCGGGAGAACGCCGGCTCGCCAAGAGCCGGCGTTCGTCATTTTTTCGCTGTGTTGCGCCGGTTACCGAAGAAACTTGTTCCGATCACGCGCGTTTGATCCGCATGCCATTCGATCTCGCTGCAAACGAAGCACACGTTCAACTCCGCACGCTCAATTCGCAAGTCGCCGCCATCCCGGTGCGATGGGTCGACGGCGAGCCCGAAATTCTGCTGATCACCCCGCGCCGGAGCGGGCAATGGATCGTGCCGAAAGGCTGGGCGCTGTTGGATTGTCTCGCCGCCGAATGCGCGGCGCGCGAAGCGTTCGAGGAAGCCGGCGTCACCGGCCAAGTCGAGACCTATTCACTGGGCACGTTCGACTATTGGAAGCCGACCAAGCAAGGCAAAGTCAGGTTCGAAGTGACCGCCTATGCGCTGCACGTGGAACACGTGCTGCCGGATTGGCCGGAGCGCGAAGAACGCAAGCGCGCATGGTTCTCACCGGAAGTCGCCGCGCGCCTTACTGGCAATGAGGGCTTGGCCGATTTGATCCGCGCCGCGGTGCAGGTCGAGTTCAAGTCCGCGCCGCCCGTGTTCGCCGGCGGCCTGCTGCACTAGGCGGCGACCCGCGTAAACGCCAGCGACGCATTGGTGCCGCCGAAGCCGAACGAGTTCGAGAGCACGCAATCGAGCTGACGATCCGCCCGCTTGCGCAGAATCGGCAAATCTTCGAACGCCGGGTCGAGCTCTTCGATGTGCGCGCTTTCGCAGGCAAAGCCGTTATTCAGCATCAGGATCGAATAGATCGCCTCCTGCACGCCTGCGGCCCCGAGCGAGTGGCCGGTCAGCGATTTTGTGCTCGAGATCATCGGCGGCTTCGACCCGAACACGGCGCGCACCGCTTCCATTTCCTTGAGATCGCCAACAGGCGTCGAGGTGCCGTGCGGGTTGAGATAGTCAACCGGACGATCGACGTATTTGAGGGCCATTTTCATGCAGCGCGCGGCGCCTTCGCCGGAAGGGGCGACCATGTCGTGGCCGTCGCTATTGGCGCCGTAGCCGGCGATCTCGGCGTAAATCTTTGCACCGCGTTTTTTGGCCCGCTGGTATTCTTCCAGCACCAGCACGCCCGCGCCGCCGGCGATGACGAAGCCGTCGCGGTTCTTGTCGTAGGCGCGCGAGGCCTTCGCCGGCGTGTCGTTATACTTCGTGCTCATTGCGCCCATGGCGTCGAACAACACCGAAAGCGTCCAATCGAGTTCTTCGGAGCCGCCTGCGAACATGATGTCCTGACGCCCGTCGCGGATGTGTTCGTACGAATTGCCGATGCAGTGCGCACTCGTCGCGCAGGCCGAGCTGATCGAATAATTCACGCCGCGAATTTCAAACGGCGTTGCCAGCGTGGCGCTGGCGGTGGAGCTCATCGCTTTCGGCACCGCAAACGGCCCGACGCGCCGGGCGCCCTTTTCACGCGCCGTGTCCGCCGCGGCGACGATTGCGTGCGCAGAGGGGCCGCCGGAGCCCATGATGATGCCCGTGCGCTCGTTAGAGACTTCGGCCTGCTGCAGGCCGGAATCGGCAATGGCTTGCTCCATCGCGATGAAATTCCAGCCCGAGCCTTCGCCCATGAACCGCATGTTGCGTTTATCGACGACGTCCTCAGGTTTCACATCGGGCGCGCCGTGTACTTGGCAGCGCATGCCTTTGTCGGCGTACTCAGGCGCAGCGACGATGCCGCTCTTGGCTTCGCGCAGGCTCGCGAGCACTTCCTGTGTATTGTTGCCGATCGAGGAGACGATCCCCATGCCGGTGACGACGACACGACGCATTGGCTGGCGCTCCTACTTCAGTTGCGTTTCGAGCTGTTCGGGCGAGAACAGGCCGACCTTCAAATCCTTGGCCGTATAGATAGTCACGCCGTCTGCTTTGACGACGCCATCGCCGATGCCCATGTGCAGCGAGCGCTGAATCACCCGCTTCATGTCGATCTCGTAGGTGACGAGCTTGGTCTTGGGCGTGATCTGACCGCGGAACTGGACTTCGCCGACACCGAGCGCCCGACCTTTGCCAGGCGAGCCGGCCCAACACATGAAAAACCCGACCAGCTGCCACATGGCGTCCAGGCCAAGACACCCCGGCATCACCGGGTCGCCCTTGAAGTGGCAGTCGAAGAACCAGCGTTCAGGATTGATGTCGTACTCGGCGTGGACGAAGCCCTTGCCGACGGACCCGCCGTCCTTGGTGATGTTCACGATGCGGTCGAACATCAGCATCGGCGGCAGCGGCAGCTGCGCGTTGCTGGGCCCGAACAGCGTGCCTTCGCCCGAGGCGATCAGGTCGTCGTAGGAAAGGGAGGAGGGCCGGTCGGCCTGGCTCATCGCCATGTTTGTCTCTGCAATTGAAGGAAAAATCCCGGCTGGCTTACAGGGGAGGGCGCGGAGGGGCAAGGCGGACGCGGCAGGGGCCGTCGTTTCGTTGGCCCCAAGGCTGTGATAGATAAGAGGAATGTCCGTCGTCACGCAGCATCGCCCGTCCATGAGCGCCGCCGAATTCCTGGCGTGGGAGGCCGAGCAAGAGGACCGCTACGAGTTCGTGGATGGCCAGCCTCGGCTCATGGCCGGCGGGACGCACGCTCATCATATGATCGCACTCAATATAGCTATCGGCCTGCGCGGCCGCCTTGCCGGGCCATGCAATCCGCTCGTCGAGCGCAAATTGGTGACCCCGCAGGGCAACTACCGTTATCCCGACGTTCTGGTTGATTGCGGCAAGCCGACCAGTCGCGACTTGGCGGCGGACGAACCGCGCGTCGTGTTCGAGGTCGAAAGCCCCAGCAACACGACGATCGATGAGATGGAGCGGATGGAGGACTTCCAGTCGATCTCAACGATTCAACAGATTGTCATCGTCTCGCAGACCAAGCTGCGCGCTCGTATTTACACACGCGATGACGCAGGCTGGCGCGCCGAGACGATAGCCGGTGAGCAAGCGGCGCTCGATCTCTCGGCGCTTGGTTGCACGTTGCCGCTTACGGAAATTTACGACCGGGTCGAGTTCGAACCGCCCGCCGCAAACGCCTAGAAATCAGAGCCCACCGCAATCGCCGCCCCAGAGGGCGTCGTTTTCCACCCAGCCGACCCGGCCGCCGACGGCGACGCGCCGCCAAGCTCCGTTGCAGCCGGTCACCGAGGCCACGACACCGGGGGCGAGATAGGCGACCACTTGGCTGCCTTCGTGCGCCGTCCGGCGGAGCGCGGTCGCTTCGCTGACATAAATGGTGCGGCGCTGATCGAGGTTTTGCGCGTGCATCCAGACTTCGGCGCCGTCCGGATCGCGGACGCGGCGCCAAGGTCCGCTTTCGCCTGTCACCTGCAGCGGCAGGCCGGCGCGCTCATAGATCCAGTCGATCCGGTGTTCGAGGCCGGGGCCGTGGCGGCCGTTGGCGCCCGGCGTCTTGAGGCTGACATAACGCGGAACCGGCAGGTTGGAATCCGGGCCCACCGCAGGCGTATCGGCCACGGCGGCGCTGAGCGGAATGGAGAGGGCGGCCGCAGCTAGGGCGGCGAAAGTCCCACGACGCATGACCCAACCTTTGTTTTTCGCTTCCTCTGCCGGGAAGTCAGGCCGCATCATGCGCGGACGCCGTGAAATTGGGCTTAACGCTACGGTCAACCTCCTGCCGCTAAGGCGAACCTTGGAGCCCGCGCCAGCGTGGTTTATGGAAGTTGAATGCCGTCGAAGAAGCTCAAAGTCATCGTCACCCGCCGCCTCCCCGACGCCGTGGAGACGCGGTTGCGCGAACTCTTCGACGCGGAGCTGAATGTCGATGATACGCCGTTCACCGCCGATCAATTGGCGGACGCCGTGCAGCGCGCCGACGTGCTGGTGCCGACCGTCACCGACCGTATTGACGGCCGCATCCTCTCGCGCGCCGGCGATCAGCTCCGGCTGATCGCGCAATTCGGCGCCGGCGTGGACAATATCGATGTCGCCACCGCCGTGCAGCGCGGCATCACGGTGACGAACACGCCGGGTGTTTTGACCGAAGACACGGCCGACATGACCATGGCGCTGATCCTCGCCGTACCGCGGCGGCTGATCGAGGGCGTGAAAGTTGTCGAAGCGGACAAGTTTGTCGGCTGGTCGCCGACTTGGATGATGGGCCGCCGCATCTGGGGCAAAAGGCTTGGCATTATCGGCATGGGCCGCATCGGCCAAGCGGTTGCGCGGCGGGCCAAGGCGTTCGGCCTGCAGATCCACTATCACAATCGCCGCAAGGTGGCGCCGCATATCGAGGCCGAACTCGAAGCAACCTATTGGGACAGCCTCGATCAGATGTTGTCGCGGATGGATATCGTCTCGGTCAATTGCCCGCACACGCCGGCGACGTACCATTTGCTGAGCGCGCGCCGCCTCGCGCTGCTGAAACCGCACGCTTACATCGTCAACACTGCGCGCGGCGAAGTCATCGATGAAGCGGCGCTCGCGCGCATGCTCGACAAGGGCGAACTCGCCGGCGCTGGCCTCGACGTGTTCGAGCATGAGCCGGCGATCAATCCGAAGCTGAAGAAGCTGCAGAATGTCGTGCTCTTGCCGCACATGGGCTCGGGCACGATCGAAGGCCGCATCGACATGGGCGAAAAGGTCATCATCAACATCAAGACCTTCGCCGACGGTCACAAGCCGCCGGACCGCGTCATTCCGGCGATGTTGTAGGACGTCATCTGCAGCGTGGAGGTCCACGCCGCAGACAATCGTCAGCGCCATCGCCGAACTAAAAACTTGTCAGCACCGTGAAGCGGAAGTTTCGCCCCGGCAGCGGCAGTTCGTCCTTGAGGAAAGAGCTGTGCACGCGCCCGAGTTCGTCACCGAGGTTGCGGCCGTCGAGCCGCAGCGTCCACGCCCCGCCTTCCCCTTGCGGCCTCCAGGACAGTCCGGCATTGATGAGCGTATAGCCGCCGGTCGGCGTTTCGAACGGCGCCAGCCGATCTTGCTCTGCCGTGTCGATCACTTCGAGTCGGCCTGACCAGAACGCATTCCGCGCTTCCACGCCCAAGGTCAGCGAACTCGGCGGAATGCGCGGCGGGTGGCCGCCAGCGTCGAACTCTGCGCGCACAAGATCGTAGGCGACGTCGCCGCTAATGGTGAAACCGCCGACCTCGAAGAGTTGCGCCGCAGCGGAAATTTCGCCGCCGGTGAAAGTCGCGTCTTGCTGGACGAAATTGAACACGGGCAAAACCTCCGCATCGACAGGGATGCCGGGATCGCTTTCATCCGGCGCAAAGCCGCTCGTGTCGGTCGCCTCGTCGAGCCAGAACACGTCGCCGCGTTCGACCAGCGCGATGTAGTCGCTGAAATTCATGCGATAGAGATTGATCTCGAACCGCGCCGGACCGTGCTCGAACCGCGCCGAGGCTTCGACCGAAAGCGCCGTCTCTTGCTCGAGGTTGGGATCGCCGAGTTCATAATTGTGGGTGGCGAGGTGCGGGCCGTCGGAGAAGAGTTCAAACGCGGTTGGCGCGCGCTCGGTGTGCGCGACCGTTGCGCCGATGAACCAGCCGTCCGCGGGCCGCATGAACGCGCCGACGGAGCCGCTCACATTGTCGAAGTCTCGCGCGCCTTGGGTGATGTTGTCGATCTCACGTCGCTCGTAGCGCAGTCCGCCTTCTAGGCCCCAGCGCCCCAGATCGTAGCGCTCGATCAAGAAGACGCCGGAATCACGCGTGTTGGTCGCCGTGATGAAGGCTTCATCGCCTTCGGCATTGAAATCGACATCGGTGAATTGCAGGCCAGCCACGCCTTCATGGCGATCGTCGCTGTGGTGCGCTTCGAAGCGCGCTTCCCAGCCCTCGCTGAAAAAACGCGTGCCGGGTGCGCCGTCGCCTTCAAACTCGGTATGCTGATAGTCCGAATGCTGCACGCCGTAATCGATGCGGTTGAAAGGGCCGACATCGACGCTGAAATCGCCGCGCGATTCGATCCGGGTTTGCTCAAGCTCGATGTGTCCGCCAGGCTCGTTAGCGTCGTGCGGCAGCAGCCCGTACGCATCTTCTGTGCGTTTCACGGCGAGGCCGGCAAAGCCCCCGTCGCGCACCAAAGCCGCGCCGCCGCCATAGGAGCGCATGTCGGTCCACTGGTTGAGCGCTTCGCCAACCGGGGTTTCGTAAGGATCGCTGTCGCGTTGCGAGGCATTCAGCGTGAAAGCGAGCGGTCCCGCGCTGAAGCCCACGCGTCCGGCGCCCTGCAGGCCTTCATCCACAGTGGAATACGCCGCGAGGCCATCGAAGCTGACGCCGTCATTAAGCCGTGTCGGGATCGATTGATCGATCACGTTGACGACGCCGCCGATCGCGTTGCCGCCATAAGCGAGCGCCGCCGCGCCGCGCAGCACTTCGATGCGTTCGGCGTCGAGGCCGTCCGAGGTCACGGCGTGGTCCGGCGATGCGGTCGATGCATCGATCGCGCCGATGCCGTTCTGCAGCACGCGGACGCGGTCTTCGCCGAGGCCGCGAATGATCGGCCGGCTCGCGCCGGCGCCGAAAAATGTGGTGGCGATGCCGGGCGTTGCATCGAGCGTATCGCCCAGGCCGCCGTGCAATTGCGCGACGATGTCGTCGCGCCGCAGCACCTCGGCGCCTTGCAAGCTTTCGATCCGCGAACCTTCAAGCGGCGCGGTGATGACGATTTCCGGTTCCGTGTTTTCGTCCTGCGCTAGAGCCGCGACCGGGACGAATGCGCTGGCGGCGACGAGGCCGCGCAAAATGTTGGAGAAGTGCATGGTAGCCTCTAAGCATGTCGAGCGCGCGCATTTCTTCGCGCGCGGGTCAGGCGCTCAGGAGAGCGCGGGTGCGGTGCTCAGACGGCTTGAGGCGGCGCGCGGCTGCGCCAGGCATGCGAGATGGCGTGCGGCGTTGACGGAAACGCCAACACCGCTGTTTCGACAATGACTTGCCGTTCGCCGGCGATGACGATGGCCGGCGCCAGCACGCTGCGCCCCGAAGAGCGCAACGCTTCGCAGAAGACGCACGCGGCCGCGTGTTGGGTGCTGGCGACGTGGCCGTCATCCGCGTGCGCGGGATCGTCTTGCGAACGCTCGATTGCCGGCGTGCCGAGCGCGAAGGCGTGGACATGGGTCTGGACGAGGAAGGCCTGCAGGAAGAGCGCGAGCAAGGCCGCGAGCACCGGCGCAAGCTTGCCCGCCCGGCGCGCTGTCAGCTCCATCGAATGCTGCCGCTGAGGTCTCATCCCGCCGCAGATGTTATAATGTATCAGCGGGCTTGGCCAGCCTGGGTTCGTCAGAGTGCGACGAAGAGGGCCGAATAGCCGCCGAGCGACGCCGCCCCGGTGAGGATTTCTGCGTCGCCGACCGCCAAGCGGAGCGTCCCTTCCGGCAGCGGCCGCCGCTGCGGATCGGCGCCCAGATTGAACAGGCAGAGCATTCGCTCGTCCCCTGCGCGCCGCTCGAACGCCAGCAGGGGCGCCGGCGCGTCGAGCGCTATAAATTCGCCTTCGCGCAACGCCGTACTCTCCTTGCGCAATGCGATCATGGCGCGGGCGAATTCCAGCACCGAGTCCGGCGCGCCGCGCTGCGCATCGACCGCGAGCGCTCGATGGCGCGCATCGAGCGGCAGCCAGGCATCCGGCGCTTCGGTGAAGCCGGCCATGTTGGCGCTATGCGACCACGGCATTGGCGTACGCGCACCGTCGCGGCCGATGCCGGACGGCCAGAACGCGATCGCTTCTGGATCGCGCAAGTGCTCGAATGGGACATCGGCGTGCGGTAGGCCCAGTTCGTCGCCCTGATAAATGAACACTGCGCCGCGCAAAGCGAGCAGTAGCGCCATCATCTGCTTGGTGCGTTGCGGATCGTTATCGGCAAGCCGGGTCGGGAAGCGGATCACGTCGTGGTTCGAGAGCGACCAGGAGGGCAGCCCGCGCGCGCCTTCCCATTGCGCCATCGCGTCCAGGATGACGGCCGGCGTCATCGCCCGCTGGCGTAGCAGGAAGAACGAGTAGGCGGTGTGCAGCCGGTCCGGACCATCGGTGTAGTCGCGCTGCACCTTCAGCGGCTCTTCATCCTCGATCTCGCCGACAGCCATCGCGCCGTATTGATCGAGCAAGGCGCGAAGCCGCGCGATAAAGGTCAGCGTCTCGGGTTGCGTGCGATCGTAGAGATGGCGCTGAAATTGATGTGGCCGCGGCGGCGCGCGTTTCAACGTCGCGATCGGCGGATTATCGCGCAGTTCGGAATCATGGACAAAGAAGTTCACGACATCGAGCCGAAAACCATCGACGCCGCGCTCGAGCCAGAACCTTGCGACGTCGAGCAACGCGTCCTGGACGGCCGGATTGCGCACATTGAGATCGGGCTGCTCGGGCAGGAAGTTGTGCAGATAATATTGCCGCCGCCGCGCATCCCAGGTCCACGCGCAGCCGCCGAACATGGCTTGCCAATTGTTCGGCGGCGCGCCGTCCGGCTTTGCATCTGCCCAGACGTACCAATCGGCCTTCGGATTGTCGCGGCTGCCTCGGCTCTCAGCGAACCAATCGTGCTGGTCGGAGGAGTGCGACCACACTTGGTCGATGATCACTTTCAAACCGAGCGCATGCGCGCGCGCGATCAGCGCATCCGCATCCGCCAGTGTGCCGAATAGCGGATCGACGCCGCGATAATCACTGACGTCGTAACCGTAATCCTTCATCGGCGAGGTGAAAAAGGGCGACAGCCAGATCGCGTCGCAGCCGAGCTCGGCGATGTGATCCAATTTCGCAATGGCACCGCGCAGATCGCCGACGCCGTCGCCATCTGAGTCCGCGAACGAGCGGGGATAGATTTGATAGATAACAGCGCCGCGCAGCCAATCACTCATACGCCAAAGGCTTGGCCAAGCGCGCAGTGCAAATCAAGTGAGAGTCCACGCGCCCGGGCCTGAGGTCGCGGAGGTGGTAGACACGAGCCTTGTCACCTGCGGCGGCGTAGACGCCAGCGAGCGGACGTCGCTGAACGCGGCCCATTCCGCTTCGCAGGCCTCGCGGGTGAAGCGCAGCACGCCGTAGCCGCGACTGCTGACGTCGCACCAGGCCAAGTGCTGGTTGGCGTCTCGCATCATCGCCTCACGCGCACCCGCCGGCGCGGCCGCCATCGGCGCTTCCAGTCCAGGCGAGGTGACGCTGCCGCTGGCGAACTCGATCGCCGCCAAGCGGGCGCCGCCCGGCGCGGCGAGGTTATTCAACCAGGTATTATGACTATCGCCGCCAAGCACGGCGACATTGGCGCCGTTCACCGCGCAGGTTTCAAGAAAGCGCGCCCGCGCTGCGGGATAGCCATCCCAGGCATCCAGATTCCACGGCATGCCCAAGCGCCCCAAGCGTTCGGCGGCCGTCACATACCTGCGCGTATTGCTGTGCGCGGTCTCGGGCACGAACGATGCGGCGCCTCCGCCAATCCGCTGTTCGCCCATGGCGATCTGCTGCGCAACGATCTGCCATTTCTGGCCGCGTTGCTTGGACGCGGCAAGTTCACCTGAGAGCCATGCCTCCTGTTCGAGACCCAGCAGTGTTCGCGTGGGATCGTTGAGCTGTGTGCGGCGGAATTCCTCGACCGCCGCCGGCGCCGATTCATGGTCAGACAGCAGGCGGAGGCCGAGCGCGCGGCGATAATCGAGTTGACGCGCGCGGCCGATCAGCCGGGTGTCGAGCAGCAGGATGCGCGCGAGGCCGCCCCAGTCGAGACTGCGATAAACGCGCGCGCCGGTTGGGTGAGGTCGGCGGATCGGCATCCAGTCGAAATAGGCCTTCGTCGCGGCGGCGACGCGATCGATGTACTCGCCTTCGGCGCGTTGATGATTCTGCGCGCCGCCGCTGGTGGCGTCATTGGCGATCTCATGATCGTCCCAGACGGCGGCGAATGGTTTTGTTTGCCGAAGCGCGAGCAGATCGGGGTCGGTGTGATATTGGCGATAGCGCGCGTAATAATCTTCGAGCGCTACGATCTCGCGCTCCGGATCGAACGCACGCCCAGGGACCGTCAGCGCGCGGCGCGGGTATTCGTCAGCACCGTACTCGTAGATGTAATCGCCCGTGTGCAGCACGAGATCGACATCGTCCCGCATCGTTGCGTGGCCATAGGCATGAAAATAGCCGAATGCGAAGTTGGCGCAGGAAAACAGTGCAACTGTGAGGCTTTCACCGCCGCTGGCCGGCGCCGTGCGCGTGCGCCCAGTGAGAGAAGGACCGGACGCGGAGAGGAAGCGATAAAAATAGGGCCGGCCCGGCGCCAGCCCGCGCACATCCACTTTCACGCAGAAATCGGTCGCGAGCGATGCACGCGCTTCACCGCGCTGCGTGACACGCGCGAAGCTTTCATCCTCCGCGACTTCCCAGGCGAGCCGCTCGCCGGTGAACCGGGTCCAGATGATGACGCCATCGGGCAGCGGATCGCCCGACGCGATTCCATGCGTAAACACGCCCGCCGATAGCGACTGCGCCCACGCCCCGCGCGGCGCGGCGGCTGCGAGCGAAGCGCCAAGAAGGAGAGAACGACGCTGAATCAGCATGACGTAACCTCCTAGCTCCGCTCGATGACAGCGATGCGTCAGTTCGCGGCGGTTGCGAGTGCTGGTCCTTCGTGCACGCGGTACAGAAATTCGCTGACAGCCAGCGCCGATTCATCCGGCCGTTCTTCCTGCGGGATGTGGCCGGTGCCGTCGAACACGACGATCTCGGCGCCGTTGATGGCTGCCTGGAATTGCCGGCCGTGTTCGAGCGGCACGATGCGGTCGCTGTCGCCATGCAGAATCAGCACTGGGATGTTGGCGAGCGTTGCGAGCCGCTCCGGCGTCGCGAAATTGCGTTCGCGAAAGCCTAGAGTCATTTGCAGCAGAATATCGCGGTGGCCCGGCGCGCGGGCCAGCTCGGCGTAGCGCGTCACCATTGCGTCATCGACCAACGACGTGTCCGTAAACCCGGCTTCCAGGCCCTGGCGGACAAGGCCGGTCGCATCGAGGTCGCGCAACGCCGGGCCGATGTTGGGATCGCGCAGCAGCTTGAACACGGGCGGATCGCGGTCGAGATTGGCGCGCGTCTCCTGCCAGCCGGAGGCATCGACGAGGATCAGCGCTTCCACTTGCTCGGGATGCGCTAGCGCATACTCCCATGACACGTTGCCGCCCATCGAGCTGCCGGCGAGCGCGAAACGTTGCAGGCCAAGCGCGGTGGTGAAGGCATGGGTCTAATCGC
>Ga0196971_1000767_pt1 | contig 19143 bp, 23 predicted proteins | sample S1v_1013CmetaG_FD_148660 | JGI IMG/M metagenome (GOLD analysis project Ga0196971, IMG submission 148660) | Soil microbial communities from Anza Borrego desert, Southern California, United States - S1+v_10-13C | ecosystem: Environmental > Terrestrial > Soil > Desert | place: USA: California... | reverse complement strand
TCAGCGGAATGACTTTATCTTCATGCATGGCGTATTCGCTCCTCTCAACAGGAATTGATGACCTCGAAGACCATCAAGAATACGCCGCCTACCTCAGCCCCTCATCCACAACTTTCGAGCATAACTCCGAGAGCAGTCGGATCCCCCCTCTGTCAGGATAGATGTCGCATCAGATAGATTGGTCTCTTAAAGAGTTGAGGGGGCGGAAGCGAGCGAGAGATGAAGTATTCGCCGGAGCGGAAAGAAGCGGTCTTGAAGAAGATGTTACCGCCGCATAATCGAGCGCTATCGGAGTTGGCCCGAGAGGAAGGGATTTCGGAAGCGACGCTGTATAACTGGCGGAAGGAAGCACGTCGCCAAGGACGTTTGTTGCCGGATGGCGATCAGAGTCCGGAAGGGTGGACGTCGCAGGACAAGTTTGCGGCGGTGCTGGAAACGGCCGCCTTGAGCGAGGCCGAACTGGCGGAGTATTGCCGCAGGCGTGGCTTGTATCCCGAGCAGATCCGGGCTTGGCGCTTAGCCTGTGAGCAGGCCAATGATTGGGATCGGGCACAGCAGCGGCGCTTGAAGGAATCGCAACAGGCAGACCAGAAGCGGCTGCGGGAACTGGAGCGTGAGCTCCAGCGCAAGGAGAAAGCCTTGGCGGAAGCGGCGGCCTTGCTGGTGCTGCGAAAAAAAGCCGAGGCGATTTGGGGGGACCGCGAGGACGATTGATCAGCCCCCCAAGTCGCCGCCAAGCCGTGGCGCTGATCCAGGGAGCGGTCCAATCGGGCGCCCGCCGTGCCAAGGCCTGTGCAGCGTTAAACCTCAGCGTGCGGACTTATCAGCGCTGGCTCCAAGATGGCGAAGTGAAGGCTGACGGCCGACCTTTGGCGGAGCGGCCTGAGCCTTCGAACAAGCTCAGTGCCGAGGAGCGGGCGCGGGTGCTGGAGGTCTGTCATGCGCCGGAGTTTGCGAGCCTGCCGCCGAGCCAAATCGTGCCTCGGCTGGCCGACCGGGGCGCGTATCTCGGGTCGGAATCGAGCTTCTATCGGATTCTGCGGGAAGCCGATGAGCAGCACCACCGCGGGCGTGCGCGCACACCGCGACAGCCGGCGCCGCCGCCGAGCCAGTGTGCCCGAGGTCCTTGTGAGGTGTGGAGCTGGGACATTACCTGGCTACCAGGACCGGTGCGAGGTCTATTTTTCTACCTGTACCTGATTCTCGACCTCTATAGCCGCAAGGTCGTGGGCTTCGAAGTGTATGAACGGGAATCGGCCGAGTACGGCGCCCAGGTCGTCCGCCGCGCGGTGCTGGCGGAAGGCTGTATCGGCAAGCCGCTAGTACTGCATGCTGATGACGGCAGCCCGCAAAAGGGCAGCACCTTGCGGGCGACGCTGGAGGCTTTGGGGATTGAACCCTCCTACAGCCGTCCTAGGGTCAGCGATGACAACGCTTTCCGAGGCACTGTTTCGCACCTGCAAGTACCGGCCGGACTATCCGCACGCGGGTTTCGAAAGCCTGGAGGCGGCCCGTGACTGGGTCTTGGCGTTTGTGCGCGGGTACAACTACGAGCACCGCCACAGCAGCCTCCGTTACGTGACTCCAGCGGAGCGCCACGCCGGCAACGACAGGACGATCCTGGCCGCCCGAGACCAGGTTTATCGGGCGGCCAAAGAACGCCATCCAGAGCGTTGGACGGGCGCCACCCGCAACTGGGAACCTATCGGTGCGGTGTGGCTTAATCCGGTAAAGGAACCACCCAGCGGTACCGATCTATTGTTAAAAGCCGCATAAGGAAATGCGACAACTATGTTGACAAACACCGGATCTGACACTCGCGGAACTGGCCGAGCGCCTGGAGAAGACGTTGAGCATCCGCATCGCCCTGTCCCGCCTGAGCCGAGTGCTTCAGGACATGGGCTTGCCGCGTAAAAAAAGTCATTCTATGCGACGGAGCGCGACCGGGAAGCGGTAATCCAGGCGCGGACCACCTATCGGCAAGAGGTGGCCAAGTATCCGCTGAAGCGCTTCCGGTTCATCGACGAGTCCGGCGTCACTATGGCGATGACCCGCCATTTCGGCCGCGCCCCACGGGCGAACGGGTCCATGACGCCGTACCCAAGAATCAGGGCAAGAACGTCACCTTGCTGGGGGCCCTGTCCTGCCGGGGAATCGAGGCCGTGATGAGCATCGACGGCCCCACCGACACCGCCGTGTTCCGCATCTATGTGGAGCAGGTGCTGGTGCCCACCCTGGCCCCCGGGGACGTGGTCGTCATGGACAACTTGGGCGCCCATAAGGCCAAAGGAATTGGCACCGCTATTGAGGCAGTCGGCGCCCACTTGCTTTACCTGCCTCCCTACTCGCCGGATCTGTCGCCCATCGAACCTTGCTGGTCGAAGCTCAAGACCTCCTTACGGGCGGCCAAGGCCCGCACCCGCGATGCCCTCGATGAAGCGCTCAAGCTCGCCCTCAATACCGTGACCCCCGCCGACGCCCGCGGCTGGTTCAAACACTGCGGCTATGCCTTACAGTGATCCAGCAACCGCTCTAATCCTAGCCCACCGGCTTTCAGCCACTTTCAGCTAATAGTTATTGAGTTGCTCCAATTACTCCACGCTCTGCCAAGGCTCGCAGGATTTGGGCGCCGAAACCGGCTAAAGCCTGAGAATCCACATGCCCAATTTCCCTCGCCACTCTCAGCAGACAATCGGCAGCTGGCATTGCGTGCTCTTCCTCAAGCATCTGCAGAAGTCGATAAGTTACTGGATTAATTTCTAGGAATTTCACCAGATCCTCGCGGTTGCGATATACAACCAGACAAGTCGGTTGTTCAGACGGCTCAATCGGTTGCTGCCCCGGACCAATCTTGTGCACCGGAAACCGATAAGCGAAGGGCCAAGCAAGCTCCGAAAGATAAATTGTTTGGTCCAGAGGATTATTGAGTAAATCTACGCTTTCCTGCGGTACCTCATCTTCGGCGATGACTAGAGCCAATTCGGCCCACTCGTAATGCGCGAGCTCCAGCAAATATGGCGGGTCATCAGAATGGCGGTTGCGTTCGTTCTGAAGATAATCGAGAAATTCTTCGCCAATCTCGGCGAAGTATGGCGTTTTACTTTGGTGCTTGGCATAGAAATCCTGGACTAATGCAAGCCAATCAGTCTTGCTCAGGATACTCTTGAGTACCGGAAAACCGGTTGCCAGGAAGTTCTCGATATTGTTGAAAAACAGCTCACGATAGACGCTCATCCGCTCCGGCGCGGGTCCACTCGGCGGAGGATTGCGATACGGATCACGAATGTATGCGGCAAATGCATATTGCATTCGCTGGAACGGAGCGAGCTCTTCAGCCATAACGGCGAACGGGTTGCGATGCAGCCGCCTGAAGCGCGTGAATCCGTTGAACCTCGGACAGAAGTTCGGATAAAGGCGGAATGTTGAAATCTCTCTCTAGGAGCGTCGGAAAAACCCCGAACTGCTCATAAGCCACACTCAGCAATCGCCAAACCGGATCAATGACTGTCGCGCCATGGGTGTCGACCAGAAAATCGTCCGCCTCGACATAATGTCCGGCAACATGCGCATAAGCGATACGGTGCGCGGGAACCGCACTCAAGAATGCTTCCGCATCGTAGCCGTGATTAATGCTGTTGACATAAATATTGTTGATATCGAGCAACAGCTCGCAATCGGCTTCTTCGACTACCGCGTTGAGAAAATCGATTTCTTCGAGTTCTTTGCCCGGCACGGCGTAATAGGAAATGTTTTCGATGGCAATCCGTCGCTCGAGAATCTCCTGGGTTCGAACAATTCGGTCAGCGGTATATTTAATCGCTTCCGCCGTAAACGGAATCGGCATGAGGTCGTACAGATGGCCGTTATCCCCGCAGTAACTCAGATGCTCGCTATACAGGCGAATATGATGTTGGTCGAGGAAAGTCTTGAGGTCCGTAAGAAATTCTTCGTCAAGCGGCGCAGGACCGCCGAGCGATAAAGATAATCCGTGGCAGACGAAGGGAAATCGCTCAGTCAGGGTATACAACTGTTTTCCGAGTTTCCCGCCTATTCTCATCCAATTTTCCGGTGCGATTTCGTAAAAATCGACCGATTCCGGAGGATGCTCGGAAAGCGGGCCGATAAAGGCCCGCCTAAGACCGAGCCCGGTACCCTGAACGGCACAATTCTTCATGTCCAGGTTCGGGCAACAAATAACCGCTTATTGTGCTTTCTTTTCCGTGCCGGCAGGCTGCGCTTGATCCGTTTTCATGCCAGCACATTTGCCTTCCATTGCTTTCTTCTGCTGTTGCTCGCTTTGCTGCTTCATGGCACCGCAATTCATTTCCGGGGACTTCATCATTTGCCCGCCGCATTTCCCTTCGCCGCACATCATTTCTTTCTGCTCTTTCCCGGCCTCCGCTACTTGCAGGTAACCATTAGCCAAATCTCTAAGTTCGAACGGATTTTCGCTCGCATTAGCGACCGCGGATAAGGACGATACGATCGCGGCCCCCATGACGGTCTTTATTGCTTTTTTGCTCATACCTCTTATTCCTCTCAATCAATTACGAATTTGTCGCTCGCTATGAGCGCCGAACATCTTAGGCTTCAACAAAGTTGCCAGTTATTCTCCAGGGCGGGAAGTGCCAAGATGCTATTTCCATAAAGCACTTTGTTAAAGCGGCTATTCTCACACAACAACCCGAACTTGTGCACTGTCGGTCTAAATCGCTTCTTTACCTGAGCATTGAAAGTGCCGATCGTTACTGCTCGTGTGTCCGTCGAAAGACCCGAGTAAGCGATAAGGTTGACGAACCGCCCGATATGGTCAGCGAGTGAGCATTGAGCTATTCTCTCACGCCGATAATCGGTAAACCGAAGCATTAAATTTAAGGCTTTCTCTGCCAAATAGACACAGATCAAGAATTTGGGGACCCTTATGTATTGTCGATATTGCGGAAAAGAGATTAAAGACAAAGCAGTTGTTTGTACGGGATGTGGCCATCCCATCGAAAGCATCGAAGGCAAGACAGTGGACGGCGAGCGTTGGAGTCTCTTAGTGATGGCCGGTCTGATTGCCGCTACCCTCTTTGTGCCTCCGATTGGCCTTGTCTTTGGGATAATGGGCCTGATGGATGAGGCGAAGAAGGTTCAGGGGGCAATTTTAACCACCATCGCGGTTTTCATGACGCTCCTCATGACCGCTATCATTCTTGGCTTGTAGCTGTCCTACGACGCAAGCCATGGAAATATTGCTTCGGCAATTAAAGGGCGATTTTCAGCAACCGCCGATCAGCGCAAGCGATTGATTTAGATTGAATAAATTAGACATCCACTCAAAGCACGATTCTAATGTAACTGCCGAATCGATAACTTTCACTCGATAGTTCAGCGTTACGGAATCCTGTTATAAATTCACGTAAAAGGGCCTATGGATGTTCCGCCATAAGAACTTCCTGGTTGTCGATGATAATGAAATCAATCGGATTCTTTTGACGACGCAGCTTTCCCAGTTGGGCGCACAAGTGATCGAAGCTAGGAGTGGCGTAGAGGCAATCGAGAGCATTCGAACACACCATTTCGATCTAATATTTCTCGATCTGCGCATGCCGGGCATAACTGGTTATGATGTCCTAAGGGTCATGCACCGAGATGCTCTGGTCGCCAATCGCGATACGCCGGTGATCGCTGTGACAGCCCACGCGCTTTCTCAACAGCGGAGGGAGATTCTCGATGCGGGGTTTTCGGACTGTTTGATCAAACCGATCTTACAAAATCAACTCGCGGGCGTAATCGAAACCTGGTTGGGCGCTAAAGTAGAATCGCCACGCCGGCCCGCGCTACCCGTCATCGATTCGGCGGATTTCTATCTTAAGGCAATTATCGAAAAAACCGGCGGAAATCGGGGGCTGGCCAGAATGCTTATGGTTAAGCTAACTCAGGAACTGCCTGAACAGTTAACCGACGTAGAGAAGGCACTGGATAATGATGATTACTACCAGGCCAGGGAGATTACCCATAAGATCAACGGCTCAGCTGGTTTTTGCGGTTTGCTCGGGATCCGGAATGCGGCCAGTGAACTAGAAACGGCTCTGATTGAATCATCCTCGAACGACATTCTTTACCATTATTTCCAAGCAATGGGACGCGAGATCCGAGCGTTTCTTTCTAAGAAAACTGATTTTTTAGTTGCATTGGATAATCAATCATGAGCATGAGGTTCTCCTCAATGCAAGCAGCTATAAATTCGAGCGCAGCATAAATGCCTTGAAACCCATTCCAAAACAACTGCGAGGCAGTGATCCAAGATCGTACCGTGTTCGGACCAATCAACCAAGGGAGAATGGTCGCTCGCGACAGATCTGTCCGTCCGGCCTTTGCTCAACGGACGGTCGCTTGCCACCCTTGCCGACAGTTTTTATAACCTAAATAAGTGCTCCCGGTAGTATCGGAGTTCTCCGATAGATTCCAAAATATCGTCAAGAGCCCGATGAGAATTCTTTTTTCTAAAACCGTCTTTAATGTGGGGTGCCCAACGCCCTGCTAACTCTTTCAATGTCGAAACATCGAGATTGCGATAGTGAAAGTAGGCTTCCAATTCAGGCATCCATCGCGCGAGGAATCGCCTATCCTGACAGATGCTGTTGCCGCACATGGGGGAGGCGCCTGCCGGTACCCAACGCTGCAGAAACGAGAGCGTCAGTTTTTCGGCATCCGACTCGGCTATGCGGCTCCCGCGAACGCGCTCGATCAACCCGGACTCCCCATGGTGTTTTTTGTTCCAATCATCCATGCGCGCAAGCGTTTCATCGCTTTGAAAGATCGCCAGTACCGGGCCTTCAGCCAGAACATGTAAATCTCTATCAGTCACTACCGTGGCTATTTCAATTATATGGTCATTCTGCGTGTCGAGACCGGTCATCTCCAAGTCTATCCAGATGAAATTTTGTGAATCTTGCGTCATGGACTTTCCTTTATCGGGGGTATAAGAGGCTTATCGCACTGAAGTCATTAACCGACAAATCTTGTCAGAGATTTTACCAAAGGCTAAGCTGTAGCGCGGATCGAAACCAAGTCTCTAATCCGATGAACATGTTCACTCTCCTATTTCTCGTAATCCTCGCCCTTTCTTTCGCTGTCGAGTGGTGGTTGTCGCGTCGACAGTTGGCTTATGTTCGTGCTCGTCGGAATGCCGTTCCCGACGCGTTCAAAGACTCTATTTCTCTAGAGGCACATCAAAAAGCGGCGGATTACACGACGGATAAGTTGCGTTTGGGTAACCTCGATCGAGTAGTTGGCTTATTGGTCTTGCTGTTGTTTACTCTTGGCGGTGGCATCGATATCGTGAATCGATTCTGGATGGGCTTTGAATGGCCCCTCCTTGTTACAGGAATAGCCGTGCTGCTCTCGACGATGTTTTTGATCAACCTGTTCGAACTGCCCATAAGCATCTATCAAACCTTCGTAATCGAGGAACGTTACGGATTCAATCGCAATACGCCCAAACAGTTCATTAAGGATCTAGCGCTTCAAACGGCATTGAGTCTAGCTATCGGTGGACCAATGCTCGCTTTAATCCTCTGGATCATGCAAAGTGTGGGGAGCTATTGGTGGCTCTTGGCGTGGTCGATTGTGATCGGGTTTTCCATCTTGATGAGTTGGGCCTTTCCTACATTCATTGCCCCTTTGTTTAACAAGTTCACGCCGCTGCAAGATGAGACGCTGAAAAAGCGCATCGAGACTCTATTGGACCGGTGCGGCTTTCAGAGCAAGGGGATCTTTGTAATGGACGGGTCGCGTCGATCCGGACACGGAAACGCCTATTTCACCGGCATCGGCGACAGCAAACGTATTGTGTTCTTCGATACTCTGATCAATTCTCTAAATCACGACGAGTTGGAAGCGGTATTAGCTCACGAACTAGGCCATTTTCGACGTAGACACGTATTGAAGATGCTTGTGGCGAGCGGTTTGATAACGCTTATCGGCTTTGCCCTGCTTGGCTGGCTAGCCGGGCAAGATTGGTTTTACAGCGGTCTTGGGGTAAGCAGCCAATCGGACGCTCTTGCACTCCTCCTATTTATGCTGATCACGCCGGCATTCTCCTCATTTTTGCAACCGGTCATTGCCTATTTTCAACGTCGACATGAATTCGAAGCGGACGATTTCGCCGCGCACTACACCAGGCCGACCCATCTCATCAGTGCTCTCGTTAAGCTCTATCGTGACAACGCCAGCACCCTGACGCCCGATCCGTTGTATTCCGCCTTCCATTACAGCCATCCACCTGCTTCCATTCGCATTGCCAATCTGTCGACCAAGTCCTCGTAAGACTGCAAGATGAAACGAGGGAGAGATACCGGAATCGTCATTTCAAAACCCGCTGCTCCGGGCTCTACGTTACGAGAGGGTCTAGTGATTGCCCACTTAGGCCAAGGTTTGGCCGTGGAAGGATCACCGGGGGAAATATTCCTTTGCCATACTCGGAGGCGGTTAGGCTTTGCAACGGTAGGGGATCGCGTATTGTGGGAGCCGTGCGAAGGAAATCTGGGGCGGGTTACGGAAATTTTGCCGCGCCGAACAGTACTTACCCGTCCCAGCCATAACGAAACAATACGTCCAGTGGCCGCCAATCTGGATCGGGTTTTTGTGGTCGTTGCACCAGAACCGGAACCCGATTGGCTGTTGGTCGATCAATACCTTGCCGCTTGCAAGTACCGAGATCTCGACGCGGAGATTATTTTCAATAAAGCGGATTTACTTACGAGCTATGATGTGGCGGAAGGCTTGTTGGCTGATTATCGCCGAATTGGATATTCCTGCTCTCTAATCAGTGTCAGGACCGGCGAAGGGCTCTCCGAACTACGAAAGAAAATGATCGGACAGTGCAGCATGTTGGCTGGACAATCAGGCGTTGGAAAATCATCGCTCACGAATGCTTTATTGCCGAACAAGCAACTTCTGACACGAACGCTTTCTGAAAAAACGAGCTTGGGGCGACACACGACCACTACGGCTACCCTTTATCATCTTCCCGATGGAGGCGATCTCATCGACAGCCCAGGAGTCTCGGTTTTCGGCTTGGCTGAAATGAGCATTTATGACTTAGCGGCGGGCTTTCGAGAGTTTCATCCGTGGATACCCCGTTGCCGGTTCAACGATTGCAGGCACATAAACGATAAAGGCTGCGCCGTTCGAGAAGCCGCAGAAACCGGTGCCCTGACCCACGCTCGCTATGAGCGTTACCTGAAGCTGATTGATAAGCTTCAGCCATCGCAAAGACCATAGCAGACACCGTAATTGCGAATCAAATACTACCCGTATCGCAGTAGCATCTGATTGCGGCTGCGTCGCGACGCAACCTGAATTCGATCATCCTTGTTGCAGAAGACTGCGCAAGTCGATAGTCGCGGCATTGGCCCTAGCGATATAGTTGGCCAAGGTTAGCGAATAGTTGGCAAACAAGCCGAAGCCGCCGCCATTTAGAATAACCGGACTCAAAAACGTGGCTTGGCCGTCTTCGAGCTCATGGGTAATTTGCTGCAGCGAGACCAAGGCCGTTTTATTGCCGAGAATGTCCCGAAAATCGAATTCGATAGCTTTGAGGATATGCATCGCGGCCCAGGTGTAGCCGCGTGCTTCGAAGAATACATCGTCGATAATCAGCCAGGGCGTTCTGGTGACTATAGGGCGCCGATCGTCTGCGCTGACTTGCCGGGTATCCCCGGCACTTGCACTCAAACGGTTAGAAAGGCTTCCCAACCGTTTTTCCAATACCTCCAGATATTGGCGTAAATTGTCGGCGCGGGAATAAAAGTTTGCGTCCCGCTTCATTAGGCGTATGCGGTAGCCTTCGAGCGCCTCGATTCCTTTTTCGTACTCGGATTCCGATGAAGGCAACTGCCACGATTTATGATCGAAATAGAAAAACGGCTCGGCTTTTGCCAAATCCGGATCTTCCCTAGACTGTGTTTGCGCTCGCGCAATATGGTTGCGGAGTGCCGTGGTCGCATCGCGCAAAGCCGTAAGAGCGCCGTACTCCCAGGCGGGGATATTGTCTAGCAAAACACCAGGAGGGAAGACGTCGTTTACTAGAAGGCCGCCCGGCTTCTGCAGCAGAGTTTCGCCGACCTGCACAAGAGCAGAGGCATATGTATATCCTAGAGGCAATTCCTTTGGATTCTTGACATTCGCGTATCTTGCGGCTACTTCGAGGACGTCAAATTTACTTGGTTCCTTACTCCAGTACCATGAAATAGCGACGACAATGAGTATGACAACGGCGACTGAAGCTCCGATTACCCAAGCGAGCCCTTTCTCCGTCGTCGTTTTGGGGGCGAACGCTCCTCTAATCCGGGAGGCGAATGATTCCGGCCGACTTTCGGTTTGTTCTGGCACTGACATGAATAAAGCCCTTTAACGGTTTCCCGAATCGTACAATTATAGCGTAAAGGTTCTACCTAAGTCACAGACGAGCCGGGACGCCGTCTCTTGGCACGAGGATGTGATTGATCGTATACCGTCGCCAAATGCTGAAAATCGAGGTGGGTATAAATCTGTGTAGTACTCAGATTGGCGTGTCCAAGCAACTCTTGCACCGCACGCAAATCTCCGCTGGACTCCAGTATGTGACTTGCGAACGAATGCCTGAGCATGTGAGGATGTACATGTTCCGGCAAGCCTAGTTTGCGTTGCCAGCGCTCAAGACGCAGTTGAACCGTTCGCCCGGCGATGCGATTTCCTCTCTTGCTCACGAATAGCGCCTTCTCTCCAACGTGCGCATAATGAGACCGAAACGTCAGCCAGTGCTCGATAGCCTGACAAGCGCACCGACCTACCGGCAGGATACGAGACTTCTGCCCTTTACCCTGGCGAACTAATATAGTTCCGGCATTCAAATCCAGATCTTGGATTTCGAGCGAAACCAATTCGCTCAAACGCAGCCCTGAGGAATAGAAGAGCTCCCACATGGCCACGTCGCGAATTTCCAGTTCGTCATCTTGCTCGCCTTCCAAAAACCCTGTCATTTGGTCGGCATCCAAAAGCGCCGGCAGTTTTCGAGGCGACTTGGGCGGACGCACACCGCGCGCGGGGTTGTCTGGAATCTGATGCCGCTTCACCAGAAAATTGAGAAAGCTGCGGATCGCCGATAATTCTCGTTGAAGACTGCGGCTGCTGAGTCCTTCTCCATGACGAGACGCGATATGATCGCGGATATGCCGCGAAACCAGCTCCTCCCACCGGGATATACGGTGAAGATCGCAGTACTCTTTCAGTTGCAGGAGGTCCCGGGAATAACTGGCTAAAGTATGCCGAGAAACTCGCTGTTGAAAGCGCAGAACATCAAGAAAGTCGACGACCTGCTGTTCCGCGTCTTGCTGCATAACTATTAAGTATGCCCGATAAGCAAAGAGGCGAATCGGGCGGAAACGACTTCACCCAATTGCCCGAGAAAGTGCAATCCCATACCGGCTTGGAATCGGCTTGCATCACGACTGCCGATAGCGAGCAATCCCTTGAGTCCTGCATGTTGCAAGGGTATCAGCGCGCATGAAAGCACGTCTGAAGCGTTGTCGCCGAACATGTACTTCGTCTGGTCTAGGTGTGGTTTACCGCAATAGGGTTTTCCAACCTCCAAAACCGAGGCGAAAAGAGCAAGCCCAGAATCATCCGATGCCATATAAAGGTCGGCTATTGGACTTGCAAACGCCGGCTGCACAATCTTTACCGCAACGAAATCGGCCTGAAAATATTCGTGCAGGCTCCACGTCAGACTGCCTAGAGCATCGTCCAGAGTCGTTGCATCCAGCAACGTCAAAGTCAATTGGTGAATGCGTTGGTGCAGCGCATCGTTATCGCGGGCGATTTGCAGAATATCGTTTAACTGCGATTTAAGCTGGCGGTTACTGTCCCGCAGAAGAGAAATTTGCCGATATATCAGGGAAACGGCCTCGCCGCAAGGATGAGGCACCTTCAGTATTTCCAAGAGATCCAACTGATCATGAAAGAAATCGGGGTGCTGGCGCAAATAGGCCTCTACCTCGTCGGAGGAAATGACCTTTTCTTCATGATGCTTTCGCGTTTTTGGATTAATCAAGCTCATAATTCGATTTCGCCCTCGAACACGCAAACGGCCGGTCCGGTCATAAACACCGGCTTCCCCCGCCCTTCCCAGTTTATGATGAGTGAACCGCCGGGAAGGTTAACCTGTACCGGACTGCTCAGATCCCCCTGCTCGATCCCGACTACCGATGCGGCGCAAGCCCCACTACCGCAGGCTAAAGTCTCCCCCGAGCCGCGCTCGAAAACACGAAGCCGTACATGATGTTGGTCGATGATCTGGGCAAAACCGATATTCGCGCGTTGCGGGAAGATCGGATGGCTCTCCAATAAAGGCCCCAAGCGTTCGACCGGCGCTTGGTCAACGTTATCGACCTTGAGCACGGCATGCGGATTGCCCATCGATACAGCCCCGAGAGGCCAAACTCTTCCGTTTGCCTCTATTTCATAAGAAATGGCTTCGGCAGCAATGTCCAATGGAATTTCAGCGGGCGCATGCCTGGGAATTCCCATGTTGACAGTAACAAGACCGTCATCCCGATGGGCCAAACGCAATTGGCCAGCATTGGTATCGACTACGATTTCATCTTTGTCGCAAAGGCCGTGATCGCGAACGAATCGTGCAAAGCAACGGGCGCCGTTTCCGCATTGCGCTACTTCGCTGCCGTCCGCATTGAAAATCCGATAGCGAAAGTCAGCATTCGAATGGATAGGCGTTTCGACGACTAGAATTTGATCGCAGCCAATCCCGAAGTGCCGGTCTGCAAGATGCCGAGCTTTTTCCGGCGTCAGCAACACTTTTTGACGCACGCCATCGAAAACGACAAAGTCGTTGCCGAGGCCGTGCATTTTGGTGAATTTCAGCGCCATCAGTCTAATACGTGTTCGCTCTGAAAAAGTTGTGCGGTCGTTTCCCGTTCGCGGATCAGGTAAGTTCGAGCCCCGTCCACCATGACCTCAGCCGGCCGGGGGCGGGAATTGTAATTGGAACTCATGCTGAATCCGTACGCACCGGAGGAACGAATCGCCAACAGATCGCCCTCGGCGAGTGAAAGCTCGCGCTCCTTGCCGAGAAAATCGCCGGTTTCACAAACAGGTCCTACGATATCGTAGATCCTTTTTTCCGCACTGCTTGCCAGTCGAACCGGTATGACGTCCTGCCAAGAGCCGTAGAGGGCGGGCCGAATGAGGTCATTCATGGCCGCGTCGACGATGGCAAAATTTTTCTCTCGGTTGGATTTGAGGTATTCCACGCAGGTCAGCAGCACGCCCGCATTGCCGATGATGGCGCGCCCGGGTTCGACGAGAACCTCATAATCCGTTTGCGCGAGCCGTTCCAGCAGCGCCGATGCGTATTCGCGGGGTTCCGGCGGCTGTTCGTCGCGGTAGCGTATGCCTAGACCGCCGCCCACATCCAGGTGATGAATATCGATCCCCTGCTCTTTCAAGGAATCGGCGAGGAGTAGAACCCGTTCGAGTGCGTCCAAAAAAGGCCTGACGGACGTCAGCTGAGAGCCGATGTGGCAGTCGATGCCCACGACGCGAAGATGGGGCATATCGGCGGCACGCTGGTACTGATGCAGTGCTTCGGCGATATCGATGCCGAATTTGTTTTCCCGAAGTCCGGTGGATATATACGGATGGGTAAGAGCGTCCACGTCCGGATTCACGCGCAGCGAGACCGGCGCCTTTATTCCAAGCTCCCCGGCGATTCGGTTCAACCGATCCAGTTCGCCCGGAACTTCGACGTTAAAGCACCGGATGCCGACTTCGAGTGCTCGGCGTAGTTCGTCTTCGCGCTTGCCCACTCCGGAAAAAACGATCTTCGCCGGATCGCCGCCCGCCGCCAAAACCCGCTCCAGCTCGCCGACGGATACGATATCGAAACCTGACCCCAGGCGAGCTAAGACATTCAGCACTGCCAGGCTGGAGTTGGCCTTCACCGCATAGCAGACGAGATGCGGCTTGCCGGCGAAAGCATCGTCAAAAGCCCGCCAATGGCGTTCGATCGTGGCACGTGAATAGACATAGCAGGGTGTGCCGTAGCGCTCGGCAATGGCTGACAATGGAGCATTCTCGGCATACAGCGTGCCGTCGCGATAATTAAAATAATCCATCAGCGTTGTTCTTTTTTCGCAGACGGATCTTCGCTGGGGAGGTAGAGCGGTCCCTTTTGGCCGCAAGCGGAGAGGACGGTACTGAGTAAAATTAACGGGAGGAGAGTTCGAAGCAGAGAAGCCATGATTCTTGGTACTGAGTCGTGTCGACAAATGATCGGGCTCATTCTAATGGAAAAACGGGTTTGACCCAATGCACGGGCTGACGCCATACCGTTTACCGTAGAGAGGTCCATCGACTGAATTCCGCATAGGTTCATCGGAAAAAATCGCCGAATTTCTGAGATTTGAAACCGGCCGATCAATCACTCGTCTTAAATTCGTATGCAAAATGAAAACTTCTCTGCTGCCGTTCTGGCCTGGTTCGACCGATACGGACGCAAGCAGCTGCCTTGGCAAATTGACCGAACACCTTATCGGGTTTGGATCTCGGAAATCATGCTCCAGCAAACCCAAGTGGTGACGGTTATCCCGTACTTCGAGCGCTTCATGGCGCACTTTCCTAATGTCCTTGCACTGGCTGAAGCCACCTTGGATGAGGTTATCGCGCTTTGGGCCGGGCTCGGTTACTATGCGCGCGCTCGTAATCTGCACCGGGCCGCCCGAATCATCGTGGAACAGCATGAAGGACATTTTCCCCGCACTATCGAGGGGTTGAGCGCTCTACCCGGCATCGGCCGCTCTACGGCCGGGGCCATCCTGAGCCTTGGATCGGGTATCCGCGCACCGATCTTGGATGGCAACGTCAAGCGGGTCCTCTGCCGATATCGAGGCATCGAAGGCTGGACTGGCGATACCCAAACTCTCGCTGGGTTATGGCGACTCAGCGAAGAATTGACGCCTTCGACCCGTGTGGCCGACTACAACCAGGCCATGATGGACCTTGGCGCAACCGTATGCACCAAGCGGAAACCGGCTTGCTCCGTCTGTCCGATTAGCTTGACTTGCATAGCCTTTCAGTCCGGGCGAGTCGATGTCATCCCGGCACCAAAGCCAAGGCGAGCGCTACCCGTCCGGCAGTGCTTCATGCTGGTATTAAGAAACGCCTGTGGCGCGTTTTATTTGGAAAAGCGCCCGGCTGCTGGAATTTGGGGCGGTCTTTGGAGTCTGCCCGAGTTCGATCGCGAGGATGACGTGTACGCTTGGTGCGCCAAACGGCATGTCGATTGTTCCGAGCTTGAGCGACTCCCCCAGCGCCGGCATACTTTCTCCCATTACCATTTGGATTTCGTTCCGTTAGTGGCTTGCACAAATTCCAAGTACTACGGAGTCGGCGAATCATCTCCCTGGCGATGGTTTACGCCAGATGAACCGGTCGGCCTTCCGGCGCCGGTGTTAAAACTAGTGGAAGATATTGCTGGACAACGATCGGTGACAGCGAATTCACAGCGAGCGGATGACGTGGAACGAGTCTAATTAAAGTTTTTATGGTGCAAATTAATAAGGGGTAGCTGATGACGCGACGGGTTAAATGCGCACGTTTGGGAATCGAAGCCGAAGGTTTGGAGAAACCGCCCTTCCCAGGACCGGAAGGGCAGCGGATTTTTGACAACATCTCTGTCCAGGCATGGCAGGAATGGCTCAAACTCCAGACCATGCTGATCAATGAGCACCGGCTTACGCCTTTTGAGCCCGAAGCACGAAAATTTCTCGCGAAAGAGCGCGAGAAATTTCTTTTCGGCGGCGAAGCGCAAATGCCGGAGGGCTACGTGCCCCCTAGAGTCTGAATGGGTTCGGAAACCGGTTCCGGAACCGATTCGGGAGACTTCGAGATAGCGACCGGAATACCGGTCGGCTGTTGTAGCGCCTGTTTTAAGGCCGCACCATCGAGCGTTATCTGTTGTATCTTCGTTTTTTTCTCGATCATATCCATGGCCGAGTCGAGAAGCGGCTCGTAGGTCATGCGGTCCTCATCCAATGGCTGGTGTACTTCCATATATAAAGTGCCGTTCGACCAGCCTAACTTGACCGGTTGGTTGAGCAAATGGACCGGAGTGCCGACGTTGACGAGTGGATAAAGCCGCTCGATATCCTCCGGATACATCCGGATACATCCATGAGTGACACGCATTCCGATGCCATAGGCCTTGTCGACGCCAGTGCCGTGAATCAGATAGCCGGGAACTCCGAGTCTCATAGCGAAGCGGCCGAGCGGATTCAGAGGTCCCGCCGGAACCACATCGGGCAAAATATCTCCGTCCTGAGCGTGCTCTCGCTTGATGGTTTCCGGCGGTGTCCAAACCGGGTCCTTGACTTTCTGCGCGATCTTGGTAGCTCCCAAGGGAGTACGCCAATCCATTCGACCGATACTGATCGGATAGGTAATAACCTGTGTCGCTTTGCCTTTCGGTTGAGCCGGATAGTAGTAAAGGCGCATTTCCGGAATATTGATGACAATGCCGGATCGCGGCGCATCGGGAAGAATAAACTGACGCGGAACCAACACCTCCTTACCATCCCCCGGCAACCAGCGATCGACGGTCGGGTTAGCCATGACGATCTCGTCCTGGCCGAGGCTGAATTCCCGGGCGATATCGATGAGAGTGTCCTCGTGCTTCGCCTTCGTATATTGAATTTCGCCGATAAGATCGCTGCCGTCCGTCGGAAGCGCGAACACCTCCGCCATAGAAGTCAGCGGAGCGGTCAGCATGAAGGTAATTGCCAGCCAGCTTAGCGTCCGTTTCTCAATACGTGCCGATTTGATCGTATTTCGCAACATTGCGTTATTCCTGCCCCACAGCTTGTTTCGTTTGAAGATTTTCGCCGCCGAAGAGTTCCATCAAGCGCGGCAAGAATGCCGCCAACTCTAGGCTCATGATTGAGAAATCCGCGTCGAAGCGCTCGACCGGATCGGACGTCTCGACATCCGCAGCCTCTTCCTGGACCAAGTCCAGAAACCGGAGTTTCTTGATACCCAACGCCTCGTCGAGAACAAAGCTTAGACGGTCATTCCAAGTAATGGCCAATTTGATGACCTCTTTGCCGGCTTCAACGTGATTTTGTATCTCCGGCGCGCTAAGGTCATGACGACGGCAGCGTACGATGCCTCCATCTTCCTCCGGCGATCGTAATTCGCATTCGCTTTCTAGCGTGATATCGGACGGCAAGTCGCTGTCCATAATCCAATGGGTCATGATAGCACCAGGCCGGTCATGGGTCGCAGGTGGTACCACAGGCAACGATCCAAGGCACTGACGTAGCAGCGAAGCGATTTCCTCGGTTTTCTTGGCGCTGGCACTATCCGCAACCAGCCACCCGCCCTTCGTATCGATGTACGCATAAGTGCGCCGGCTGTGGCTGAAGGCGCGAGGTAATAGATCTTGCATGACTTCATCGCGTAGAGCATCCCGCTCTTTTCGACGTAGCGGCCGACCCTGCTGATCTTCGATTTCGGCCACCCGTTCAGACAGGATTTCGTTGACCACTGAGGCAGGAACGATTTTCTCCTCCTTTTGAACGCAGACCATCATGAATCCGTTGGTGACGTGTACCAGGGGAAAGGTATCTTTGCCAAGAGGTGCGCACCAGCCGTAGCTGACGGGCTCCAAACTGCCGCACGGACGAAAGCGGCGCTGATCGAGCTGTTGTTCGAACTCTGCGGCATCCAGGTTGAAAGGCTCGGTAAAACGTAATATAGACAGGTTCTTGAACCACATAATTCGCGAGCGATGATCAAAAGGGGCGAATTATCGCGACTAGCACTTTTTTTGTCATCAACATCAGTTGATCTGCAATGAAGCCATACCGAAAAATCGGGTCTTTAGCATATTTGCTGTCGTGAGGGAATGAGTACGGATTTGCCTCGTCATGATCAAGCATCTTATTTTTAAGGACTTATTCTCCTGGAAGGCTGATGGAAGTGCCGTTTCCCGTCAGCCTACAAAGGCCGGGGAATTTATTAATGTTACTTACTCATTATGTGGTGAACCTTCTGCTGAGATTTATCCAAGAATTTCGGCTTTTTTAAGATTTCTTGGCGATTAAAGATCGTAACACTAGAAATTGCCGCCTTAGTCGAAATGTCCGATTATTTTTGACAATCATTGTTGAAGCACGAGTGACTCCATGGGCAACTACCTACAGCCTCTCCCAACGAGTGTTCTCTATAAAGCATGCAATCCACGGGAATTCGATTTTTCCACTACGGACGAATTGGCGGATATTGGCGTAGTCATAGGTCAGGAGCGTGCGCTGGACGCCATTCAGTTCGGTATTGCTATCCCCCAGAACGGATATAACATTTTCGCACTGGGTCCGAGCGGGTCCGGGAAGTTAGCGGCAGTTAAAGAAATTGTCGGCCGTGAAGCTGAAAACCGTCCGGTACCCGATGATTGGTGCTATGTGAATAATTTCGCCGAGGCATCGAAACCCAAGGCCCTCAGATTGCCGACCGGTCAAGGGCGCCGCTTCGCCCGTGATATGGAGCAAGTCATCGAGGAACTCAGTACTGTCATTCCAGCCAGCTTCGAGGGTGAAGAGTACCGCGGTCGCGCGGAGGAAATCGAGGAGGAAGCGAAGGAACGCGAGATCAATGCGCTCAATGAGCTACGCCGGAAATCCTTGCAGCACGGCATCGCTCTGATCGAAACACCCACCGGATTTGCCTTTGCTCCGGTGGACGAGAAGGGCGAGGTGCTCGGACCGGAGCAATTTCAAAAGCTTTCAGAGCATCAGCAGGAACAGATCCAAGAGGTGGTAGCGGATTTACGCCAGCAGTTGCAGAAGCTGTTGAAGCAATTTCCCGTGTGGCGCAAGGAAGCGAGTAATGGTCAAATGTTGTGTACGGGGGTGGGCTCAGGCGGCGACTTTCTCGACGTCTTCCTGAACTCCATCCTTGAACACGACTCCCTCGATGACTTGGGCTAAACGGGGAATCCCATTCAGTTTCCGCCAGTGCCGCTCGGCGCTTTTCACCAGCATGAACACCATCGCGAGGATACTTCCCCGTGACACGCAGCCGCGCGTTTTGTCCGTTCGTAACCGG
>Ga0196971_1000766_pt1 | contig 19166 bp, 21 predicted proteins | sample S1v_1013CmetaG_FD_148660 | JGI IMG/M metagenome (GOLD analysis project Ga0196971, IMG submission 148660) | Soil microbial communities from Anza Borrego desert, Southern California, United States - S1+v_10-13C | ecosystem: Environmental > Terrestrial > Soil > Desert | place: USA: California... | reverse complement strand
CAGGGAGCCTTGGGTCATGTCGTCGCCGCGCATCGTCCGTCTCGAAAAAAGTAGATTGCTTATTTTACCGGGCCAAACCGTCAATGGCTGCGGTGCCGTGTGGCCTTCGGAGTTTTTCACCACCCTGTTAAGCTTAAGAGTTTTTACAAGATTATTCGAAGTATCAGACCAGTCTTTAATTTGCTGTTGTGAAACAGGCTTTCTTGGAATTGATAAAGTTTGTCGCTGTAAAGCTCTTAACGATCTTGAAGACTTGTCGAAGCTATCGAGGTCCTGAATCATGGCTTCGAAATCACTCGACACGTAAGGCAGTCCAAGTGTCTTCACCATCTTAGTCTTCCCGGTAAGGTGACCATTAACTTTTGCACTGTCATGGAGTGGAACAACCAGAACCCAGCGCCTTATTTGTGTAGTACCGAAAATCGCTTGGAGCTCATTTTTATTAGCGCAAAACTTATTTAAATCGGTGGTGATTTTAGTTTGCTGTTTAGCAGCACGCGTAGCTACATCACATGGTTCCTGAACCGCATAGCATTGATAAGCTACGCAGTCAGCCAGACTGTAATAATCCAAACCGTAATCTCCCTTATGCCGGGCCGGAACCTTGTGGACATTTAACGGTCCATGTCGATCTCGCAGCAGGCCATATACATGCAATTCCCATTCATTTGGATCCCAAAATTCATAGATTTCTGGCATATCGACTGTCGGGCAAGACTCATAGAAAGGTTTCGATATTGACTTAATTTATGTCGACGTATATTGACTACATATATCGAACCCATTCAATTAACACCGGAGCTATGGATGCGTAACTGTGCCGTTACATTTTCGAATAAGTCATCAAAATTTCTTGTAATCCTTAGCTGAAATTTACGTCAGCCCTGGATTACACTCAGCGAGGTGAACAAGAGCTCTTTTGGAGCGCAGCCATTCCTCCGTGACGCCTATAAGATTAGATGTATATCCGACGAATCGCCCACAGAGCCTTAGTCCGACGCCAGTTCCTGCAGCAGCCGGTAAACGGGGCCTATTCCAGCGTCGGGGTATTCCAGGAATTGGCCGGTGTAGCCGATGTCGTAGCGCTGGCGCGGGCGCAGGATGGCGTAGGCGATGCCGACGATTTCGCCTTTCCTGGCCAGTTCCAGAAGCTCTTCGAGCTCCTGGATGGTGTCGAAGCAGCGCTTCTTGCCGACTATAGTGAAAGGTTTGACGTGAGGCTGGTCCGACAGCCTGCGGCCCGGGTTGTTCTTGTATCTGCGATCACCGCCGCCACCCTCTCTATCCTTCCCCATCGTTGCGCTTTCCTTTCGCCTTCTTGGGCTTGTCCCGGGTCAGTTTGCTTTGGATCGGGCCGCGGCCGGTCTTTCTGACCCGCCCGGTCTCGTTTATTTTCGGCGCGGTTTCGCCCGCGAACAGTTCCGCGATCCTGGCCAGGATCGCAGCATCCTCTTCGCTTAACCGGCCTTCGCGCGCAGCCCTCTCGATGCGTCGTAAGCTTTCGAGCGTTCGTAAAGTCGTCTGATTTTTTAAGTCTTCAAATACGCTAGGGGAAGGCGGGCTCTTAATGGCTTCCGTTTCTTCTCGCTGGGGACCAGTGGCTACCCCTTCATTCTCTGGTTGGTCGAGCCAGTAAATGGGTTTCCCGCACGACTCTTCTATATGCCTCGCCATTTTTTCCCCGATTGTCCTTCCGCCGGTTTTATCGGGGTTAAGGATGAATCGAGTGTAATTGCTGTCTTTACCTATGCGCCTGGCAAGTTCCGCGATCACGCCTCCGCATTCTTCCTGAAGAATCTTTTTTAGGTTCGTGAGCCTGGCTAGATGAACCTCGGTAAGTTTCGTCATGTAGCCGATTAAACGCCGGTCTGTATCAAATGATAAGACTTCATGTGATATTGAATGCGTCAATATCATCTGATATGCTCCGGCGCATGAATCTAAGTGAATATCTCAAATCTCTTTCCAGGAACGAGCGGCAGCTCTTCGTGCAGCGCGTAAAAAGGCGTGTTCCTACGTCACTGGAATACCTGCGATTGGTGGCTCGCGGCGATCGAACGCCAAATGCGGAGTTGGCGATAGCCATAGAAGAAGCCTCCGCCGGGGCTGTTCCCTGCGAAATGACGCGGCCCAAGGCGAATTGGGCCTACATACGCGGCACGGCAAAACCGCAACCGCCCGCGACCGAGACCAGGCCATGCTCCCCCTGACGGATACCCGCGAACGCCGCACGGGAGCCTCCGTTTTGACCATTTGGAACCCGACGCTCTCCCTCCCGGCAGCATCCCTCCCCAGCCACTACGCTGCACGGGCGTTGGGCTCCGCCTTTTTCGAGCCGCGCCGGAAACATCCGTCTGTGGTGCCTAACCCCCATACAACTACAGGGCGGCGCGGTTCTTTTTGTGTCTCTGAGCGGCCGTTCGTTGCGGGGCGGCCTTTCCTCCTCTGCCCGTCGTTGCGGGGCCGCGCGGCGGGCTTTTTTATGTCTGCGGTTAGCGTGTTCATGGGCGGCAGGATGGCCGATCCGACGCGGAGGGTCACGCGCGGCGTTTTTCAGCTGCCGCTTTTTTTTTGTCCGTCCGCTTCAGCTGTTTTCAGCTGCCGGGCGGTTTTCGGGGCCGGCGGCCAGCCGGGGCGCGGCCGTTTCAGCTGTCTTCATGGGGCGATGAAAATGCTTCAGCTGTCTTCAAGCCGCACGGTGAAGGTGGAGCTGGAGGTTCCGGCGGACGTGACTTACGTGTTCCCGGACCTGATGGACGCGGTTCGGCATGCGGTGAAGGAGTCCGGCATTCCCCTGAAGGTGATCGCGGACCGGATCGGGGAGAAGGACGAAACCGCGCTGAGCCGGAAGCTTTCGGCCAACGAGAAGGACAACACGAATTTTCCCTTGAAGAAGCTGCCGGCGCTGATCGAGGCGTTGGGGGACAAGGGCCAGTTGATCGGGCAATGGCTGGTGATGACGTATCTGGTCGGCCAGGAGCAGAAGCAGGCGCAGGCGGCGAAGATGGCCGCCCAGATCGTGCCGGTGCTGGCGCAGGTGCTCAAGGACTTCGGCTACCGGGTGGAGAAGGCGTGATGCTGCAGATCGAGCCGGTTTCGTTCCGGGAGGCGAAGGCCTTTATCGCGAAACACCATCGGCACCATGGCCCGGCGCAGGGGTGGAAGTTCGGGATCGGCGTCAGCCGCGCGGCGGCGCTGGTGGGCGTGATCGTGGTCGGCCGTCCGGTTTCCCGGGTGCTGGACGACGGCTACACGCTGGAGGTGACGCGCTGCTGTACCGACGGGACGCGCAATGCGTGCTCGAAGCTGTACGGCGCGGCGGCCCGGGTGGCCCGGGAGATGGGCTACCGCCGGATCATCACGTACACGCTGGAGACCGAGGCCGGGAAGAGCCTTCAGGCCTCCGGCTGGCGGATGACGGCGCTGACGCAGGGGCACCGGGAATGGTCGTGCCCGTCGCGTAGGCGGCAGTCGGCCGCCCCGACGTGCCCGAAGCGGCGCTGGGAAAAGCCGTTGTTTTGGATCGTGCCGAGATGACCTGCACGTTCTGGTCGGCTTCGGAGCTGTTCTGGGCGGGCCTCGCCGGCTGGCTCGCGTGTTTGCTGCTGATGTTCGGGTTGGGCTTTGTTTTGGGCCGGATGCGCGGCCGGGAGGAGTCGTATGGGCGGTTTGTGGATGGCGATTGCGGCGATTGCCGTTGGTCTCGCGGCATCTTTCGGTTTCGGGAAGATGGCGAAGATGATGAGCGCTGAGGATGTCAAGGCGATCGATGCGTACCCGGTCAAGGATCAAGTCGAGGAACAAATCAAGCAACAGTTTGACGCCCAGTGGTACGCGGAAGCCGAGGCGTTCACCCGCACGGTCGATGCGCAGAGGATGTGGACCGCATGAGCGTGTTGACGGAGCGCCAACTGATCCAGATCGTGCCCCGCGTCGACGCGGCCAAGTGGCTGGCGGTGCTGAATGCGGCGATGGCGGAGTTCGGTCTGTCGACGCCGAAACGTCAGTCGATGTTCGTGGCACAAGTGGCGCACGAGTCCGCCGGGTTTACGCGTCTCGAGGAGAATCTCAACTACAGCTCGAAGCGGTTGCTCGAGGTGTTCGGCGATTACTTCACGCCGGAACTCGCCTCGATTTATGCCCATCATCCTGAGCGCATCGCCAACCGGATCTACGCGAACCGGATGGGCAATGGGGCGCAGTGGACCGGGGATGGCTGGAAATATCGCGGGCGCGGGCTGATCCAGTTGACCGGCCGGACGAATTACGGAAGGGCGGCCGAAGCTTTAGGGCTCAATCTCGTCGCGCACCCTGATCTCTTGATTAGTCCAATACCGGCCGCGCGTTCGGCGGCGTGGTTTTTCACCGAGTGCGCCGACGGGTTGCGCTGGGCGGATGCCTCGGACCTCGAGCGCTGCACGCGCCGAATTAATGGCGGGTTGCACGGGCTTGAGTCGCGGGCGTCGTATTACCGCAGTGCTCGGGCCGCATTGGAGATGGATCTCGCCTAATGGAACTCTACGATTACCAGGAATCGGCGGTGTCGGGTCTCAGGGCCTCCTACGCGGCGGGCTTCGATGCGCCGCTGCTGGTGCTGCCGACTGGCGGCGGCAAGACGGTCTGTTTTACCTATATGACGAGCCGCGCCGCCGAAAAGGGGCTCCGGGTGCTGCTGCTGGCGCACCGGAAGGAGCTGATTTCGCAGATTTCCGCGGCCCTGGGCGGCTGGGATGTCGAGCACGGCATCATTTCGCCGTCGTCCGCGCCGTCGAACCATCCGGTGCAGGTCGCCATGGCGCAAACGCTGGCGCGGCGAATTCCGCTCGACAAGACGGGCCGTTTCCGGTTCGACCTGGTGATCATCGACGAGGCCCACCATGCGACGAAGGATTCGACCTGGGGCAAGATCCTGAAGCACAACGCCGGGGCGCGGCTCCTGGGCGTTTCGGCGACGCCGTGCCGGCTGGACGGCAAGGGGCTGGGGGTAGCGGCGGACGGCTTTTTCGACGATATCGTCGTCGGGCCTTCGGTCCAGGAGCTGATCGACCGGGGCCGCTTGGCGAGGCCGGTGGTCTATGCGCCGGACAAGCAGGCGGATCTTTCGGGCGTGAATAAGCGGGGCGGCGATTACGTGACCGGGCAGCTCGCGGCGCGGATGGATCAGGCGGCGCTGACCGGCGATGCGGTGGAGCATTACCGGACGCATTGCGGCGGGGCGCCGGCGATCGCCTTCACGGTGACGACCGAGCACGCGGCGCACGTGGCCGAGGATTTCAGGAAGGCGGGCTTTCAGGCGGCGGTGCTGACGGGCTCGACGCCCGACCGGGAGCGGGCGGCGATGATCCGGGATCTCGGACGCGGCGCGCTGCACGTCTTGGCGTCCTGCAACGTGGTATCGGAGGGCACGGATATTCCGACGGTCACGGCGGCGATCCTGCTCAGGCCGACGGCGAGCTTCGCGCTCGCGATGCAGCAGATGGGGCGGGCGCTGAGGGTCTGCCCCGGCAAGGATCGCGCGATCATCCTCGATCACGCCGGCAATTCGCTCCGGCATGGCCTACCGACCGAGCCGGTGGCGTGGTCGCTCGAGGGCGTGAGGCGCAAGGCCAAGGTCGATTTGAAGCCTTGCTATGCCTGCAAGGCCCTTATTCCCGTGCGCTCGTCCAAGTGCCCGGTGTGCGACCGGGCATTTGCGTCGGCTCGCCCATCGCCGCCGCCGGTACCGGGGCAGGAGCCGATGCCGTTCCATCGCGCCGGTAACTTGGTCGAGCTGACGCCCGAGAAACGCGCCGAGATGCGCCGTTGGCGGGTTCAGGCCGAGCAGAACGCCCGGACGCTCGACGATTTCAAAGTGATCGGCGAGGCCTTGGGCTATAAGCCAGGCTGGGCGAAGTATCGGTTCGAGGAGTTGCGGGGTGCGCGGCGGTGATGCCCGATACCCAGTCGCTTCAACCCGATCTTGACGCCGCTCGCCGGTTTCTCGAAATCCTCGACGAAACCGCCGAGACCTTCGTCTTTCAGACCTTTGACGATCTCAAGAGCCGCAAGGACAAGCGCCTGGCGGCGAAGTTCTTCGGCCATCTCGATCAGTGCACGGTCTCGCTGCTGCGGTTGCAGCGGCGCGGGGCCGGGGTGTTCGTCACGGTCAACGAGACCGATGGCAAGGGCCGGAAGCTGGAGAACATCACGCGGATCCGCGCGATCTGGCACGAGGAGGATACGCCCTGCGGCAAGGAGTTCCCGCTGGAGCCGCACATGATCGTGGAATCGAGCCCCGGCAAGTTCCACCGCTATTGGCTGGTGGATGGGCTGGAAAAGGACCGGTTCGCCGGGGTGATGGAGCGGATGATCCGGGATTATGGCTCGGACCCGAACGTGAAGGATATCGCGCGGGTGTTGCGGGTGCCGGGATTCTTCCATCAGAAAGACCCGGCCCGGCCGTTCCAGGTGCGGCTGGTTCACGAATCGGGCGTGCTGCCGTATTCCGCCGAGGAGATTCTGAAGGCGTTCCCGCCCCTGGAGCCCGCCGGGAAGGCGGCACCCCGCGCGCCGGACGAAGGCACGAATCCGGGCGCGCACAGGGCGGCGGTGACGGAGCTGGCCTCCCGCGCGGCGAAGCGGACGCACGAGGATCCATCGCTCGGGCGTCATGCGATGGTGTTGTGGCTGGGGCGGGAATGCGCGCACCGGGGCATTCCGGCAGATTGGGCCGGCTACGCGGTGAAGGTGTTCGGCTCGCTGATGCGTCCGACCGATACGACCGGGAAGGCGGCGCCGTTGAACGTGGAGGCGGAAACAAGATCGTTCTGCGATGCGCATGCCGCGGGGCTGTCGGATCCGCCGGAGAAGCGGCCTCCGCACCGTTCCCCGCCGAGGCCTCCGGACACGTCCGGCGCTTCGCGCGTGGTGGATTTTCGCTCGGAGAACGAGGCGCGCCTCGAGTACGAGCGGCGGATCGCGGAATCGGAGGAGTTCGACCAGCTCGTCTACGTGCTGGCGGTCGAAATCGACGGTTCGTCGATGAAGGAAGCCACCAAGGCGTTTCTGCTGAAGAAGATCGCCGGCAAGGTGGGCGTCTCGGTGTCGGCGCTTAGGGCGGATACGCCGAAGCGGGGCGGCGGGGGCGGGGATGGCGACCAGGGGAGCGCGGGGGAATCGTTCATCGATCGGCTGAACGAGCGCCACGCGGTGGTTTATCTGCAAGGCCAAGCGCGGATCATGAATCTGGAGGATTGCCCGATCTTCAATCGACCGTATCGGACCTTTTCCGGCCGGCAGGATTTTCTGACCCGTTACGAGAACCGGTTTACTCGAGTAAACGGCGAGGATGTCGATTGGGGTACCGCGTGGCTCAAAAGCCCGGATCGGCGGGAATACCGTGGGATTGTGTTCGCGCCGGGGCAGGAAACGCCGGCCGATGTGTTCAATTTGTGGCAGGGGTTCGGTATCAAAGGGGCCATGGTGGGGTCGTGTCAGCGCTATCTCGATCACGTGCGCGACGTGATCTGCAACGGTGATGACGAGGCGTATGCCTACGTCTGGTCGTGGATGGCGTACATGATCCAAAAACCGGCGGATCTTCCGGGCACCGCCTTGGTTCTGCGGGGGGCGCAAGGCACCGGCAAGAATACGTTCGCCGACGTTTTGGGGGTACTGGTCAATCCCGTGCATTACGTGCAGTTGACGCATGTCGATCATTTGGCGGGAAAGTTCAATGGGCATTTGTCCGAGGCCTTGCTGGTTTTCGCCAATGAGGCGACCTGGGGCGGCGACAAGCAGGCGGAGGGCACGCTCAAGGCGATGATTACGGACGAGACGTCGCTCATGGAGGAGAAGCACCGTAACGCGGCACAAGTGAAGAACTATAAGCATCTGATTCTCGCCAGCAACGAGGATTGGGTCGTGCCTCGGGGGCCGGATTGCCGGCGCTTCGTGGTGTTGGACGTGTCGGACGAGCATAAGGAGGATTACCCGTATTTCGATGCCATTAAGGAGGAGCTGCGAAACGGCGGATACGAGACGCTGATGTATTACTTGGAGCAGACCGATTTGTCCGGCTGGCATCCACGGATGATTCCGCCGTCGCTCAGGGAGACGGGATGGGATCTGAAGCTGCGGTCGGGAGGACCGACGGTCGAGTGGTGGTTCGAGCTGTTGGATCAGGGGTGGATTACGAAGGACGATCAAGGGTATGGCGATGAGCCCAGGTATTTTTGGCCGGAGACCATCCCCACGGATGAGTTGCGCGACAAGTACAACGGGTGGTGTCAGAAGCACCGGATCGTGCACATAGACAATGCGCGGCAACTGGGGATCAAGCTGGCCAAGTGGGGCATCGTGCGAACGAGACCTGGGACGGGCAGTTCGCGGCCGTGGGTGTATCGATTGCCGTCACTGGATGATGCGCGCCGGGCGTTCTCGGAGGCCTGGCGGATTCCGTTGAGTTATTGGGGATCGTCCGACGCGTCCTAAGCGTCCCGTTTATGCGCGCATAAAAACACGCTGGAGGCCGCGTACGTCCTAAGCGTCCCGAACGTCCCGTTAAATATTTTTTCACACGCGCGAGCGCGCATGTCATGGGTAGGCCATCAGGACACAGAGAAACGCGCGTGAGGACACGAAATCACATGGGACGTATGGGACGCTTAGGACGTACTAGGGTTACAGGGCTTTTTTTAGAGACGTAAATAGGACGTGATGGGACGTAGCACCGAGATATACAAAGCCGTCAAGGTGACAGTGAGTCATCGGTCGGCTGCTGACTGTGGACCACTTCCTATCGATCGGCGGGCAGTCAGCGCGGGCGGCGAGCCAACCCGATGGCGTCGCGGGTCCTTCCAGCCCCTTCGCCCATTGCGGGCAAAAAGCTCGCGGGTTTTGGCTAGTTATGGATTTTTTCTAGGGGGGTTAAGTTGTTGATTGACTTGGATGGTCAGGTGTCGCAGCGGGATTTTTCGGTTCTTATCGGGGTGTCCGAGCCGGCGGTTTCCGGGCTCATCAAGCGCGGCGTGATTCGGTCCGAGCAGCCCTTCGGCGAGCAGCTCCTAGCCTACTGCTCGCATCTCCGCGAACAGGCCGCTGGGCGGTCCATCGAGCTCTCCGAGGAACGCGCAGGCCTCGCCCGCGAGCAGAAGCTCCTGGCAAGGATCAAGAAACAGCGCGAGCTCGGCGAATGGGCGCCGATCGAGAATATCACCCTGGTGCTCTCGCGGGTGACGGCGCAGATGGCGTCGATCTTCGACAGCATCCCGATCCAGCTCAAGCGGCAATTTCCCGCGCTGACGGCCGACCAGCTGAACGTGATTCGCGAAGAGCTGGCGAAAGCCCGGAACATGCTGGTGTCGGTCGGCACCGAGGCGGTGACCGATGCGGCGATCCGCGTGGCCGACTATGTCGACGAATACGATGATGGCGCCTCAACCGAAGAATAACCCCCGGCGCTTTGTCGCCGATCGGATCATCAAGGCCGTGACGACCGGCCTCGAGCCGCTGCGCGTCCAGCCGCCGCAGCGGCTGTCGCAGTGGGCCGCCAAGCACTTCTATCTCTCGACGGAATCGAGCTACACCGAAGGCCGCTGGATCGCCTATCCGTTCCAGACCGCCATCCTGGACGCCTTCGGCAACGACGACATCGTCGAAGTCGACATGATGAAATCCGCCCGGGTCGGCTACACCAAGATGATCCTCGCGGCCATCGGCTATTTCGCCGAACACAAGAAGCGCAACCAGGCGCTCTGGCAACCCTCCGACGCCGACCGGGACGAATTCACCAAGACCGAGCTGGAGCCCATGCTCCGCGACGTGCCGGTGATGGAAACGGTCTTTCCGTCGTTCCTGCAGCGCCACAAGGACAACACCCTCAAGGCCAAGAAGTTCATCGGCTCGATGCTCCACCTTCGCGGCGGCACCGCGGCCAAGAACTACCGCCGGATTTCGGTCGACGTGGCCTATCTCGACGAGCTGGACGGCTTCGACCAGGACATCGAGAAAGAAGGCTCCCCCTTCGCCCTGGCCAAGAAGCGCATCGAGGGCGCCATCTTCCCCAAGATCATCGCCGGGACCACGCCCAAGATCGCCAACCTCTCCCACATCGAAGAGCGGGTCAAGCAGGCGCAGGAAGTCTTCCAATTCCACATTCCGTGCCCGCATTGCCGGCACGAACACCCCCTCATCTGGGGCGGCAAGGGCGAAAAGAAGGAAGATCGCGGCTTCATCTGGCGCGACAATGATCCCGAAACCGTCGGCCATCTGTGCCCCGGCTGCGGCGTCATCTATACCCAGGCCGAATACCTCTCCGTCTGGCACCAGGGGCGCTACCTTAACCCCGCCACCGGCACCTGGATCGATGCCGACTGCCAATTCCGGGACCCCGAAGGCCACCTCATCCCCGCGCCCAAGCATATCGCCTTCCTCGTCTGGACCGGCTACAGCCCGCAGGCCACCTGGGTCGACATTGCGCGGGAATACATCGCCGCGCTGGCCAAGGCCGTCACCGGCGACAAAACCGCCCTCAAAACCTTCGTCAACACCACCCTGGGCGAGCCGTTCGAAGAAGAAATCGAAAAAGGCGACGCGCAAGAGCTCATCCGCCGCGCCGAGCCCTATCCGCTCCGGACCGTCCCGCGCGACGTGCTGGTGCTGGTCGCCTTCGTCGACGTCCAGGGCGACCGCTTCGAGCTGGTCGTCTGGGGCTTTGGCCGGGGCGAAGAGATGTGGGTCATCGACTACCGCGTGATCCACGACATCAACCCCTTCGTCGACAGCGACTGGGAGATCCTCGACGGACACCTCGCGCGGAAATACCGCCATGCCCGCGGCGGCGCCGTCGGCATCGAAATCGCCGGCATCGACACCGGCTACGCGACCCATCAGGCCTACCGCTTCTGCCGGGCCCGCGAGCGGCGGCGGATCTACGCCACCAAAGGCGAAACCCAGGAAGGCCGCCCCATCAAAAGCCGGCGGACGCTGGTGGAAGTCAAGCAGCGCACCGGAAAGCCGATCAAGAACGGCTGCAAGCTCTGGTGGATCGGCACCGATGCGGCCAAGGACACCATCTGGGGACGGCTCCAGGTCGAGGCTCCTGGCCCCGGCTACGTCCACTTTTCCAGCCAGCTCCCGCCGGCGTTCTACGAGCAGCTCGTCGCCGAGGTCCGCGTCACCCAGAAAGCCGGCGGCCAGCACGTCCACAAATGGGTCAAGCCCAACTCCGCGACCCGCAACGAAGTCCTGGACTGCACCGTGGGCGCGCTGTGGGGGCTAGAAATGCTGGCCGAGCGGTACCGCGACATCGACCTGTTCTGGACCGAAATGGAGCGCCGGCTCAGCCGCGTCGACCTGTTCGAAGCCTTCGACGAACCGCTCGGCGAAGAAGGGGAGGGGAGCCCAGACGATACGCCGCCGCCTGCGGCCATCATTCCGCCGCTGGCGTCCATTCCCGTTCCGCTGCCGCCGGCCGGAAACTGCTACATCCCGGAGTAGCCCATGCTGTCGCCCAAGGAACTCCGCACCGAAATCATCGCCGCCGCCGTCGCCTTATCCGTCGACGTGCGGAAAGCGGTGGAGATCGCGGCGACCGTCGAATCGAGGCTGACCCACAAGCCCGCCGAAGCGCCGCTCACGCGCGAGGAACGCGACACCCGCCTCCGCGCGGAGTGGAACGGCCGGAATGTGAAAGAACTGATGAAGCGCTACGGCGTCAGCCGCAGCACGGTGTATCGGGTGGTGGGGAAGTAGGCGGGACATCGAAAGCCAGCGCTTGCCTGGTTTTCCGTGCCCACCCCGCCCGACTCGACATTATCGAAGCAGGAAGCTCGCAAAGTGATCCCAGGCACTGGTCGTCGCCAGCTGCATGATCAGCGCACTGGAGGCGACAAGCCCTGCGTAACCCATCACAAGCCACCCGTTCCACGATCGTGTCAGTAGCCATTTCACGACAAGGAAAAACACTCCGACCACCAGTGTCCCAAAAAATGGACCAAATGCCGTCTCCCACACCGTCCCCTGATAGAGGGCATTGATGGAGTCGATGCGGCTGACGGCTGCCGGCATTGCGGTCAGAGTGGCCAGCAGCATCATCGCCCGATGCACTTCCTGCCGCCGCCGCTTCCACACGCCGACGCTCACAAAACCGGCGAAGATCACGATACTGATGATCGGAACGGCCATGAACTGTTTGGGCGTCAGGCCCCAGACCCTCAGGTCGGGCGGGTTGACTAGCGTCGATTCAATCCCCAGCCGGAATCCAAGGATCACGATGAAGGCCGCAAGTACCGCGCCGATTCGTCCGAGCATCCTGTGAACGCGGCGGCTGCCGGCCCTAATCAATAGCGGTTGGAGCAGGAACAGCAGCACCCACGCAGACATGCCGATGCCGTGCAGGATGATCAGTGTTCGTATCGCCGGGGCGAGTTCGCGTCCGGGATAGGCCTTGCCGTGCAGATAGAACTGCTGAAAGCCGAGGAACGCCAGCACCAGCAATAGCGCCGCGGCTCCGGAATAGAACAGGCCTGCGCGATCGGACGCGGTAGGCCTCCTTGCCTGGGGCTTATCGAATAGCAATATTTGACTGGAGTTCATATCGCGATGGGTCCGCCTTCATCGTTGAATTCGAGCTGTCGTCAATTGTGATCATCGACGGCGCCGAACAGTTGATTAAACATTTACATATCCTGCGGTATTAGGATGCTATGCGGAAAGCCGCGCCGCAATACTGATGGAACAGTGGGGCCGCGGGATAGCACCCGTTCAGTACGTATTTTCGACAAAGCGTCTGCGGAAAGCTTGTAAGCCTTGGCTGATTTTTACGTCAGTCGTAGCGTACAAGCGGCGGGTGATAAGGCCTTTTTGGAAGTGGTGCGGTGGGCGATGCCTAGGCTACACGTGCCGAGCGAAATGTCAAAAAGCCAAAGCCTGACCCGTTTTCGAACCCAAAAGTTGTAGGGCGGAATAGGGTACGCCCGTATTCCGCCGCATGGAGCGGTCTCGGAATGGCGCAATACGCAGACTGAATCTCAAAAAGCTAAAGCCCGACCCGTTTTCTGATACGTTCAGCTTTGACTCAGGGAGTGAAGAAATTCAATATCTGCTCTGTCAAAAACGCCGGGGCTTCCTCCGGCACAAAATGTCCGCTTTCTTCGGCGATAACGCCCGTGAGATTGTCAGCCTTTTGAGCCATTGCCTTGAACAGGTTATCCGAAACTCCGTAGCGCCCGGCAACGGTAAGGACGGGCATGGCGAACTTCCTGTCGGCGTAAGCCGCGACAAATTTGGCGTCTACCGGCAATGCGCGATAGTAATTAAACCCGGCGGTCATTCCGCCCGGACGGGCGTAATGCTTTGCATATTCATCGAGTGCTTTTCGGCTGATTGCATCTTTCCGGTGCGACCACTTCATCATCTGCGCTGAGATGTATTCCCGCTCTCGATTTTCGGTCAGCATCTCCGGGAATTCCGCAGCCATATGAAATCCATAGTGCCACATTCCCCCTTTGGCCGGGTCCATATTCTCAGTTCCGGGCGGCATGCAATCCACCAGGACGAGTTTCGTCACCAGCTCGGGGTACAATAAACTCAAGACATAAGCCACTTTTCCGCCCATGTCGTGACCAACGACGTAGGCCGATCGTTTTCCCAAATGCTTAATCAGGGCTGCTACATCGGTGGCAATCGTGTGTTTGTCGTATCCTGTCAGTGTCTTCTCCGAAAGCCCCAGTCCGCGCAAGTCCGGGGCAACCACAGTAAACTTGTCCGCGAGGGCCGGCATAACCTCATTCCACTCATACCAGGTCTGCGGCCAGCCATGGAGAAGAATTAGCAACGGCCCTTCTCCCATTGTGACGTAATGCATTTGAATGCCATTGACTTCCCCGAACTGGCTTTCCGCGCCTTTTGGCAGATCCGCGGCGTTGGACGAAAGAGCCAGGAACGGGAGAATGACGGAAATCAACAAAATAAGTTTCTTCATTTTTATATACGAAGGTTCCGTTAATCTTGAGAGATAGGGGTTTTTACCAAAGTTTGTAGTAGGGTCGTCGGGCGGAATAGGGTACGCCCGTATTCCGCCGCATGGATCGGCCCCGGCGTGGCGTCCTACACGGACGAGCGCTACCAGTATCCGGAATGCTGATTAGGGCAATGACATGGCCCTCCATGCCCAGGCGGTTGCACACACCATTGTCCGCAAACGGGACATACGTTGTGACAGTGAGCCTGAGCACGGGCGCCGCTCGCAATGCTTTCGCCAGTCCAGTCCTCCGACGTGGATAGGTCTATGGCTCCCGTTTCATTCTTCAAATCGTCCAGCATTTGAGACCCTCCTGATATCGTGCTAACGATTGGTTCGGCCGATGGTTAGCCGCGGCCTTCACAGCAATTTAGTCCCTAGCGGAACGGGATGATCCGGCACACACAAGGCCACCTCGCCGTTTTCATTGTGAAAGCCGGTGACCAGGCACTCCGACATCAACGGCCCAATTTGCTTCTTCGGGAAATTGACCACGGCAACCACCAGCTTTCCGATCAAATCTTCTGTCTTGTAGAGATCGGTAATCTGGGCGCTCGACTTTTTTACGCCGATTTCGTCGCCGAAATCAACCTGCAGGATGTAGGCGGGTTTACGCGCTTCGGGAAACGGCGTGGCGCTTACAATGCGACCCACGCGGAGCTCGACCTTTGTGAAGTCATTCCAAGATATCGTCTGCACAACGTCTCCCAATGCAGCTAACGAGGCGGTAGAAAACCCTGTTTTCGGGCATTTTAGGGCTTGTAACTCATTGATTGTTTCTGAGTTGAATTTGCGAGTTAAGGGTTTTTCCATACCCTCAACGCCTAAGCTTAGGCGTCGCGCCGGTTGCCGAGCCCAAGAATTGTAGGGCGGAATAGGGTACCCCCGTATTCCGCCGCATGGGTGGCGTCTCATTCGGCGCATTACGCTGACGCTAATGCGCCTTACGCGGGCTTGTGAAGGTATTCATAGCTGTCTATCTTCCGAACGGGAATGATAGGAAGAGACATAGGTCAAAGTAAATCTAAGAAATGTTGTCAAGCGGTAGATCGTGTGGTGGGCCGGTAGCGGAAGACAAACGGAATTGATTCATTCAATTGTTAGGTCGTATGAAAGACACACACTCAGTTCTCATTCTACTTGTTAAGGCAAAACAAATTACGCATCAGTATTACCCGTGACACAGAGATTTGGAAGGCAGAATTTGCACTGAATATTGCGTTATGCGGCATTTGGAGCACCAAGGTTGTCGATTAGCAATGAGAGAGAGGAACCTAAGGTGCAAAGTTCAAATACCGTGATTGGCTACGCTGGCAGAAGTGGGCGCCAGTTATTATTGCTTCCAGTTGATATCCCTTCTGCCGCTTCGCGATTCCAAGGGTGAGGCGAGGCATTAGGCGATACGGAGATGCCTAGCATGCTCGATGAAGATTCCAAAAAGCAGCTTCGGTCATACCGAATGGACGCTCTGACCGCAAAGCATCTACACCATGGCAGATTAAGCCGCAGGCGGAAGGCTTCACTAATTGTGGATTTCCTGGCTGTAGGTGTTCCCGTTCTCTACTTCGCTTTTCGATTTACGGCTAAAGGTACTCGGGCTCAGGAAGTAACTGAGTTTATCTGGGAATTTCTCGCGGCCGCTCTGTCGGTCCTGGCAATTCTCAAGTTGTCTTTCAGGTGGGAAGACTACATTGAGAAGCATTCAAAGCTGATGGCGGAAAATAACTGGTTGGCAGTCAAAGCAAGGAAACTGCTTGATGCTGCAAACAGTGCGCAGCGCAAAGATTACGACCAATTTATTGAGCAAGCGCTCGAGTTGGAGGATGAAGATCGGCGTGCACTCGGAGATGTTCCAGAACAGAAAAAGCAGCGGGCATACCGTGAGGCGTTGAAGGATTTTGATCCCGATGGGCCGGCACACTGCCCTGTTTGCGGTAGTTCCGCCTACTCGTTCAAACCTGGCAGTTGTCAAGTATGTGGTAACACACCAGCGAAACGAGGTTAATTAATATGCAATTAGTTGAGTTTCCTCTCAGTAACGAGGCACGCACCGTCATTAACGCAATCGATGCACTCGCCCCTAGTGTTCGAGCGGAAGTATTGGCTTTCCTCCAATTCAGGGCAGTCCGATTCGGTGGGTACAAGCAAGGCCCAGCTCCAATGCAAGTATCCCAAACGGGGACACAAGCCTGCCCAACTTGTGGCAGACCTATGTAGCCATATCTCCTAGTACGTCCAGTATGGAGGTGAAAGTATGACACCAGTAATTCGGTTTTCCGGTAATGCCGCAGGTAACCTTAAAGAAGCTATGAGGCTTGTAGGTGTCTTGAATCAGTATTTGCCAATGCTGACACAACTCATAAACAGCGGCTTAGATCATTGGTCAGCTTGGCAACGGGTGCTTCAAACCTTCAATGCTCAACATGGTCAAGACGCACAACTTCACCAAAATGTGCCTCCTGCGGCGAGAACACCAGTCTATTGGTATGCGTGGGATCCATATAGTAGACGACTTAGAGTCGCGACTTATGGCCCAAACGGTATGCCGGTCTGGGCTTCTCAGTAAACAACAAATAGGAGGAAATCGTAATGAGTAAACAAATTCGTTGCTCAAAATGTAAGAGCACTGAATTAATGCAGACAAACACGAAAAATTGTTTTCAGTGTAAACGATGCGGGACTGTCACTGATATCCGAGGCTGGGAAAAACATGTCGGTCCAATAGTTGGAGGATTTTTAGGTATTGTAACGGTAGGATTACTTCCAGACGAAGTTTATGACGAGGTATCTGATTTTTTTGATGATTTGTTGAGTTAAGTTCTGTGTCTAATATTTTGCTCCAGCCGACCGGCTGTCATATCGGCGGCTGAGTTGTTCGTCAAATGTTTCTAAGTGCCGTGGGGCGGAATGGCGTACTCGCGTATTCCGCCGCATGGGTAGGCATTTCATTCGGCGCAATACGCTGACGCTAAGCGTCCTACGCGGGCTGGGTTGAGGCACGAAACCCAGCTCTTTGACACGTGGATTCGCTGGGTTTTCGCTATCGCTACAACCCAGCCTACGGTCCTGGATAGATTAAGGATTCCGCCTGGTGGGAATTGGCGTTTTTTGTAAAATCGCTGACACATGCTTTCGCAATCCGTCTTCAAATCTACGTTTTCCTGCAATGGAGTTTTCGTAAAAAAGCGCTCGGAATCCAGAAATATCGAATGGCAGTTTTTCGAGATTTGAATCAGCTAGAAGAATAGTTGGCTTGTTGGTCGCATGAGCATAACCAATTTCGTAGTATACATTGGGATTTGCAGGGGTGATTTCGGCGATAACGAATTCGGAGTCAGCTATTTCGCGTACCACATCGGCAATAATTAGTCCTGGACCATACGTTTCGTCCGCACGGTGTGCTTCTATCCCAAATTCTCGACATACGCCTTTAATAACCTCTTCGTAAATTTCATTAAATGGACTGCTAAATTGCATTACTACAAACGCTCTACCGGGTGTAGTCAAGACTGCAAAGTCTGATATTTTGATATCGTGGTTATCTATACAATGAATTCCGGTCTGGCTCGGAGGAAGCGAGAACGGCAGCGTTGTAGCAAGTACTTCAACTCCGTCAATTGAGAGTTCAACGTGACTGCCCCGAAATCTAACTTTTAAATCGTATCGTCTATTTGGTAGTAAATTGGATTTGCTTCCCGCGCTAGCATCTACTACCCACTGCCCATTCCAATGGCGAATAAAATATCCATGATGTGGGCCGCCGACACCTGCGGATGCAAACCATCTCTGCGCAGGGGCGTAGTAGAAAATTATTTCACACGCATTTGTTTCTCCAATCTTGGAAAATTCAATGGCGGCTGTTATTTCTCCTCCTGCGAAATACTGATTATTCATGATAAGGCCGACTTTATTGCCAATTTGTTGGCGGCCTTGATTGTCAATATATGGAGTATCAGCTCCTTTAAATGTGATTTGTTGTTTTCGTACCTCAAAGTCACCTTCGATGACGATCCATTTCATTCTTGCCCTCTCTGACCTTTTAAGCATAACAAGTGATTAAATCGATCTATACATCCTGCGTTTGGCGATATTCGGAAAGCCGCGCACTGATTATGCAATAGAGGGCTTCAGAATCGTCACTCTTTCGTGACATATTGTCGATAAAGCGCCAGTAATAGCTTGTAAGCCTAGTCTGATTTTTATGTAAGCCAAAGCTTACAAATGGGCGTGCGAAAAGCTGTTCTAGCGGTGTTTAAGCCATCAGGCGGGCAGCGGAATAAGCATTCACGTTGACGCCCTCCTAACCTTACGACTATCCTTCTTACGCCCCGACGAAAACCGGGGCCGGGCGTGACAACCCGTGGCATTCGAAAGGTGCGCAAGCGCCCCGATTCACCGTGAGCGCTTTTTTTGCGCCCATGGTCCAAGTCTATGGCGGATGGTGCGCGGGCAGCCTTCGGGCTGGCCGGTGTCCTTTCGAGCCGGTTTGTCACCCCGTGCATCGTCCGTCGCCCATTCCGCGTGACAACGGAACGCGACGGCTCCAAAACTCAATCGAAAGGAGCCTGCCATGCACAGTCATACCCCTGGCGCGTCCACCGCGCTGGTCATTTCCGATATTTCCATCCGCCAAGATGCCGAAGGCCGGTACTGCCTAAATGATTTGCATCGAGCGGCTGGTGGAGAGCAACGACACCGGCCTAAATACTGGCTGAAAAACCAGCAAACGGTCGAACTTGTAAACGAAATTGAAAAAGGCGGAATTCCGCCTATTCAATTAAAACAACAACTTGGCACCTTCGTCTGCAAAGAACTGGTCTACGCCTACGCCATGTGGATCAGCCCCGCGTTCCACCTCAAGGTCATCCGCGCCTACGACGCGCTGATGACACAGCCGAAGCCGCTCGACCTCGACCAAACCGGGCCCTTCCAACGCATCAACGCCGCGGTGTTGGCGGGTCTTCAGAAAATGTCCAGGAGCCTCGCCAAGGCCTATCTGGTCGAATTGGGCATTACTCCCGGCTACGTCGCGGAGCTCCCGAGTTCGACACTTCGACGCGAAAAACGAGCTATTTTGGCTCCCCTGTTCTTTTAAGATCAGAAGGTTAGCGGCCAATCCCGCAAAACCATTGTGGTGGCACGTCTAGGCCCTGTTAAGCCCTGA
>Ga0196971_1000765_pt1 | contig 19172 bp, 19 predicted proteins | sample S1v_1013CmetaG_FD_148660 | JGI IMG/M metagenome (GOLD analysis project Ga0196971, IMG submission 148660) | Soil microbial communities from Anza Borrego desert, Southern California, United States - S1+v_10-13C | ecosystem: Environmental > Terrestrial > Soil > Desert | place: USA: California... | reverse complement strand
GCCATTGCCCCCGTACGCCCCCGAACTGAATCCGGTCGAGCATCTCTGGGACGAATTGCGGGAGAAGTCTTTTCACAACCGGGTCTTTGACAGCCTTGATGCTTTGGAAGACCACTTGGAGCACGCCTTGCGAGATCTCGAAAACGATCCCGCACGCGTCTATTCCATCACCGCCTGGTCTTGGATTGTTAATGCACTATAGATTGAAAAATTGAATTACTTTTTAATTCGGCCGTACAGAGGTATCGGAATATGAAGGCGTGGGCCGGGGGAGGGGCTTGGAGCGAGCGGGGTGAGGACAGACGGGCCGCTCCCGCCACGCAGACACCCGCCGGGTGCGTCCTCACCTTGATCCCTTCGACCGGGCTCAGGACAGGCCTCCCCCCGGGTCCGGGGGAAGGAAAGACCGCGGCAAACCGGAATAGATTTGTGCTCCCGGCATACGGCGCTCATTCCGGTCTATGCTACCAAGAGCATACAAGCGTAGCTGTAACCTGACTTTTTCAAGCGAGTTACTGCATCTCGACCAAATCGCCGGCCGGGATTGCGCCGTCCGAACGACCCTTAAGATAGGCATTAAGGCCGTCCATATTATCGACGACCGCCTTATTAGCCTTGTAAGCGGGCATATTCTTCCGACCTTCCAGGACCACCTGCAGGAACTGTTCCTTCGAAAGATTCTTCATGCTGTTGAGCAAATTGGGAAAAGCGGGGCCGCCCTCGCCCGTGGGGCCGTGGCAGGTTTCGCAGCGTTGGCCCTTGTAGATTTTCCAGCCCTCGAAGGTGGCTTTGTCGACTTTATTGCCCTCGACCTTGTATGCGACTTCGGCTCGCACCGTTTGCGCGGCTGCCATAAGCACGCAACATGCGATAACGCCCAATGCCGATTTAACTCCTGTCGTGGAATGAGATCTCATAATCAAACTCCTCTTACAGTCCGTGTTCGAATAACCGAGCGCTCGACGAGGCGCCGTTCGCGGCACGAAGCCGAAAACCCATGGCGCGATTCCCAAGCTCTTTGGTTCTCCAGCCGGATAATTGCACACAACAAAATAGGTGGCAAATGAAGCGGAAGTAGACGTCAGAGCTGATTTCTCACACGAAAAACGTCCGGTCGGTGCCATGCGCCGTGCTTGGGACAGACGATCGCCGACTTACGCCTCCTCGCGAAGGCGGCGCATTAGCCAGCCGCGGAAAAGCGCGGAATCGGTGATGGTGGGCAAACCTTTTGTTTCCAGAAATTGGTCTAGCTCGGCAGCGGACGAGGGTTCCCGTTCGTGCTCGTACCAAAAAAGATCGCGGAGAAATTCCCGCCCGAATCTTTCATGAAGGCGCGATTTGCCTTTCGTCTGTTCCTGGAGTCGCTTTGCTCGGAGTGCTTGAAGATCGATTAAATTTGAATTCTCGTCGGCCATGGCCGAACCCCCGGTCGGATGGATTGTGGCTAGTGTCGTTTGGCATTGTAAGACTTCGGTGGTCTTCGCCTCGCGCGTTTCAAGACCCCCAGTCGAGGCCCGGTAGCGCACCGAAAAAAGAAATTATCGCAAACTACGAGAACGAAAACTTAGGTCGTCGTGCAAAATGAACGGCTATGGCAAGAAACGCAGTGCATATCAAAAGGAACTTATAGGCTAGTCACGGCACGATTCAAGGATCGTATTCCACATGAATATGATGTTTTTCCCCGATTACTTGAAAGTCATCGCCCAAACTTCTCCGTAATTCGCGGGTCACGTTCGAGCGAGTCGCCGGAATGAAGTACTTGGCCCGAAAATCGACGGCCAGGCCCACATAATGCAGGCTTCCGTCTTTATGCCGGCCGTCCAAACCCGATGTGACGACCAGCATTCTGCCATGCCTAATCCAAATCCGGCTGGCTTTATGAATGGCGGAATACATCCTGGAATCCAGCCCGTGCAGAACAACGTCTTTCTTGGCCGCTATTCCGGCTGGAGGCTTCAGTAGAGAGTGCGTGCCTATGAGCATCACGAGCTCGTCGCCCGCCGCAAAGATCGGCCTAAAAAACAGCGCGCTCAACAGCAGCGCGGCGGCCGGTCTCGTCGGGATTCTCCTTGACTTCGGTTTCACCTGGCCCTCCCGGAAAATCCGTTGGGTTGGCAAGATAAAATTAGACGGGCTAAACGTCGCCGGGGTTTTCCGTCAAAGGATTTTTCGACCAACTTTCTGTGTCATAAATCTTTAAAAGCGACTGATTTATAAGAAAAATCAGAAAGAAGGGCGCGCCAGTATTTTGAACATCGACGCGGGAATGTCATGAGAGCCTTGTTATTATTGATTACCCTGTTTTATGGAGACCTAGCCATGTCTTGGAATTCCTCACAATTCAAGAAGGAAAACAAGGAAGACCTCCGCGAGAAGCTGACTAGCGAACAGTTTAAAGTGACTCAGGAAGACGGAACCGAGAGGGCGTTCAAGAATGCCTATTGGGACAATCATCGAGAAGGTATTTATGTCGATGTCGTCTCGGGCGAACCGCTCTTCAGCTCTCTCGACAAATTCGATTCGGGCACCGGCTGGCCGAGCTTCGCCAAACCCTTGGAACCGAACAACATCGCCTACCGGCAGGACCGATCCTGGTTCATGGTTCGCAATGAAGTCCGCAGCAAGCACGCCGATTCCCACTTGGGCCATGTTTTCGACGACGGTCCGCCTCCCACCGGAAAACGCTACTGCATGAATTCGGCAGCTTTGCGGTTTATTCCCAAGGAGGATTTGGAAAAAGAAGGTTACGGCGAATATCGAGGTCTTTTCGAAAAAACCAAATGACGGAATTCGGAAGAGACGCCGATAGGCGTTTCTGAAACTGGAGTAGCCTTAAGTCGCCACCACGTTTTCGTCTTCATTCCAGGCGCGGGTTGGGTCGGCAATAAGCCGGCCGTTCCCGCGATATGTCGTTTTGAATTAACAGTCATTCTGATCCGGACCGGCTCCGTTCCCGCCGCGAGGCCGACGCCGGTGCGCTATGATTGCCAAATCAGAAGAATTTTGATGGGGGATACGCTTTTGATCATCAGCCACGTAAAAGGTATCGGCAAGTCAACTCGAACCATTTTGGCGGAGCATGGGATTTTTTCGGTCGAAGAACTGGCGAATGCCGATGCGGAGCAATTGGTCAAAATGGCGGGCTTCAATAAAGCCAAGGCCATGCGCATGATTCGGGCGGCCAAGTATCTGGTGGGCGACATGAAAAAGGCGACCGGCGCCATGAGACTGTTGCATAAACGTCCGGACGGATCGGCGGAACCTAATGCCGATAGCGAAACTACCGCTAGCACTATCGATTTATCCGACGGACAGCTTTATATCAATCGCGAGCTGAGTCTTCTGGAGTTCAATCGCCGTGTGCTCGAACAAGCCAAGGACGAGCGTACGCCACTGCTGGAGCGCCTGAATTTCCTTTGCATTTCCTGCTCCAACCTGGATGAGTTCTTCGAGGTTCGCACCGCCGGTTTGATCCAGCTGGCCGATTTGGGAGCGATGCAAACGGAGCCCGACAGTCTCACTCCCCAGGAAGCTTTGGTCGCGATCAGCGCTCGCGCCCACGATCTGGTGGCCGAGCAGTATCGGGTACTGAACCAGGTTATGCTGCCTTTGTTGGAGGAGCAAGGCATACGGTTCGTCCGCCGGACCGAATGGAATTCCTTCCAACTCGCTTGGCTTAAGAAATATTTCGAGGAGGAACTGCTGCCGATCCTTAGTCCGATCGGTTTGGACCCGGCCCATCCGTTTCCGCGCATCCTGAACAAGAGTTTGAACTTTATCGTGTCGCTGTCCGGCAAGGATGCTTTCGGCCGCGACATAACGCTAGCCATATTACAGGCGCCGCGAGCCTTGCCGCGCATCATTCAACTGCCGCAAGGGGAAACCGAGAGCGGTTCGCACGACTTCGTGTTTCTTTCGTCCATCATTCATGCCTTCGTCGATGACCTGTTCTACGGCATGAAAGTGCGGGACTGTTATCAGTTTCGGGTTACCCGGAACAGCGAAATGTACCTGGATGAAGAGGAAATCGATGATTTGCTCCGGGCTTTGGAAGGCGAATTGAGCACCCGCAATTATGGTGACGAAGTGCGGCTGGAAGTGGCCGATAATTGCCCGGATGCGATCGTGGAGTTCCTGTTGAGCCAGTTCGGTCTTACCGAGGACCGGCTTTACCGGGTGGATGGCCCGGTCAATCTCAGTCGGACGCGCGAAATCTACGATCTGATCGACCGGCCCGATCTCAAGTATTCGCCGTTCACCGCCGGATGCCCGAGCCAGCTTGTCGGCGGAAGGGATATTTTCGAGGCGATCAAGAAGCAGGACATCCTCCTGCATCAGCCGTACGAATCCTTTACACCCGTCATCGAGCTGATCCGCCAGGCGGCAAACGATTCCCAGGTGGTCGCCATCAAGCAGACCTTGTACCGAACCGGCCCGAATTCCCCCATCGTGGAGGCGCTCCTCAACGCGGCCCGGGCAGGCAAGGAAGTTACGGTGGTCGTGGAACTGCGCGCACGTTTCGACGAGAAGGCCAATATTTCGCTGGCGACACGCTTGCAGGAGGCGGGAGTCCAGGTGGTCTACGGCATCGTGGGATACAAGACGCACGCCAAGATGCTGCTGGTTTTGCGGCGCGAGGGCCGGCACCTCCGCTATTACACCCATCTCTCCACCGGCAATTATCACCCGCGCACGGCCCGGCTCTACACCGACTACGGCTTATTGACCGCCGATCAGCAATTGGGGGAAGACATCCGCCGGGTGTTTGTCCAACTCACCAGCCTCGGCAAAGTGAGCCGGCTGAACAAGCTGCTGCAATCGCCATTTACCTTGCACCAAACCTTGTTCAAGAAGATCGACCGCGAGTCCGAGCATGCTCTGGCCGGCCGTCCCGCCCGCATCATCATAAAGGTCAATGCGGTGGCGGAGCCGCAGTTGATCCAGGCGCTTTACCGCGCCTCCATGGCGGGTGTGGAGATCAAACTGATCGTCCGCGGAATTTGCTGTCTCCGTCCCGGAATACCCGGCGTATCGGAAAATATCGAAGTCCGCTCGATTATCGGGCGATTTCTGGAGCACAGCCGCGTCTACTGGTTCGAGAACGGCGGGCATCCGGAAGTGTATCTGTCGAGTGCCGACTTCCTGTCCCGCAATATGTTCCGTCGTGTCGAGACCTGTTTTCCCATCGAGAACAAGAAGCTGGCCGAACGCGTCCGGGCCGATCTGGACCTCTATCTCCAGGACGACAGCCAGGCGTGGCTGCTGGGCTCGGACGGAAACTACCAGCGAACACAGCTTGACGGGTCCCGCGGCACCCAAGCGCAGGCCGTTTTGCTGGAGCAATTGAAGAAAACGAGCTAAAGGAGGGCTTGAGAGGCCAAGCCCGGATGTCAAAGATAAGTCAGCTCGATCTCGGCGGCGCCCAGGTTACCGGCTTCCTGCTCGAGATCGGCGGCGGTTAACGGCTGATTTTCCAGCCACTGCTTGGGGAATCGTAGATCGACCCTCGAATCGCCGAGGCCGAGCTTGATGTTGGGAAGCGGATTGCCGTGCCGGCTGCGGTTCAACACGATAGCCAGCCGCAACAGCACGGCCAGGGGCTTCGCGGCTTGGTTCCACGGCGGGGTCAACTCTTTGAAAAGCTTGAGTTGGAATTTCCGCCGGTGGACGCGCACCAAGGTAGCCAGCAGCACTTGATCCTGACGTGAGAAGCCGGGCAAATCGGCGTTCTCGATGATATAAGCGCTGTGCTTGTGATATTGGCTGTGGGCGATATCCAGGCCGATTTCGTGCAAGGTCGCCGCCCAATTCAGCCATTGCTCGGCCGTTTCCCGATCGATAGCGCCAACCGATGGAACCTGCCGCAGAAAAGATTTCAGCGTTTCCTGGATGCAGCTCACGTGTTGCAAGTCCACATGATAACGGGCAGCGAGCGCTGCAACCGTACGGCTCCGAATGTCGTCGTGGTAGATTCGGCCCAGAAGATCATAAAGCAAGCCCTCCCGTAAGGCGCCATCCGAAACCTGCATGTGCTGCATATCGAGTGCCTTGAAAGTCGCATACAGAATGGCGACGCCGCTGGCGAAAATGGGATAGCGGTCCGGATTGAGGTCCGGGAATCCCGATTTGTCGACCTGTCCGAGGGCTAGGAGGGTATTGACCAGCTGGTTGAGACCGTCCGCGGTGATACCGTCCTTGCTCCATCCGCGGTCGACTAATATTTTCCGGATTGCCCGCAAGGTGCCGGATGCGCCAACGGCTTCGTCCCAGCAGCCTTTGCGAAGGGCATACTCGAAAGGCTCCAGTTCCTGCCGGGCCGCGATGACCGCATGCTTGAAGCGTTTGTTCGTGATCTTGCCGTCGGAAAAATAGGCGAGACCCATGGATACGCAGCCCATCCGCAAGCTTTCTTTGCGAAGCGGGACCTTGTCGACGCCAACGATGTACTCGGTGCTGCCGCCACCGATGTCCATCACCAGCCGCCGCTTGCCGTCCGTCGCCAGGCTTTGCGCAACGCCTTCGTAGATCAGTCGTGCTTCCTCGATGCCGGAGATAATGTCGATCGGATGTCCCAGAGCCTTTTCGGCTTCCACTAGAAACTGCCCCGCATTGCGTGCCGCGCGCAAGGCGTTGGTGCCTACGGCTCGGACGCTGCCCGGCGGCATATCCCGGAGCCTCTGGCCGAAACGCTCAAGGCACGATAGCGCCCGCTGTTGCGCGTCCTGGGTCAGATGGCGCTGAGCATTGAGTCCCGCTCCGAGGCGAACCATTTCCCGGAGCCGGTCGACGATGATCAGTTCGCCGGCCCGGAGCTTGGCGACCACCATGTGAAAACTGTTGGAACCGAGGTCCACGGCCGCGACGTGCTCGGGAGGATGCTTTTGCGATTGACTCATTGTATCGAGGAGGGAAAGGAGAGGACTTTAGCGAGGGTGGTATTTGTTACAATCTCGCGGTTAACGAGGTGTCCGGTCGATAGTTTCAAAGCACGGAGACCTCGCGGTATAGCCGTATTTTTACAAATATCGCCGGCAAAAACAGCCAAAAATGAACGCGCTTTCCATTCGCAATCTGCGAAAAACTTATAAAAGCGGCTTGGAGGCCTTGAAAGGCATCGATCTGGACGTCGAAGCCGGAGATTTTTTCGCGCTTCTGGGACCCAATGGCGCCGGAAAATCGACCACGATCGGCATCATCAGCTCATTGGTAAACAAGACCAGCGGCACGGTCGAGATATTCGGCCATGATCTCGACAAGGAGCGGGAGGCGGCCAAGCGCTGTATCGGGCTGGTGCCGCAGGAAGTCAATTTCAACCAGTTCGAAAAGGTCCTGCAAATCGTCGTCAACCAGGCCGGATACTACGGCATACGCCGGAAAGAGGCGTTGGCGCGTGCGGAGGAATGCTTACATCAACTGAGTCTGTGGGACAAGAGGAACAGCGTGTCCCGCCAGCTTTCCGGGGGCATGAAACGACGCCTCATGATCGCGCGGGCCTTGGTTCATTCGCCGAAACTGCTCATTCTCGACGAACCCACGGCCGGCGTGGATATCGAGATTCGCCGCTCCATGTGGGAGTTTCTCCGAAAGATCAACCGGGAAGGCACCACGATCATACTGACTACCCATTATCTGGAAGAAGCGGAAAATCTGTGTCGCCACATCGCCATCATCAATCACGGGCACATCGTCGAGCACAATGCGATGGCGGATTTACTGGGGAAACTGCACATCAATCGCTACATTCTCGAGTTGAGAAATCCCGCGCCATTCGTCACGGCCGTCGAGGGCTACCAGCTGGAGCTGCTCGAAGATCGTACCTTGGCCGTGGATGTGCCCATGGATTTGGGTCTCCATAGCTTGCTTGACCAGCTTGCCGCGCAGGGCCTGGAGGTGGTCGGCATACGTAACGCCGCGAATCGGTTGGAGCAGCTATTCATCGATTTGGTGGAAAACCAGCGCATCGATTCGACGCGAAAATCCGCTTTGACCGAGTCGCCAGCTTCGTTGCTCGAAAAATAACACCCGCATGCAGTACCTGATTGCCTTTCAAACCATCCTGTTCAAGGAGATTCACCGGTTCGTCCGCATCTGGCCGCAGACCATCCTGCCTTCGGCCGTGACCACCTCGCTCTACTTTCTGATCTTCGGTACCCTGATCGGCGGGCGGGTAGGGCCCATGGCCGGGATGTCTTACATGGACTATATCGTGCCGGGCGTCATTTTGATGTCGGTCATCACCAACGCGTACGGCAACGTCGTGGCTTCCTTTTACTCCACCAAGTTCCAGCGGAACATCGAGGAGCTGTTGATCTCGCCGGTGCCCAATTGGATCATTCTGGCGGGGTACGTCGGTGGGGGGATAGCCCGCGGTTTGGCCGTAGGCAGCGTGGTGGGTATCGTCGGGATGTTTTTCACGGATGTTCAGCCGGCTCATCCCGGTGTGATCGCGGGCGTGTTCTTTATGACCGCGACCTTGTTTGCGCTGGCGGGTTTCATCAATGCCGTTTACGCCAACAGCTTCGACGACATCTCCATCGTCCCGAATTTCGTTCTCACCCCGCTCGTTTATCTGGGCGGCGTTTTCTATTCGATCGAGTTGCTGCCCGAGTTGTGGCGGAAGGTCTCCCTGGCGAATCCGATTCTGTATATGGTCAATGCCTTTCGATATGGATTTTTAGGCGTGTCCGACGTGGATATCCGGATCGCGTTTCTGATCATCGTCGGCTTTATTTTAATTCTCATGGTCTGGAGCCTCATATTGCTTCGGCGTGGTACGGGGCTTAAGACCTGAAAATTCGCGAATGCCGGCCAAAAGGCCTGAGGGCATATATAACTCACAGGACCGGATCGTCCCGCTCCGAATCCAGCGATGGCTGTTCGCTCACGGCTCAGCGAATCTTGCATGCCCACGCGCCAGGCACGCACATTAGATCATTCACTGTCGCGCTGAAGATCGCTTCCACACTGCCGAAGGTCTCCAGCAATCGGGCTGAGGATTCGGGACCTATTCCCGAAAGTGCCTGCAAAATCTGAAGCCGCGTTTTGAGAGCAAAAGGGGGCTGACCCTTGGACTTACGCCCTTATGGGAGATACCGCACCAGGGCGAAGTTGAAGCTGGGACCGCCGATAGCGGCGATAGGAGCGTCAGAACCGCCTGCCACCACGATCAGCCCATCGGGCTGAATGACAATGGCGTTGGCCTGGTCAGTGCTGCTATTCAAGACATGGTCGCCGGTGGTGTTTGCCAGATCGGTAAGCACCCGATTATTGGCCCCGAAGTCGGTCGTCGCGACGCCATTCAGATCGTAGCGGACCAAGGCGAAGTTGGTATTGCCCACGCCAAGGGGGGCGTTGGAGATTCCGGCTGCGACGATTCGGCCATCGGCCTGCATTGCGGCGGCAAGCGCCACATCAACGCTGCGCTCGACGGTCCCATCGCCAAGCGCACGGTTATCAAAGTCCGTGATCGAGAGCCCCGGGTTTTCCGAGCTGGCGTTAAAGGTCGGATCAAGGCTGCCATCCAGATTGTACCGTGCCAAGCCGAAGTTAAGATCCCCGTTGGGACCGTTGGTCGTTCCCACCGCCACGATCCGGCCATCGGGCTGGATGACGAGCGCACTGGCCACGGCGCTTGTGCCACGAAGACAGGTCGCTACCCGGTTATCGGGCCCGAAATTAGTATTCGGAACGCCATTGTTATACCGAACGAGGCCGAAGGCTGCCGGACAATCGGGGCCGGGGGAAGTGCTGCCCGCCACCACGAGCTGACCGTCCGGCTGTATGGCCACGGCAAAGGCGTCATCCACGCTGCGATTGCCAAAATCGGTGAGCACGGTGCCAGGGAATAGGGCATTATCGCCGAAGGTCGGATCGATGATGCCATCAGGACTGTACCGGACCAAGGCAAAATTACCCTCGCCATTAGGCGCATTCGAAAAACCTACCGCCACAATCTTGCCGTCGGGCTGGAGGGTGAGGGCTCTGAGTTGGTCAAGCGAACGAGTTCCATCGGGTAATTGACGAAAATCCGTAAGCGTCGTGCCGGGGAAGATGGCATTATCCCCGAAGGTCGGATCCACGCTGCCATCGGGGTTATAGCGAACCAAGGCGAAGTTGAAGTCGCCATTGGGGGCATCGGAAAATCCTCCAACCACGATCTTGCCGTCCGGTTGAATAAGGATGGCGCGCGCCGTATCCGAACTGTTTCTGCTGGGATCATCGGGGTCACCGGTGGGCACGTCGGTCCGGAAATTCGTGATCCCCCCGCCGCCGGTGCCGAAGGTGGCATCCATGGTGCCATCGGGGTTATAGCGAACCACGGCGAAGTTGTTGTCGCCATTGGCAATGGGGGAAGTCGTGAATCCGGCCGCCACGATCTTGCCGTCGGGCTGTATGGCCACAGCAAACGCCTGATCAGTAGCGGTCTCGAAGGTCGTGAGCACCCGTCCGAGGACGCCAAAGGCGGGATCCGGGGTGCCGCTTTGCGCATGAGATACGCCTGTTATCGCAGTGCCAAACACCGTCGTCAGGCTGACTAGTAAGCCGGGCAGCCCCATGGTCTTTTTTCCTTTCATGGCGTTTTCTTCCTGCAGCAAAAAGAAGAGATTTGCCTAGATTAGACCAGGACACTTGCAGATTTCTCTCGTAGCCTCCGGGAATTGTGCCGCAAGCGTTCTGCGCTTTCAGCAAACGAGAACAGCTCCAGAGAGATAAGAGATAGGTGTCATCGTGAAGCTGCTTCAGCTCTGAATGCCTCCTTTCGTCAGCTTCGTTGGATCGAGAAGTATGCCCAATTCCTCGCGCGGGATGCCGGTCATCTCGGCGGCCACCTCGATGATCGGCCGTTGCTGCTTGTAGGCCGCCTTGGCGACCTCTGCCGCTTTGAGATAGCCGATGACGGGATTCAAGGCGGTAACCAGGATGGGATTGAGCGCCAGCGCTTTCTTGAGATTGTCTTCCCGAACGGTGAAATCGGCGACGGCCTTGTCCGCCAACTGACGCGAAACATTCGCCAGCAGGTCGATGCTCTGCAGCAGGTTATAAGCGATGACCGGCAGCATGACATTGAGCTGGAACGATCCGGATTGGCCGGCGACGGTGATCGTGGCATCGTTGCCGATGACTTGGGCGGCAACCATGCAGACGGCTTCCGGAATCACTGGATTGACTTTGCCCGGCATGATGGAGCTTCCCGGCTGCAGGGGCGGCAGTTCGATTTCCCCGAGGCCCGCCAAGGGCCCGGAGTTCATCCAGCGGAGATCGTTGGAGATCTTCATCAGGCTGACGGCCACGGTTTTCAATTGGCCGGACAACTCCACGGCGGCGTCCTGGCAGCTCAGGCTTTCGAAGAACGAGACATTGGGCGCGAACGGCAAGCCCGTGGCATCGGCCAGCGCCTCCGCCATTTTCGCCGCGAATTCAGGACGGGCGTTAATTCCCGTGCCTACCGCCGTGCCGCCCTGCGCGAGCTTGTAGATGCGCGGTAAAGACGCCCGCAGACGCTCCACGCCGTTTTGGATTTGCAACGCCCAGCCGGAGAGTTCCTGGCCCAAGGTTATGGGCATGGCGTCCATGAGATGGGTCCGCCCCGTTTTGACCACCTGTTCGAGCGACTGCGCTTTGTAGCCGATTGTGGCGTGCAAATGCTCCAGCGCGGGGATCAGTTGCGCGTTGGCGGCGAGCGCGGTGCTGACGTGGATCGCGGTGGGAATGACGTCATTGCTGCTTTGCCCCATGTTGACGTGATCGTTGGCGCTCACGTTCTGTTCGCAGCTTTTCGAAGCGAGAGTGGCGATCACTTCGTTGATGTTCATGTTGGTGCTGGTGCCGGAGCCGGTCTGGAATACATCCACCGGGAACTGGTCGGCATAACGTCCGTCGATGATGTCCTGGGCCGCTCGCTCGATGGCCGCCGCAATGGCGCTATCCAAAAGCCCCAGCTCCTTGTTTACGTGGGCGGCGCATTGCTTGATCAAGGCGATGGCTCCGATAAAAGCCGGCGGCATCCTGAGCCCGCTGATGGGGAAGTTCTCGACAGCGCGCTGGGTTTGGGCGGCATAAAGGGCATCAGCCGGCACCTGCAGTTCGCCCATGCTGTCTTTTTCGATGCGGAAATTGGTCTGGTTCATGGCGTTGAAAATCGAATAAAGAGTTTGAGTTTGATTAGCCTTGGTGGCGGGAGAGAGTGCGCCAACCGGATTTACGACAGGTCTTGTAGAAACTCACTGAGCCGTTCGGCGTCGAAAGGCCAGCCGAGTTCGACGCCCGAGACAGGGTCGAGCACGACCGGAATCCGTACGCCATAGCGGTCCTCCAATTCGCGGTTTTCGGCGATATCCACTATTTCGACAGGTATTTGCAGGTGGCGTGTTCGGACGGCTTCAGACAGCAGAATTTCCGCGTCTTCGCACAAATGGCAACCGTAGGTGCCGTAAAGTATCAGCCGGATCAATCCCGCCCGTCCTCGCTGAATGCGGCCACGGATTCGTAATTTGTCATCCGATTTATGAGCACGATAACAAGAGCCTCGACGATAAATGTTTAAGACAACAGAAGATGCAGAGGATTTATTCTTCGCGAAATGCGCCAAGTCAATCAGAGTCTAAGATGCTGTCTTCAAGCGTTGCGAGCGATGTCAGGACAAGACGCGAAGTCGTCATGGCCGCGCGCAGTAGTTTGAAGACAGCATCTAAGCTGATCTCAGGCCATTCGCGAGTGGGTAAGCTTATCAGATTGGAAGCGAATCATGCCGAATGTAGGTTATTCGGCCTGTTCCGCAAGCTGAAGAATACGAGCTAAAACGGACGGATGGGTTATAAATCCAGGGATTTCGCTTGGATGCTTGTTGTGTCCCGAGGACTGGCCTCGCCGAGCTCCGCCGGTAGGTCGGCGTTCGGAGTCTTACAGCAAGTCGCGCCGCGGCAATCCGCAGTATCGCAATGCGGCCGGTCTTCGATGATCGGGTGTCTCGGGAAGGCAAGCGTGTCCCCGGCGAACTGAATTTTTTCGGCACGCAAATCGGCCAAAGTGTAGCGTTCCAGAACAGCCATGAAGGCTGCGGTGGCCCGATGCAGCGCTTTTTTCAGCCGACAGTCCGGCAAAGCCGCGCAATCGAGCCGTTCCTCGCCGAAGCATTCCACGATCTCGAAACCGGGCTCCATCTGCCGCAGGACTTGTCCGACCGTAATCTGCGCGGGATCGCCCCGCAACTGGATGCCGCCGTGCTGCCCCCGGGTGGTCTGGATATATCCTTTCAGACCGAGGTCGTGAACGATCTTGATCAGGTGATTTCGCGAGATACCGTAATACTCGGCGAGTTCTTTGACGGTCACCCTTCGCCCGGGGTTCCGGAGCAGATAAATCAACACCCGCAGCGCGTAATCGGCGTATCGGGTCAGATGCATGACTGAACTCCCGGATGCTTTCGGCGCATACTCATCTCCTTTCCGACAGCTTTTTAGTTGCCGCAGACACGCTCACCTTGTCACTCATAACTGAACGCCACATAAGCGTGATAGGCGATCAGGGCCAGCAGGGCCGTCGCAAGGACCACATGACCGACCACCCAAGCCTGGCTCAGCCAGACCTTTCTAAAGCGCAACAGCCTCTCGTGGAGCAAGCCCATGGCGAACACTGCGAAGAACACCGCGCTCAAGGCCGAGAGGTAGGCGTAACCCCACTGCTGGGCGTGCGCGTAGAAAAACAAAGGGGCGAGCGCGCCCCAGCGCTTGTGGCGGCTCAGGTCCTGCCGCATTGTCGTCGGATCCGGCTTCGTCCGCCGTGCCGTCAGCCGCCATTGGTGGGCGATAAACAGCCCCAGAAACCCACCCGAAAGCTGCTTATAGCCTTCATGGGTTTGAAGTTCCGCCAACCAGCGCCAGGTCCAGCCAAACCCATACTGAAGGGCGAAACTCGCCAGCAGGATGACCCCCAGCCAGAAGTACGCTTTTCCCGTTTCGAAGGGTACGGAATTTCCGTGGCGGTACGCCAGGGAATCCGACGGCTTGAAGAGCTGGGCACTGAAGTGCTCGAAATCGAAGAAGGGCTTCATGGTTCGAAGACTCCCCGGTTGCGTTCCGGCGTTTCGCCGCCGGAGGGGCCTCGCGGCACGGCTTCCACAAGCACGGCGCTCAGGGTTTGCGGAGAACTTCGATGGTCGAGTTCGGCCATGAAAACCTCGACGGAAGGCAGAAAGTAACCGTCTTGCGGCCATTTGGCGCCGATCTCGGGATGCCTGGAAAAGGTTTCGGTCTTGGTTAGATAAGCCGAGTAAGCTTCCCGAAAGCCCTGACGCAACGCGGCCACTATCCGCAGGAGCTCCTCGGTGGACACGGCAGGGTCCGGATAAGACCATGTCGTCGCGCCCATCACATCGCGCAGCTTCCAGTCCTTTTTCGGCGCATCGGGATGATCGTTATGACAGTTGACGCACGGCTGGACGACGGCCGTGTCCGGAAACATGGCGGTATAGAGTTGGGTATCCTCCGCGAAGAAGAACTGCGGCGCCTGGGTGTGCTGATCAGGGCGAACTTGTCCATTTGGAGACCCTGGAACCGATTCGCCGGATTGAGAGGAAAATCCGAGCCCAGGAATAAACTCAACCGCACCGGGCCTTTCTCCAGGCTGGTGGCGGTTTCGCGCAGGAAGAGGGCGGGCAACGGACCGGCGTCCACGTTCTCATCCCGCCAATGCTCATCGAATTTGAGCCCGGCCGCTTTGCCTTTGCCGACGATCTCCTCGGTCCACAAGATCCTAATGGCGTCGTTTTCCGCTTCCACGATGGCGAAGACCTGCTCGATCGGAATCGACGATCCGGAATCGGGCTTTTCGGGCAGCGGCGGTGGCGCGCTGACGAACAGATAAACTATAAGCGCGGTCAAGGTCAGTACGGCGATGACAAACCCTTTCTCCTTCATGACTTCGCCTCCTTTTTCGCCTTGTAGCGCTTGGTCTTGGCATAGGGTGAGGGCGCCCCGGCGAAATAGTTCCGGATTTCGGCCGTCGGCAAACCCTCTGCCACTACCTTGCGGACTTTCATGATGTGGTTGCCGTGGAAATCATGACAGCCGAGGCAGCTCTCCCACTGATTGAGGGCAATCAAGTTCGCATGGGAAATGTCCAGCGGGTCTTTCCTGAGCTTCGTCTCCCGGTGACAGACTTCGCAGTAGGTCGTCATGGACAGCGTCACGCGCCGGCCCCGATGCTCGAGGTGGCAGGACACGCAGAGTTGTGGTTGAAGCTTGGCTCGTGCTTCGGCAAAGCGCGGTTCGCAGAAGCGGAATACCGTGTGCCGGTCGTTGGGCCGGTCGTGACAACCCAAACAGATGTCGTTGGTCACGCCGAGATAGCCGAAATCGTCCAGTGTTTTCCTCAAGCCCACCCAATAGCGGACGCTGGCCTGCACTTGCTGCCGCAAGCTGCGGGGAGCGCTCTTGTGGCAGGATTCGCATCGGAGGGCTTCATGGCCGGTATTCATGGGGCCTCGCACGTGCCAACGCTCCTGACTCGGCGCAAGCAACGCGGCGAGCGCTGCGGCTCCACCCGCCAAGCCGGCGATGAAGCCGATGCGCTGACGTTGCCGTACCCGATTGGCCGGGCTCTTCATGCTCGCGTGTTCTCCACCCAGAACGGCGCCTTATCCACAAACATATCGTCTCTGCTTTTGTAAAGTGCCAAAACGAGAGCCGAACAATTCCACGCGTCAAAATCGCGGCTTACCGGATTCGGCTCACCAAGGAGGCCCTCACATCCTGAAACCGACATGCTTTAATGACCCCGCGGTGTATTCCGGTAAGGCTGGAATATCTGGACGGGGAATGAATCGGATTTCCCAGCACCGTGCGAGTCCGTAAGGGTCAGCCGGTAAGCGGCTGGGCGCAGGACCGGCGGTAACGCGGCGGCGACTCGGTTGTTGGAGAAGTTCTTGACGGCAAGGATCTCGCTGCCGAGTGTGACCGAAGGTTGTGCCGAGCCGAAATTCGTGCCGGAAATGATGAGACACCGCGTTATGGCGTCAATCTCCACCTGCGAAATTTCAGGTGCGGTGAGTGGCGGAACGGAAATCTCCCCGGCTAACCCAGTTTGGCAAAGGCCGATGATCATTGCGGTTGCAACGCTTTGGACAGATTGTTTGATCATGTTTCCTTCTCGCAATTTAGTGCCGATGTAATGCCCAACCAAGGGCGTATTGAGTAGATAAATCTTTTCGAAGCTCTGAGCCGCGCAGCCCCATGCAACAATGCTTATTTGTACGCATGCTCGCTGGCCCACCATTTACGTCATCCACGATGAATATTCACCTTAGCGTTAATCATGACTGGATGGAGATCGAAAATCGTCAGGAAACGGTTAAATTACGGTCAATTGTGTTTATAGTTCGTTTGTCATTCAGGAATTCCGGAGACAGTGGGAACGTACATCAATCAACAGTTGCTTTTCGGTCCATTCAGATTGGATCCCGGTAATGTTGTTTTGTGGTATGAAGCGAAGGTAGTGAACTTGCCGCCAAAGGCCTTTGCACTGTTTCACTACCTCTTAATGCACCCCGGTCGGCTACTGACCAAAGACGCTTTGCTCGATGCGTCCTGGCCGCGCCGCTACGTTAGCGAGTCTGTTCTGAAAGGATGCATCAATGAGTTACGCAAAGTGCTGGCCGATGACCCGAGGTCGCCCCGCTATATCGAGACGGTGGCGAAGCACGGCTATCGCTTTATCGCCGAGGTGAAGCCGGCGGACAGCGGACGAGCCGATGCCTCTGAACTGTTGCCATTAGCGGCCTATCGGGCGTGGCATAGCGCCTGTTCGACGCATTGGGTAGGGCGTCGGAACGATCTCGCGTGGCTGGAAGCTCGCTTGGAGCGGGCAAGACATGGCGACCGGCAACTCGTCTTTTTTACCGGCGAAGCCGGAATCGGCAAGACCACGTTAATCGAGATGTTTCTGGCCAGGGTGAATAGCCCGAATCCGGCGCTATTGCGCGCCCGATGTGTCGAACAGTGCGGCGTAGGAGAGGCATTCATGCCTTTGCTCGAGGCTTTGGAGCGCCGATACCGCGATGCCGAAGGCCAACGACTGATCGATCGTCTGCGGAGGCATGCACCGACCTGGCTCATGCAAATGACGTCCGTCTTGACGCCCGCGGATAAGGATAAGCTCAAGCAGGAGGTGCTCGGTGCGACCAGCGCCAGAATGCTGCGGGAGGCGGCCGAATTTTTCGAGAGCATTAGCTCTGAATGTCCCTTGATTCTGGTAATCGAAGACCTGCATTGGAGCGATTACGCCACCCTGGATCTCATTTCCCTGCTTGGGCGGAGGCGTGCGCGCGCGCAGCTATTCGTGATAGCGACTTACCGGCCGGTCGACGTGATTTTGGCGCAACATCCGGTCAGGCGGATCAGGCAGGAATTACAGGCGCGTGGTTTATGTGGCGAGCTGGCGGTTAACGGCCTATGTGAGGACGAGGTCGGAGAATATCTGATATCGCGGTATCCCGAAGAAAGGAAGCACGAAACCTTTTCGTCGTCCATTTACCGATGGACTGAAGGTCATCCTTTTTTCATGGTCAACCTTGTCGATCACCTTCTTGAGTTGGGCCGCTTATCACCGCACAGCGATCAGGAAAGCTTAAGCCTCGGAATACCCGATAACCTTCTGGAAATGATAGGGGCCCAAATCGAGCGCTTGAACATGTTCGAGCGGCGGCTGCTCGAAATGGCGAGCGCGATCGGCGTGGAATGGTCCGCGGCGCTGCTGGCGGCCGTATCCGGCGAAGACTTGGCGACGGTTGAATTGTGTTGCGAAGAACTTAGCCGACGCGGCCAGATGCTGAAATCATGCGGTGGCGACGAGTGGGCGGACGGAACGGTGTCCGGACGCTATGGTTTTCGGCATTCTCTTTATCGCGAGGTTTTTTATCGCCGCCTCGCAGCGGGACGGCGGATGCAATTGCACCAGTCCATCGGAGAATGCCTGGAAATCGTTTATGGAGAAAAGTCCAGAACGATCGCGGCGGAATTGGCCAACCATTTCGAGCAAGGCAGACAGCTGTCGAAAGCCGTCGTATATCTGCGTTTGGCGGCTGAGAACGCCATGCAGCGGTATGCCAATCGTGAGGCCGTCGACTATATCAACCGCGCGCTGGGCCTGTCCGAGTCGCTTCCGGAAACCGAACGCAGCGCTCTATCCATTGAGTTATTGCTTAAGCGAGGCGTTGTAAAGCGCACGATGGACGACATGGATGGAGCAGTGGAGCACTTTTCGGCCGGATGTGCCCTCGCTCGTGCGGCAGATCAGCGACTCTGGGAGATCGAGGCGTTAATGGAACAATGCAAGGTCTTTTATTTCGTGGACCGGTCCCGCTGTTTGAGTGTGGCGGCAGAGGCGGTCGAACGCTGCCGGGACTTGACGGACGAAACGATCAAAATCCAGGTCCGTGGCTCCTGTGCCGGGTGGAATATCAATTTGCGGGGATGAAACGACAACGATGCCCACGATTGCCGTCTCGCCATGGAAATGGCCTGTGCAACGCAGAATCCCCAGTTGCTTCACTCGAGTCTCACGCTACAGTCCACCCTGGAGTATTCCACAGGCAACTACCGGTCGGCGATCGCCATAGCCCGTGAGGGGATTGAGATCGCGCAGAACATGGGCGACGCCTTGCAATACCTGATTTGCGAGGCGATCTGCATCAGGTCGCTGCTGCATATAGGCGAATGGGGTGAAGCCAAGCTCCACCTCGCCAACGCCTTGCAGATCGCGGATAAGAACGGCAACGTATTCGCGGCCACTTTTTTTACGTCGGCAATGGGATGGCTACATGAACTGGCGTTCGATTATGAGGGCGCTCGGTGCCTCTGCGCGGCCGCGATGGAACAAGTGCGCGATGACCCGGGCTCGTACAACGCTTTTTTCGTACTGATTCGATTAGGCTTGGCCCATCTAGTGTCCTGTCCCATTAATACGTAGCATAAATCTTGCTTAATTTCTGGGTGTCTTTAGATTTGAGGAGATACCCAATGAAAAACGGCCGCCCGAAAGCCGAACTGGTCATCACACCCGCTGAACGCGAACAACTGGAGGCACTGGTGCGCTCGCGCAGTCTGCCTGCGGCGCTGGTCCTGCGAGCCAAGCTGGTTCTGGCCTGCGAATCGGAATCGAACCAGCGGGTGGCC
>Ga0196971_1000764_pt1 | contig 19184 bp, 19 predicted proteins | sample S1v_1013CmetaG_FD_148660 | JGI IMG/M metagenome (GOLD analysis project Ga0196971, IMG submission 148660) | Soil microbial communities from Anza Borrego desert, Southern California, United States - S1+v_10-13C | ecosystem: Environmental > Terrestrial > Soil > Desert | place: USA: California... | reverse complement strand
AAAACTCAATGGCATTCCCCGCTTGGCTCAGGTTATCGAGGGAGTCGTGTTCAAGGACGGAGTTCGGGAAGACGCCGAGAAAATCGCCGCCTGAGTCCGCCCCGTACACAAAATTTGACCATTACTCAGTGGAGTGCGACGACCCCCGCGTAGCCGTAGGGCCGGCTGTTTGATCGGAGTCGTAGCGATAGCGCAGGCGGAGATCAAACATAAGGCTACCGACACGGCGTCCAGTCATTTGTGGGAGCCATGCTGGCGTGCGTAGCAAAGCGGAGTACGCAGGCGTGGCGGACGCAGGACGAACGCGGGCCGCCGAAGGCAATACCCGTCGCCAATTTTTAGCTCCTTTTGGTGACGGGGAAGTCCCAAAAGGTTTTGCTAAAAATGGCGACGCAATCGAAATTACCGGTCCTATTACGGGAATTTCTAGCTCATTTGCCGCCTTATCAGATCGGCTCTGTTAAGACGATAGCCCGCGAATAGCTAATGAGTATCCACGCCCAGCTATGAAACCATTTAACGTTTCGGGCCTCGACCACACTTACGCCAGTGTTAATTCCAACAGGTACTGACGTCCAGAGCTGCTCCCGTGAGCCCCTTTTGCCCTAATTGGTTTAATGTGAATGATCCACACGTGTCGCCAGCCATCAGACCTCCTGCTACCGGAGTTGCTGTTATGGTAAACGTCGTCGCGGTAGCAGCAACGGTAATCGTGTATTTCGCCGTGCTATCTCGCGGAGATTGGGTTACCGGCAGGGTAACGTTAACGCCTCCAGCAGTCTTATCGTAGCGATTCGCTTCGGTGAAATTGCGCTCGAGAAACTGCGCATCTTCCAGCAATGCGGACTTTGCGTCGGATCGGGCGGTGCGTTTAACGTAGTGTTGATAGCTGGGCAAGGCAATGGCCGCCAGGATGCCCACCACGGCTACCGCGATCATCAGTTCGATCAGGGTAAACCCTCGTGTTGCTAGACGGATGTTCACTTCGGTCACTCCTACAAAATTTGTAACCAATAGATCCTTTGGGGGGCAGTTGTGGCGGTGGGTTGGCGATTTTTGATTGACATTATGTCGCCTGTCGTGCCGGAGAGTTCCTTGAAGCCCACACCGGGTACCCCACTGTCAAGCCACAGCGGAGTAGTACCAATACCCACCGTAGACTTTATGCCGGAGGAAACATGGCCACTGGCCAGCACGTCTTCCCCGTCAAATTTCGAGTCGTTATTGAAATCGAAAGCCGAAGTGCCGGTTCTGCTCCCCGTGAGTGTATCCAACTCCATAAGCCAACTCTCTCCCCCGAAAACGCACGGATCGCTTGATGGAATCAGAGTGATGAATATGATGCGATCGTATTTTAACAATGCACGTGAAATGACACGTTCGCCAGCAGCACCCGAAGGCGGTACCAAGTCCAGATACCAACCGCGCTGAGTACCCCAGTCAACGGTGTTGTTGCTCGTCTCCCGTTGGCCAAACCCGAATTCCGTCGTCTCGGCCGTAATGGCTTGGGATTGCAGTTGGCTGCGGGAAACCGTTCCGGCCGCATCGCTGTCCCAAATGGCGTAGAACGTCTGGACTTGGGTATTGGACGAATCGGTACTGGTCAGGTATTGGCCGGTTCCGAAGTAGACCATTGCGCCGCCATTAGGATGGGCGCCTATTACAGGCTGAGCCGTAATAGGCTGAACTTGGTTGCTTGCATTTCTCGCAGCAAACAGCGGATTTCCGCTATTGGCTACTCCCCACGAGGCGGAAGACGCAGCACTCAGGTCAAATTTCCAAAGATTTCCCTGCAGATCGCCGGCATAGACGTGATCGATGATTTTGTCGTTATCGGCATCATAGAGAACCGGGGTGGATAGGCCATTGCTGGTGCTGCTGCCAGCGGCAATTTTTTTGACCAGTGCGCCATCACTGAGCCTTACCACGTAAAGAAAGGCCATTTCCGAAGTGCTATTGTAGCCGTTGCCGAAAATGGCCGCCCATTGCCCGTCGTTCAAACGGGCGATCTGCGGTTGACTGAAGGTCAATCCCAAATCGGCGGCATCCGAAAATTCCCAGAGAACACCGCTCCCACTAAAACTATCCGGATTGCTGATGTCGAGCGCATAGATCGATTTCCCTCCGGGGCCGAGCCCCCCCAGCAGCACGGTTTTCCAGCTGCCGCCAAAGTAAGCATCCCCCACGGACGGTGCGCCATCGACGAAATACTTGTGGGTATAGGCGGGGTCAGTAAGCTTGGTGAGATTGTCATAGACCCCAGCGGGAATATAAGCAAACAACTCCTTGCCGGAAGCGACGTTTCCGGAATCCGCCCGGAAGGCGTGCAGCATGCCGTCATTCGCACCGACGTATACCACCGGCGTGCGCGAAGATTTTCCGCTGACGAAAGAGGCGTAGGAGGATTTTTCCGCCAGCGCCGACGTCGGAACGTCATAGCCATAGTCCTCGGCTTTCGTATAGGCCGGGTCAGAATCGATGATATCGCCCAGTACAGATACGGTCCGATTGCGAAGGACTCCACCATTTCGCTGCTCCTGGCTGGAATCTCCGCGGAGCCAAGCGAGGCGGCTGCTGCATTGGTTATCGATTACGCCAGCGGCGTTGGTATCCAGCGCCGTCTTCTGCGTGGCGCTAAGACTGCTATTACAATTGGTAAAAGTCTTCCCGGCGCTGCCGTCCCAGGTGAAGATTTCACGGGATGCCTCATCCGGAATCAGCGTGGCCGCATCCCAATAAGGAGTACCGACGCTACCGTCCCCCTGCACAGGGTAAGCGATGAGCTGGCCGTGCCAGTCTTGGGTGTCGAAACGGGCCTGGAACAGCAGCGTGCCGGTTTGAATGCTGGTGGAGTTGGCAGCCAGGGCCGCAGCTGACGGATTGGCGTTGGTAATGGAAGCCATAGCCGACTTGAATGCGCTTATGAGATCCGCGGGCTGCTCAACGGCGAAGAACTGGCCACGGCTGTTGATGGCTGCGTGCCAAAGGTCATACACATGGCCATCGGGTTCGTGGCCAAAGGTGCTTGCAGAGTTAATCTTCGGCCAGTTCTTGGTGCCTGCGGCCAGTGCGGCATAGCCGTCAGTACCGGCATAGGTACTTCCGCCCCAGACTGGACAGCCTGGGCTAGGGTTATTGGGATCGGCCGTCAGAGGCGTGGTGCCGGGGTCATAATTGCACGTCGAAACCAGCGTGCTGGATAATCCGAGGCCAATTGTAAAATTGACCATATGTTGCCAAGTCGCTGGGTCGTTTTTCGGATTCCAGTATTGCTGGGCCGCAGTTCCAGAGCGATCGACATAATACGGTGTAACTTGGTTTGCGAGCCCCGGTGCTGACGAACGAAGATCAGTTGCCCAATAATAGAATGCAAGGTCGGCCAGGCTGTTGCTGTTGGTATAGGCTGAAGCGGTGGCAACGTTGACGTCCTTGTAGGGCGGCTGCGGACTGTAGGAGATTCCATCGGGCAATATCACTGCAATAGAGTCCTTGTCACCAACAGCGTTAAACCCCGAGTCGCTATTCCACAGCCCATCAGTGAACAGAATATTGAAATTCTTACGGCAACTCAGTTCCGTCCCCAAGGTGGTATAGGGTTCTGAAGCGTAGGGGCTGTTGAGACCGCTGGTCATGTAGTAATCCCCAGCGCGCTTCAGGGCGCTGCGCGTGGGGGTTGAACCGCTCAGGGTGAATCGTTGCAGCCAGTCGTAGAAATCCGTCCGGTGTGTCACGGTGGTTGACCCGGCTTTGAGTGCGTCCAGCGTCCTCATCCGGTTTTCCCGCGCGACATTATCTGATCCTTCGCAGGAGGACGTGCCGAAGCTAGTGCAAGCGTTAAGGGTCTGCCACGCCAGCCGAACCTGGTTAGAGGCCAACGTTGTGACGGCTGTCATGGCAGAAGACATGATGGCCAGTGCGCGGGTGCGGTAGAAGGAATACCAGATGGCGAAGTTCTGCTGCTGCTGCGCCTGAGTCCATGTTCCGCCCCCGGCAATGTCTTCCTTGCCCGCCGTAGTGTCGCCGACTTTGATCAGAATGTAGCAAGCATCGGTTTCCTCATTGTCATTGCAACCGGCGGGTTTGGACGCACCCGGCTTGTCCGTGTAATAAAGGTGGTAAAAGGCCGCAGTAACGGGTGTGCCGGAGCTTGTGACGGTCCAAGTCAAGGTGACGCTATTTTTTGTCGCATCGCCCGCAAAGTTTTCGTTGACACTGATTCTGGTACCGGCATTGGAGACCCCGGTAACGGAGTAGGTTCCGTTATAACCGGCCCCCGCATTGGAGACCGTAATAGACTCCCCAGCCGCTATATTGTTAAACGGCGATCCGCACCCGGACACATCAAGTCTGTCATTGCCCGACCGATTATCGAAGGTAGCGGTACATGTGTATGAATACGGAGTTGAGCTTTCACCGGTAGTCGGACTGTTGGCCACCAGACAGCTCGAGTAATTGTTGGCATTTGCGGTAACGTGGCTCGTGCAGCTGGACTGATTGTTGTTGTAATACTGGCTAATCGGCTTATACCCGGTACTCAAGTTCGTGGAACCCTTGCTGGTATCGAAGCCGTTGATGTAAGCGGCGGTGAAGCTCGTGGTGTAGCTGGTATCGTCCCCGCGCGTCGGGATGGGATATGTGATCGCTGGATTGTAATACATGGCGTTATAGGATGCCGCCGTGAAACGGGGACCATCCAGTACCGCCTGGGAGTTGTCGATGTCTTCCGGGATATAGCCGCGCCCCATGCTCAGTGAGTCGTCTAGCGTCAGGATTACGTTGGGCGTAACGCTTTGCGTCAAGAAAAGCGGTGTGTCCGATAGACCGAGAGGGGCCGCCGCGGATCGATCGACGGCTAAGCCGATAGTAAACAAGCCAACGAGCAGCCCAGTTTTCCTAGAGCGGTGGTCGAAAAGAAACATCGAACTTCCTCGAATCAGGGGGTATACGTGTAAAGCGCTTGCAACACGACCACCGCGTTGATTTCACCACCGACGCCGCGAGCGGTAACGCGGTAATATTCCGTGGCACCGTTATTCGGCATTTTTTCCACCACGTATTTGGGCTGTTCGGCGACTCCGGCTACGGTTTGAGTAGGGGTGCGATAATTTGCGGCTGCGGTCCAGTCATAGGTCGTGCCCCAATAGACGGAATCGTTGGCTTGAGTTGCGACATAGGTCCGCAAACCAGGGACGCTGCCATCGAAAGCCGACGTACGCCAAGTAGTCAAGGTGATTTCGGCGTCTTTCAAAGCCGCTTCGGCTGCCTGAAAAGCCAAATTCCGGTTTCGGGTATTGCCGGCCATGTGTTCCTGAAGACTAGTGTTCAGCGCGGCACTGGTTCCCGTCAAAATTAGAATAGTGAGAAACGTCAGCGCCATTACGAGGGCTATTCCCCGTTGGCGGCCGGGCACATGAGGCAAATCCCTCGGCCGCTTTCTCATAGTCGGTTCCTCACGGAAATCGTCGTAGTAAACGTCTTACGCAACAGCCGATCGGTGGGCGTAGTGGTAGTGCCGTTAAAGGTGTACGTTTGGGGGCTGCTGGTAATACTCTCACCCTGACGGCTAACCATGAGCAGACTAATGCGCACCGTCAGTACACGGGACCAATCGGCAACCGAATCGGCCGCGACATAGGTATCGACCGCCTTATCCTCCGGTGCAGACGTATCAACACCATACGTGATCTGAAGATCTTCGACGCCTTCGGCCAATTCCTCAGCTGTGGTGACGGCATTGCCTCCGCTTGCCCCCAGTTTTTGGCGGTAAAGAGCCGGTTCTCCGGCGGTGTTGTTGCGGAGGTAGTAGGTTACGGCACTCAACCGCAGGATTCGCGACCCCGGCGCAAAGGTATACGCCGTACCATTGGCGGTGCATGGATCCGGCACGGGATTCCCGAGCCCTTTGGTGCAGTTGCCCGGATTGGTGGCATTCCCTGAATTATGAACAATGACATCAATGGAATTGGTGTTGTTCACATTGGTCATTTGAAAGATTGCTGCATGCCGGCAGTCGGTGATGACCAGGATTTCTCCCTGTTTGATGTCGTGGTTGGCCGTCAGTTGTAATTGGGCGGCTGGCGGATTATGACTGGCGACGATGTATTCCTTGGAGTTGTCCGCCCGCAACACCGTCAAAGCATCCCCTCTTAAGACATTGGCGGAGATGTCGACCGGATAGAGGCCGCCCTCCTCGTACCCCACCAGCGGCACTCCGAACAGGTTCGTATCCCAATCCGTAGGGTTGTTCAAAACGTTGGCGATGGTGTTGAAAGAGCATCCCGTAAACCCCGCCATGCGAATGTCGTAGCCGATTTTATCGAAGGTATAGCGGGCATTTTCCTGAATGCGAGATAGTGTCTCCATGACGCGAAATGCTTGCCGACTGCCCAGATAGGCGTAGCCGATGATCACGGTAAGTATCAAGCCAAGGGTCAGAGCGACCATCAATTCGACAAGGGAAAACCCGCGGCAGGATCGCCTTTGGCCAACGCCAAGACTTGTCCGGAGTAAGGGCGCGCGCATGATCAAAGGGTGGTTTGTGTGAGGAGGGACGTTGTGGTGCCGTCGTGATTGTCTTCCCAGCGGATGACAATGGTGACAGTACCGCCGAGATTAACGGCAATCGATCCATCGCCGGCAGGAAGCGCCGTGGACAGTTGGGTTTTCCAGTAAACCAGATCGTCGCCGACCACGGAGCCGCCGCTAGGACTGCTGCCAAGCGCTATGTTGTAGCTACCGTTGATCGCGGCGGCGCGGTTGCCGCGCATACATTCGAGCACGTCATAGGCCAGTACAGTAGCCACACTGCGCATATAGGCGGAATTGTTGTGACTGAGCGTAGTGGTGAGCAACTTGGCCTGACCCAATAGTCCCATACCGATGACAAGCATGGTTATTAGGACCTCGATCATGGTGAAGCCCTGTTGTCTCGCCCTGAAACCGGGCCCAAGCCCCAGCTGAGGTCCTCCCGTCATCAGCAAGTCCCCTTGTCAATGTGGATGTGGCCGGTCGAGTTAACGGTGATATCGCTCTTGATGCCCCCTACGCACACGGTCAGCATTCCGCTGGAAGACCCACTCTCGCCCAGACTTTCTCCGCCAGGAAGATAGCTCACGAAATTGGAGAAATTGCTGTCACCGGTGATCGTGGCCGCGCTGTTGCTCGGTTGTTTGACGCGCAGCCTGGCATCGCTTCCGTCAACCGTGCCTCGGGTGCCGCTATCGGTAAAAGTCAGCCAACCGGCTTGCCAGCCTCCGGATGTCGTACAGGTAGGACTCGCATCATTGGGGTTAGCGGACTTGCACACGGTAACGATTACGCCGCGCTTGACGGCTTCGGAACGGGCAAGGTTCAGCGCTGCAACAAGTTCATTGGTCGCACCGGCAATGCGGGTGCTATTGATGAAATTCTGGAAACCCGGCGCGGCAAGCGATAACAGAATTGCCGCTACGGATACGGTCACAAGAAGTTCGATCAGTGTGATACCGGATGCTGTCTTCCGACCCTGCATTTGACGGTTATGCCCTATTGAATAGCCCTTGAAAAATAAGGGTATCTTTCAGTATAGATAAGCCGTCGAAAATTTCTTGATACAGATCTCTTGATCTGGACTCCGGTACGATCAGCTTACGAGGCAGGGTGACACACCACGGCTTTTCTTTTCGGCATGATCATGAAGTCGAACGATGAGTCAGCCTTCCTCGCCTTAGCCAAGAAAGACTCCCTGCTGGTGTCGCGGCGTTAGGTCGTGGAGTGCACTTTTGGGGGGATAGCCCGCTTCCGGCGTCTGGCCCGAGACTATAAACAGGGCGACTATTCTCGTTGAAGCCGCCAGGTTGAAAGGCCTAGTAGAAACCAGCCGGTCAAGAACGCCAAGCCTCCGAGAGGTGTAATCCAGCCCAGCCAGCGAATTCCGGTGATACTCAAGAGATAAAGGCTTCCGGAAAAGAACACGATTCCGGCGAACATAAACCACCCGGCTTTGGTAAGGAGGCGCGCATCGGGGGATTGTTTGGCCATCACGCCGATCAAGCCGAGACCTAGCGCATGCCACATTTGGTACTCGACGCCGGTGTGGTAAATCGCCAAGTGATGTTCGTCCAAAACCGCCTGGAGGCCATGAGCGCCGAACGCTCCCATGGCAACGCCCAGGAATCCGGCAATGGCGCCAAGAATGAGAAATAGCCTATGCATAATGGCTGCGGATTGGGGTTTTAAAGGACTGAAGGGGTACGGCCAATTGAATGATCTAGCCGTACCCGACAATGTGTCAGTTCAAGACGTTTTGCAGTAGGCCGTTCAAGCGACGAACGAAGGCCGCGGTGTCGTCCAATTGACTGCCTTCGCTCAGCACCGCCTGATCGTAAAGAATATGCGTCAGAGCGTCGAAGCGCGATTCGTCCGCCTCATTCTTGAGTCGCGCGACCAGCGAGTGATCCGGGTTGATCTCAAAGATCGGCTTGCTGACGGGTACGTTTTGTCCCGCCGACCTCATGATTTGCTCCATGGTCCGGCTCATGCCGTAGGTCTCGCCGACTAGGCAAGCCGGCGAATCGGTCAAACGACTGCTGATCTTCACATCGCTGATTTTATCGCCGAGCGTTTGCTTGATTTTATCGATAACGGTCTGAAACTCCCTGGTAGCCTCTTCCGTATGCTGTTTGTCCGCTTCGTCGGCAAGCGTGCCCAGGTCGAGGTCTCCCTTGGCCACCGATTGCAGATGCTTCCCTTCGAAATCGGTGAGATAGCTGACCAGCCAGTCGTCGACCCGATCATGCAACAGCAGGACTTCCAGCCCCTTGCGGCGGAAGATTTCAAGGTGCGGGCTATTCTTGGCCGCAGCGTAATTCTCGGCCGTAATGTAATAAATCTTGTCCTGTCCCTCCTTCATCCGACCGATGTAATCCTCCAGGGAAACATTCTGAACATCGGAATCGTTGTGAGTCGAGGAGAACCGCAGCACCTTGGCGATGCGGTCGCGATTTTTGAAGTCTTCGATCGGACCTTCCTTGATGACCTGGCCGAATTCCTTCCAGAAAGTCTGATACTTTTCCGGCTCGTTTTTGGCCATGTCTTCCAATAGGCCGAGAACCTTCTTGACCGCACCGGAGCGGATCTTATCGAGCAGGGCGTTTTCCTGGAGAATTTCGCGCGAAACGTTCAACGGCAGCGAATCGGAATCGATGACACCCCGGATGAAGCGCAGATAGCGCGGCATCAGTTTTTCCGATCCTTCCGTGATGAAAACCTTGCGTACGTAAAGTCTTACCCCGTGCTTGGCTTCGCGGTCCCACAGGTCGAATGGTGCGTGAGCCGGGACGTAAAGCAAAAGGGTGTATTCGTTGGTGCCTTCCACCCGGCTATGAAGGCGAGTCAGGGGTTCCTGAAAGTCGTGGGAAACGTGTTTGTAGAATTCGTTGTATTGCTCGTCTGAAATCTCGTCCCTGTTTTTGGCCCATAAGGCCGAGGCGCTGTTGACGGTTTCCCATTCGTCGGACGGTTTTTCATCCCCGTACGCTTCCTTTTTCATCAAGATCGGCAGGGAAATGTGATCGGAGAACTTGCGGATAATCGCCCGGAGCCTCCAGCCGTCGAGGAACTCGTCCTCACCCTCGCGGAGATGCAGCGTGATCGTCGTTCCGTGCTCGAGTTTTTCGACGGTTTCCAGCGTATAGTCGCCTTCGCCCTTGGATTCCCAGCGCACGCCATGGGCGGCGTCTAGACCCGCTTTACGGGTTTCCAGCGTGACGTTGTCGGCAACGATGAATGCGGAGTAAAAGCCCACGCCGAACTGACCGATGAGCTGGCTGTCCTTCGCCTCATCCCCGGTCAGTGACTCGAAGAACTGACGGGTGCCGGAACGGGCGATGGTCCCGATATTTTCCCGAACTTCGTCCCGGGTCATGCCGATACCGTTGTCGGTAATCGTCAGGGTCCGGTTTTCTTTATCGTATCCGATCCGAATCTTAAGCTCGCTGTCGCCCTCGTAAAGTGCATCATCGCCCAGAGCAGAAAAGCGGAGCTTATCCGCTGCGTCGGACGCGTTCGAGATGAGCTCGCGCAAGAAGATTTCCTTGTTGCTGTACAAGGAGTGAATCATCAGGTTCAGAAGCTGCTTAACCTCAGCTTCGAATCCCATGGTTACCTTGCTTTCCATTACGGTCATGGCAGTCGTTTTCCTCCGAAAGTTTGAGTTGGTCGATTTTAAAACAACGATGAAATTTGGGGGTGATCCTTTGTATTTTCAAGTCCTGCCCGTATTTCGGGTTAGGCTGTCCTTATTTTCGTCTAGACTTTTTTGAGCCTGTTGCGGCTCGAACCACCGACCACCAAATTTCGACCGGCTATTTTCGTTGCTCCTCAGTCAAGCATCTCCAAAGAGTTAAAGCATGTTCGTCATCATAGGTTACATCATCGTCGTAGGCGCAATTCTGGGCGGATACTTGATGGCTGGAGGCCATATCGGGGTTTTGCTTCAACTTAACGAAGTCGTCATCATTTTTGGCGGCGCCATCGGCGCATTCGTCGTGTCGAACAATCCCAAGGTTTTGAAGGCGGTTGCGGGCGCTTTAGGCAGCACTTTAAAAGGCTCCAAGTACAACCAGGCGCTTTACCTCGAAACCTTGACGCTCTTATACAAGGTTTTCAGCAAGATTCGTCAAAACGGGTTGTTGTCCATAGAGGGCGATATCGAAAGCCCGGATCAAAGCGAGTTGTTCAAATCGGCACCCAAAGTACTGTCCGATCATCATGCCGTGGAATTCATCACCGACTATTTGCGCCTGATGACCAGCGGCAGTCTGGATGTGCATCAGATCGACAACCTGATGGACATTGACATCGAGACCCATCACGAGGAAGGCCATTTGCCCATCCAGGCGCTGCAACGCCTTGCAGACGGGATGCCGGCGTTCGGTATCGTCGCCGCGGTGATGGGGGTGGTGCACACCATGGAGTCGGTCGGTTTGCCGCCCGCGGAACTCGGCAAGCTCATCGCCGCAGCGCTGGTCGGCACATTTCTGGGCATTTTGGTCGCTTACGGTTTCGTTAGCCCTTTGGCAGGCCTTATGGAGCAACGTTTGGCCGAGTCGACCAAATACTATCAAAGCATCAAGGCCGGGCTGATCGCTTCCATGAACGGCTACGCACCGCCCACCGCCGTGGAATTCGCCCGTAAAGCGATGTTTTCCGCAGAACGTCCGGACTTTGCCGAATTGGAAAAACACCTTAAAGAAAGCCGCTAAAAACCCGCGGACTGGGATAAGCCTATGGCTGAGAATTCGAATAAAATCATTATCAAGAAGGTCAAGAAGGGCGGCCATGGCCATCATGGGGGTGCTTGGAAGCTCGCCTATGCCGATTTCGTCACCGCGATGATGGCTTTCTTCCTGTTAATGTGGCTTTTGGGCTCCACGGAGCCGTCGGTTCGGCAGGGTGTCGCCGAATACTTCAAAGATCCCTGGAAACCCTCGCTCCAAGGTGGACCCAATACGGGGGATTCCACCAGCGTGATCAAGGCGGGCGGGGAAGACGTCACCCAGTCCGAAGGTCAGGTTAAGCTGACCAACGAGGGGAAGAAAGACATTGCGGGAGAAGCCAACGAATCGGAAAAGGAGCTGGATCAGTTGGAAGCGCTGAAAGAAAAGATCGAGCAGATGATCGAGACTAATCCATTGCTTCAACAATTCCAAAGCCAACTGAAGATCGACATTACCCAGGAGGGCTTGCGCATCCAGGTGATCGATTCCGAAGGGCGGGCCATGTTCAATTCGGCGAGCGCCAAAATGGAAGGCTACGCGTCGGAGATCCTTCATCAGATTGCGCCGGTCGTCAACGAGCTGCCGAACAAGATCAGCATCGCGGGGCACACGGATGCCAAGCCGTTTCCGGGCACCGGCCAGGGCTATACGAACTGGGAGTTATCCGCCGATCGGGCCAATTCCGCGCGTAAAGAGCTGATCAGGGGCGGGCTTAAGGAAGACAAGATGATGCGGGTAGTGGGGCTTTCCTCGAGCGTTCCTCATGTCAAGGAAGATCCCTTCGCCGCCACGAATCGGCGTATTTCCATTATTGTGATGAATAAGCATACAGCCGAAGAAATCATCACTGGCGGTTCCGGGATCGATATTTCCACGGAAAAACCGCTGGAAAAAGATGTGATTACAACTGAAGCTGCCGTGTCGCCTGTCAACAAGGGCGGAATCTAGACATCAAGCCATAAAGCCATGATCGAAACGATGCCGGTTTGGTTGAGGGGCGTTCTGAGCCAAATCGGTGCCGTTTTGGGCATACTCCTGCTTCTCAAGAGCGGTAGCCTATACAGTCTTTCTTTGCCCCTTGGTCTGTCGTGGTGCTCGAAGGCCTGCTCGCCATGGCCTTCAGTTGGGGATTAAGGCTTCCGACGCTGCGAGACATGGAGCGAGTGAGCGAGCGAGTCGAGTAGTCCCCGGAAGCCCGAGCGCCGGGTGGGTGGCCGGAGGTCGCCGCGAGAGCGGCGGTCGTAGGCGACCCACAAGGCATCGCGACCGGGCGTCGAGTCATTGTGGAGCCAGGTCCCGACCCCTGGTTGGGTCGGGACCGGTCGAACGCAGGACGGCCGGGGCGCCGAAGGCAATACCCGTCGCCAATTTTTTGCTCCTTTTGGAGACTTGGATGTCCCAAAAGGTTTCGTAAAAAATGGCGACGCAATCGATTGGTGGCTGCCGATCCAAGCTCTATTCGTTCCCTCGATCATTCTCGCATGGCGGCTGGATTTTCCGCCGAGTCTCTACCTGGCGGCTTTTGTACTGCTGTGGCTGGTCTTTCGCAGCAATCTTCGCGATCGGGTTCCCTTTTATTTAACCAATCGCGGGACCTGGCTGGCCGTCTCGGAAATATTGCCGAGGCACGGCGCGTTTAAGTTTGTCGATTTGGGTTGCGGCTGGGGCGGCGGCTTGGCCGTTTTAGCCAAGCAATGCAAATCCGGCGAGTTCTTGGGAGTCGAATCGGCGCCGTTGCCATTCCTCCTCGGCTGGCTATCTTTCAGAAGAGACGCCAATTGCCGTATTCGATTCGGCGATTTCTGGAACGAGGATCTAGGCTGCTACGATGTGGTTTACGCCTTTCTATCGCCGGCTCCGATGCCTCGCCTGTGGCGCAAGGCGCGAAACGAAATGAAGCCGGGGTCGCTTTTCATCAGCAACACGTTCGGCGTGCCCGATCTGCCACCCAATGAAACCTTGACCTTGCAGGACGTCCGCGCCGCCAAACTATTGGTTTGGCGGATGTAGGGTGAGAGTCCAGAGAGATCGTTTAGCCCGTTGCCGCTCGGTACCGGAACCGCATCAAAACAAATAAGGGTGCGCGGCATTGAAGCCGTGTACTTTGGCGCGCGGCTTGAAATCGGGCGGCTGCCACGGCTCCTTCACCTCACCGGCGAGGAAGCGGGCAAGCCAAAAGGCTTGGTGCCGTATCGGCATGATATAGGCATACAGCCGGCCGTCGACGAATTCGGCGGCATCGCCGATGGCATGGACATCGGGGTCGCTGGTGCGCAGGAACTCATCGGCCAATATGCCCCGATTGACGGTCAAGCCGGCTTGCCGCGCCAGATCGGTTCGCGGCTTGAAGCCACAGGCGACGATAACGCCGTGGAAACCGGTCGCGAGCTCGTCTTGCAATTTCACGGCATAAAGAGCGCCGATTTTTTCGAAATCCTGAACCGCGGCATTCAAGCGGGCCTCGATTCCATGGCTTTGCAGAACCTTCAGCAGAGTGGCCGAATCTTCCTCCACCAACTGGCGTTCCATGAGCCTTGCCAAGGCATGAAACAATATGACTCGGTCGCCTGCCTTGGCCAGATCGGAAGCGACTTCGCAGCCGATCAGCCCACCGCCGACAACTGCCCACAAGGGTGTCCCCGAAGTCTCGATGACTTGTTCCCGGTGACGGCGGAGTTCGATCAAGTCGTCGAGGCTGTTTACGACGGAAAACAATTCGCTGCTCGATTGAAATGGCGGTGGGATTAGCGCATCCGAACCCGGCGCGAGCACGAGCTTATCGTAATTCAGCGTGAATTCACCGGTGTTATTCCGGCACAAAACCGTTTTGCCATCACGGTCCAGCGTCAGTACCTCCGTTTTGCCGTGAACCTCAATACCGGCGTCCCGCAACGCGTCGAATGGCTTTAGAATGATTTTGGTCTCGACATCATCCCGTGAGAAACCGTGGGATAACATGGGCCGCGAATAATGGCCGTGACTCTCTTGGGTTACCACCGAGATACGGTTGTCCGGCTGTAGCTTCCGAAGTTCCTCTGCGAAGGTGATGCCGGCGATACCCGAGCCGATGATGACGACGTGCATGGGACTTCCTCGTGCTTAATCGGTTGGCGTGTTGAGCGGAATCGTCGATTGGTTTTTGCGCCGATCTCTCTATCGGCCCTGATCGATATTCAGTGATCTTCCGTTTCCGGTCGGGCGATCTTGCCGAACTCGCGCGCCTGAGACAAGAGTCCCGTCGACGTTACCGCAAAAAACGGAACGACAGGCAGGTCCGCGCTGCGTAGAGCGTGCGCCACCCAGACATTGCACGTATTGAACATATGGAATTTGCCTTCGGCTGCGTAAAAGCGGCTTTCAGGATACAAACCCGGGCTGATTGCCGAAGCTCTGGCTGTATCCATGCGGGTATAGGTGTTGTGAATATACGCAACGAGTTGCTTAAGCTGCCGTTCCGATAAGGTAATCTCCACGATCTCGGCGGCGGGGAAGTAATCGGTCGGATGGACAGGCAATCCGACAACGTGCAGAACGCTGTCGGTCGGGACTAAGACGGCCTTGAGGGCAAACCAGAGGTTAAAGCCGGGGGCCTGATAAAAATCGCGGTCTCCCCAGCCAACCTCGAGATATTCCGCATCCGGAAAGTCCGCGCTTTCCGGCCATAGACCGGTCGGGATATCGGTCCGTCGAATCGCAAGACCGGCGTGCCAGCCTAAATCGATCAAATAGATCTCATGGCCTGGCCCAACTTCGTTCACGGCTAAAGGCTCTTGCAATCGGCTCGACGCGCAGCCGGCAAAGAGCGTTAGCGCCGCCAACAGCCAGGACAGTTTTATCAGCGCAATCAGCGTACCGATTGTCTTGAGATATCTTTCAGTCCCGTCTTTCGGATCACGCAACATGACATAAGCGATTGGAGCGAGAGTCGACTATGTGAGAATCTCGCGGCCGAATCATAGGTAAGGGTTAGCCGCTCAAGCCGCGGATTCCGACACTGTGGCGGACTTTCCGTACGAGTGGCGCACTGTAGCTCCGGGCCTTGCGCGCACCATCCTGCAGCGCTTCCTCGATTTTATCGGGCGCCTGTAGCAGGGCTTCGTAACGCTCCCTCGCCGCCGTCAGATGATCGTTCAGATATTCGAACAGGATAGTTTTCATTTCGCCCCAGGCGATGCCCTCCTCGTAGCGCCGGCGTACCGCGGCGGTCTCTTCCTTGGTCGCGAAAGCCTTGTAGATGCTGAACAGCGTGCAGGTGTCGGGATCTTTCGGCTCGCCAGGCAACAGCGAGTTGGTTTTGATCTTCATGATCAACTTGCGTAGCTGTTTTTCCGGTGCGAACAACGGGATGGTGTTGTCGTAACTCTTGCTCATCTTTCTTCCGTCCAGTCCACATAAGACAGCGGTATCCTCATTGATCTCCGCTTCGGGAAGCACGAAGTGCTCGCCGTAGATATGATTGAACCGTCCGGCGATATCCCGCGCCATCTCGATGTGCTGAACCTGATCCTTACCCACGGGAACTTTATTGGCGTTGAATATCAAAATATCAGCCGCCATCAGAATGGGATAATTGAACAAGCCCATCGTGATCCCTTTATCGGGATCGCTTTCGCCGCTCTCTTCATTGGCCTGAACCGCCGCCTTATAGGCGTGGGCGCGATTCATCAGTCCTTTTGCGGTAACGCAGCTGAGTATCCAAGCCAGTTCCGCGATTTCGGGGACGTCCGACTGGCGGTAAAACACGGCGTTTTGCGTATCCAGCCCCAAGGCCAACCAGGTCGCGGCGATCTCCAACGTGGATTGGCGGACGCGCTCCGGGTCTTGGCATTTGATCAGCGCATGGTAGTCCGCCAGAAAATAGAAAGGCAGAACGTTATGATCGCGGCTGGCTTCGATGGCAGGGCGTATGGCGCCCACGTAATTGCCGAGATGTGGGGTGCCGGTAGTGGTAATTCCCGTCAGAACGATGGATTTAGTGCTCATAGATTCAATGCGTTGGATTGCTGCGTCGTTCCAATTGTCTATCTTTTGGGGCATGTCAATTTAGCCGCGGCACTATGGCATAAAAGGATATCAATTGCCAAACTCGGAAGCCGAAGCGGCCGGGCAACTTCCAGTACAATCTATCGGTTAGAATATTGATAAACCTAACGAGGAGTAGCGAAGCTATGCTGGAATTCGACGAAAAGCGGGATTTCATTCGCATGCAGGCCCACTGCAAGATGAGCTTCAGGCTCGCCGACGGCGATGCCGTATATGAGGGGGCATGCGTGAATATCAGCGGGTCTGGCATCTTGTTCGAGACCGATACCACCGTCGATGCCGGCAAGGCTGTAGAAGTTCGTCTCGTTCCGGACAACAAGATTACGCCTCCCTTGACGGCCTATATTGAGGTAATCCGTTGCACGGAGACCGAAGCGGGCCGCTATCGCATAGCCGGTGCCATCAAAGGCATCAAGAGCGAGTGAGATCGTTCGTTAATGTCCTCATCGCAATCCATGTTTACGATTACCAAAGAAGTGTATTTTTGTTACGGACACCGTCTAATGGAACATGCGGGCAAGTGCCGTCATCTCCATGGACACAGTGTCAAAGCAGCGATTACCGTGACTGCTCAAAGTTTGAACCAACAGGGCATGGTATGCGATTTCGCTGAAATCAGCGCCGTTGCGTCGGACTACATTGATCGGCAGCTGGATCATAATCTGCTTCTGCACAAGGACGACCCGCTCTTGCCGGCGCTCGTTTCAGCCGGAGAGCGTTTTTTGGCTCTCGACGGGCATCCGACGGCCGAATATCTGGCCAAGCTGATCTTCGGGCACGTCGCAAGTCGAGGTTATAGCGTCAAGAGCGTTACCTTATGGGAGACTTCCAGCGCTTGCGCTACTTACAGTGAATTTTGAGAGATTGTTTTACCGGAAATGAGTATTTTCCAGCCTGCAGAAAAATCTTTCTGGCTACAAAAAGTCTGCGAATCGAACTACGAGAAACTGGCGAACCTAATTCCCGATTTGACCCGCATTGACGAGACGGCTGTTGCCCAGGTCAACGGCAAGCCGTCTTTGCATCTGAGATTGCTCGATCGGTCGCCCTATACGCTGACACTGGAGCTTACCCACGACTTCGTGCGGGATTTCGAGCCGGCCGTGAAAATTCGCGTCAGCTTGGATGCCAAGACCGCCGAAGCGCTCAGCGATTATTGCCGTCCATTCGTGCTGGATGCGGTAAGGGACCGGTCGAACGCCGAAAATGTGCTGGACTACAAATGGTCGCTGAACTACTTTCTCACCCGCTGGCTGGATCACTGCCTCCAAAGCGACTATCGATTCGGGACCGCCCGTTATTCGCGGGAAGAATTCGTCACGATCTAATTCCATTTCTCGCTTATATCATGATGAATGAGATATAAATGAAAAAGTCCGCATTTATGTGGGCTTACGGATATTTTTGGATGTCGCCGGAAAGGTGTTTGGTGGCGGCTGGAATTGAACCTTGAGGTATTCTCGATAGATCAATCACCTGTGATTCACTACTGCTAATTCTGTGTCAATCGGAAGCGGTTTCCATAACTTGCGCGGGTTTTAGCAGTTTCTTGGCCTAAACCCTTTCTCAAAGATCATCAAGATATATCCGGTCTCGCTAAACCAGTATCCCATCTCAACTAAAGCGGGTTTCATGTGGCGCTCCCATAAAAAGCTGCTTCCTACAAAAATGGGTATAGAAACGTAAATTGTTTAACTGGAAATTCCTCAATCACCTCCATACCCTAGCAGCTTTTTCGCGGGCAGAATGTTGCTCAAAAGAGAGGTTGCCGCTTATGTACTTACCTCAGGAGTCACCAAGACGGGCTTCTACGTCCATGCGCTCATGCAGGATGCGAACAATTTCAATTTGGTCGGCTTCCGTTTGACGGTAGAACACGATGTGTTTGCCGATAGGGTACTTGCGGTAGCCGGAGCGGATGTCGCCACAGTCGCGCCCCATGAGCGGATTGGCCGCCAAATCATGAAAACTCCCGTCTAGCACCGCAAGATAACGGTTCCGCTGCGCTATGCCCCAAGTGTCTTGCGTGTAGCGGCCGATGGACTTCAAGTCTGTCATTGCCGCGTTGGTCAGCACAAAGCGGGGCATCAGTGCGCGCTTTCACCGTCGAGTTCATCCATCAGACCTTGCAGGGAATAATCGGCACGACCGCTCTCTTCACCCTCTTTGAGGGCCTGACGCAAGGCGGCTAGTTTCGTCTCATGCTCTTCAAGAAGCCGCAGTCCGGCCCGGATCGCTTCACTAGCTGAACCATAGCGCCCTTCGGCAACCTGCTTGGCAATGAACTGTTCAAAGTGAGCGCCAAGGGTAACGCTGGTGTTTTTCTGCACGGGGGTCTCCTCTGTATCTTGGTCCGTTATACCATTAAATATTATCAAATGGTATGGCATCCACGCCGGACGGCAAACCAGACGCTTACTTATGGTGTGCTCCAGAGCATCGGCGTTACCCGCGCCAGTTTAACCACTTATGGGCTGTTCAAATTTCCGAAACCACTTTAGGGCGCCTCGAAAAACCTGTCTGCTGAGATAATGGCTATCTCTCAACCCATGCAAGAAGCCCCGCCATGAAGATCAAAGAGAGCCTGTTTGCTGCTGAGGAACGAGAAGCCAAGCTCGACCGACTCGGAGATGTGTTGCAGGTGCTGGAGAAGCATGTCGATTTTGCCGCGCTGGCCGCCGCGATTGATCAAGCGGCTCCGCGCCCCGGTCGAGAACGGGGTGGTCGTCCGCCGTTTCCCACCGAATTGATGGTGCGGGCGCTGATGCTTCAGCAACTCTATAATCTCAGCGACGAGCAGACGGAATTCCAATTGCTGGATCGGCTGAGCTTTCAACGTTTTGTCGGTCTGCGTCGCAGCAGCCAGATTCCCGACCGCACCAC
>Ga0196971_1000763_pt1 | contig 19199 bp, 18 predicted proteins | sample S1v_1013CmetaG_FD_148660 | JGI IMG/M metagenome (GOLD analysis project Ga0196971, IMG submission 148660) | Soil microbial communities from Anza Borrego desert, Southern California, United States - S1+v_10-13C | ecosystem: Environmental > Terrestrial > Soil > Desert | place: USA: California... | reverse complement strand
GCATGAGAACATCCCGCGCATGTTAAGGGATGGCACTCGCGCGGTCATTCACTCCGGTTCGTGGGAAGTTCCACCAATCTTCCCGCTCATCGCGAAGCTTGGGCCCGTGGAACCGCACGAGATGCAGTCGACCTTTAACATGGGAATCGGCATGGTGATGGCCGTACCGGCGGCTGCGGCGAACGCTGTGGTGCACAGGGCCCGCGAGCTGGGCGAGAAGGCCTGGATCGTGGGCGAGGTGGAGGCCGGCGAGAAGGGCGTGGAGGTACGGCAATGATTCGCATTGGGGTGCTGGTGTCCGGCCGGGGCTCCAACCTGCAGGCGCTGCTCGATGCGTGCGCGGCGGGGGGGGTGGCCGGCCGGGTTGCCGTGGTGGTCTCCGACAAGGCCGATGCATACGGCCTGGAGCGAGCCCGGCAGGCTGGAGTCGAGGCGATCTTCCTCGATCCCGCTACATATGTGAGCCGCAACGCGTATAACGTGGCTTTAGCGGAAACCCTGAAGGCACGGGATCTGGACCTGGTCTGTCTCGCAGGGTACATGCGCCTCCTGAAGGAGCCTGTGCTGGAGGCCTTCCCCTGGCGGGTCATGAACATTCACCCGTCGCTGCTGCCGGCCTTCCCGGGGCTGGATGCCCAGAAGCAGGCCCTGGCATACGGTGTGAAGGTGGCAGGCTGCACCGTGCACTTCGTGTCGCTGGGCATGGATGAGGGGCCGATTATTCTGCAGGCGCCCGTTCCGGTGCTGACGGGCGACACGGTGGAGTCGCTCTCGCACCGCATTCTGGAGCAGGAGCACCGCATCTACCCGGAGGCGGTTCAGCTCTTTGCGCAGCGCAGGCTGCGGGTGGAAGGGCGAAGCGTGATTTTAGCGTAGAAGGGGGCGCGAGGCAGTGGGGTGTGTCAGGAGGCTCGCGGTCGGAGCTGTTCTGCTCGACGAGGAGGGGCGAATCCTCCTGGTGCGCAACCGCGGCCATGGCAGGCCCCATTGGTCATTGCCCAAGGGCTCCTGCGAAGACGGGGAGCCCTTGACGCAGACCATGGAGCGGGAGGTCAAGGAAGAGACGGGCCTCACCGTGGAGATGGTAGAACTGGCCTTCGTGACCGAGTGGTTTGTGGTGGGACGGCAGGAATGGTACCTGCAGTTTTACTTCCATTCCAGGGTGACGGGCGGCGTCCTGGGCGTGCAGGAGCAGGATGAAGATGTCCTGCAGGTCAAATGGGTCTCGCCTGCAGAAATGCGTCAGTACATGAACTACAGACCCTGGGTGGAGCCGCTCTTCACCTGGCTGTCCGAGCGGCGGCCCCGGTACCACCTGTTCTAGCCTGAGGAGTAATACACGTGGGTAAACAATTCATCATGGGGCTGGGCATCGTTGAAGATGAGGACCGGATTCTGCTGGTGCTGAACCGCTGGCCCATCGGCGATGTCTGGTCGCTGCCGGGCGGGCGGCTGGAGGTCGGCGAGTCCATGACCGACTGCGTGGTGCGGGAGGTCCAGGAGGAGACGGGCGTCCTGGTGGCGCCGGTGGAACTGGCCTTCGTGATTGACGCGCACAACCAGCCCCATGACCAGCACTTCCTGTGCCACGTCTTTTCCTGCCGGGTGGTGACGGGCGCAGCCCGCATCCCCGTGGATGACGAGTATGTTGTGGACCTGAAGTGGGTTTCGCGCGAAGAGGTGGCCCGCTACGTCACCTGGCCGGTCTATCGGGACCCGGTGCTGGCCTACCTGGCGGGGCATGAGAAGAAGTACTGGCTCGACCGCGATGCGTACCGGCCGGATGAGGGCAAGGGCCCCGGTCGGGCGACGGGTTAGCCGCAGGAGGGGTATTGTTATGACCGTTAAGCGAGCGCTTGTTAGTGTCTATAACAAGGACGGCATTGTCGATTTCGCCCGGGAGCTTCACCAGTTGGGTGTGGAGATTATCTCCACAGGCGGGACCTATCGCACGCTCCAGGCCGCTGGTATTCCCGTGCTGGAAGTGGCGCAGGTAGCTGGCTTCCCCGAGATTCTGGACGGCCGGGTGAAGACGCTTCAGCCCCAGATTCATGCCGGCATTCTGGCGATTCGGGACAACGCAGAGCATATGGCGCAGCTGAAGGAGCACGACGTCACCCCCATCGACATGGTGGTGGTGAACCTGTACCCCTTCCGGGAGACTGTGGCCAACCCCGACGTCTCTCTGGAAGATGCCGTGGAGAAGATCGATATTGGCGGGCCGACCATGGTGCGGGCTGCGGCGAAGAACTGGCAGGATGTTGCCGTGCTGGTCAACCCGGCGCGGTACGGTCAGGTGTTGGACGAGCTTCGCTCCACCGGTGATGTCGCGCTCGGCACCAAGTTTGAGCTTATGGTCGAGGCCTTCCAGCATACCAGCAGCTACGACACGGCCATTGCGGCCTGGCTTGGCAGTCGGGGGCGGGCCATTTTGGTTGCGCGTACGGGAGGACAGGCTGTTACGGTTTCTGAGGGCTATCCGCAGAGTGTGACCCTGAACCTGACCAAGGTGCAGGACCTGCGCTACGGCGAGAATCCCCACCAGAGCGCCGCTTTCTACGCCGACGAGACGGCGGGGAAGGCGAGCACGACCATTGTTGGGAGCCGGCAGCTACATGGCAAGGAGCTCTCCTTCAACAACATCAACGATGCCCATGCGGCGCTGGAACTGGTGAAGGAGTTCGCCGACAGGCCTGCCGCCGTGGCGATCAAGCATGCCAACCCCTGCGGCGTGGCTGTGGCGGAGACGCTGGCCGAAGCGTACCGCAAGGCCCACGATGCGGACCCGGTCTCCATCTTCGGCGGAATTATCGCCCTGAGCCGGCCTTGCGACGGCGAGACGGCCAAGGAGATCGCCAAGATCTTCGTGGAGATCGTGATCGCGCCGTCCTTTGAGCCGGATGCGCTGAAGGTGCTCACCAAGAAGAAGGATATTCGCCTGCTGGAGTGCGGCGAGATTCAGCGCACGGCTCCCGCGGGCTTCGACGTGAAGCGGGTGGCGGGCGGCTACCTGCTGCAGAACTGGGACGCCATCGCGGAAGATCCGCAGACCTGGAAGACGGCCACGCAGGCTGCCGTGTCGCCGGAGACCCTGGCTGACCTGTACTTCGCCTGGAAGGTCTGCAAGCATGTGAAGTCCAACGCCATCGTCGTGGCCAAGGGTGGCATGACCCTGGGCGTGGGCGCCGGCCAGATGAACCGCATCGACGCAGCCCGGCATGCTCTTGCCCAGGCGGGCGAGCAGGGCAAGGGCGCCGTGCTGGCCTCAGACGCCTTCTTCCCCTTCCCTGATGTGGTGGATGCGGCCAGCGCCGCCGGCATCGCCGCCATCGCTCAGCCGGGCGGCTCCATACGGGACCAGGAATCGGTCGCCCGGTGCGACGAGTTGGGCCTGGCCATGCTCTTCACCGGCGTACGCCACTTCCGTCACTAGTTCCGCTAAGGAGAGACGCACCGCGGCATGGAAGCCTTCCTTGTTGACGTTTTTACCACCGCTGCCGGCCATGGCAACCCTGCCGCCGTGGTGCTCACCGATGGCCTGTCCGCCGCGGAGATGGGCGGAATTGCCGCCCGTCTGCGCCGGGAGACCACCTTCGTGACGGGCACAACCCTGCGCTTCTACCAGCCGTCAGGAGCAGCCATGACGCTATGCGGGCACGGAACCCTCGCGGCCCTCGCGGTGATGGGGCGCCAGGGGCGCTTCGAGATCAGCGTGCCCGCAGGCGACCTGCACGTGAATGTCGCCCAGACGATGCTGGGCATGGCCATGCCACCGGCATCGTTGGGCGAGCCCATGGACGGGGCGCCCGCAGCAGAGGCATTGGGCATTGACGTCTCCGACATTGACGGGCCCGTGCAGGTGGCCGGAGTCGGCCGGCCCAAGCTAATCGTGCCGCTGGCGTCGCTTTCCGTACTAGATGGGCTTCACCCCGACCAGGCCGCCGTGGAGGAGTTTTGCGCCACGGTCGGCGTGACGGGGCTGTACCCATTCACCCGCAAGGCCCGCAATCCGGTTACTGTCGCTGACGCCCGCCATTTCTGTGCGGGCGCCGGCATCCATGAAGACCCCGTTACAGGCGTCGCTGCCGTGGCCCTGGCATGGTACTTGTGGCGGCACGGGGTGATTCCCGGCTGCGTGCCGGTGAAGGTGTCCCAGGGGCACGCAATGGGCCGCCCAGGCCTCGCCATGGTGCGCCAGGAGGAAGACGGTCAGACGTGGATCTATGGACAAGCCGTTATTGGAGGGACCAGCCAGCTATGAAGGTTCTGATCGTGGGTGGAGGCGGGCGGGAGCATGCCCTCGCCTGGAAGATTGTCCAGAGTCCGCTGGTGAGCGAGCTGCACGTGGCACCCGGCAACCCCGGTATCGCCCGGTTCGCCTGGTGCCACGCCGACTTGAAGGCCACCGACGTGGCGGCCCAGGTCGCCCTGGCGCGGAAGCTGGCAGTGGACCTGGTGGTGGTCGGCCCAGATGACGCCCTCGCCCTGGGTCTCGTGGACGCCCTGGCTGCCGTGGGCATCAGGGCGTTCGGCCCGACCAGGGCGGCGGCCCGCATTGAATGGTCCAAGGAGTTCGCCAAAGAGCTTATGACCAAAGCGGGCGTACCTACGGCCCGTTATGGCAGTTTCACGGACTTTGAGACCGCTCTGGCTTATCTGGAGCTGCAGGGGGCGCCCATCGTAATCAAGGCCGACGGCCTGGCGCTGGGCAAGGGCGTTCACGTCTGTCAGAGCCAGGACGAAGCCACTGCGGCCCTCCGGTCGATGATGCTGGGCAAGGCCTTTGGCGAGGCCGGCACCAAGGTGGTCATTGAGGAGTTCATGGAGGGCGAAGAGGTCAGCGTGCTGGCTCTGAGCGACGGCCGCACGGTCCGGCAGCTGCTCTCCTCGCAGGACCACAAGCGGGCCGGCGACGGCGACACGGGCCCCAACACGGGCGGCATGGGCACATATGCTCCCGTTCCCGCCTACACGCAAGCGATCGCAGCGTTTGTGCAGAAACGAATCCTGGAGCCCACCGTGCGGGCCCTGGCTGCGAAGGGGACCCCCTTTGTGGGCTGCCTCTTCGCCGGCCTGATGCTGACGGAGGAAGGCCCCAGGGTGGTGGAGTTCAACGCTCGCTTTGGCGACCCCGAAGCGCAGGTTGTGCTGCCCCTGCTGGAAAACGACCTGCTGGAGGTCATGCTCGCCTGCGTGAACGGCACCCTCAGCGACGTGGAACTGCGGTTCCGGCCGGGGGCTGCCGCCAACGTGGTGCTGGCTTCGGGGGGCTACCCCGGTTCCTACCCGAAGGGTCTGCCCATCGACGGTCTCGACGAGGCCGAACGGCTGGGCACCACCATCTTCCACGCCGGTACGGCTGTGGATGACGAGGCCCGGCTGGTGACGGCGGGGGGGCGGGTCCTTGGTGTGATGGCCACCGCCGGAGACCTGCAAGGCGCGCTGGAACTGGCCTACCGCGGCGTTGACGTCGTGCGCTTTGAGGGCCGCCATTTCCGGCATGACATAGGAAAGCGCGCCCTTTTGTGGAGTTAGGCAGGCGAAGTTGAAACGGAACAGCGGTGATCCCCGTCCATTGTTGTGAACGACCGACAACAAGAACGGAGATGATCGTATGCGCCACCGCTTCGCATGGATCGGTCTTGTGCTCCTCGGCGGTATCGTCCTCGCTGCCACCGCCTTCGCTCCCAAGGCTACCAACGCTGAGACCCCGGCCCCCATCCAGCGCACTTTGGACGTGACCGGTCAGGGCAAGCTGACCATCAAGTACGACACGGCCCAGATCACCCTCGGCGTCTCTGACCTGGTGGAGACGGCCACCGGCGCCTATCAGTCCATGGGCAAGAAGATGGACACGGTCGCCAAGGCGCTCATGGAGACCGGCGTGAAAGAGGACGACATCAAGACCGGTTACATCAGCCTCAACGCCGAGTACGACTGGAACAAGGAAGGCGGCCAGACTCTGCGGGGATACCGGGCCAATAATACCATCACCATTACCACGCAGAAGCTGGACACGGTGGCTGATCTGATTCAGATCGCCGTCGACGCCGGCGCCAACACCATGCAGGGCGTGCAGTTCACTGTGAAGGACACCGATGCGCTGCTGAATCAGGCGCTGGACCTGGCCGTGGCTGACGCCAAGGCCAAGGGTGAGCGGGTGGCCAAGGCTCTCGGTACCGAGATCGCAGGCGTCTACCGCATCAGCGTGCAGGACAACGGCCGCGGTCCGGTCATGTACGACCGTGGTGGGTATATGACCGAGACAGCTTCGGCCATGAAGGCTGCCCCCGCTGCCCCGGTCTTCAGCGGCACGGGTGAGTACACGGCTTCTGTTTCGGTGACCTTCGAGATCAAGTAAGGACAAGCTGGCATAGCAAGGGCGAGGGGGCGAACCCCCTCGCCTTTGATGTTGCCGGACGGAATGAGGTCGCAGACGCATACAGGCTCCGTACACGCACCGAATCAGTCGGCAGAGGAAGTGAGATCATGGATCCAGGTCCGTGGCTGCAGACGCTCAACGGGCGCTCCGTACAGAAACCAAGACCTCCTGCCCGGACATAAGGTGGTCGAGGTCTCCTGCAAAGAGGGCGGTTGGCTCCGCCTTTCCTCTACCGGAGGTTCCTGGCCCTCTCGGGTCCCAAAAACCGGGTCCGAGGTGCCACTCTGTCCGCCTTTACATGCCCGAAGAAGGCGACGACGTGCAAAAGTGGACAGTGAGTCAGTGACTCCCGCCCGATCAGACCAGCGTCTGACCCACAACCCGACTCGGGCACGCTGCCTCTGCGCACGGGGCAGGTGTCGGGTAGGATGGCCCCGAAAGTCCGGATCATAGAAGAGGGGAGGGTGAGTCAGGTGTGTAGGAACATTAGGACCCTGCACAACTTTGAGCCGCCAGCGACCGATGCGGAGATCCGGGCAGCGGCCCTACAGTTCGTGCGAAAGGTCAGCGGGTTCGCGGCACCGTCCGCTGCGAACCAGGAGGCGTTCAACCGTGCGGTCGACGAAATCGCACGGGCATCCTCCACTCTTATCAGCTCGCTCGCTACCACTGCTGCTCCCAAGAACCGTGAGACCGAAGCCGCCAAGGCGCGTGCCCGCGCCGTCCGCCGGTCTCGCCCGTATCCGTGATGGTTACCGGGGATACGTTCCTGACGTCTTCGTAGACCACTCGGGAAGGTCCAGTGGGCAGCGGCCAGGCGCTTGATGTGTTCTTCAATGCGGACCGGGAGTCGCTGGATGTGCGTCACGGGAGTCACCAGGCGCCCCGGGGGGATGATTCCCCTCGGGGCGCTTGTGCACATCTGAGGGCCTGTGCTGGCGTCGCAGTCTCCACAGTGCAGCCGACGACGCCCCGATACCGAGCAGATAGACCCAGGAGGGGATCTCGATCCCGAAACGCCAGTACAGAAGCGCGGGAGCCAACGAGAGCAGGATCAGCCCCGCCATGAGGGGGAGGATACGAGCTCTAGCGGTGCGGGCGACGGTGGGAAGGAGGACCAGAGCGAGAACCGTGATGCACCCGGGCATGAAAAGGAGTAGTGCCAGATTAGCCGTTGACGTCATACGTTGTGACCTCCCGTAGTGCATCAGCCATGGAGTTCGATCACTTGTCTCAGGGTTGCGTAAGGATACTTTAACACTTATGAATGTGGAAACAAATGCGTTCTGCTGCTCGGCGACACTTTGTTCATACTTCCAACGTTTGTTTGTTCATATCTGCCCGCTAAGATGTAGACATAGGCGCCGAAGACAAAGGAGGGGCCCCATCCTTGAGACGGAGCATTGCGCTCATCCTCGCAGCAGCAGTCCTCATGGCGGTGCTCGCGACACCGGCGGTGGCCGGCACGGACCCCCTGCAACTGCTTCAGCAGCTGATTGACGAAGGAAAGAAGGAGACCGATGGTCTCGGTGGACAGGCTGACTCGACCTTCCTGTCCGTTCTGGTGCCCGATGCGGAAGAGGTCGCCCTCGACGTGGACCTGGAAGAGGGCTTGAGCCACCAGGAAAGGCTCACCGCCTACATCGCCCGATTGGAGGGCGCCTTGAGGGCCAACCCGACCGACTTTGAGAGCATCGTGAAAAAGGGCTTCGCCCACCAGATGTTGGAGCGGCACGACATGGCCCGGGACGCCTTTGAGCGGGCCATTCAACTCCAGCCCTCGGCGCTGCCGGTCTACGGCGCCCTGGCTCAGTCCGTCAGCATGATGGACCCGGGGATCAAGGTCTACGCGAACGGAAGGCTCGTGGAGTTCGACGTACAGCCGGCTGTTGTCAACGGGCGCACCCTGGTGCCGTTCCGGGCGGTGGCAGAGACCCTGGGCGGCAAGGTGGAGTTCGACGCGGCCACGTACACGGCCATCGTCACCCTCGGCGGCAACCGGGTGGAGGTGACCAGGGACTCCAGCATCGCACGGGTCAACGGCATGGAGCACGCTTTGGCCGTGCCTGCCACCATCATCAACGGCAGGTTCCTCCTGCCCCTGCGCTTCGTGGGTGAATCGGTCGGCGAGCAGGTGGAGTATCACCCCGGTCTTGGGGCCGGAAACGCCGTCATTAGCATCTTTGACAAGTAAGGAGGGTCCTTCATGTTCATGCGTAGAGCGAGCGCTCTGATTACCGCTGCCGCACTGGCCCTGACCCTTTTCGCAGGGACGGCCTTCGCGGAGGAGACGACTCCCCCAACGACTCCTGCAGTGACTGTGCCGCCGCCCCCCGTCTGGCTGGGGGACCTGAAGCTCAAGATCGACCAGGTCACCGCCCTGAAGGGGCAGATTCAGGCCCAGGAGGCCGAACTGAAGGCGAAGAGCCAGGCCAACAAGGCCCTGTTCGACCAACTGCGGGCTGCAACCACGGGCGGGCTTGAGCAGCAGGTGAAGGAGCTGAAGGCGCAGCTGAAGGCCGCCTTCGAAGCCACCGTGAAGCCCTATCAGGACCAGATTAAGGCGCTTGAGGCGCAGGTGCAGGCCGCCCAGGAGGCCAAGGATGTGGCCACAGCGTGGGTCCTTCGGGCCCAGATGGCCGGTCTTCGGGCGCAGGCCATTCAGGCCCGTCAGGCTCTCCCCCAGGTGGAGCAGCTGAAGGCGCTGGAAGCTCAGCTGAAAGCGAAGCGTGAGGCCTTTGCGGCGATCAAGGGACAGGTGGAGGCCCTGCTGGCTCAGGAGAAGGCCCTATACGAGGCCAACCACCAGCTGAACACCGCCGGCAAGGCTCTGTGGCAGAGCCTGGAGACCCAGGTGAAGGCCATGGACCAGACGGCGATCTTCGCCACCCTGGACCAGCTTATCGCCAACAAGCAGCAGGTGATCGATAATTTGCAGCAGATCTCGGCGATCAAGACCCAGGTCAATACGGTGCTGCAGAACGCCCTGAATGTCATCAATTCGTAGACAGACAGCAAGCAGGCCCGGGAGGCAAATGTTTTAGCGCATGTTCGCCACATGCCATCAAGGGCATGAACTGCAAGGGATGCCGCTACGAAGTAGTACTTCGTAGATATGCGCAGAATGTGGTTGGACCAATGGTCACTCGGAGTGCAATGAGGAGCGGGCCCGTCACTCGACGGGTGCCGCTCCTCCTCTAGTTTGTGGGCCTGTGGAGCTGTACTGAACCCTTCTTACCAAGGCGACGAGCCTTGTCCCGCGTGCGAACAACCTTTTTGGCAAACAGCCGTAGCCGCAGGTCCTTCGCTTGATCTTCGGCCTTCTGCACCCGTTGGAGGGCCTCCTGGAGGGCGTTGCTGGCTGCTGCATCGGTCAGCAAAGGCGAGGGGAGAGCCCCTCGCCTTTTGACGTGTCTAAAGCCACTCACTTGCCGGGAGCACAATGTTCCCGATTACCTGCCCGCCTTCGAGCAGCTCGTTGGCTTGGGCCGCTTCCAGGATGGGGAAACGTTTCTGAATAATCGGCCGAATCTTCCTTTCCCGCAGCAGCCGGAAGAGCGTCGCCCAGTCTTCGAGGAACGGGCGCCTGTTGAATTTGGACACAGATGTACTGTAGAGCTTAACGCTCCTGCCGTTCGGCAGCGCAGTGAGCAGGGCGACTTTCGCCAGCAGGACCAGCAATCGCCGAAGGCTTAGTGGGTTTCCGTATTCAACCAGCCTGCCGCCACGGCGCAGCAGCGAGTACCCTTGATCGATGTAATGGCCGCCTATTCCATCGAATACCGCATCCAGTCCGTCTGGTTCTGCCTCGCGAACCACCGAGCACCAGTCCTGCGAGTGGTAGTCGATGGGCGTGGCCCCCAACGCGGTGACAACGCTGTGCTTGCTCCTGGAAGCAAGCCCATACATCTTGAGGCCGGCCAGTTTGCCCAGCTGCAGCAGGGCCGTGCCAACACCGCCGCTCGCCCCTACGATCAAGACCTTGTCCCCGGCCTTGACCTTCGCTCGCCGGTGAAGAACCTGGAAGGCGACGAGGTAGTTCAGGACCACAGTGACAGCCTCCGCTGGATTCAGCCCTTCCGGGACGGGAATCAGCTCCTCTTCCGGCAGGTAAATGTATTCGGCATAGCCCCCAAAGACCGACAAAGCCGCAACCCTGTCGCCCGCTGCCACGGTGGTGACACCTTGCCCTGGTGCATCCACGGTTCCGATGATGGCATATCCGGGCACAAAAGGTGTCCTGGGGGCTACCGGTGTCTGCCCATACCGTGCCGTAACATCCGGGAGGCAGACACCGGCGGCGAGGGTTCTGATGCGTACCTCTCCGGTTCGCGGGGCGCGCAGGTTATGTTCTTCCGTTCGCAGGACCTCGGGCGATCCTCTCCGAGTTGCCGTAACGCTCCTATATTTCATTAGCCTCACCTTCCAAGGGCAGTTGCCCATGCCACACTGCTTGTCCGCCTCACGAACTGCGGCCGCTTGCCAAGAGGTAGGTGGTGACGGTGGCGGAGATGACGGCGAGGACCGACAGGAGCCGATGGCTGGTGAATAAGGCAGCATGGGCCACTTTCGCGGTGTTCAGCAGCGCACCGGTGACGAAGAGCGCGAGGAAGAGCAGGCCCGTGACGACCAGAGCCCCGACCACCAGAGCTCTGAGGCTTGTTCCCTTGCAGAGGTGGTAGACGCTCACACTGGCGCAGATCACCAACACCAACGCGATGAGCTTGTGCACGGTAAACAGCGCGACGGTAAGCGGCCGGCCGAGGTGGTGAAGCCATATGCCGGATGCCAGAGTGAAAGCGAGCAGGACTCCAGGGATGACCATTCTTGATGCGAAAGCGGCCACGTTTATCTCCCCTGCACTGTGTTTGGTCGCTGGCGGAGGGGATCCTCCCCGAGCTCCACCCTATTGTAGGAGAGAGTCTACTTGGAAGCAGGAGGCGAAAGTGGTATTCGCGTAGGGTTCGGTGAACACGACGGATACCTCTAAAGTGTTATTCTTGGGGCCGTGGAGTTCAGTGCCGGGCGCGTGCGACCGCCTGGGTCCGGCTGTTGACTCCCAGTTTCGCGAAAATGTTACTGAGGTGCTTCTTCACCGTGTGGAGGGAGAGGACCAGCCGGGCGGCAATCTCCTGGTTGGAGCACCCGGCCTCGATCAGAGACAGAACCTCCAGCTCTCGCTTGCTTAACGGGTCCACCATGCCTGTCGGGGCAGCGGGTCCTACAGCGGGCAAGGGGTCTGGCCCCACGCACTTCCCGCCGCCATGCATTGCAGCCAGGATCTTCCGGACATACCCCACTGGAACCCGCCCCAACTGGCCGCGCGCAAGCAGGGTGACCAGAGCGGCGGCAATGGGCGGTCCTTCGTCCGCAAAGATGCTAATGAGTCCCTCTGGTTCTGCCAGTTCGAGCGCCCTGCCGCACTGCGCAAGACTCTCCTCCTGGTCATCGCGTGCGGCAAAGATCTGGGCACGTATCAGCAACGTCTTCACGGCGATGGGAATGTAGCCTGCTCGCAGCCCCTCGCTGACGAGGCGACCGCTCAGATCAGTGGCGCGCTGCCGCCCGATGCCCCGCCCGTGGTGATCACCACGGCCAGCATCGGTGCCGGGCTCCTGTTCCTCGTGCCGGTGGCCGTCGTGGCGGTGGCGGTCCAGGGGCCGCCCACCGTCACGCTGCCGGGGGCGTTGGCCCTGCTGTATCTGAGCTTAGGGGCTTCGGCCCTGACCACGTTCCTCTGGAACTACGCGATCCGCCAACGCGTCGGTGGCCGCTATGTATCCGTGGTGGGGCTCATCATGGCAGTGGCTAGTGGTGAGCATATCGGCGCAGTTCAGCTGGCCGGTGGCCTCCTGGCCTTGGCCGGAGTCTGGCTGGCGGAGAGGAAGGTTGTACCGGCAGGGGAGCGCCCTAGGCCCGTCTTCCGCACATGGTTGGAAGGAGTCTCAATGTTGCCTCGCGAACCCACCTGGCAAGCTTGCATGACGCCAGCGGGTATGCGGAAATGGGTCGCAATCGTGAACGTCCGGCTCGCCAGGTTATCTATCTAGAAACGCTGGTTAAGAATCTGGGTTCCCTCCCTGTTGTGGCACATTTCCTGCGTCAACTGGACGTGGAGGGGATCATCGACCGGGCAGTTCCGGTCCGTGAAGTTGCTCACCTGACACACGGCGAGACCATCTGCGCCATGGTCGCCAATCGCCTGACAGCGCCGCAGCCCTTGTGCCACTTCGACCGGTGGGCGGAACGCTGGGCTGTTGAGGAAGTCCTCGGTGCGAAACCGGAACACCTCAACGACGACCGGCTGGGCCGGGCTCTGGACGCCATCGCCCCTCACCTTGAGACCTTGCAGGGGTCAGTCACCTGGCCAGCCAGCCCTGTGCCTTTCGCTGGCGCTGCAGTTGGCGAACGTCGGTAAACGAGGCTCAAACATCCCTTGGACAAGGCCGATCACGTGATTGCCGCCCTTCGTGATCAGCCAGTTCTGCGATGCATCCCCGGCGAAGACCTCCAGATTCTTCACCGCCAGGCTGGTGGAAAACGCGCCCAGTTCCTCGACCCTGTAACATGGTGACCATGCCGGTGCACCCCGCCCGGCATGCTCGTGAAGGCAAGATCGCCCAGTTGACCGCCCGACTGCGGCTACTGCAACCCCTGAAAGACGTGCACAGCGAAAGGTCCGGGAGGCAAACGCTTCCCGGACGTTCTTCTGTGACTGACGTCACACAAGGACGTGTGAACTCTATCACGCCTTTCCTGTGCGCGACCGCAGAACGCCCGCCTGTCGCCTTCGGTACGATAAGACCGAGATGCAGAGAGGGAGGTCCGCACATGAAAGCGAAGGCTCCGAACCAAATTCTCAAGCACGTGCTGCTTCTGACGATGCTGCTCGCCTTCACCGTTATGCTCGTGGGCGGCGGATGGATCTACAAGAATCAGGCGCCCATTCCGGACCGGGTGGTGGGCCCTGACGGGTCGGTCCTGACCACGAAAGCTCAGATTCTGGGCGGGCAGGCGGTCTACCAGAAGTACGGACTCATGGACTACGGCACTGTACTGGGCCACGGCTCCTACCTTGGCCCTGACTACACGGCAGAAGCGCTCCACATTATGACGGTGGCCCTGCAGGAGCACTGGGCCGGCGTTCTGCACAAGAAGCCTTACGGCGAGCTGGCGGATGACCAGCAGGCCGGCGTTGGCGTGAAGGTCAAAAGCGACCTGAAGACCAACCGGTTCGCCGGCGGCACCCTGTCGCTGACGGAGGGTCAGGTCAAGGGCCTTCAGGCCATTCGGGCCCATTACCGGGAGTATTTCGAGAAGGGGAACCCGACGGCGTCCCTGCCTGGCGGCATGATCCGTGATGAGCACCTGCCTGCCACTGGCCGCAGCTATGTGGCGGATGGGGACCAGATTCAGCAGATCAGTGACTTCTTCATGTGGACGTCCTGGCTGTCAGCAGCCAACCGACCCGGGCTGGACTACTCCTACACCAACAACTGGCCTTACGCACCGGAGGCGGGCAACACGGCTTCCTACGGGGCTGTCCTCTGGAGCGCTGTGAGCGTGACGCTCTTGATCGCCGGTCTGGCCCTGATTCTGTGGGCCCAGAAGAAGTGGAAGCTGGAGATGGAGACCGCATATCAGCGCTTCCCTCGCTTCGACCTGAGCAAGCTGGCGGTGACGCCGGGGCAGCGCAAGCTGGGCAAGTACCTGCTGGTGGTCACGCTGCTCTTCCTGGTGCAGTCGCTGCTGGGCGGCGTACTGGCTCACTACTACGCGGAGGGCAGCTCGTTCTACGGCTTCGACCTGCCGTCGCTGCTGCCATTCAACATCGCCAAGGGATGGCATCTGCAGCTTGCCGTCTTCTGGATTGCCACAGCCTGGCTGGCCATGGGCCTGTATGCGGCGCCGGCCATTTCGGGCGATGAGCCCAAGGGGCAGGGCCTGCTGGTTGACATTCTGTTCTGGGCTCTGGTGGCCGTGGTCGGCGGCTCGCTGGTGGGCGAGTGGCTGGGCGTGAAGGGCTACCTGGGCAACCTGTGGTGGTGGCTGGGCCACCAAGGCTGGGAGTATCTCGAGTTGGGCCGTGTCTGGCAGATTCTGCTGGTCGGCGGTCTGGGACTGTGGGTCTTCATTCTCTGGCGGGGACTGCGTCGGGGCCTGAAGGGCGAGACCGACAAGGGCGGTCTGACCCACCTCCTGCTCTATACCTCCATCGGCATTCCGCTGTTCTATGTCTTCGCTTTCTTCATTAAGCCTGACACGCACATTACGTATGCCGACTACTGGCGTTGGTGGATCATCCACCTGTGGGTCGAGGGCATGTTTGAAGTCTTCGCTGTGGTGATCATCGGGTACCTGATGGTGGCCATGAAGCTGGTGACCGTGAAGTCCACGGTGCGGGCGCTGTACTTCCAGCTGATCATTCTGCTGGGCTCCGGCGTGATCGGCACGGGCCACCACTACTACTGGGTGGGCGCGCCCGACATGTGGATCGGCCTGGGCGCCGTCTTCAGCGCTATGGAAGTGATTCCGCTAACGCTGCTGATGGTGGAAGCGTACGAGCAGTACAAGATTTCGCAGCAGGGCGGAGCGGTCTTCCCCTACCGCGGCACCTTCTGGTTCCTGGTGGCGACCGCCTTCTGGAACCTGGTGGGCGCAGGGCTGCTGGGCTTCCTGATCAACCTGCCGATTGTGAGCTACTTCCAGCACGGCTCCTGGCTGACGCCGACCCACGGCCACGGCGCGTTGATGGGCGTGTACGGCATGCTGGCCATCGCTCTGCTGCTGTACGTGCTGCGCAACATCACCAAGCCTTCGTGGTGGAACGACCGGCTGGTGGCAGTCTCGTTCTGGGGCCTCAACATTGGCCTGGCCGGCATGATTCTGATCACGCTGCTGCCGGTGGGCTTCATGCAGCTCTTCGAGAGCTGGCAGCACGGCTTCCATGTGGCCCGTTCCTTCGCCTTCTACCAGAAGCCGCTGGTCAACACCCTGATGTGGCTGCGGAGTCTGCCGGATACGGTCTTCCTGGTGCCGGGCATTCTGCCGCTGGTCTACATGACGGCGACCGGGCTGTTCAACCTGCGCCCCGTGGCGGAGTCCACAGGCGATGCAGTGGTGGTGGACCAGCCGCTGGCCGGCGACGACTGACGGATCTCGGCTATGACCCCCTCGGCGGTCCAGCCAGGCGGTCGGGGCTCCTCCCGGCGGACGAGATAGCCGGCAGAGGATGACTCGAGCATGCCCTTGGCTCTGGCCTGCTGCACTATTGCGGGGCTGGCTGCCCAGCGGTGGGCCTCCCTCGTCCCCTTTGATCAGGGCCATGACAAAAGGCACCAGGGCACCGTACTCGCTGGGGAGTTCCGTGCGGGACTCCCTGGCGAAGCCAGTCGGGGTACGCACCCATTCCTCGCGGAACCGGCGGTGTTCACCGGCGTTGCTTTCGGCGAAGGGCCCACGTTCGGCTTCTGGAAGGCCATAGGAACTGGTCTCCACGGTGAAGCGCCGATTTGACTGGTCCTCGAAGGTCACTGTTGCGTGCCCCGGGGTCCACTCGGACTCTGCCGTCAGCCAGGCAAGGCGCCAGGCCCCTCCTTCCAGCGGGAGGTACTGACCTGGTCGACGCAATAGGTCCGGCCGTAACCATCAGCCTACCCATAGGGCGGTGCGGACACGTGCGCCGGTGCAGCAAACAGGCGGTAGGGAGAGTTCCTTACCGCCTTCAGGCTGCCGACAACCGCGTAGCGCCGAGCAGGTATGCAGATGGAGGCAGGTAGACCCACGCCTGCCTTTGCTTCTGATCGGAGCGATTTAGCCAGCGCGTAGACTCTACTGTTTACGCTGGCTCCGGGGCTGGTTTACATGTTGGGCCAGAAGCAGAATTGCCCTGGCTCGCAGCGACTGGAGGTACCAGCGGGCCGCCGACTGCATGCGGCTGCTGGCCGCTTGGCCCCTCGCTGTCCCAACGGTCGCCCCGACCCACCACTGCCTGACACCGTGAGTTCAGTACTTTTCTGCGCATCCAGGCTGATGGTGCTGTACAGAAAAGTCCAGAAGGAGCATCTCACCCCAGTGATCGGCCTTGAACGGAGGCAGATCGGCTCCAAACCAGGTGGTTTGGCCGCCAACAAGCGTCCCGCCCCTGGGTATGGGCGGCCCAGTGACGGAGTGTAGGACTTTTCTGGGCACCCGGCGGGACGGCATTGCACAGAAAAGGCTCGACCGACAGAATCTGTGCTGCCGCACCGCCATACTGCACCGCTCGGCTCACTCGTTCGGTCTGCGCGGCAGCTGTGGAGTTGACCGCCAGGCCTTCCGCTAACTGCCCGGTGCGCCTTCCAATCGAACGCTCCGGAACCAAAGACTCTTTCAACTGGATTCCTGTAGCGGCACCCGCTTGGGGAGTAGCCTGAGCACGATAGGGAGAATTCCCTGCCTCGTTTTTTCAGTGGGGCGAATGTTCTACATATAGGATCTTCATCCTTTAACCGCGGTGCTATACTGAACGTAACGTCACCGTTGGGGGCGATCCGATGCGGAGAGTGGCCCTTGTGCTGGTGCTGCTGCTTGCCATGGCTGGCTGCACTCCCGGGGGTGAAGCCCCGGGTCACGGCGCGGTGCCGGAGCACGGGCCAGCCCAGCCCCATCCCCCCGTGGGGGTCAAGGTTTGGGCAGTGGACACGACCGGGGTGACGAAGGCCGAACTGGTCTTCTCCAGCCCGGAACCGCTCCTGCTGGAGGGCGTCTCGCCCGACGGACGTGTCCTGGTCTCCCGCACGATCTTCCCGTGACACCTGGCATCTCTGGAGGGAGTGGCGATGGTCCGCATCTTCCGCAGCAAGCTGATGCCCCCGGCCATTGGCGGATACCTGGCCCGGCCGCGCCTTCTCGCCGGTGACCCGGGCGCCCGGCTTCTGGTGGTACAGGCGCCCGGCGGCGCAGGCAAGACCGCACTCCTGGGCCAGTGGATGGAGGCCCGGGGCGGCTCGCACCTGTACTACGAACTCGACGAGCAGGACCGGGACGGGACGGTATTTGCCGCACACGTGCTGGCCGGGCTGCGCGACGTATGGGAGGGCTGGAACCCCGCCGGCGCCTGCGCCGCGAATCCTGCGGAACTGGCGGTGGAGCTGGTGAGCGAGGCCGGCGCGCGTCCAGCCCTGACGCTGGTCCTGGACCGGCTGGAACAGGCCTTCGGCCAGCCCTACCTGGCCGACTTCCTCGCGGTACTGCTCCGGTACGCCCCGCCCACCCTGACCGTTGGGCTGGCAACGCGGGCGCCGCTCCCGGTTGACCCGGAGTCGTCCCGCCTCGGCCTCCGGCGCGTTCTGGCAACCGACCTGGCCTTCACCCGCGAGGAGGTCGCGGCCCTGTTGGGCCCGGGCAGCTGGGATGAATGTCTTGCCACTTCGGGCGGGCTGCCCATGGCGCTCCGTGCATGGCAGCAGGCGCCCGCCGGCTGGCGCACGGCGGTGGCTGCCCGCTCTGTGGCGGCCATGCCGCCGCACATGTCGCCGGACGCCATGCGGGCGCTGGTGGAGGAGTGGCTTGGGAAGAAGCTCTCGCTGGAGTCATTCGCCCACCAGGTCTCCTGCGCCCAGCCCGGTGCCGACCGGCTCTGGCACGAGGTGGAGGAGGCGCGCAAGGCCAACGCCTCCGACCCCCGAGCGGCGCTGGCGCGCGCAAAGGCGCTCTGGGATTCCGTCCGCGGGCGGGGCGACCAGGCTCTCACGGGTCCAGTCGCGCTGGTCGTCGGTGAGTCGCACTGCATTCTCGGGGAGTACGGCGACGCCATGGAATGGTTCCGCCGGGCGTTCGAGGCAGACCCGCAGTTGGAGCTATACAGCGGCCACAGCATGGTGCATCTGCGCGGGACCAGGGACATCTGGACGAGGCGGAAGCCCTGGCTCGCCGCTGTGTGGCCGCATGCACAGAGCGGGGCGACCTTCAGGCCCTGACTTATGCCCATATGTACTTCGGGGCGATCTGCATGGAGCGCGGGTGGCTCGATGAAGCCGAAGCCGCCTTCCTCCAGGCGGAGCGTGCGGGCCGCACGTTGGCGGGCGAGCCGCTCCTGGGCACCCTTGCAACCATTCACCGGGCCATGCTGAATGGGCTGCGAGGCAATCTGACGGCGTACCGCCAATTGGCTGAAGAGGCATATGCCGCTGTCCGTGGGCGCTGGCCTTACGCGGAGGCCATGTGCGGCCACGTTCTGGCCGGCGGGCTGCTGCTGTGGGGGGAGAAGGCTGCCGCTGAGCGCCTTCTGCTCCAGTCCCTTGAGATGCTGACCCGCATCCAGTCCAAGTGGCACATGCATGTGGCGCTGACGGGCCTGGCCCGGCTGGAGTGGGTGGACGGCCGCACGGAGGCGGCCCGCGCCCACTTTGACCAGGCGCTGGCGCTGGCGGCCCGTGAGGGATACATTCAGTACCTTCAGACCCCCCGGGCTCGCACGCTCCCGCTATTGCTCGATGCACTGGTCCGAGGGGTGGAGCCGGCCCTGTGCCAGGAGTTGCTGGCCCGCATGGGAGAGCGGGCGCTCTCCGCCCTGCTGGAGCTGTGCGCTCAGCCCGACCCCGGGGCGCGGCGAGCCGTACTCTATCCGCTGGCGGCCATCGGCGGGGAGCAGGCGGTCAGCGCCATTCGCCGCCTGGTGCACGACTCGGAGGAGAGTGTGCGGGACGCTGGCTTGCTGGCCCTTCAGTCGCTGGGACCGGCAGCTGCCACCGCAGCCACCACGGCCACCGCCCCCGCGGCGCCAGCGGACCCAGCAACGGCCGCCCGGCGCCTGTCCGTAGACCTCCTTGGACCC